>Ga0105046_10004649_pt1 | contig 21814 bp, 4 predicted proteins | sample MAT03_FD_78385 | JGI IMG/M metagenome (GOLD analysis project Ga0105046, IMG submission 78385) | Freshwater microbial communities from Lake Fryxell liftoff mats and glacier meltwater in Antarctica - MAT-03 (megahit assembly) | ecosystem: Environmental > Aquatic > Freshwater > Ice > Liftoff...
AGCCCGATGATGTGGACGCCCTCTTTGCGCGCGACATCGAGAATCTTGTCGCAGGGGACCATCACGCCGAGGTCGATGATGGCGTAATTGTTGCAACCAAGCACGACGCCGACGATGTTCTTGCCGATGTCGTGCACGTCGCCCTTCACGGTCGCGAGCACGACCTTACCCCGTGAGGACGACCCGCCCGACTTCAGCGCCTCCGCCTCCATGTAGGGCTGGAGCCAGGCGACCGCCTTCTTCATCACGCGCGCCGACTTCACGACCTGCGGCAGGAACATCTTGCCCGCGCCGAAGAGGTCGCCGACGACCGCCATGCCCGACATGAGCGGACCCTCGATGACGAGCAGCGGGTGGCCCAGCGCCAAGCGCGCTTCTTCGGTGTCCTGGTCGATGTAGGTCACGTCGCCCACGACCAGCGCGTGCGCGAGGCGTTCGGCGACCGGCAGGTTGCGCCAGGCGCCTTCGACCTTCTCGACTTTGCCCTTCTTCTTGACCGTCTCGGCGAAGGTCACGAGCCGGTCGGTGCTGTCAGGGTGACGATTGAAGATCACATCCTCGACCAGCGTGAGGAGGTCCGGCGGGATCTGTTCGTAGACCGAGAGCTGCCCCGCGTTGACGATGCCCATGTCCATGCCGGCCGCAATCGCGTGGTACAAGAACGCCGCGTGCATCGCCTCGCGCACGGTGTCGTTGCCGCGGAACGAGAACGACAGGTTCGACACGCCGCCCGAGATCTTCGCGCCCGGGCAGCGGCGCTTGATCTCGCGCGTCGCCTCGATGAACTCGACCGCGTAGTTGGCGTGCTCTTCGATGCCGGTGGCGATCGCCAGGATGTTCGGGTCGAAGATGATGTCGGTGCCGTCGAAGCCGGCCTTCTCAGTCAGGAGCTTATAGCTGCGCTCGGCGATGGCGACCTTGTGCGCGGCGTCGACCGCCTGCCCCTGCTCGTCGAAGCACATGACGACCACGGCCGCGCCATAGCGCCGCACGGTGGCGGCCTGGTCTAGGAACTTCGCCTCGCCCTCCTTCAGTGAGATCGAGTTCACGATGCCCTTGCCCTGGAGGATTCTCAGGCCCGCCTCGATGACCTCGAACTTCGACGAGTCGACCATCACTGGCACGCGCGCGATGTCGGGCTCGGAGGCGATGAGGTTCAAGAAGCGCGTCATCGCGTTCACGCCGTCGATGAGACCTTCGTCCATATTGACGTCGATCACATTGGCGCCGCCCTCGACCTGGTCGCGGGCCACCTGAAGTGCCTCGTCGAAGCGGTTCTCCTTGATGAGCTTCTCGAACTTCTTGGAGCCGGTGATGTTCGTGCGCTCGCCGATCATCATGAAGTTCGCGTCGGGGCGCAGCACCAGTGGCTCGAGCCCGGCGAAGTGTGACAGCCCCTGGTGTGGCCAGGTCGTCGGCAAGGGTCGTGGCGTGACACCCTTTACCGCTTCGACCAACGCGCCGATGTGGTCGGGCGTCGTGCCGCAGCAGCCACCGGCGGCGTTCAGCCAGCCGAGCCTGGCGAATTCGCGCAGCACCTCGGCGGTCATCGCCGGCGTCTCGTCGTAGCCGCCGAACGCATTGGGCAATCCGGCGTTCGGGTAGATCATCATGCGGAACATCGACAGGCGCGCGAGCTCCTCGACGAACGGCCGCATCTCCTTGCCACCGAGCGCGCAGTTGATGCCGATGGTCAGCGGCTTGGCATGCTCGACCGAGACGAGGAACGCCTCGAGCGTCTGGCCCGACAGCGTACGGCCCGACGCGTCGGTCATCGTCACGCTGATGAGCAACGGGAGGCGCGTGCCGCGTTCGTTGGATATCTCGTCGAAGGCGACGAGACCCGCTTTGAGGTTCAGCGTATCGATAATCGTCTCGAACAGGATGGCGTCGACGCCGCCGTCGAGCAGCCCACGGATCTGCTCGCCGTAGGCGGCCTTCACCTGGTCGAACGTGACCGCGCGATAGCCGGGGTCGTTGACGTCGGGCGACAACGACAGCGTGCGATTGAGAGAGCCCAAGGAGCCGATCACATAACGCGGCTTCGACGGGTCCTTCGCGGTATAGGCATCGACCGCCTCCTTTGCGAGCCGCGCGCCCGCAACATTGAGCTCGTAGGCGAGGTGCTCGAGTTCGTAGTCGGCCTGCGCGATGCTCGTCGACGTAAACGTGTTCGTCTCGACCATGTCAGCGCCGACCGCCAGGTACATCTCATGGATCTCGCGCACGACCTCGGGCTTCGTCAGGTTCAGGAGGTCCGAGTTGCCGCGCACGTCCTTGTGGTGGTCCTTGAACCGCTCGCCCCGGAAGTCGGCTTCCTGCAGGCGATGGCGCTGCAGCATCGACCCCATCGCTCCGTCGAGGATGAGGATGCGCTCGTTCATCAAGGATTCGAGCGACGGCTTCTGAGCGTTCATGCGGACCTCCTTCCCTCTCGCGAGGGTCGGCCTACATCGCAAGGAAGCCCCCGGAAATCAAGGTTCAGGAGCACCACCCGAGGGGGTCAGGACGACTCGTTAGACACCTAACCACCCGTAACTCTTGCGACCACGGAAACGCAGGGCCAGAATCACTCGTTAGAGACCTAACCACCTGTAAACACTGGGCACATGCAGAAGGCGCGCGTCACCAGTGCACCCAAACACCCGCCAGCCAGAAACCATCTTATTTACAGCGGGTTAGCGCCTCGAACAAGCAGTCCTAGCCCGCGACGCTGTGGCGTCGCCATGTGATTTCAGCAGGTTAGGTCTGAATCGAGTAGGCCTGACCCCCTCGACTGATCGCGGCGATGTAATTTCAGGGGTTTAGGTCTGAATCGGGTAGTCCTGACCCCGGTCGGCTTGGCCTGGGGCGGAGGCGCAGCGTGAGCAGGCCGAGCAGCCCCAACAGCGCCGCCAGGGCGCCGGTCGTACCGCTCGCGCAGCCACCGCTGCCTTCGGCCGTGAGCCCTTCGAACGGCGCCTCGTCGCAGGCGTCGCCGACCGTGTCGCCGTCCGAGTCGAGCTGGTCGCCGTTGGCGACATCGACGCAGTTGTCGACGCTGTCGAGCACCCCGTCCTTGTCCTTGTCCGAGCACGCATCGCCGACACCGTCGTCGTTGCTGTCGACCTGGTCGACGTCGCTTGCCTCCGGGCACACGTCGCACATGTCGCCGAAGCCATCGTCGTCACTATCGACCTGCTCCGCATTGGCAACGCCCACACAGTTGTCGCAGGCGTCGCCGATGCCGTCGCTGTCACTGTCGGTCTGGTCAGCACCCGCCTCAGCCGGGCACACATCGCAGGCGTCGCCAAACCCGTCGCCGTCGCCGTTGACCTGGTCGGTGTTCGGCACGTCGATGCAGTTGTCGGCGCTGTCGAGGACGCCATCGCCGTCGCGATCGGGCGCGTAGCTCTCGCTGCAGTCGATGTCGTTCACGTTGCCCGACGGGTCGGTCGCGGTCGCCGTGTACCTGAGCTTCAGCTCGCCGGACGGCAGGCGCCCGGTGATCTCGATCGTGTCGTCAGTCACCGTGATCGGGCAGTCGGCCAACGCGACCGGGGTCTCCACCCCACCCTCGACCTTCGTGCAGACGACGTCGCTCAGCGTCACGACCGCACCGCAGGCGTCGCTTGCGGTGGCCTGCATGATGGCCGGCACCGTGCCGATCACCACGCCGCACGTCACCGTCGGCGGCGTCACGTCGCGCACCGTGAGCTGCGTCGTGCACTCGGCCGTGTTCGCCGCGTCATCCGACGCTGTGAACAACACCGGCGAGGTGCCGATCAGGTAGCTCCCGTCGACAAACACCTCGAGCTCGTTGTCACAACCGTCGAGCAGCAACGCCTGGACCTGACCGGCCCAGCCGCACACGTCGGCCTCGGCGTCGACCGTCAGCGAGTCGCTGCACGTCAGCTTCAGCCCAGCGTTGGCCGCGCAGATCGACCACGTGTAGCTGGCCGGTGTCGGGTCGCGGTTGCCGTTGGGGTCGACCGTCCGGACCTCGAACGTGTGCTCGCCGTCGGCAAGGTTCGTGTACGTCGTGGTCTTGCCATCGCACTCGGTCCACTCGCCGCCATCGATCCGGCACTCAAACGTGTCGGTCGTCGGCGCGTCTGGATCGATGTAGTCGAACACCGCCGTCGTCGCCGACGTGACCTTCGCGGGCTGGTCGGTGATCGCCGTCTCCGGTGGGGTCGTGTCGATGATCCATGTCTGGCTGGCCGGCAGCGGATCGGGCGTGCCCTTCGAGTCCACCACGTACACGCAGATCGTGTGCGAGCCGTCGGCGAGGTCCGTGTACGAGTACACCGTGGGGCACTCGACATAGGCCGCGTTGCCGGTCGCCGGGCAGGGGCCGTTCGGGTCCAGCACGCACATGTAATGATCGACATCGGTCACCGACGCGCCGAACACGAAGGTGCCCGAGCTCGACGGCGACGGCGACGTCGGCCCCGACAAGATGATCGTGTCAGGCACCGTCGTATCGATGACCCAGGCGTGGATGGCCGGCGTCGGGTCGACCGCGCCGTTGCCGCCGACCGCGCGCACAAGCAGCGTGTGCGCGCCGGGTGCGAGCGCCGTGTAGGTCGTCGTGCCGTTGTTGCAAGAGGTCCAGGCACCACCGTCGAGGCTGCACTGGAAGACCGTGTGCGGCGGCGACAGCGGGTTGATGTAGGTGAACACGGCCGTCGTCGAAGCGGTCACCGCCGGAGGACCGGTCGTTATCTCCGTCTCGAGCGCCGGGCAGATAGAGCTCCCCGCCGTCGGCCCGTCGTCGACCACACCGTCACAGTCGTTGTCGAGACCATCGCAGATCTCGACACCCGCCGCGCCCGCTGTGGCTCCGCAACGCGTGCCACCCGTTTCGAGGTTGCACACGAGCACGCCCGCCGCGCGACAAACGCCGAGGCCCACCTCGCACGCGTTCCCGATGCCAAGGCCTTCGTCGATGAGCGTGTCGCAGTCGTCGTCGCTCGCGTTGCACTTCTCGACCTTGGGCGGCGCGCTATCCCGGCATTCGGTCGTCAGCCCGTCCGGGCTGCAGGCGATGGTGCCACCGGCGCACGCATCGTCGTCGCCGCCATCGCAGGCCGCCCCGAGATTCGCGAAGCCTTCGTCGGTCGCGCCATCGCAGTCGTCGTCGACGCCATTGCACTTCTCGACGCTGTTGGCACCCGTCTCGCTGCAGGTTGTACCGACGCCACCTTCGGCGCACACGATGGTGCCACGTGCGCAGAGATCCGCGTCGCCGCCGTCGCAGGCGTCACCAAGGCTCACATAGTCCTCGTCGATGGCGCCGTTACAGGTGTCGTCGAGGCCGTTGCAGAGCTCGACCTTCGCGATGTCGCCGACGCAGCTGACGGTCGAGCCGTCGCCACTGCAGGTGACAAGACCGGTCGGGCAATTGTCCGCGTCGGCCGAATCGCACGCCGCACCAACCGCGAGCACGCCGAGCGTGTAGCCCTCGTCGGTCGCGCCATCGCAGTCGTCGTCGCTCCCGTTGCAGATCTCGACCCGGTTCACGTCGCCGGCGCACACCGGCAGAGCGCCATCGCCGCAGCTGACGGTGCCACGTGGGCAGAAGTCGGCGTCACTGCCGTCGCATGTCGCACCGATGTCGCCGAGGTCGTCGAAGGCCGCATCGAACGAAGCCGCGACCTGGTTCGACGAGACGCCCACGGCGTTCATCGAGAGGAAGGCGGCGCGGTTCGAGACCGGATTGCCTCCGATCACATCGACGTCGGCGGCGTTGCCGAGCGTAAAGCTGAGCTCCTTGAAAGCACCCGGATTGAGGCGCGTCGGGGACACCAGGAGGTCGCCTTCTGGGAACGCGTCGACAGGCGCAGTGACGACGGTGAGCCCATCACCGATGTGGTCGAACAAGAAACCATCGACCACCCGCGAGGTCCGATTCTCGACCCGCACGGTCACTTCCAGGGTCTGGCCACTTGGCCCGCAGCCGAGCTGCCACTGCTTGTCGACCACGATGCGCTCACCGCAGTCGAGGGCCAACGCGCCCGAGCCGGTGTAGATGCTCGCGCGGGCGGCGACGGCGATGACACCCGAGGTCGCGACGACGCGGGTCTTGAACGTCACCTGGGCCGCGCCCTGGCTCGGGATGTCGACGGTCCACGCGAGCTCCGGGGCACGTGCGTCGTTGCCATTGGCGCCGCGGATCGAACCCGCGACGTAGGCGAGGCCGGCCGGCACGGTGACGAACACCGGCACGTCGGTCCGCCCGCCGGACGAACGCGGATTGGTGACGGTCACGGTCCAGGTCACGAGCGAGCGATCGACTTCGCTCGCACAGGCCGAGCCGAGCGACGACGACACGAGCACGTGCACACCCGAATCGGCCGGAATGACCGCCGGCGGCACGAGCTGCGCCGAGACCTCGCAAGCGCCGCTCTCGACGCGGAGCGTTATCGGCACAGCGCTGCCCGGTCCGGTCACGATACCCTTGATGATGACCGAGCCAATGTCGTCGGGCAGCAGGTAGCCGCCGTCGCTCAGATCACGCCCGATCGGCATGATCACAGGGTTGCCCCCCATCGAGGGTTCTAGGGACGTGAGCTCCAGCCACGGCGGGGCCTCGAACACGAGCGCGGCGCCATACGCTGTGCTGCTTCCGCTATTGCGATAGTGCACCGTGTAGGTGACCTCCTGGCCGACCTCGAGCGCATCTTCGGAGCGCTCGACGTACAGCGAGAGCTCCGCCAGCGGGGCGCTCACGAGCGTCGTCGCGTCGGCGACATTGTCGGCGATATCCGACTCCTGGCGGAGTGATATCTGCGGGTCCACGATCGCGACGCTGCTGATCTCCGCCGACACCGTGGCGGTCACATCGGCCGCATCACACGACGTCCACGTGAGGGTGAACGGCACCTCGTAGCTGTCGCCCGCATTGATGCCGAGCGGCGTCACGGTCAGCGTATTGCCGTCGCAGACCGCCTCGACGAATCCGTTCGCGAAGCTCGCGAAGCTGCGCAGCACCTGGTTGTTATCCGTGAGCTCGCAGGTCGTGCCTGGCGGCAACGTGACCACCACGGCGCCACCGGCGTCCTCGTTGCCGTTGTTGCCGAAGGTCAGGAGGTACGGCGTCGGGCTGCCGATCGGCGTGCTGGTTGGACCGTCGATGGTGACCCACAGGTTCGGAAAGAAGCCGACCACGACCTTCTCGACGGTGTCGTCGTCGCCGGCGTCGCAGTCGATCGTCGGCGAGCTGATGCTGGCGCTGGCGGCGAGGACCTGGCCCGCAACCTGGGCGGTGCTGGCACATTCGAAGTAGATCGACACGATGCCGTTGGCGGGGAACGTCGGGAAGCTGATGAGCGCCTGTCCGGTGGCGTCGTCAAAGGCAAGGGCGTAGTCGAAGTCGCCATTATCGAATTCAACATCGTAAACGGCGTCGCCACAGCCCTCGGGCAGCTGACCCAAGACGTCGACGTCGCGGGCATCGCCAGGCCCGGCGTTGTCGATGTCGAGCGTGCCACTGATGTAGTCCTCCCCGCCGATGCCGACGACGGCCTGGTCCAGGTTGAGCGCGACCGAGAGGTCGGCGGTGTTGACGCTCATCGAGGTGCGGCTCTTGTTGTTGGAGAGCGTAATCTCGGGCGTCGAGGTCGTGATATCGGCCTCGTTGCTGATGCTCTGGGTGCAGATGTCGGCGAGCTCGACATCGAAGCCCCACGACGGGTTGCGGTCGGTCTGGTAGTTGACCGCCCAGTCGTCGAGGCGCGGCGTGCCGGCCGTGCAGTCGCGCCACTGGAAGACGCGCGTGATGGAATTGCCGCCCGAGTTGGCGGCCGAGCCGATGACGAGACCGCTGTGGTTCACCTGGGTCGGCACATGCACGTCGGAGGAGTTCAGGAGGAGGCCGAGCATCTTGTGCTCGCCGTCCTTCCAGATCCACGGTTCGCCGAGACCGCCGCCGAAGTAGTTGCGATAATAGGACACGCCGAGCACCGCATCGCGGTTCATGCCGGTGACGATCTCGACCGAGTCGCCAAAGCGCTGCAGGCTCACGTTGCTGTCGCCGTCGTTGAACCACGCGCCGTAGGTCACGTTGCCGTCGATATCGCCATAGCTCGTGTACGCGATGGCGCCATCGTCGATCGCGTTCGCGGTCGACTGGTAGACGAGCGCGTCGAGCACGTATGTCTCGCCGAGACCCGACGGTCCGTACTGGCTGCCTCCGGCCCCGCCCTTCGGGAACTGGGCCAGCTCGACCGCATTCGGCAGTGTGGTCACGTCGAACTCGTCGGCGCCGGCGACCACCTCGCCGATGTAGCCGTAGCCCCCAACATCGGCGTGCCAGATGATCGTTTCGCGCCGGCCCGATCCGAAGAGGCGATGGCCGGTGATGACGCCGTCGTCGATGCCCATCGGCACGACCGCGTAGGCGGTCGGGTCGGACGACCCAGGGAGGTTGCTGTCAAGGTCGATCTGGCGCCAGAGGCGCGTGCAGTTGTCGTCGCCACCGACCGCTGGGATCCAGGCGTGGGCCGCAAAGTCGGTGACGCTGTCATCGCACGAGCTGCTGACACCGATGACGATGCCGGCGTCGTCGATGCCGGTGATGATCGTCGGCGGCGCGGGCGAGTCCTGCGGGGGGATGATGCCAATGTTGCCGATAAAATCACTACCGATGCGGTCGGTGAGATCGCCCACCCGGATGGGCGTCGCGACGTAGCCTTCGGCCGTCGGGCACCACACGGTCGGGGTGCCGAAGCGGGCTGGCTGGCGGGCTTCGTGCGCCGAGACCATTTGCGGACGAACCAGCGCGACCGGCGGCGGCGTCGGAATCACGCTGGCAGTGCCCACGGGCATTGGCGGAAAGCGGCACGCGACACCGATCTCGAAGTCCTTCGAGCGCGGCGCTGGGCTGCCGACGGCGATCGCTGTCGACCATACGGCGTTGAGCGGCCGAAGGTTGGAGTCGATTGCCGCAGGGTCAGGGGTCCCCACGACTCCAGAATTGGCCACGGTCGCCGAGGTGATCTCGGTCGTCAGCTCCCCGCAAGGGGACTCGAGAAGCGTGTTGAAATTAAGGGGGTCCGGGTCGTCGTCAAATCCCCTGTACGTTGAATGATTTTGTTTCTTGGCGAGCGTCAGCATGTAATTGCCGGCTGCCACGGATGCGAAGACGGCCGGTCCCCCTCCGCCAGTCTTAGCGTATGAGTATATTGTATTGCCACCCTCAAGCAGGCGATTGCCGTAGTTCTGCGTGGACAGAGTGAACTCGTAGCCGTCAACCCAACCCTCACCGGACTGTCGAGTCCGGTCGCGATTGGCGTCATTGAAGACGCGCACGGTCAATACTTCAGGCGCGGCCGCGTGGTCGACGGGCGCGGCATACTTCGCATAATCCCCAAGCCAGTTGGTCTCGCAGCTGGGCGGGCTGTCGGGCATCGGGATGACGCTGAACAGGCCGGCGTACTGGGCGTAGTGACTGGATTGCACCGCGACGCTGGGGTCGTTTTCTTCGTCGGTCGTCAGCAGGTTCTCGAAGCACACTGGGGTCTGGGAGTTGCGGATGGCCACGACGCCGCTGCCGGAGTTGAGGTCATGGCGACCACAGGCCAGTCGGTTGACGGGCTGTCCGTTGGGGCCAACAGGGTTGAGCGGGACCTTGAAGCGCACGACCGGCGTGCTCTGAGTGGTCGGGGTCGAGAGCTGAGGCCAGAGCTCGGAGGCGGCTGTGGCCCACGAATAGGCCCAGCATGGGCGGGTGTTCTCGGGGTCGAGCGAAGTGACGTTAGCTTCGACGTCCCCGGTCGGTTCGAGCACGACCGGCTCCGTCCAACCTACCCCCGGAATATCGCTCGTTCCTGCGCCACCACAAATCCCCAACTCAGAAATGAGCTGGCGTTGCGTGCCACCAGTATTCGGGCAGCTCAGGCACCGTCCGTTGACGTACTTGGAGCCCTGCGGGCAATAGCCGCAGCGACCATTGATCGCCTCCCGGCCCCCGGTGCACGTAATGCATTTCCCGTTCTGATGAACGGCACCGGCGGGACATCCGTAAAAGAAGCTGTCGTCGAAGCCCATGGCCATCGACCAGGACGCTTGATGTCGGTTTCCGACCCGCTCAGCGCCTTCGTAGACGGCATAGGCGAAGAGTCCTTCGTCGGCCGCGGGGCTCGGCACTACACCCGGGCCCACGCTGGGGTTGAGGCGTGCGACAAGCGTCGTTCCGGTCGAGCTGGAGTTGGTGCTGTTGGTCGTCTCGTCGCAGATGATGAACACGTCGCTCTGATAGAGATGCGTAGTGCTGCCCTGCTGACCCGCGCACGAGAACGCGAGCACCGCCGTCGAATCCCGACTTTCGCCATTGTAGAGTAGGTCGAGCGGCTCGCCGGTTTCGTCCTGGCACTCGACTTTGGCCGTGCACGAGGCGCTTCCGACCGGGGTCGCGCTGGCGAGGAACGCCTGCTCGATGCGCTTGTCGGCGTCGAAGGTCGCGGCGATGACACCCGATGCGTTGATGTGCGGGAAGGCTTCGAGCGGTAGCTCCGGCCGGTCGGTCGGAACACAGGCGACCTCGTCGTCGGGACGCGGCAAGCACTGCGCGGTGTAGGGCAGCGGGATTCTCGGGTCGTTGCTCGCAACCCCTGGGGTCCAGGCGACGAGCACGTCGGACGGGAGGACGAGCAGCGGCTCGCTCAGGACGACCTCGGTCGAGACCGTGCAGGCATAGCCTACGGAGCCAACCACTCGACCCGTGGGTTGTGACTCCGGTACCCAGCGCGTCTTGTAGGGGGCGATGTCGGTGCAATCGTTGGCATCGAGAAGCGCGGTGTACGGGCCAACGCCTCCACTCACGGTCGCCCCCCCGTCCCACTGGAAATCGACCAGGAGAGCTTGCTTGCGGGTTGGGTCGTAGGCAAACGGGAAGTCACCGAATCTGATCGGAACGACGAACGCCATTGGGTCCGTGGACGGATCTGCGGTCCACGACAGGTTGCCTTGGAAGACCAACTGTTGGGGTCCGCTGGCATTGCTTTCGAGGTTGTCACCGAGCGAGGTCGTGGCCGCATAGCCGAGGCGCACCGTGACACCGATCATGCCGGAAGAGCCCTTGACGTAACGCGTCCGCAGGTTCAAGGCGGCGATGTTCGTCGCTTGCGAGCCGAGGTCCGCAGGCATGATGAGCCACTGCATATGACGCGTAGCAACGCTTGTTGCGAAGACCCCAGGGGCCGTCTCGAGGACGGAATAGAGGGGCAGAAAGTCATTGCCACCAATGCCGACCGCCCTCTCGGATTCGGGCGGCGAATAGAGCGCACCGACGTGACCCGGAACCTTGCAGGCGTCGGCCACTTTGTTGATGGCGTTGGGGCGCGGTTCGGCCCAGCCGACAACCACGCCGCTGTCGTTGATGTCGCTGGCGTAGCTCTCGCGCCAGGCGGCGGCGACCGTCGCGTTGCTGTTGATCGGCAGGCCGGCGTGTAGGCTCGTCACGTTGATGTCGCCTTCGCGCCAGACCCAGGCGGTGAGCTGATCTTTATGGCCGTTGCGGTAGGACTGATTCATGTCCTGAACGCCGATGACACGATTGGTTTCGCTGAGGCCGGTCGGGTAGCCCCAGAAGTCGGTGATGGTCGGCACGATGTCGGTCATTCCGTCGGCGGCACAGCCGGTCATCTCAGCGGTGAGGCTGAGCGAGTCATGCAATGCGGGATTGATGCCTGACAGGTCGTACGTGTAGGTGCCGGTGCCATCGGCGAGCTCGAACGACGCGAGGGTCGTGCCGTTCTCGTCGTTCACGGAGACCGTCATGTTCTGGTCGAGCGCGTCGTCGAACGTGGCATTTACGATGAGCGAGCCCCAGTCGATGACGTTGCCTTCGTTCGCGCCCGGGAACGCGGGCGAGGCGTAGAGACCGTCGCCACCGACGCGGCAGGCGAGCGGCCCCTCGTTGCACTCATTGCGTGGCATCTCGCCGCAGGGTCCGGCCACACTGGATTCGCCCTCGGTGCACGCGGTGTACTCTTCGATTGCGTCCTCGTAGCGATAGCCGCAATCCGCCTGCCAAGCCTTGAAGGCGTCGCGGTTCTGCGAATCAGGCGGGCAACACGCCTGATTGCACTGGCCAGGCGGCGCGTAGTAGCCGCGTCCGTAGCCCGTGCACTCGCGCGGCTGCGACCGCTTGGAGCCGTAGCAGCTAGCGACCGCGGCACACTCGGCCGACACTGCACATTGCGCCACCGGCGTCTCGGGCTCGACGCAGTTGCTGTTGCCGGCACGCACGCAGGCGAGCCACGCGGGGTAGGCCAATGCGTACTCCTCGCGGCGCTGGTCGAGGCACTTCAGGTTGTCCTCGGCGGACGGGCAGCACCTCTGGCAACATGAGCCCTCGGGGCGGTAAGACCCACTCTGGCAGCTCGTGTCGCCGCCCGACTCGACGGCGCAGAACTGCACATCGCGGCAGCCATCGTCGACGCCACCGGCCATCACCGACTCGGTCGCGGCGTCGGCGCGGGTGCCCTTGTAGATGCCGCGATCGAAGTCGGGCACGGTCGTCTGGCGGAAGACTCCGGTGGCGGGCGCCGGCATCGTGACGCCGTCGGGGTAGCGCACGCGCACGGCGCGCACGGTCGTGTCGACGGTGCCGGTCGGCACGTAGCTCCAGCCGCCGCTGCCGTCGTCGTACTCGACCACGGCGCCGACCGGGACGTTGCGCACCGAACGCGAGACGAAGCCGAGGCCCTTGACCAGCGAGTCGGCCATGATCACGCCGCTCGCCTCGAAGTGGCCGGCGTTGCCGTACTCGACCTGGATGGCCAGGCGGTCACCGCCGTCGGCGAACGACTTATCGGGGTCGCTCGCGTTCTCGATCGACTTGATGACGAACACGTCGGCGCGATAGACCCAGGCGCCGCAGGTCGCAGTGTTGTCGGCGCGCTGCAGCTCGTCCTCCTGGATGTCTCCCACACGCCCCGCGACGCTGCCGGTGACCGAGCTCGTGAACTCGTTCGAGTCGCCGACCTCCGCGTCGACGCGCGCGTTGACGGTGATCGTGCCCTTGTCGCCCGGGGCCAGGGCATAAGTGGTGTTGCCAGCAGGCCCAAGGGTGATGGTGCCGCCCGACCGCGACCACGCGATAGGGGTCGCGATGCGCACACCGTCGGCGCCGACCGGGTTGACGACCTCGCCGGTCGCGTCGGTGAGGCTCACTTGGCCGGCCGAGTCGAGCAAGTACTCGAGGTCACTGTCCAGCGCGATGACGAAGCTCACGCCATAGGCCGGCACGGTGCCGGTGTTCTCGAAGTCGAAGCTGAAGGTCGTGGCGCCGCCCGGCGTGACCCCGGGGAAGCGGCCGTTCGGGCTGCAGCGCGCGCCGACGCGCAGGCCGATGCCGGGCGTCTTGACGGTCGCGCAGACCGGGCCGTTGTTGGTGTCGTCATCGTCGGCAAAGACGTTGCCGATCATCTTGATGCTGGTGCAGCCGACAAACGGCTGGCCGATCGCGGGCAACGCCTGGGTGACCGGCTTGCGCGCGGTCGCTTTGACGACGATGTCGAAGGGCCCGAGGTTGCGATGGATGTCGCCGACGTCGCACGGGGTGACCGCCGGGTCGCAGTGGGTGACGACGAACGCGAGGCGGTTGACGGTGCCGGTCGGTGGCGTGCCCGGGGTGAAGAGTGTCCAGCCGGTGCCGGGCGGGCGCACGCTCAGCGGGGAGGTGTCCATGAGAGACGCCGTCGAGTAGTAGGTGGTGACACCTTGCGGCACGACGACGGTCGCGAACGTGAAGTCGGCGGTGCCGTCCGGGGTGGGGCCGTCCGGGAGATCGAAGTAGACAACCGTGTTGGCGGCATCCTCGGGGTTGTTGTTGCCGTAGCGGATCGTCCAGCTCGCGATCTCGCCCGGCTTCACGAGCGTTTGCGTCGTGATGCCGACGTAGGGGTCGGGCAGCGGGGTCGTGATCGAGGCGGTCGCGCTGTGGGGGACGTTGTCGTCTTGACCGGTCGAGGTCGTCACGGTGACCTTGTTGACGCGGGTCTTGCCGGGGCCGAGGTTGTTATTGACGAGGGCCCGATAAGCGATGCGGATGGGGCCCGAGCGACCGGGCACGACGCCTGCAGCAAGGTTGTTGCGCACGAGCGTCAGCGCGAAGCTGGTGGCGCCGCCCGAAGGCATGCCCGTCGCGACCGACCAGCCTGGCGTGAGCACCTGGAGGCTGCCGCCGATATAGGAGAGGTCGCCGACGAAGCTCCCACTCTCGCTCAGGTCATCGGTCACCACCACGGCGGCCGCGGAGCGCTGGTTGACGTTCGCCACATCGAGCGTGAACGTGACGACTTCGCCCGAACGTGGCTGCGCGTTGTCGACGAACTTCGCGACGCTCAGATCGGCGTTCTCGATGAGGGTCGTGCAGGCGTCGTAGAAGACGCGCTCTTCACCGACTTCGTTGGCGGCGGTCGCGAGCGTCTCATTGGTGACGAAGTCGCCGGATTGCACATCCTCGTACTCGCCCCTGAAGCGCACCATGCCTTCGGCGAGGGGCGCGAACCCTTCGAATGTCAGGGTCAAGCGCACATGCCCGGCGCAGGTCACGCCAAGCGGCGTGCAAGCGTCGTCGATGCAGCACTCGATGAGCTCGTCACTGGTCGGCGGGTCGCTCACGATGCCGAAGGTCTGGTCGAGCACGAAGTCCTCGGGCAGCGTGTCCGTGATGACGATCATTTCATCGAGGTTGGTCGTGTCGTTCCTGAACGTGATGTCGTAGGTCACGACCTCGCCTTCCGAGACGACCGCGTTGCAGGACTTCGCGAGCGCGAGCCCCGGCTCGTCCGAGACGATGAACTCGACGCGGTTGCCGATCGCCTGAAGGAGCTCGTCGGAGACGATCGCCGCCTCGTTGACGGCGAGCTGCCCGATGAGGTTCTCGCTGTTCGGCACCTGTACACGCAGCCGCACGTACTCCGCGACGCCGGTCGGGAAGATGGCGGGCGAGACGACGTTCTCGTCGCCGGTCGAGGGGTCGATAACGCTGTTCGTATCGACCAGGAACGCGACCCACTTGGAACCCGCAGGTGCCGCGACGAACCCGGACACGGGTGAACCACCGGGTGCGAAGTGGGCGCGTACGACCGCATCCGAGAACTGGAAGTCGGCGACGAGCGCGGCGGGTAGGCCGGCGCTGGTTGGGTTCGTGACGCTGTAGGGCGGGAGATCGTCCGAGAACCAGACCTGCCCACCGGCCGGCAACGACGCGGAGACGAGCGTTGTCTGGTCGGCGATGCGGTCGAGGATCCACGTCTTGGTCGAGGGCGCGGTGCCGTTGTTGCGATAGGTCAGCGTGTACTCGACCGTCGTGCCGGGGTCGACGACGCGGTAGTCGAGGTCCTTGTGGACGATGAGCGCGGGCGACGAGGCGATCGAGGTCTGTGCGCTGACCTGGGCCCTGGGGATGCCGCAGTCGTCGGCTGCCACGAGGTCGGCGGTCGTCTTGAAGGTCGTCGCGTTGCGGATGCCGGTCGGCAGTTGGTAGGTGAGCGTGACCGAGCGCTGCGCGTTCGGGATGATGGCGGGCCAGCGCACGGTGATCGTATTGCCGCCGTAGGTCACGCCGCCGCCGTTGGCGTTGATGGCCGTCACCGCGAGGGTCGTGTCGAGGCCGTTGGCGACGACGCTCGGGATGTGGATCGTTGCCACGACCTGGCGAGCCGTATCGAGCGGGTTGTTCACGGCCGATCGGTTCTGGACGACGATGGTGTGGGTCGCGGTCTCGCCGGGCTCGGCGCTGCCGGTGCCGGAGGCGAACGACGTCCCGAGGTCAGGCGCCAACGGGCGCACGTCGACCTCTTCCCAGTCGGTGCGGGGGAGGAAGCCGTTCGGTACGACGATCGTCGGGCCGACGATCGGCGTGTAGCGGTAGACGCGTGCACTCGCCACGTTGCGGAGGGTCGTCGTGCTGCACGAGCTCGGGTCGTTTGCCGCGGTGACGACGGTGTAATCCATGATGACCGACGACTGTTCGAGGCCGGTGCAGTTGGTGAGCGCGTTCGGGGTCGGCGGGTTCGTGGGCGCGCAGTAGGAGGAACGCAAGCGCGGGATCTCGTAGGCGATCCAGGTGACGATCGCGGGCGCGCTGGCCGACCAGATAGTTGTGTTGACAGTCGGTGCGGTCGTGTAGAGATCGGGCGCGCTCGCGGTGCTTGTGCCGGTGTAGTACCAGACCTTGTTGGCGTTGTTCGCATCGGCCGGAATGCTGGCCGCGACGAACGTCGAGCTGGCGGGCACGAGGTCGTAGACGACGACGTTGTCGAGGCTCGAGAGGCCGCTGTTGCCGACCGAGAGTTTGAAGTCGATCGGCTGGCCCCAGGTCGTGAACGCGGCGGGGTTGTCGTCGAAGTCGTCGCGGATCCCGGTCGAGCCGTTGATCGAATCGCCCTTGGCGAACGCGAAGCCCGGGCTGTCATCGAGCCGGATGTGGATCGGCAGGCAGGCGGAGCGGCGCGCGCAGGCGGCGCCCGAGCAGTCGTTGAGCTGTGCTGGGGGGATCGCCTGCTGCGGGGTGGCGAGCCAGGCTTCGGGCGTGGTGCAGTTGTTGACAACGGTGTCGACCGGCACGCTCTGGGCGCTGAGCTGGATCTTGTAGGTGAGGTTCAGGCGTTGGCCGAGTTGGAGGTCGTCAGCCAGGACCCAGTAGACGCTGTTCTTCGGGACGGTGATGCCGCGAACGGTGATGCCGTTCGGGCCGGAAAGGAGGCCGTTGCTGGATCTCTCGGAGATGGCGGCCGCCGAGGTGATTGCGCCCTTGTCGATGAAGTCCTGGAACGAGTCCCAGACGACCGGCTGGAAGTAGACCTGCGCACCGCTGGGGATGCCTTGGTTCCACCAGTTGTGCGGGCTCACGGACAACGTGATCGCCGCATCCTCACGGGCGTAGTGCACGCCACCGATGACGAAGGTGCCGCCTGCGTTTTTGTCGAGCCCGGTGCGCGGCGCCGCGTCGATCCAGGTCGTGCGGGTGGCGGTGAGCACAGCGGGGGCGTTCGATGCCTTGACGGCGCCCTGGAAGTCGACCTCGAGCTCGCGCACGACGCCGTTGGGGGTCGTGAACGAGGCATAGTAGGCGTAGGTCTTGCCTGCCTGTTGTGACGGGACCGACCAATAGACCGAGCGCGCGGGCACGCTCACGCCCTGCACGACGAGGGGGCCCGGGCCTGCGTGATAGACACCGCCGTCGGTCGCCGAGCTGAAGCCTATCAACGGGTTCTGGCTGTAACGATCATTGTCGACGGCGGTCACGGTCGCGTAGGCGACGTAGCCGGTCGCGTTCACGAACGAGACCGAGACCGGCATGCGGATCTGGATGACATCGCCGGCGGGGCGAGTGACCGGAGCCTCGAAACTGGCCTGCAGCACGGATTGGGCCGTGAACGTCGCCTTGAGGGTCGTCACCGTCGGAGCGATCGGGTTGTTGCTGGCCTTCGACAGGATGACGCGAATGCGGATGCGCGCGGCGCTCGCGGGCACCGCCGGCGCGAGCACGACGCGCCCGCCAAAGGCCGGATCGTTCGAGGCGCCGGGCGCGACGGGGCCGATGCGTAGGACCGGGGTCGCGGGGTTGGTGACGTCCCATACCTCGACCTGTACCTGTCCCGGGGCGGAGGCGCTGTAGTCGAGGTAGACCGAGCCCCAGCCAGCGAACGAGGCGGGCACGATCTCAGAGGTGAACCAGGAGCCGGCCGTTCCGTTCGTCGGGAGGGTCACGTTGCGCGCGATCGGGTCGCGCACGATGCCGACCTGTCCTGGGTTCCCGCCGATGCTGAGCAGCGGAGGCGCGATGCCGGACGAGTCGTTGTAGGCGTCGACCCAGGTGCCATTGTTCTGGTCGGTCGTCGGCTCGGCGTGCGCAGCGGTTGGGACGATGCAGAGCGCGGCGGCGACGAAGAGATGCAGCTTGTGCATGGTGATTCCTGGAGGCTGCCAAGGGATCGGGAAGTGCGACGGGACCGCCTCGGACTGCGCGCGCCCGCGCAGCACGAAGAGGGGCAGGAGGCAAATTACCCGAGCGATCATTTCGGGTCAACGAGATTGGCTCCGCGAGACTGCGTTCGCAGGCCGCTCAAAAGCGCGAGTGAGCGGGGCGCGGTGATCGCCATCGCGACAGCATCGAGGACTGCAGAGGTCGCGCTCGCGCACCGCGGGGAGCGCACTGAAGGCGGAGCTGAAGGCTACTTGAGCTTGGCTGAACACGTCTTGACCCGATGAACCGAATCCCTTGGGTGCGCTTAAGTCGGGGGGGTCCGCAGCCCAGGCGCCGCCATCCTTGCGAAGGCCCGGCGCGGTTCAATCCCGACACGCTGACTCGATGTGGGCAGCGCTTGCACAAGGTGTCCTCCATGAAGCTCGTCCGCACCCTCGCTCTTACCCTTGGCCTTTGCGTCAGGGACCCTTCAGAACGGTTCAGCCACGCGACCAGACAGGGGCCAGTGCGAGCGGGCCGTCGCCGTCTCCACCGGAAGCGGCAGTTGCGAGCGAAGACGATTCGGCGCCCCCACCCGACTGGATCACATCGAGGTCGCCGGCCGGACGCTCGATGATGCGCTGGCCCGCGACCTCGAGCGCAACGCGCAACCGATATGAGCCCGCAGTGAGGGGCAACGCCGCGAACGTACAGCGCAGCGGAAGCTCGGCCTCGGCGAGCCAGGTCGAGCCGGTCCAGAGGCGACGGCCGTGCATGTCGTCGATGGCGAGCTCGGCGCGGGCATGGCCGGGCACGCTGCCGAGCGGAATCACGAGGCTGCAGGGGGCGCCGCTTGGGACCGCGACGAGCGGGTCGCCGGTCGGCGTCTCGAGGCGCACGGCGAGCGGGGACTGGCTATCGAGCACATTGGCGAGCGCGCCGGAGAGGTACTCGCCGACGATCGCGTGGGTCTTGCCGATGGCCTTCATGCGGCCGCCCTCGAGCAGCAACGCACGGTGCGCGAGCCGCTCGATCTGCGAGAGGTCGTGGCTCACAAAGAGCACGGTGCGGCCTTCGTCACGCACGGCCGTTTCGATGAGGCTGAGACAGCGCTCGCGAAAGCTCGCGTCGCCGACGGCAAGCACCTCGTCGACGATCATCAGCTCGTGGTCGAGGTGGGCGGCGACCGAGAACGCGAGCCGCACGTACATGCCCGACGAATAGCGTTTGACGGGCGTGTCGAGGTAGCGCTCGACCCCCGAGAAGGCGACGATGCGGTCGAAGCGCTTGCGGATGTCGGCGCGCGAAAGGCCCAGGATGACGCCATTGAGGTATACGTTCTCGCGGCCGGTGAGCTCCGGGTGAAAGCCGGTGCCGACTTCCAGCAGGCTCGCGAGGCGGCCCTTCATGCCGATCCAGCCGGTGGTCGGCGGCGTGACGCGCGAGAGCAGCTTGAGGAGGGTCGACTTGCCGGCGCCGTTGGCCCCGACGATGCCGAAGACCTCGCCGCGACCGACCTCGAAGCTGATGTCGCGAAGCGCCCAGACCTCTTCGCTGATCTGGGCGGGCCCGCGTCCGAACACGCGCCTGATACCCGACCAGAGCCGCGGACCGAGGTCGGAGTGGGCGCCTCTGTCGCGCTGGACCAGCGCAGGATCGGGCGGCTGGGCGGCCGCCTGGCGCTTGATGAGGTAGCGCTTCGAGACCCCTTCGAAGCGGACGACCGGCGGTGCCACCTCAGACCTCGTCCACGAATGTCGCTTCGAAGCGACGGAAGATGACGAGGCCCGTTGCCAGCATGAGGAGGGAGACGACCAGCGAGACCAGGATCACGTCGAGAGCCAGCGGGCCTGGGGGATCGAGCAGCGCCCAGCGGAAGCCGTCGATGACGCCGACCATCGGATTGAGCGCGTAGACGAGCTGGTAGGCCTGAGGCACCGACGCGCTGGTGAAGCCGACCGGCGACAGGAACAGCCCCATCTGGAGGAGGAACGGCGTCAGGTAGCCGAAGTCGCGATAGCGCACATTGAGCGCTGCGAAGGCGGTGCCGATGCCGGCTGCCGCGAGCAGTGCCAGCGCGGCGAAGGCGGGTAAGAACAGGAGGCGCCAGCTCGGCGCGTGGCCTTCCGCGAGGAGCACGACGATCAACACGACGAGCCCGACCGCGAGGTCGACGACCCCGTGGACGAGGGCCGAGGCGGGCAGGACGAGGCGCGGGAAGTAGACGCGGGAAATGATCGTCGCGCTTTGCGTGAGCGAGCCCGAGGCATGCAGGATGGCGGTCGAGAAGAATTGCCAGGGCAGGATGCCGGCCAGCACCATCAATGGATAGGCCGTAGCGCCGTGGGTAGGCAGGCGGGCGACCAGCCCAAAGATTATCGTGAAGGTGCCCATCGAGAGGAGTGGGCGGATGAGGCCCCACAGGATGCCGAGCGCCGTCTGCTTGTAGCGCACCTGCAGGTCGCGGCGCGCCAGGTGCACGAACAGCGCCCGGTGCGACCATAGCTCGCGCCAGTAGCCGCGGCCGCGGTCGCCGGCTCGGATGACGAGGTCGAAATCGGGAGGGGTGGACATGAGGGTCAGCCTCGGACCTCGCGCGAGCGCGCGTGCCAATAACGGCAGCCCAGGGCGATGCGGCTGGCCTGCGCACGGATGGCGAAGCCTCGGCTGAAGGCCATGAGGTTGGCATGGAGGCGCCCGGCGACGTAGGCCAGGTGCTGCAGCTCGAGCTCGGTGGCGGAGCGACCGCGCAGCGCGACCCGCGGCCAGCGGATGAAGACGTGCGCGACGCGCTGGAGCGGGTAGCGGAGCCGAAGGGCCGAGCGGATCGCCGGGCGGATCGGGTCGAGGCGACCGGGAGGCGCGATACCGCCCCAGCCATCCCGCTCGCCGGCCAGGCGGCGGCGCAGGGTGATCAGGTGACGGGCTTCGTCGGGGCGTGGGCGTTGGGCCAGGCGCAGCGTGGCGAGGCGGGCATCGGCCGCGAGATCGAGCGCGGCGTCGAGCTGGCCCGAGCGGAACTGGCGCAGCAGCTGGTAGTCGAGGCCGGCGCGGTCGTGGGTCACGCGCTCTGCGACGGCGACGCTGGTGAGGTGCCCGAAGTGATAGCCGCGCTCGCTGGCGCGCAAGAAGAGGTCGGTGTCTTCGCCACCTGAGATGCCGAGCTCCGGTCGGAACGGCTCGGGGTCTTCGAGCAGCACGGCGCGCTCGACGATGAGACCACCCGTGCCAAAGGCGCCGCGTTCGACGGGCGCGTAGTCGGCGACGGCGAGGCCCGTGAGGTGGCGCGATTGGTCGGAGCCCGCGCACACACCGGGCTCGAAGTGCGCGTCGAGGCGCAGGCGCAGGCCGCGTTGATGGGTGGGGCGCAGGTTCCAGGCGGCCCAGAGGGCGACGAGGAAGCCGTGTGGCACGAGTTGGTCATCGTCGAGAAAGAGCACCACCGGGGCGCGCGCGGCGAGCACCCCAGCGTTGCGTGCGTGGGACACGCCGGGGCGAGGCTCGTGCAGGTAACGAATGACAGTGCGTTCAGACGTGGCTGCGATCGGGTCCACGGTGTCACGGGCGCTCGCAAGGCGATCGTTGTCGACGACGACGACTTCGTGATCCGGTGGAATGCCGGTCTGCGCGAGCAACGCGCCGAGGAGCTCCCGAAGGAAGTCGTGGCGGCGCATCGTGCACATGATGATCGAGAGCTCGGGCACCGGGTTGTCGTTCACTCCTCGTAGCGCGCGGCGCGCGGCAAAGGCGATAGGACGATAGAGGGCGGGCCCGGCACGGTCAATCGAGGCTTTGCCCACGGAAGAATTGGCGCTAGACGGGGCTCGTGTCGCGTCCAACGAAGAAGAAGAGCACGCCCGCGCCCGCACCTACACCTACACCTACACCTACACCCACGCCCACGCCCAC
>Ga0105046_10004650_pt1 | contig 21814 bp, 10 predicted proteins | sample MAT03_FD_78385 | JGI IMG/M metagenome (GOLD analysis project Ga0105046, IMG submission 78385) | Freshwater microbial communities from Lake Fryxell liftoff mats and glacier meltwater in Antarctica - MAT-03 (megahit assembly) | ecosystem: Environmental > Aquatic > Freshwater > Ice > Liftoff...
TCTAAAACGAGATAAGGACTCGGAATGGTGCAATAGAATAGAAGGTCTCGCTGTAGTGCGTAATTATTTCCGAGTTGCGGTGCTAGTTCCATTTGGCAAGCTCCCCACGCCCATCACTAACGCTCTGGGCGTGCCACCCGGCACCTGGCTTTGCTAGCGATCACAAAGTGAGACGGCCTCCAAGCTCACGGGGGTCCAAAAAAGTTGTGGGGTATAAAGAGCTGGAAGCCTATCCCACTAATTGATCGAGCGGTCCTAAGGCGATCGGCATAATGAAGAGTACCGGAGGATGGGACCATTGTCCCGTCCTTTGATTTGGTCGAGACAATGGTCCCAAACTACGACCGGCAGTTCATTGGGTTCCAGGGTAGAGCCTTGGAACCAGTTGGTGGCGATCGGCGAGAAGTGTCGAATTTGTTTGAAAAAGGGAAGGAAAGTTCGAGAAAGATGTTTGTTTGCCACTCTGCCCTTGCGATATACTTGAAGATCGGGCGGGCCGAATAGGTCCGTCGCTCCATTTTCGACTCTTCTCTTCACGTCTCCTGTTTCTGGAGACTAACCATGGACCTGCCGATGCGCGAATTTACAGACCTCTTGCTCAATCGCGGAGTTGTTTCGCTTGACCAGCTCTCCGAGGCTAAGCTCATCTCGAAGAAAGACGTGAGCAACGAGCCAGTTGGGCAAATTCTCGTCCGTCTCGGTTACGCTACCGGCGAAGAAGTCACGATGGCGATCGCTGAATTCTATAAGTTTGAATACGTGGATCTTTCAACTATTAGGATTCCTGATCACGTTATTCAGTTGGTGCCGGAATCGGTCGCTCGCGAAAACAGGATTATTCCGGTGTCCGACGAGGATGAGACGATCAAGGTGCTCGTCTCGGATCCGTTCGACATCGAAACCATTGAAAAACTCCGGTTCATCCTGAACCGAAAGGTCGAAACGGCACTTGCTCCGCGCGAGCAAATTCAGGAAGCCATTAATAAATATTATGGCCAGGTTGAGGGTGAGTCCGCTGACTCGATGTTGCAGGAGTTTACGGACACGCAGATCGACTTCACCGAGACCGAGGAAGATAAAGCGCAGGCTGAGGAGGGAGCTGACGAGAATAGTGCACCGGTCGTACGTCTGGTTCAGTACATGATTCAAGAAGCGGTTCAGCTGCGAGCGTCTGATATTCATGTGGAGCCGTTTGAGGACCGCGTGCGGATTCGTTATCGAATTGACGGCACTTTGGTTGAACGAGACAGCCCCCCCCGGCGGCTATTAGGAGCCATCCTTTCGCGTATCAAGATTTTGGCAAAAATGGATATCGCCGAGCGGCGTCGGGCACAGGACGGTCGAATCACGATCACCGTAGGGGAAAAGGAGCTGGATCTTCGAGTCAGCGTTATCCCTACCAATCACGGGCAGTCGACGGTTATGCGATTGCTTGATAAAGACAACATCAAGGTGGGGGTCAAGCAGCTTGGCCTGGGAGATAGAGACTTCAAGGTTTTCACCGGTTTGATCAAGCGTCCGAATGGTATTCTTTTGGTTACGGGGCCGACGGGCTCGGGAAAGACCACCACGTTGTATGCGGCGTTGAATGCTCTCAATCGACCGGACCGCAAGATTATTACGGCTGAGGACCCGGTCGAGTATTATTTGCCAGGCATCAACCAGGTCGAGGTTCGGCACAATATCGGGCTGGATTTTGCTCGCATCATCCGTGCAATGTTGCGACAAGCACCTAATATTATTCTGGTGGGTGAGATGCGAGATACAGAAACCGCCCAGATGGGTATTCAAGCAAGTCTGACAGGACACTTGGTATTTAGTACGCTACACACGAACGATGCGCCCAGTGCTGTAACCCGAATGACCGACATGGGGGTGCCCGGATACATGGTCGCGAGCAGCGTTATTGCCGTTATGGCACAGCGTTTGGTCAGAAAGATTTGCACGCGGTGCAAGCATCCGATCACGATTCCAGACTCCGTTTTGGAGGATGCAGGCCTGCCGCAATCGGTGGTTCCGTTTGCGAAATTCTCCAAGGGCAAGGGGTGCCCTTACTGTCAAAAGAAGATGTACCGAGGCCGAATCGGGATTTATGAACTGATGGTGGTAAACGGCAAGTTGCGCGAAATGATGTTCTCCGGCCAATCCTCGGCCAAGCTTCGCGAACAGGCCATAATAGCTGGAATGACAACACTTTACTGCGACGGACTTCGAAAAGTGATCAACGGAATCACCACGATGGACGAGGTCTACAAAACGGCAAAGAAGACCGAGCAAGAGTATATTGCCATCGAAAAAGTCGTGAAGGAAGTTCTTGGATAACCGAGGCTCCCCAGTTTGCCAAGTTGCTGACATGTGTTGAATTCCAAAAGATGTCTTTTGGACCTTTGCGGATCAAGAACTTCGTCGGTCTATCCTGATTATGCGGAATGACAGGAAAAGCACAGAGGGAAGTTCGGCCCCCTAAAGCCCTGACAGCGTGTTTTCTCTTCGCCTCTGGTTTTTTGACAATCGGAACGAATTAATGTCGCAAAGATTTTTTCGCTTGGGTTCGTTGACTACAATCTTTCTGGCACGAGAAATAATTAATTTCGAATGTCCTCCTTTTGATCTCATCTGATTTATTAAACCATGGCAACAGTCTTAATCGACAAACTTCTACAGGCGTGTGTCAAGCAGGGTGCTAGCGACATTCATATTGTTGTTGGCCAGCCGCCCGTGTTTCGGCTGCACGGTCGCATGCGGAAGCTTGAAACAAAGGTATTAGAAGCGGAAGACACCGTTCAGCTAATGAAGAGCATTGCACCGGAGCGATGCCAACGTGAGTTGCAAGAATCAGGAAGTTCTGACTTTGGCTTTGCGTTCGGGACGCTTGCTCGCTTTCGCGTGTCAATTTTCAAGCAGCGCGGTTTCATTTCGATGGTGCTGCGTCAGATACCGACAGACAAGTTGACACCTGAGCAGCTTGGTCTGCCTGAATCGGTAATTAAGTTGTGTTTGCGTCCTCGCGGTTTAGTGTTGGTGACTGGTCCTACGGGGTCAGGCAAAAGTACGACTCTGGCCAGTTTGATCAATTTCATCAACGAGGGGCATGACCACCACATCATCACGATCGAGGACCCGATCGAGTTTTATCATGAGCACAAGAAGTCGACGATCAATCAACGCGAAGTTGGGGTCGACGTGCCGAGTTTTTCGGAAGCGATTCGCCGAGCGTTGCGTCAGGACCCCGATTGCATTCTGGTTGGAGAGATGCGGGACTTGGAGACTATTTCGGCTGCGATCAGTGCGGCGGAAACAGGGCACATTGTTTTCGGAACACTGCACACGAACAGTGCGATGGGAACCGTGAATCGTTTGATCGATGCGTTTCCAGGAAACTTACAGGATCAGATTCGAACGCAGCTTTCGACTAGTTTGTTGGGGGTTGTGGCTCAGACGTTGATTCCCAAGGTAGGTGGCGGTCGAGTGGCAGCGTATGAGGTTCTCATCGTTACCTCTGGCATCGCCAACTTGATTCGCGAAAACAAGACTTTCCGAATTGGATCGGCCATTCAGACCGGATCCAAGTTTGGGATGAAGTTGATGGATGACGCGCTTTTCGATCACTGGAAAGAGGGTCGTGTTACGGTAGAGGACATTTTGGCCAAGGCGCATCGCCCAGATGAGCTTGCAAAACGAATTGTCAATGCAAGGCATGGAGTCATCGACGATGAGCAGAGTGGCGAAGCGGATGAGCATTGATGCCCGGATTTTTGAAGTGGGATAGGCTTCTAGCCTGTCACTTTCAATGCGACAGGCTAGAAGCCTATCCCACTAATTGATCGATCGATCCTAATCACAACCCGACGCGTAAGCGAGGGACGGACAATAAAATCCCTCGCTTACGCGTCGGGTTACAAGAACCGCAGAACAAAAGCTGAATAGAGGAAACTGTATATGAGCACGCGACGCATAGGCCAAATTTTTGTTGACATGGGTTTCATAACCGATGAGCAATTGCAGTTGTTGTTGGAAGAGCAGCAGCAGCAGCCGGGTGCGTTGTTGGGCAAGTTGGCGGAAGACATGACTTTGATCACCGATGAGCAACTGGCGCAGGCGCTCGGTGAGCAAATGAACATGAAGGTGGTGTCGCTGGGCGATGCGCCTATCGCTCCGGAGTTGATCGAAAAGCTGACGGAGACCATGGCTCAGCTGTACCGCGTGATTCCAGTCAAGTATGACGGTCACCGATTAACGGTTGCAACCTGTGATCCGCAGAATTTGAGTATTCAAGACGAGCTTAGGACGTTTCTCGGTTTCGAAATCGAGATGGTGGTTGCGACCGAGCGCGAGATCAAGGCAACGATCGAGCGATTCTATTCGTCCGATAGTTTGAGTGTCGAGAAAATTGTTAAAGAGCTGGCTGAGGACACTGAGCTATTCAAGCAAGCGACGAGTTTGTTGCAGGGAGAAAAGTTTAGTCTGGACGGAGCTGAGGCGCTGGCTGACAGTGCACCTGTTCGCAAGCTGTTGAATCTGGTGTTGTTGTTAGCGATTAAGGATCACGCGAGCGACATTCACTTTGAGCCATTCGAAGACGAGTTCCGGATTCGGATCAAGGCAGAGGGAGTGCTCTATGAAATGGTTCCCCCGCCACGTCACCTTGCCTTTGCGATTACGACGCGGATCAAGGTTATGGCGAATCTCGACATTGCAGAGCGTCGATTGCCGCAGGACGGACGTATTGAGTTGATGGTGGGTGGTCACCAAGTGGACTTGCGAGTGAGCGTGTTGCCGACGATGTTTGGCGAGAGCGTGGTGATGCGAATTTTGGACCGGTCTGTGGTTTCGTTGTCGCTGACTAAGGTCGGCATGGACGAAGTTACGATGGCCAGTTTTCGAAACATCATGAAGCGTCCGAATGGGATTGTGTTGGTGACGGGTCCGACAGGGTCGGGCAAAACAACGACTTTGTATTCGGCGCTTTCGGAGATGAATGAGATCTCGGAAAAGTTGATCACGACCGAGGATCCTGTGGAGTATGACATCGACGGTATTGTTCAGATTCAGATCGACCACGATATTGGGGTTACGTTTGCGTCTTGTTTGCGAGCGATTTTGCGACAGGACCCTGACATTATCCTTGTAGGGGAAATTCGGGATCTGGAGACGGCTGAGATCGCAGTTCAGGCATCGCTGACAGGGCACCTTGTGTTTAGCACATTGCACACCAACGATGCACCCAGCACGATCACTCGAATGAAGGACATGGGTATTCCTACGTTCTTAATCACGGCGACGGTCGAAGCGATTTTGGCGCAACGACTTGTTCGGCGCATTTGTACAAAGTGTCGTGAGGAGACGGATCCACCGATGGAGATCCTAGTCGATTTAGGTGTGACGGACGAGACTCGCGGTCAATACAAATTCTACCGCGGCAAGGGCTGTGACAATTGCAATAACACCGGTTACAAGGGCCGTATTGGGTTGTTTGAGCTCATGATTATGAATGACGATTTGCGGGACATGATCATGCAGAATGCGACTTCGGATGAATTGCGAACGAAGGCGGTTTCGTACGGCATGATCACGCTACGCGATTATGGAAAGCAGTTCGCTTTCGATGGATTTACGACTGCGGACGAGATCGTACGGGAGACCGTCCACGATCACTAGAGAAGTTTGAAGTTTGAAGATAAACAACTGAAAACTGAAAACTGAAAACTGAAAACTGAAAACTGAAAACCGACACCTGCTGAGGACCCCAATTATGCCTGTATATCAATTCGAAGCCATGGATCGTACCGGTCAAGAAATCCGGGACGTGATTGATGCGCCGAGCGAAGAGGAGGCACAGAATACCATCCGGCAGATGGGTTACTTCGTAACCAAGCTGTCGTTAAAAAAGGGTGTGCAAGCCAAGGCGATTGGCAAGAAGCGTAAGCGTCCGTTCGCGATGGGTGGTGCCAAGACCAAGCACATTTGCACGTTCACACGGCAGCTATCGATTCTGCAGGACGCCGGTCTACCGATTTTGCGTTCGCTGAAGATTCTGGAGAATAACCAGAAGGCGGGCAAGCTGAAGAATGCGTTGATGGATGTGTGCGATGAAATCGAAACGGGATCGACGCTTTCGGAGTCGATGTCCAAGTGCCCGAAAGTGTTCAGTCGTCTTTACGTCAACATGGTCAAGGCGGGTGAGGCTGGCGGTGCGTTGGAAACCATTTTGCAGCGTTTGTCGGAGTTCCTGGAACGGTCCGAATCGCTGAAGCGAAAAGTCAAGGGAGCCATGATCTATCCGGTTGCGGTTGTTTTGGTAGCGATCGCAATTTTGGCCGGGATCATGTACTTCATCGTTCCAACGTTTGAGAAGATGTTCGACGAGTTTGAGTTGAAACTGCCGCCAGCGACAATGTTATTGATGGCGATGAGCAAGTACGTGGTCACGTATTACTGGCTGATGTTCTTGCTGCCGATTTGCTGTTGGCTGGTAGGTAAGATTATTCGGAAGTTCAAGCATGGTCGGATGGGGTTCGACCAGTTCATCATAAAAGTGCCGCTCTTTGGCGGCTTGATTGAAAAGAATATTTTGGCGAGGACAACGCGGACGTTGGGGACGTTGATAACGTCGGGTGTGCCGATCCTTGAGGCGCTGAATATTACGCGTGAAACGTCGGGCAATGCGATGTTTGAGCGGATCTTTACGAAGGTGACTGAGGCGATTCGGGAGGGTGAAGTGATCTCGAAGCCGATGAAAGAGAATTCGGTGCCAGGGTTTCATCCGTTGGCACTGTTTTATTGGGCTTGGGCGGGTGCGTTTCCTGGGATCATGATCATGTCCGTTGCGTTGACCTCGGGGCGAGGTGTGGCTGCCAAGAATGCCAAGCTTGCCAAGAAGGCGGTTAAAGGCGAGGACAACAGTGCATTGATCACAGTAGGGCTTGGGGCAATCGTCATCGGGATCGTTGTCGCATCCTTGCTGTACTTACTGAAGATGAATTCCCGGGTGATGGATGACTTGGTGGTCAATATGATCGACGTGGGTGAAGAGACGGGCGAGCTCGATACGATGCTTTATAAGATTGCGGACAACTACGACGAAGAGGTAAGCGTGATGACAGAGGGTTTGACGAAGTTGATCGAACCGATGTTGATTGTTTTCCTTGGGGTAGCGGTCGGTTTTATCGTGATCTCGTTGTTCATGCCGTTGGTCCAGTTGATCACCAGCTTGTCGAGTTAATTTTAGCGCAACAACGCAAGCCGTCGGGTGCGAGAATGTCCGGCGTAAGCGGTCCGAGAACTTTTTCGGGACGCCCTTTAACTCCAGTCCATTGGGCTGGACGACAAAACCAAACAGCCAACGCGCAAAAGTGCGAACGAACCAAAAGCCAATAGTGGAGGATTAGCAAATGAGTCGAACAGTTTCGGGTTGGATACGAACAGGATCGAGACGAGCCAAGCGAGGTTTCACGCTGGTGGAGCTCCTCGTGGTGGTAGCGATCATCGCGTTGCTAGTCGGGCTTTTGGTGCCTGCGGTGTTTGCCGTTCGCGCGACGTTTGAGAGAAAGGCCGTTCGGCTTGAAGTGCAAGCGCTTCACGACTCAATCGAAAGTTACCGTAGCAAGAATGGAGATTACCCACCGGATGGAAGTAACTGGCCTGTCATGGAGAGGCATTTTCGCAAAGTTTTTCCAGACGCATTGAATTCAGAATTGCTTCTAATGAAAAACGCGAGCTTGGATCGGGCTGAAGCATTGGTGTTTTTTCTTGGCGGGTTCAGTACGGACAAACAAAGGCCGTTCACTGGCAAAGGCGGACCGCTTGTAAACGTGGGAACGGTGGTCGTGCCGGATTACCGCTATAACGGATCGCGAGAAAACTCGTTCTATGCGTTCTCTACAAGTCGGTTGACAGTCGTAGATGTGGGAACCGGGATCTTGTCGAATGACGAGACATTATTTGCTGGTGCAGTGAGTGATCCGTTTCCTGTTTTTATGGCTCGCAACAACACGGTCGTAAGGGGCGCTCCCTACGTCTATTTTGATAGCCGTACCTATTTTGTAAACATTGGAAGCACGGCTGCGCCCATCCTCAATTGCTATCAGCCGTCCGATATCACTGCCGTAACTTCGGCGGGTAGCGCGCGGGGCGAATTCGGCGCGGTTCGCCCGCATCTTGAGTCTGTCTCAGCGGCTGGTGCATTTGTTTTTCAGAACAACAAAACATTTCAGATTATTGCGCCGGGTCGTGACGGAAAGTATGGCGGTCGATTGGTTGCCTTGGGTGCTCAATGGTTTACCTTGAACGGACTCTCTTTTACATACAACGGAACGAGAATGATTACAGATACCGCGGCCACGTCCAAATTCAATTTGATTGAAAACAATGGGATTGTGGAGCGTCCTGCGTATGACAACACCAGTAACTTCGCTGAGCTTGACACCTTTGGTGACAGTGCTCAATAGTTTGTTTATCACGTCGCGATTTTCAAGGGTTTTTTTGAAATGACAAATCAAAGCCGAAAAACGAATTTGGGTTTTACGCTCATAGAATTGTTGGTGGTGATTTCCATCATTGGGTTTATGTCCGGCTTATTCCTGGTTGCGTACCAGGGAGCAGCTCAAGAATCGAATGTGCAGAAGACACGAACGACGGTTCAGAAGATTAGCGAAGTTTTGAATGCGCGCATGGAGGAATACTCAAGTTTTCCCATCGCTCTTCAGAATGTAAATCCATCATTGCCAATTGGTCCCATTCCAGGAAAGGCGTTCGCGAGTGGAGTTCCAGCGGAATTTGAGAACGCGACTGTTTTGCTTGAGCGCGCGAGGCTCTTGAGTTTGAGGGAGATCATTGCGATGGAGATGCCGGACCATCCCGACGATCTTCGCTGGTCAGCAAAATGGTCAGCCACGGCCAACCGCTCTTCTCCCATTTATTGGGATCGGTTGACGAAGCCCCTACCGACAGGGTTGTATGTTCAGGTCAATTCAGCGGGAGCGTCGGAGCCCGTCTTTGTGAAGAACAAACCTACTGCGCGCATTCGTGGCCTTGTCGGAAGGCTTAGCTCTGGCAATGTTCCAATAACGGGTTGGGAAGATACAAATGCAAATGCGGAATTGCTTTTTCTGATCATTGAGGATTCCGATTTAAGCGGTTCAAGTGCGATTGAGTTGTTTGGTAAGTCCGAGATTGGAGACACAGACGGTGATGGTCTAAAGGAGTTTGTTGATGCGTTTGGCAGACCGATCCAGTGGATTCGTTGGCCGACCGGATACGAAGGTGTTGCTCGGTTTCATCCAGATATGTTGGGGCCTGATATTCTCGTTGGACCTAGTTCTGATATTCGTGTTTCGATTTCGAGCGATCCGTTGGACCGCATCGGTGCCGATCCAGGACTATCGCGTCACCTGAATTCGGCGGCAACTGCGACCCGGGAAGCATTGAAGCCTGGACCTGGTGCGTTTCCGTTGGTTATGAGTGCTGGTAGGGACAAGTCTTTCGGCATCTTGTTTGAACTGAAAAGTTCAGATGGTATTGCTGTTGGTTCGATAACGTCTTATTCCGTCAAGGATGCCCGTTGGCCCATCGCTCAACCGAACTATCCGCTCGCAGCAGGTGTTTATCCCTTTACAGATCCTTGGTATCCACGACGGGTTAGTCCCACGCCAGAGCGACTGGGAAGTCGACTCACTCCGACTGATTTGACTTCGTCGGACAACATTTCGAATTACGACGGTAACGGGGCTGCACTATGAGAACGTTAATGGTGCTAAACTGCAAATCGCAAGTTCGGGCTCGCCGACGAGCATTCACGTTGATTGAGTTGCTGGTTGTTTTAGGGATTGCATTGTTGTTGGCGAGTATCATTTTGCCAACGGTAAAGTCCTTGCTCGTAGATCGAAAATCGAGTCAATCGGCAATCATGGTGAAGAACTATCTGGAGGCTGCGAGGGCAAGAGCTATCGGAAAAAACCGTTCTGTTGCTGTCGTGCTGGAACGACTCTCGGGCAGGGCTTCAGATGTGGACGATAACGGCGTGCTCAACTTGGCCGATACAGTCGCGGATGGATTAGGGAGACGGTTTGTTTCAGCAACCGCACAGAGTTTTCCCATCGCTCAGCGAGCTTCGCAATCGCCGGACATTAATTTCTTGCCATACAACACGTGCATCAAGTTAAGTATGGCAGAGGAGCCGTTGCCGATTTCGAGTAAGACTATTCCAACTTCCGTCAATATCCAATGGCAACCGGTCGGAGCAGTTCCTGGAGCTCCCTATAGCGGGCTGGATGCGTTACTGGATGCGGACCAGTCGACGATCCAAGGCTTGTTCCCCCCTCGAGGCGAGGAACGGACATATAGTGTTACCTTTCCATTTGTATCGCCTGGCGTGATTCCCGCCGGAGATATCTATCCGATTTTGGGAGACTTTCTGGTTGCTGGAAACGAGATATCGTTCGGAGATTCAACCCAGCGATTTACGATTACGGCACCGAGATTCAGTTCCGTGCACGAAAGTTATGACAGTGCAAATACACCGGCTCAAATTTGGTTTTCGATTTTCAATGAGATAGGCGCGACGCCAAGAAGTGAGCAATCGATTCAGACTTATTCAAACATAAATCTACCGCTGAATACGGCGACTCCAACGACATTCCGAATCTATCAAAAGCCAAAACCGATTTATTCGCAAACGGTCCAGTTGCCAAATGGAGCTTGCATTGATCTCTCGCTGAGTGGATTTTCAAACGACCGAGTTGGGTTGTCGGATTACCGAGTACGCTTCGCTTCGGATTGGGTTTTTGGTGGGGCCTCGGGTCCGCCGGCTCCTGAAGAACTGCGGCCCATTTACCTAGTTTTTTCACCAGATGGTTCGTTTTCAAAAGTTTATGCGAATCAAATGTCAGGTCAGCAGAATTCTCGTATCGACGCAGTGGATGACGTATTTCTGCATATTGGGAAAATTGATCAAGTGACCATGCCGTTCAACCAATCAACGCAGCGCCGAGACTTGGCTTCGGTTGTGAATGCGGATTCGAATGGTCTTAAGCAAAACCTGACCGATCCAAGCGGTTACGTTATTCGGCTTTCGCCCAAATCGGGAGCAATTAGTGCCGCCCCGATTCGTCAGTTCGTGCCAAGTGGAACCGACACGTTATTTGACGTTATCGGCAAATCCAGGGGTGCAACCTTTAGTTCAACCGTGACAGGGCAATAAGATGGAAAATCAAAATCGCTACTTAGCACGTCGTGTTTCGGGCCTCACGGTTGTGGAGGTTCTGTTTTCGATGGTTATCATCCTGGTTGGCCTCTTGGGCATTGCAGCCATCGTTCCATTTGCTGCCCGTCAAGCGGAGGATAGTTACAAAATTGCGCAAGCGTTGACAGCAGGGGAAAGCGCTCTAGATCTGCTCAATTCTCAGTCTATTGTCAAACCAAGACTGGACGCTCAATGGCAGTTTGTCGAGGATGAATTCGCCGTTAGGGACTCGGATTTCTCCGTCGCAAAATCTTGGAATGACTTTTACGTTGGCAACGAGTATCGGAATCGATTGAGTAACTTGGTATCGAGCGGAGTTATCGTGCCTGTCTTTGGCACATTTGACACCGCTCCAAATCGAATTGTGTTGTCTCAATTGCAAAACCAGGTTGTCGGTACTGGCTTTTGCATTGACCCGCTTTTTTGGGGATATCAAGAACGAGGCGGACAGATAGTTCGATCCTCCAGAGGAAACTACAGGCGAACCCGGTTCCCGTTTTATGATGAGCTTATGCCCGCGAACTTTAATCCATTTGCTAGTTCGTTGGGTGGATCTGACACACCTCGGCTTCGCCGGATATCGATGCGAGATCCGCTTGGTTCCAACGTCGGTGGTAACAGCGGATGGCTAAGGTTGCCGGCTTCGGTTCGATTGGCAACGATCAGTGGTGGCGATGTTATTCAAGCCAATCCAGAAGCCGACAGATCGGCAGCGCCGTTGAGAGGGCAATACATTGATGGCAATGGTGCTTTGCTGCAGTCACCGACGAGTGCGACCAGTGTATCTTGGCTTGCGACGTTAACGCCATCGGACATTACCCCGATCATTACGCCTGAGTCTTTGACTTTTGTTAGTGGTCTCCTGCCCAGTATCGAGACGTTGCCAGAGAATTACGATTTGTCTGTGGTCGTGTTCAGCAAGCGAGATGTTCGCGAGAGCTTAGACCCCGCAACTGGAATAGTTCCAATTAGTGAACGATTTGGAGGTTTTGTGCCCATCAATACGGAATTCTTGACGTCGGGTACATTTGATTTTGAAATTGCATCTGCGGTTGGTGTCGTGGATCCAAAGATCAAAATTGGTGATTGGCTAATGCTGTCGCGAAACATTTTTGACAATCCTTATATTCAATCCGGGTCGAATGCGGTCAAAGCGAGAGAACGCCACAAATGGTATCGCGTTATTAGCGTAAGCGATGGCGACGATTTTCCCAAGCAGGTCCGTGTTTCCGGCCAACCTTGGGATTGGACTGCTTTTGAAGTTGCAGTTATCACGGCAGCAATTAACAGCGGTGCGGCAACAGGACTTCCCACGATACCCGCAACAGCGGTAACCCTTTTGAAAGACGTTGTGCAGGTTTATCGACGAAGCGTCTCGTTGCAATCCCTGTAGACTTTAGCCTATTCACTCTCCACACACACGACCTGAGAGAGGCATAAAATGATGGACCACAAAATGAAGAACATGCGAACGAAATCCAAACGCGGCGGGTTGATATTGCTAATCGTGCTTGGCATGCTGGCACTGTTTTCACTTTTAGCGATAACCTATGTAGTGAGCGCGGGCGCTTCGAAAGCGGGCTCCGTAGCGATGCGGGTCAAAGCATTGAACTCGAATGTCACCATCCAGGGTGCCAGCCAGTCTGTGATGAATGGCTTGATCCGAGGGACGAACGATCAGACATCTAGTTTCTACATGCATAATTTGCTGGGGGACATTTATAGTCCCAATCCGTTGAGGACAACATTCGGACACGCGCTGCCGGCGCTCGACGGCTCCGGCAGTCCAGTTCCATTTCAAGCGGACTGGTGCCGGCTCATGACGAGTCCGGCTGGGCCCAATTTAGTCAAGGTCTCGCTGGTTAATAGTAACGTCGTAAACGGTCCACTTTCTGATTTTGAGAATGACTACAATTCACGGGTATTGACGATCCTCGAGGGACCATTGGCCGGGCAGTCGTTCCGAATCATCAAGTATGTCGGATATGTTCGGGGGCCCAGCAATAATGCGCCGATCCCGCGTAGCGACAGCAACATTCAGGTTCGTTCAGAACTAACTGTACCGTGGGCTGCACCTGGATATGTGGACCCTGAGAATTACAAAATCGATTACTCGGTTTTGATTGATCTCAATGACGTCAAGGGAACAAATTTCACAGGTCAGTTTTATAACGGAGCTGGAGTTGTCGAGACCATTAATCTACCTCTCTCGGGTTGGATATCGAGGTTTGGCATTACCTCCTTGTTCTTCCTTTCTAATTCAGCCGCGAACTCGTACCAGGGCTACTCCCTATTGATCAATGATACTGCTTTCAACAATGCCGGTATCGGATTGAACGATGTAGCGGAAAAGATTCGGACAGGACCGGTACGAGTACCTAATCCGGGTTTTGGTACCCTCGATGGTAGGGAGTTGATGGCAATTCCTTCGATGCGGCAGCAAATTCCGCCTTCACTTCTTCCTCATTACGACTACCTGCAACGAGCCGATATGATGACGACGACGTTGGCGGGGATTGGGGTACAGACCCGGACTGGTTTGAACCAGAATATCTTGTCGGGTGCCAGCAACGAGGGATTCGATGTTGCTGACTGGCACGACTTTTGGCTTTCGCACAATAGTTTTGTGAATGGCCAAGCCAACATCATTCCTGCGTTTCATCGGCCTGAGTTGGTGAACTATATTGCTAATCTGTTCGGTAACCCGAAAAGCATGCTTCCAGCAGAGGTCGCGGAGTTGTTAAAATTGATTGATGCCTCGTCTGCACGCATTTTAAGTTATCGATTTGGTACGGCGGTTGCGAATCCAAATTTCGGGAGCAACGATCCGCTCTTTCCAAGATTGGTCGATCCTTCTTGGACGAGCCCGACACCAACAACGGGAGAGATTTTGGCATTGCAAAACTATGTAGCACTGATGATCAATGGTCCATGGGATATTGATAATGACAGAGATGGGATTCCAGATAGCGTGTGGACAAATCCTGGACTCCCGATCACTTATTCAACGGACGGTCGGATGCTTAGGCCATTGGCTGCAATCTTAGTTGAGGATCTAGACAGTCGAATCAATATCAATACGTCAGGGGACCGTAGTCAAGGGCTGGCGGGTTTCAATATTGGGACTATGAATGCATTTCAGAAGACCGCAGCAGGTACAACAGGTGTTCGACAAGGCTTTGGAGTTGGACCGGCAGAAATTTCATTAACGAGTCTCTTTAATTACACACCCAGTCTGCTTTCTACGGGTGTGCCAAACCCTCCTACGTTTTTTCCGTTTTCCTTTTTCGACGACAGATACGGTGCTCGGCGATACAAGCTTCGACCACTGAGCTTGACGGATGCATCGTTGGACCGAGTTCCAGGAAGACGATTTCTCAATAACTTCTTCACTGGAAATGACAATTTCAGCCAACAGTTCGAACGAGAGTTTCACAATCCAAGGCTTCCTTATGTTGTCAACAGCCATGGTACAATGCCTGGAGCGCCGTTGAGTCGACGCTCAAACATTGGGAGTGTTATCGACCGGAACGGAAATCTAGCCTTCGTTCAACAAGTTGACTTGGATGCAAATCCATATAATCCAACCTTCGCAAATGCGACGTCGGAGACTGACGATGATCCGTATGAAATGGCTGCATTGGAAGTCAACAACTCAGATGATCCGTTTGGATTGAATGATTTGCAAACGATTTGTTTGCGGTTTGAAGGAGATTCCTTTTTTCTTTCGCGTCGCCTGAGAGAACGGTTGGAACAAATTCCTGGTTATGGAAATACATCGGACATCAACCGTCTTATTACAACGCGGAGTGCAGAGCTTCGGTATCCCAATTTGGTTTCCGCAATGAAGACGCAGTCTACTTTTTCGACTACGGAGCTTTCGATCAACTCCCAAGCGACAAGTTTGCAGCGTTGGATACAGATGGTTCATGCTCAGCGATACCAAACGAGAACTCTTCCACGGCCTGCAATCAAGCCTGCAGCGGACGACCCAGAGTTGACCATTCGCGCAATTGAGGAGTTGTTTCCATCGGAGTTTGCTAAGGGACTTAGGATGGATTTGAACCGTCCATTCGGCAATGGCATCGATGACGATAATGACGGACAAATAGACGAACCTCAAGAGCTTACAGGGCAACTTGAGGTTGGATTTGATGCAACCGGCGGCTTGATTAGCTCTACTGGCGATTACCACAAGGGAATTCAGCAAACACTCGGTCTTGGATCGGATGGTACTCGTCAGAGGCTGGGTTCGAGACAAATTATGGCGAGGAATCTGTATTGTATAGCCCAGCTCATTATTCCGAGAGATTACGTCTTTCCTGGTATGACTGCTGCTGGATTGACAGAACTTCAGGTCGCCAAGATTCGAGGGACTGCGATTGCGCAATGGGCAGTGAACGTTGTTGATTTCCGGGATGCTGACGTAGCGATGACCCGTTTTGAATTCGACTATTTGCCGTTTGGCACCGGTACTGGAACGTCGGGTGGCATGACTGAGCGACCAGCCTATTGGGCGCCTGATCATCTCAATGCATCGGTAAACAGCGTCATGAACAAAGACTATGTGGGCGTTGTTTGGGGAATGGAAATGCCCGAGCTATTGTTGACGGAGTCTCTTGGTTTACACGATAAACGGCAACGCGATACGGACCTAGACACTGCGGGAGATCTGTACGACACACCTGCCGGGGCGGGCGATAGAAATTATGATCAATATCGCTTTCCTTTGGCCTCGCTGTTTTTGGAACTCTATTGTCCTCGAACAACCGACCTACCCTACATCTCGCCAACTGGTCCGAATTCGAATGTCCCTGCCAATGTGTTGCTGCCAGGTGTTCCAGGCAGAAGGGACAGCTTGTACACGTTAAATGGTTCTAACCAAGTAGCGTTGGATCTTGGAAAGCGAGCACCTGCGAGTGGCAGCTGGGGTTCACAACCTGTATGGCGAATTGCGATCTCTGAATATGATACTGTGAATATGGGTGCGGATCGCCATCCAAACAATCTTGTGACAGACCTTAGTAAGACTGCGAACTTGACACACCAAACGAGTAGTGTTGCGAACATCGATGGAGTTCCTTGGCCGCCAGCATCCGCTCCGGACCAAGTAACGGGATCTGGGCTTCGATACGATTTACGCTATCCAGATTCTTTTCCTCCAGTTGCTGTTCCGCCAGTTGCGTTTGATCGATTCGTTTGGTTTAGCAATGTTGGTCCCACTTCTACCCAGGATATTCCAGATTTAAAGGCCTCATTGAGTACTGCTCAACGCCAAACGGTCTATTACGCTAGAGGTACGCAACAGACAATGACAGGAGGATCGTATCTGGTTGTCGGCCCAAGAATTAACACGGAGCTTGGTTCGTCGACGAATAGTCGCACGACTCCTTTCCCAGCTTGGATTCCAATATTGAAGCGTGCTGATGTTGCCACAACTCAACCGATCTTTTCTCCTTCCTCGCAAAGAATTTCCTTTTCGGGCAACACTGTTTCGACTCGGATGATGAATAATGTGGAGGCGAACTTTGACTGGGTGTCGAGGGTGAAGACACCGGTTTCCCTCGTTTGCGCTGCAGACCCGCCGCGAGATTCAGCTACCACCATTAATCCAATTTGGGACGCCGCATTTCCTGACGGTGTTGGGTTGAATATATCGTTTCCAAACCCCTATTTTGATAGTACCAATAACAAATTGTGGGATGTTGCCAGTGCGCCCACGCGTCAATTGAATTCGGGCGACGCGGGCGGGTTTGCTGGTATGCCACCAGACAGTTGGATCAATACCAATTCAGGAACTGTTGTGGGTAATTTACCCGGTGATCCCTACGACGACAGAAATAGTTCGGGAGTCACTCTAAACTCCGAAATACAAAAGCTTCCCGAGACTAGCCCTCTCGGTACCTACGAAAATGTTCGTGCGGCATACTTGCAACGGCTGGCGGATCCAGAGTTTGCCTACGATCCTATCAACAATCCGTACATTACGGTTGACTGGATTTCATTGGATTTGACCGTATTTAATGGGGAAGCACCTGTTAACCCTGCAATTAATCGAACACCGCTCCCCCATCCAATCAGGTTACAATCTCGCTACAAAGACGGAAGATTTGCGTCGGGTCCAAACACGAGCGAAACTGGAGACAGTAGCACGTCCGGTTTCAGTTACCATTCTCCTAACACCCGCAAGTTGGAGGATTCAATTTCGCAGGCTGCACCTCCGTTGCTACAACACAGGAGTTACTTTAGCCATCAGCTTGGCTTCCGAACCCCAATCACTTGGGGTAGTGAGGGTAGCTGTGGAACAACTTTGGGGTACATAAACGCTGGCTTTGCTCCGGTCACGCCCGGAACTCCGCCCACACCCGGACCTCCGCTCACAAGCCTTCAAATGGCCACTCAAGATGGGTCGCTAACCTATCTGTTGGATGGATTTGGCCCTCCAGTTACGAATAGCGTTTCGAATGCGGTTTTGGGAGCTCCCAGAAATATTGCATCGCTCGCTTGGTTCAACCGTCCGTTTGCGTCGCCGCATGAATTGATGTTGGTACCGTTTACTGGGCCCGGTCAATTTGGTTATTATCACTCCAAGTTCACTGGAACAGCTAGAAAAGCATTCAGTTTCTTGCCAAGCTTTCATTCGATGAATCCATCCAATGTGGACGAGCCACCGGCAACTAATCCCGCTCGGTCTTATTGGTTAACACCGGGAGCATCCGTCGCTGAGTCCGATCTGCAATTGTTGTTTGAGATCGTGGAAACGGCTCCACCGTTTGCAGATGCCCACAAAGCAATCCGTCCAGACGGGATCGGAACCCTAATTACGAATGCAGGAAGCAGTACACCGATTGATTACGTCGCGTTGAGGTTTTTGAATTCGTACGTTAAACCAGATTACTATGCTCCAACAACATTCGACATGTTTCGCGGACCGGGGTTAAGCGCACCGTCGAATTTGATTCCAACCTATGTGACAGCCGGTAAAGTCAACTTGAATACGATAACTGAGTTGAATTCCGGAACCCTGGGAACCCCAGGAAATGTTCCTGCGTTGAAAGCTATCCAAAACAATGTGCTCGATATCGCTGCTGACCGTGGTACATTTGCAAGTCCAACATTTGGAGCTCCAAATCAAACTCAATTCATGGCATCACGAAGGGGTTTCCTCCCTCCAACTGCAACCGATTCCGTATTCTTTGCGGACCCAACAAATCCAATGAGCACGGGCGGTCGCGCCAACCCGGTAATGAACTCACATTTCCCTACGCAATTTGCAGGAGCATTTAGACCTGCTTCGAGTGCCAATATCGCACCATTCGTACCTGATGCACCGGATGGGGAAGCACGAGCTAGGTTGCGAGGTAAGTTTGGTGTAGAAACAACATTGGCGAGATCCTTGAACCCACTGGCATATTCGGCATTCACGGCGACCGATATCAATGCCCAAGCGCCATTGTTTGCAGATCCCTCGGCGAGCAATGTCGCAACGCAAAATGCTTTCGTACGCCATCAGCAGGAAATGCGGTTGCCAAACTTGATTTCAAACCAGTCGAACGTTTTCGCGGTCTGGATTACCGTAAGTCTATATGAGTACGATCCCATTACTGGATTTGGCAACGAGTTTCTAGACGAAGCGGGTGAACCCAAACGCGAACGATCATTCTACATCATCGATAGATCGATTCCGGTGGGATACAAACCAGGCGAGAATCTCAATACGGATCGAACTATCCTGGTTCATCGCAAGCTCAACTAGGCTTCCGAGTTCCCAAGACGATAATTTCACGTAATGTGGCTGCTCCAAGTATTGGGTTGTTTGTTCGTATGTATACAATTCCTTCAAAAACCAAAGTGATTCCAATGAGGCTTTTTGCCATAGGCCAGTATCGCAAACCTATGCGACATCAGAACAGCGGGCCTGCTAAGCCGAGCCGGGTTGGATTGACTTTAATAGAAGTGATGGTCGCCACGACGCTAACCTTGTTGTTATTGCTCGCTCTTGCTCAGGGCTTTAAGTCGCTGAGCGAAACCGTTTCCGCAGGCCGATCCAAACTTGGATTGAGCGACCAGTTGCGTGGAATAAGTTCTTTGTTGAAGTCGGATTTGGCTGGTCTAACCGTCAACAGTTCGAACCCTCAACCCTCAATGGCAGCAACGGGGTATTTTAAGTACTACGATGGCCCAATTTCGGATACATCAGCGACTCTGTTCAACTATCTTCCAATAGGGACGGTGGAGCAGAGAGTTGGCTCCAACCGTTGGGGTGATATTGATGACGTACTAATGTTTACAACCCAATCAGAGCAAGGAGCATTATTTAGCGGTAAAATGCCTTTAGCGTTGCTGTATATCAACAGCTTGAACAAGGGGATCCCGGTACCGCTGGCGTCAAGGGCGGACTGGTTAGTCGCTTGGCAAACAGACGTAAGCATCGCCTCCAGGTATGCGGAAATTGCTTGGTTCATGAGACCGCTCAATGACGACGGAACTATCGATATACAGGAGACAATGCCACCTGCCTATAGTGATACGCCGCCAGAAACTTCGGTAATAGATTTTGCGACGGTTGTCGATTTGGACGGGGACTCTATTCCTGATCCAGATGGTATGCCCGATCGTCTAGCACTCTGTCGTCGAGTCTTTTTGATTCGACCCGATTTGGATATCGCTCGCACACCGGCTTCGAACGTCGCCTTCATGGGGATCGATCCGCAGGTTACGATGAGTGCCCTTCCATTATTCGAGACATCGGTAAACTCGTTTAAGTACGCGATGCGTTTTGCCTACCAGCGCTGCGATCTAAGTGTTCGCCTGAACTACAACGAATTCGTTGCGGTGAGTTCCTTGGGGCCGACTCTCAAGACGAACTCACTTGCGGAATTGCAGCGTCCGGAAAATCGATTCGCACATTATGCAATGCCTCTAAGAGCCTTAGGGCTTGGTACTGCGCCGGCTAACGATCCTCAAGGAACCACTCTTCCCATTCTCGCTTTGACATCGGAAGCGACTGCAAGTGGAAATTACCTTAACCTTACGAACCAGATTTTTGGTACCTTAAGTCCAGCTTTCTCAGCGGTAAACGTCGCACCATCGGATCGTGGTTTTATTCCATCCGCGTTTTTCCGAACGAACATCACACTCGATTCTACGGGAAATGTATTAACCGCGATTCCTACATTGGAAGAAATCGTTGCGTCCAATGTTGTTGCTTTCGACGTCAAAGGATACGACTTGGCTGTCAAGCAGTTGGCAAGTCCCGGCGCGGATGGCGGTTGGGGCGATGCAGGCGTCAACGACGATGGCTTAAACGCGACCGATGATATATTGGAAGCCGGTTGGCCGGGGACGGATGATTTATCATTGACGCCTTCCGACCCGGGATTCTCAAGAGCCCTTTCAACAACCGCCACGCTCCCATTGGTATCTGCCAATTCAGGCGCATTCGTGGATTTGGATTGGAGTCGTAAAGTAATCAACGCCCCTCACCGCTTGAGCGCAGGGACAGCGAGATTAGGAATGGCTGGTGTTGCCGCATTGCCCGTGCTCAACTCACTATGGAGTTCCAATTTAAGTGGCGTGGACATCAACAGTTTTTCAACGATTGAACCCAGTGCCAGTTTAGTAAAAAGTGGTTGCGTTTCGATTAACGGGACCGGGAATGCGTTCGTCTATCAACCGTGCTTCGATACGTTTACGGACGCGTACGAGTCGGACGGAGAGTTGCAGGAAAACGTAGGAGGGTTTTTTATTGCTGCTCGAGATAGTCTAAGACGATTTGGGAGGGTTTCAACTACATTGACAGGCATTCCTGATCTAGGAACGGACGGCCTAGGCAACGATGACTTAGAAAAGGAAACAAGCCCGCCGTTTGCGTACCGACTTCCTTCGTTTCAAGCGACAATTCGAGTGCAGGACTTTACGGCCGGAACACTCCAGCAGATCTCGGTCGTGCATGAATTGACGAACTGATGGAAGCCTGAGCTGTTAAGCCGTGCGGTTGATTCCGATCTACTTAGCACGACGCGCAAGCTAGTGATTTAGCTGTCGGATTCACTAGCTTGCGCGACGTGCTAATGTTGGTTTCCGCTAATAGTTGTTTGAACTAGCTGGGACGTTTTTAGCCTAACGGGCTTAAACAATTTAGCCCAGAGCAAAGGGCAGCGCCGACCTGGGTAAAGACCGAAGCCAGAGCCAATTGCCCTGACGGGGGCCAAACTAACTAGCCATCGCCGATGCATACTCTGTGTTGGCCCCTTCAGGGCAACTTTTGGGCGTTTTGTTGTTCCCAGGGCGGCGTTCCGGGACGTTCCGTCGCTGCACTCTGCCCTGGGCTAATATGTTAATGCCCCATTCGGGGCGATCGGTCCTATGAGCTTGCTCATGGGAACGAAAGCTTCTTAGCCAACACCGACGGCTCAAATCCCACAGGCTCAGAACTCCTGATCTCCCATGAGTGTTGAAATCGGAAGTTTAATCAGAAGGTGTGGCGTGGCAACAGTTTATGCGGATTGGCAAATATTGACTGCCGGATGGTAATAGGAAAATAACAAGGTACCTTCTTCCTCTGCTTTAGAA
>Ga0105046_10004651_pt1 | contig 21810 bp, 20 predicted proteins | sample MAT03_FD_78385 | JGI IMG/M metagenome (GOLD analysis project Ga0105046, IMG submission 78385) | Freshwater microbial communities from Lake Fryxell liftoff mats and glacier meltwater in Antarctica - MAT-03 (megahit assembly) | ecosystem: Environmental > Aquatic > Freshwater > Ice > Liftoff...
CGTCGTTGCGGGGCTTTTTGTTTTGTTGCTTGCACCGGATTATTTAGGTTGTCGCAGAAAAGGTTTCGAGCAGATGTACACAGAAAGGGTTTCTATACAAACATTCCTTTTGTACAAAGTTTTACTGCGGTAATCTGCGCCTTAAATCAGCGTACACCTGCGTGAACCTACTGCGGAAATTTGCGCGAAACCTTCTGCGACATCAAAACCCCAACAAATCTGCCAAACTTTTGACAATACAAAGTGTACCCAAAGTGGTCAGGATGTACATGCTCATGGAAAAAGTATGATCCGCTGAGTCGAACAACAGAAAATTTGCGCCAAAACTTAGAGCCATGAAACCGATTCCTGCACACAGCCACCAGCGACCACGCTGCGCGAGGCGCCTGTTTTTATCAGAAACTTGTTGTTCCTGCTCATCTGAAAGCAGGGGCGTCTGGCTGGGGTCGAAATTTTCCATGGCGCAATATTTTAATAGAATTTCGAGGTGATTGCTCAATGCCAAATAAGTATTGGTCTTTGTAGTGCAATACTACAAAATCTTTCGAAATTTCAGAACAAGCTTCGTGAAAATAGTTTTTAGGCCGACAGTGCCATCAACACATCACGCTCAATATCTACCAGCGATTCCAAGCCCACCGACACACGTATCAATCCGGGCGTGATGCCCACCGACTGGCGTTCGACTTCGCTCAGTTTGGAATGTGTGGTGGAGGCCGGGTGCGACGCGATGCTTCGGCTATCGCCCAAATTGTTGGTGCGGGAAAGCATTTGCAAACTGTTCAGGAAACGCCCGCCGTGTTCCAATCCGCCTTTGAGCTCGAACGCCACAATGCCGCCGCCAAGGCTCATTTGTTTTTTTGCGATTCCATGTTGCGGGTGACTTTCGAGAAAAGGGTAACGAACCTGCGATACCTGCGGGTGACCTTCCAGGGAGCGTGCCAGGGCCAGAGCACTCGTGCTGTGCCGCTCCATGCGCAGGGTGAGGGTTTCCAGACTTTTGCTCAACACCCACGCATTGAACGGACTCATCGAAGGGCCCGTGTTGCGGGTCATTAGGTAAATGTCGTGGATGAGGTCTTTGCGGCCCACCACCGCTCCGCCCAGCACCCTCCCTTGTCCGTCGATGAACTTTGTGGCCGAATGGATCACCAAATCTGCCCCGAAACGGATGGGCTGTTGCAAAATGGGCGTAGCAAAACAGTTGTCGACAACAAACAAAATACCCCGGCGGCGACAAATTTCGCCTACAAGCTCCAGGTCAATAAGGTCGAGTCCCGGGTTCGACGGTGTTTCGAGGTACAACAGTTTGGTTTCCGGCCGGATGAGCACCTCAATGGTTCCCGGCCGGTTCATGTCGAAATATGTGCTGGAAATACCCCATTTGGGCAGGTATTTGGTCAGAAGGGTGTGTGTAGAGCCAAAAACCGCCGAAGCCGACAACATGTGGTCTCCCGCCTGCAGCAAGCTCATGAACGTGTTGAACACTGCTGCCATACCTGTGGCCGTGGCTACGCCCGCTTCGGCACCTTCGAGCATGCACATTTTGTCTACAAACTCATCCACCGTCGGATTGGAAAAACGGCTGTATATGTTCACCCCAGGGTCGTCTTTGGTGAAGGCATCGGCCATATCCTCGGCCGAGTCGTACACAAAACTGGAGGTAAGGAACAGCGGTGTGCTGTGCTCATTTTCCTGGGTACGGCGGTTTTGCATGCGGACAGCAAGGGTCTCAGGGGTATATTGTTGGTCGTCCATGGTATTTTCTGATAATTAAGTATTATTCAAAAATCAGTTTTTTATCTGTGTTGCTTGCATATGTGTCACCTGTGTAAAAATCACCATGTGCGATATTACACGGATGACACAAATGAAAGCAACACGGATAAAAAACGGATTTTTTACAAAGCGACTATTTTGACTTCCCATGTGATTTTTGCTCCGGCAAGTCTTAATGTTTCCGTAGCGCTGCAGTATTTGACCATGGAAAGTTCTACGGCGCGTTGCGCTTTTTCGAGGTCAACGTTGCCGCCGGCAAATGTAAAAACGAGGTGGGCTTTTTCCCAGGGAGACGGCAGGTGACTGGTATCGCGGTCGGCATGGATTTCAATGTTGTATTCTGCTACCTCCTGCCGTTGTTTTTTGAGGATGCTGAGCACATCCACGGTGGCACAGGCGCCCACACTCATGATCATGAGCTGCATGGCGCGCAGGCCTTCACCGGAGCCGCCAGCGTCAACGGGAATGTAAAGGGCAGTATCAATGCCGGCTTCGTCGGTAGCAATGAGTTGGGAGCCGTCGGTTGAGCGGCGAAAATGCATGTTCATGGCAGAGTGGTTTTAAAGCTGCAAGTTCGTATCTCGTCAATCAAATTCCAAAAAGCCAAGCATCAAAGCACAGATATAATCTGCTCAAGCGTGCTTTTCGCCTGTTTGATGCTCCGCACTTCGTCCTGAACAACGATAAGTTCCTTGTTGGTTTGTTTCAGGCTGAGGCCCATGATGCGCCCTTTTTGCTGGATGAACGCCATGATTTTTTGAAACTGTGCGGTTTCAAAAAACGACGATTGCGGGTCGCCAAGGAAATAACAGCGCAGTTTTCCGCCTTTTAAAATCAGTCTTTCGAAACCCAATTTTCGGCACAGCCAGCGCAGGCGCAAGGCTTCGAACAAAGCGTGTACCTGGTGGGGCAACTTGCCGAAACGGTCCTCAAGGCGTTTGGCATAAGCGGCAATGTCGTTTTCGTTTCCGATGGCATCCAGCTCGGTGTAGAGGTTGAAACGTTCCTGGGTGTTGCTCACATACTCATCGGGAATGAGCATTTCCACATCGGTTTCAATCACCACGTCGCGCACATAAGAGCCGCGCTGGGCAATTTCTTCTTTGAACAAGTCTTTAAAGTCGGTCTCTTTGAGTTCCTGAATGGCCTCATCGAGGATTTTCTGGTAGGTATCAAAACCGATGTCGGCGATGAAACCGCTTTGTTCACCTCCGAGCAGGTTGCCGGCGCCGCGGATGTCGAGGTCGCGCATGGCCACCTGAAAACCTGAACCCAGATCGCTGAATTCCTCGATGGTACGCAGGCGTTTGCGGGCCTCCTGGGTGAGCACGCTAAGGGGTGGAGAAAGCAGGTAACAATAGGCCTTTTGGTTGGAACGGCCCACACGCCCCCGAAGTTGGTGCAAATCACTAAGACCAAACATGTCGGCCCGGTTGATGAATATGGTATTGGCATTCGGGATGTCGAGGCCCGTTTCAATGATGTTGGTGCACACCAACACATCGTGCCGGCGGTCGATAAACTCTACCAGCACCTGTTCGAGGTTATCGGCATCCATTTGTCCGTGTGCCAGGGCGATGTTGAGGTCGGGACACAACCGGCGCAACATTTCCACGATTTTGGGTAAATCGAGCACGCGGTTATGTACAAAAAACACTTGTCCGCCCCGGTGCACTTCAAAATACACGGCGTCCTTGATGAGGTCTTCGTCGAACACGCGGATTTCCGTGTTGATGGGCTGTCGGTTGGGCGGTGGGGTGCGAATGATGCTAAGGTCGCGCGCTGCCATCAGACTGAATTGCATGGTGCGCGGGATGGGTGTGGCGGTTAGGGTGAGCGTATCCACGTTCACTTTCATGGCGCGCAGTTTTTCTTTCGATGCTACGCCAAATTTTTGTTCTTCATCCACAATGAGCAGTCCCAGGTCTTTGAAACCCACGTCTTTGCTTAGCAATCCATGCGTACCGATAACGATGTCGATTTCGCCGGTTTTAAGTTTGGCCAGCAACGTCTTTTTTTCTTTGGCCGTCCGGAAACGGTTGAGGTAGTCGATGGTGACGGGAAACTCTTTCAAGCGCTCGTTGAAGGTTTTCCAGTGTTGCAAGGCGAGGATGGTGGTGGGCACCAGTATGGCAACCTGTTTGCCGTCGGTGGCGGCTTTGAAGGCAGCCCTGATGGCTACCTCTGTTTTGCCAAAACCAACGTCGCCGCAAATGAGGCGGTCCATGGGATAGGCTTTTTCCATGTCGGCCTTCACGTCCTGCGTGGACTTGAACTGGTCGGGCGTGTCTTCGTACATGAAGCTGGCTTCCAGTTCATTTTGCATGTAGCCATCGGGCGGGAAGGCGTGGCCTTTGGCGGCGCGGCGTTTGGCGTAAAGTTTGATGAGCTCGGCCGCAATGTCCTTGATTTTCTTTTTGGTGCGTGCCTTGAGTTGTTTCCAGGAGTCGGAACCGATTTTGCTGAGTACGGGCGGCGTACCATCTTGTCCCTGGAACTTGCTGATTTTGTGCAAGGAGTGGATGCTGACGTACAGTATGTCGTTGTTTTTGTAAACGAGGCGCACGGCTTCCTGCATTTGTCCGCCGATTTCAATTTTTTGCAAACCGGAAAATTTGCCTATGCCGTGGTCGATGTGCGTCACGTAATCGCCGGGTTGCAGTTCGCGCAACAGGCGCACATTGAGGGCTTGTTCTTTGGAAAAACCTGTGCGCAGTTTGTATTGGTGAAAACGCTGGAAAATCTGGTGATCGGTGAGGCAGGCGAGTTTAAGATCCTCATCGATGAAACCTTCGTGGATGGCCGTTTCAACCGGCGACCATTGCACTTTGGCTTTCAGGTCGGAGAAAATTTTCCCCAGACGTTCGAATTGTTTTGCGTTTTCGGAAAAAATAAAGGTCTCGTAACCGGCAGCCTGGTTTTCGTGCAGGTGCCTGATGAGCAGGTCAAAGTTTTTGTTGAAACTGGGTTGCGGCTTGCTGTTGAATGCAAAATGCCGCACAGGTGAGGCGCTGTAACCCAAACTTTCCAGGATGCGTTCGGGATGTTCCCTGCCACCTTCCATAAAAACGAGCGGACGTTCGGAGAGGTCTTCAAGTACGTCGGAGGGATACAAAAAGGCGCGGTCGCGGAAAATTTCACGCAATTCGGGCTCTTCGAGTTTGGTTACTTTTTGTGCAAAAAGTTCTGCTTTTTCAAAACAATATTGAAGCCGGTCGAGCAGAAATTGCAGGTCTTTCACCCACACCACGGTGCCTTGCTCCAAAACACGCAGCAACGAAACTTTCTGATCGCCGCGAAAACGCGTGTTCAGGTTGGGCACGATGCTGACATGTACCATACTGGTTTTAGAAAGCTGTGTGAGCGGATCAAAGGTTCTTATGCTTTCCACCTCGTCGTCAAACAATTCGATGCGGTAGGGCAGGTCGTTGCCGTAGGAAAACAGGTCGATGATGCCGCCACGCAGACTAAATTGGCCGGGTTCGTACACAAAATCGGTGCGTTCAAAGCCGTATTCCACCAAAACCTGCATCATAAAGTCGCTGTCGAGTTTTTCACCTTTGGCGATTTCTATGCGGCTTTTTTCCAAAATTTCCGGAGCAACTACTTTTTCAAACAACGCCTCCGGGTAGGTAACCACCACGTGTGCCTGTCCGGGCGTAGCCGTAATTTTGTTGATCGTTTCGGAGCGCTGCAACACCTGTGTGGGGTTCAGATCATCAAAATAGGCTGGACGTTTGAAGCTGTCGGGAAAAAAATGCATTACTTGATCGGGGAACAAACCCGCCAGATCGTTTTGCCGGTAGGCAGCTTCTTCTTTGCTGTTGGCGATGTACAAATGGGTACGGGGCGGAGCGGGTTTTTCACGGGGCCCCAGCAATGCTCCGGCAAGCAACAACGACTCCTGAGCGCCTTTCAGTCCACTAACTTGCAGGCGTGCCGGCGGCGTTTGGGTGATGGCATCGGAAAAATCGTGAAGCTGCGCGTGTTCGCGGTAGCGGTCGAGCAAGTAGGCTATGTTTTGCACGGTGCAAAGGTATGAAATTAGAGGGCAGTGGTTAACAGGGAACAGTTGGCAGACAAACGTTTAAAGAAGACAAAAGATGTCGTTTTTAAACCTGTTTTTAAAAACAGCGAATTGTACCGTTGTTGTATCTTTAAACCAAACAAATCCAAACCTTATAAACGATGGGCTGTATGCCGTTTGGTTTTCATTGGACTGCTGCCTGCTAACCACTGCCTGAACATTATGCAAAAACGTTACATCTTTTTTTTGCTTGTCCTGTTGAGCACCCAACTCCGGGCCCAATTGTTTGTCGATCCCAACTACACGGCCGAACAAATGATTACCTCCTTTTTCAACGGCGCCGGCGTCACGGTGTCCAATGTTACGTACACCGGAGCGCCTTTGTCGCTGGGCTTTTTCGAAGGCAGCCAGTCGAACATCGGTTTGAATGCCGGTTTGCTCATGACCACAGGCGATGTAAACGCCGCTGTAGGGCCCAATGATGAAGAAAGTGCAGGTTTAGACATGGGTATTCCTGGAACACCATGGCTCGATGCCCTGTTAAACTACACTTACCCATCTTTCGATGCCTCGGTAATTGAAATGGACTTGGTGCCTTCCAACGACACGCTCTGCTTCCAGTACGTTTTTGGATCGGAAGAATACCTCGAATACGTCAACAGCAACTTCAACGACTTGTTTGCCTTCCTTGTAGACGGTCCGGGACTGCCTTCCGGCGACAGCATCTATGTTCAGCCGGATACCTCCTACTTTTACAGCGATTCCTGCACCGTTTGTGTGGATACCTTCCTGATCAACAGCTTCCAATTTTGCGAATGGGATTCCACACAAATGACAGATTCTTGCTGGTTTGTGTACGATACCCTAACTGTTTGGTGCTTCCAGGACCCTGCTTGTCCGCTGGATACCATTATTTACCCCGGTTACTGGTACGTGTCGCCTGGCGGAACCAACATTGCCTTGGTGCCCAACACCAACTTGCCGGTAGCCATCAACAACCTCAACCAGTTTGTGAACACCCAGTATTTTATCGATAATGCCGGTGGAACAACCGTACAATACGATGCATTCACCACAACGCTTTGGGCAAAACTCCCCGTCACGGCCGGCGAAACCTACCACGTGCGCCTGGCCATCGCCGATGCCGGCGACGGGATTTTCGACTCCGGCGTGTTCATCGGCATCGAAAGTCTCGACGGCGATTCGCTTTTGATTGTAGAGCCCGAGTTCGTGGCCCAGCCTGGCGACGACAATGAGGTCGTCTTTCAAAACGAAACCCTCTGGGCTACCAGCTGGAGCTGGCAATTCGGCGACGGCACCGTGAGCAATCAGAAAAATCCGACCCATACGTATTTGCAGGATGGTACTTACGAGGTTACCCTCACCGCTTCCAACTGGTGCTCCAGCGAATCGTTCAAACAAACGGTGCAAATAGGCACTTCGGCGGCGAATGAGCCCATCAAAGCTGCAGCCTTCAGCGTTTCGCCCAACCCAACCACCCAAGGCATCACACGCCTCGATCTGGAAAACAGCAGCCAGGCAAGGGTGCGTTTGTACCGCACCGACGGCCAGTTGCTGATGGATCAGTTGATGAACAATGGTGATCGCCTTGATTTGCGTCCGTTCGGACAAGGCTTGTACATGCTTCAGGTAGAAAATGAAGGAAATGTACAGGTGAAAAAAGTGGTGTATCGGTAAGGATAGAGTTTGGAGTTTGGAGTTCGGAGTTTGGAGTTTGGAGTGCCAACTCCGAACTCCAAACTCTTCCGAGTAAATTTGGAATATGCTAACTCAACATTCCAATTGATGTATCATCTGTTTTTGCAGAATGGAAAAACTAGAAACCGTTATTTTTTATTCGATCGAAAAAGCGATCAAAACATACAGGCAATTTGCGCAACGCAACATCAACAAAGCCGGTCTCGACATTACCATCGATCAATGGCTGGTGTTGCGCCTGATTGAAGAAAACGGAGAACGTTATCAAAATGAAATAGCAGAAGTTGTTTTTAAAGATACTGCATCGATTACACGCATTGTGGAACTTCTGGTGGTCAAAGGATACCTTGATCGCAACGAACATTCGGGCGATAGGCGCAGGTTCAAGCTCAGTGTCACCGATACCGGCCGCGATTTGTTGGCTAAGGTAACCCCCATTGTTGCAAACAACCGAAACACAGCCCTGCGCGACATCCCGGCGCACGACATTCAGGACCTTCATCAGGTGCTCAACCGAATCATCGCCAATTGCGGTTGAAAGTGTACTTTTGCCGAACAACCGTCGAACCGTGAACTTCCCCTTCCTTGTTGCCCGGCGCTACCTCTTCGCCAAACGCAGCACCAACGCCATCAACATCATTACCGGCATCTCGGTTTTTGGGATCGCCATAGGTACAGCTGCCCTATTGCTTATCCTGTCGGTATTCAACGGTTTTGAAGACTTGCTTTCCGGACTTTTCGGGCATTTCAACCCAGAAATCAAAATAACACCTGCCAAAGGTAAAACCTTTGATCCCGACAGCCTGGTGCTGGTGCGCATGCGCCAATTGCCCGGTGTGTTGTACCTGAGCGAGTCGCTGGAGGAAATCGCCTTTTTCGAATACGGCAGTTCGCAGGATTTTGGTGTTTTGAAAGGCGTTGACGACCAGTTCTCACGCATCAACAACATCGATTCCACCATTTTTGAAGGTCGTTACCTGCTCCGTTCGGAAGACCGCAACGGGGTGGTGCTCGGCGCTGGCGTGCGCAACAAACTGGGCGTCAACATCAGCGACCCAGTGGCTACCATCACGGTGTACATGCCCACCAAAGATGGCGGAAAACTGCTCGAAAATCCTTTCAAAACACGGCTTGTTTACCCCATGGGTGCATTCGCCATCCAGCAGGAGTACGACAACCAATACGTGTTGACCAATCTTGCTTTCATGCGCGAACTGCTCGAAACCGCGCCCAACACTGTTTCATCGCTGGAAATCAAATGCATGCCTGGCGCCGATGTGGCCAAGGTAAAAACCGGCCTTGGCGCCATACTCGGTGAAGGATATCAGATCCGCGACCATTACGAGCAGAACGAAGCCTTTTTCAAAGTAATGAAACTTGAAAAATGGATGGGCTTTGCCATCACCAGCCTCATGCTTATCCTAATGGCATTCAACATGGTAGGTGCATTGTGGATGATCGTGCTCGACAAACAAAAAGACATATCTATACTCAAAAGCATGGGCGCTACCAACCATGCCATCCGGCGCATTTTTCTCACCGAAGGATTGCTGCTCACAGGCCTTGGCCTTGGCCTCGGATTGGTACTCGGCGTTGGTTTGTACGTTGCGCAAAAAACGCTCGGACTGGTAAGCGTTCCCCAGGGATTTCTTGTACAAAGTTATCCCATCGCCATGCGCTTTTCAGATTTTCTGCCGGTCATTGGCACGGTGCTGGGCATTGGCTTGCTGGCGTCATTGGCGCCCGCCGCCAGGGCTGTGAGGGTGCCTGCGTTTTTGAGGGAAGAGTAATTTTATTGCCGCAAATTTCCTTCGGGGGAGCGTTCATAAAACGAATCGTATCCCCGAAAGACGGGTCCGAATACACGTTGTTGAACCAGCAGGAAGTAACCGTTGGCTGTTTCGGCGTAAAACCGGTTGACGTAGTTGTTGCCTGTTTTTCGGTCGGTCAGGATTTCTTGAGCCCAATATTTGGTGGTTTTTTCCACACCATCATCCGTTTTAACCGTTACGATGGCAAAAGGCACCAACGCGGTAATGGAATCGCGGCCGAGAAGCTCGTTTTCAATGGCTTCAGCGCCCTTGCTTTCAAAATTGATCAGATAAGCTTCGGCAGCGCCTTTGCGCATGGGTTGTCGTGAAGGCCTTGTGGTGCTGTAAAAAGGCGTTACGGCATATTCGGCATTGCCAGTTTTAACCAGTTTGAACGACTCGCTTTTTTGTTGCGGGTATTCTACCGTTACCATTTGTATTTTTTCTGGTTTTTCCTGGTAAACATTGCGGTCGCGCCAGTAATCAACGCTGAGTGCGTAATGAATGCGTACCTGACCCACAAACGTAGGCACGTGCATGACGTAAGGTTGTTCAGCGCCGTCCATCATGAAATAAGTGCCTTTTTCGTCGTTGGTGACACCACCTACGTAATAATTTTTTAAAGTTTTACCGTCTTTGGCAAAAATTTCCACCTTGATGCCGTCTGCGGCAAGGGTTTTGATCATGGTGGGCTCGGCTGCCTGTGGCGGGATGTACCACACGTTTATTTTCTGCATGGTTTCAAGCAAAAGGTTCATGGCTGTTTGTCGCACACGTTCGCCGCCGTTGAAAGTCCAATGGTCGCCCATACGTTCCAGGGTAATGGTGCCGCCTTTGCGGTCGGCCAGAAAAATCTTGCCGATCTCGTCGGGATTTTTTACGGCAAAGTCCATGTCCCAGGATACGCTGCTGCCGCTTCGGTTGGTTTTTCGGAATTTGAGGGCATACCATGCACCGGCGCCCAAAGCCAGAAAAAGGGCTACTAAAATCAATGTTCTGTTCATAACAAAAGGATGAGTTTGTGTTTAAAAGTTTGCAATAGATTTTAAACACAGCTAAGGGAAGTGCAAAGATAAAAAAAAGTCTGCCCCGCATTGCGCGAGGCAGACACATCAAAACAAAACGAAAAACCAACTTTTATCTTCAATTCCTGTGAAGGCTTTGGGAAAAACAACCAGGAACACCTTTTCAAATCTTTATAAACACCCTTTCAAAGCATAAAACCTGTAAATCCGAATACTAATCGATGTTTCGAGAGCGCAAACGAACGGGGATACTGCTTTCACTTCCACTGCGGACAATGGTCAGATTTACCGTTTCACCTATGGTAGAACGTCCGATCATCTCCCGTAGTTCGGAAGTTGATGTCACAGTTTTGCCATTTATTTTGGTAATGATGTCTTTTTCCACAATACCCGCTTGTGCTGCGGAACCTTGGGGGTCAAGACCCACTACGGCAACGCCTTTGGTGAAGGACACAGCGAGTTCTTCTGCGAGGTAAGTATCCATAGCGGCAATGTCGACGCCGAGGTAAGCACGTTTGAAGGTGCCGTATTTGATGAGGTCATCGGCGATTTTGCGGGCCAGGTTCACGGGGATGGCGAAGGCATAACCAGCGAAAGTGCCTGTAGGTGTAGCGATGGCTGAGTTGATGCCAACGAGTTTTCCGTTGATGTCGACAAGGGCGCCACCCGAGTTGCCGGGATTGACGGCTGCGTCGGTTTGAATGAACGACTCTATAGCGAGGCCTTTTTTGATGATGTTGATGTCGCGGCTTTTGGCACTTATGATGCCGGCGGTGACGGTAGAGGTGAGGTCGAAGGGGTTGCCCACGGCCAGCGCCCATTCGCCCACTTTGACTTCATCGGAGTCGCCGAGTTCGATTACAGGCAGGTCTTTGGCTTCAATTTTAATGACAGCCATGTCGGTATTTTCATCTTTGCCCACCAGTCGGGCTTTGAATTCACGGTTGTCGTAAAGGGTCACTTCAAACTCGGTGGCGAAATCAACTACGTGGTTGTTGGTGAGGATGTAGCCGTCGCTGGAATAAATGACCCCTGAACCAGAGCCCGAGCGTGGCTGCGCATAGGAGTCGTAACTATCACCGAAAAAATAGCGAAAAGCGCTGTTGGATTTTTTTTGCCGTTCAACGGCGGCCTCTCTGCTTTCGGTTGCTTTGATGTGCACCACAGCAGGCATGGATCGTTCGGCGGCTTTGGTAAAATCAAATGCGGGTGGTGCGCCGCCGTAATTGAAATTGACGTGTTTGGCGGTTGGTGCCGCCGTGGTTTGAGTAACAACAGGTTCGTTGTTGTTGAAAACAAATTGATTGGCGCCAATGGTTACCAATCCACCGGCGACGCCTGCAAGTACAGTTGACAAAAACTTATTCATGCGTCTTCGTTGTTGTGTTTGATGTTTTTAAATAAAAAATTTAAAACTTCGGGTAAATGGTGTTGTAGATTAAATATAAAACGATAAGGCAGCGTGTTTGCTCTTGAAAATCGTTACTTTAACGTCTCGTTAACCTGTAACCCCTGAAGCTTGTTTTACGGTCTCAATAACCTGTGTTTGCAAGCCTGGGCTGGGACCTTGGAATGGTCGTAAAATGATTTTAAAAAAAATAAACACACAGTAAACGCATAACCCCCGACCGAATGTTTACCCTTCTTACCTTTGACCGACCAACAGCATCAACCGAACGACAAACGACGCGGATGAAGCGCCCATTATCTCATCCTCTGGCCTTGGAAGCATTGTTGCGACCAGAGACGGCACTGGAGAAATTATTGATAAACACACCCGAATTTCACCATGGTTTGCTGTGGGGAGAGCCGCGCTTTGGGCATCCGGAAGGTAAAGTTGCTTACCACATCCGTGAAGTTTTTGAAAACATCGACCTCATCTGCGATTTGTCGCGTTTCGATCGCGCCCGGCTCCGGCTCATTACCCTGCTGCACGATACCTTCAAATTTGCCGAAGACCGCAGTCGTCCACGAAACTGGTCGAAACACCACGGCATCATCGCACGCCAATTCTTCGAACCATTTACCGACGATGAGGTCATGCTCGACATCATCGAAACGCACGATGACGCCTATTACGCCTGGCTCGGCACCCGACACGAGCTGTTTATGCTGGAAAACAGCCACAAGTCGATCCATTCCCTGCTCGCACGTATGGGCTCTAACCTCCAGCTTTACTACCTATTTTTCAAATGCGACACCCAAACAGGCGACAAAACCCAAGCCCCCCTCATTTGGTTTGAAAACAATGTAACAGGCATTGAAGTGGTGAGGATAAGGGAAGGTTAAAAAGTTTGGAGTTCGGAGTCGGCGTTTGGCGTTTGGCTTGAGTTTTAAATAAAAAAATGCCCCATCACTTGTAAAACATGCAATAGGGCATTTTTTATTTAAAACTCAAGCCACATTCCACATTCCACATTCCACATTCCACATTCCAAACTCCGAACTCCGAACTCCAAACTCCTTCTCTCCAACTCCAACTCCGAACTCCAAACTTCAACTCCGAACTCTTTCTCAATGCCCAGGAAGCGTTCTTCGACTGCCGATGCCGCCACGCGTATCTTTTACGCTGTGCATGGCGATGAAAGCGTTGGGGTCGATGCGCTCGATTTCTTGCTGGAGTTTGGCGCGTTCAAGCCTGGTGATGACGGTGAATATGATTTCGGTATGGTGTAGTTCGCCGCGTTTGCCGTGGCCGCGCAGGCCCTGGTAAACGGTAACGCCGTGCAGCATTTTGTTAACGATCATCAGGCGTATTTCTTCGTGGTGTGATGAAACGATGGTTACCCCGATGTATTCCTCGAAACCTTCTATTAAAAAATCGATGGTTTTTGAAGCGGCTAGGTAGGTAAGGATGGCGTACAGGGCTATTTCAACACTGATCAGCCAAGCGGCAACAGAGAAAATGACAATGTTGAAAAGCAGAATGACATCGCCGACGCTAACGCCCGATCTCCTGTTGAGGTAGATGGCCAAAACTTCGGTACCGTCGAGCACCGCGCCCCCACGAATGGCCAGTCCAATGCCTGCTCCCAGGAAAAAACCTCCAAAAACCGCAACGAGCAATTTATCAGGGGTAACCACCGGATATGGTATGACAACAATGGCCAGCGCCAATCCACTAATGGCAAGGATGCTTTTGATGGCAAACGAACGTCCTATCTGGTTGAGTCCCAGCAGGATGAACGGGAGGTTGATGGCGATGATCAGAATGGGAAGCGGTAGGCCTGTTACTTTGGCCGTAATTAGAGAAATACCGGTTACGCCGCCATCAATGAAGCCGTTGGGAAGTAAAAAGCCTTCGAGCCCAAAGCCTGCACTCAATACACCGGCAATGATGAGTAAAAAAGCACGCACCCGTTGCAGCAACATGAGCCGCAGTAAGTAAAAGGTTTTGGCTTTGCGGTACCCACTTACAGCATTCGGCCCAGCTTGCTTCTGAATGAGGTTGACGACATATCGGTGGATTAGATTGTGCATGTGCCAAAAATACACTTCTAAAGCCGAGCGCCCAACATCCATTGCAAAAAATTGGGCATGGCCCTTGCCCAGGTAGCCACATTGTGCTCGCCCCCTTCGATTTCGAGGTATCGGATGTCAGCATCGGGACAGCCCTTGTGCCTGAGGTCGCGGATGAGATCGAGGGTATCATCAATGGAATCAGTCACGCCGTTGTTGTTGCGGTCGTCGGTTTCATCGTGGGTTCCGCACTGGAACCAGTAGCGTTGTCCCGCCGGCCATTCATGGGTTTTGCAAACAATGTCGTGCAGGATACGGTCGGCATCCGGGTCGTTAGGGTCTACCTGGGACCAGCGCCACCACAAGGCTCCTGAAAAAACGCCTATGTTTCCGAAAACATGCGGATGTCGCCATGCAATGTCGAACGCCGACAAGCCACCCAATGAAAAGCCGGCATAGGTACGGTGGCCAGCATGGTGGCTAACCCTAAACCTGCGCTCGAGCAAAGGAAGCAGTTCGTCGAGCACAAACAGAGTGAACAACGGCGCCAGATCTCCACGGCCCTTGTAATCAGGCTGGCGTGCTGTGCCGTATTCCCGCATGCGGTTGTGGTCGGCAAAAATACCCACAGCAATAAAAGGTGGAAAATAACCCTTGAAATAACCGTTTTCGAGTATTTTAGAAAAACCCATGGGCTGTAGGTCCTGTCCGTCGTTGATCAACAACAAAGGATAGGTTTTCCCTGGGGAGAGGTGGTAATCGGGCGGCAGATACACGTCGAAATCCATTTCGCGCCCGAGGGCCCGTGAAGGGAAGTGCCGCACCTGTCGCAGGTGTGGACTGCGTTTTTGCAGCAATTCATGCAGGGTTTCAATGGGTCTTTGCCAGAAATTCATGGGATTCAAACAACTTTGCTGGCTTCCAGAATACGTTTGTCTGCCAACTCAAGGGCTTTGAACAATTGTTCATCTTCCGAGAGCAGGGTGTTGTCGATCACCACGGCACCTTCGGCTTGTCGGAGCGGACTGTCGGCACGTGTCGAATCGATGCGGTCGCGTTCGAGGAGGTTGCGTCGGATGTCATCCCATTCCGCGTCGATGCCTTTGGCTGCCAGTTCGAGGTGGCGGCGGCTGGTGCGTACGTTGGGGTCGGCTGTGAGAAAAATTTTCAGTTCGGCATCCGGGAACACCACGGTACCGATGTCGCGACCGTCGGCCACCAATCCGCGTTTGCGGCCCATGACCTGCTGTTGCCGCACCATGGCGCGTCGTACGGTTGAAATGGCCGACACCGGGCTCACATGTTCACTCACGTACATTTCGCGGATGTTTCGTTCTACATCCTCGCCGTTGAGGAAGGTATGGTTTTGTCCTTCGATGCGTTCAAAATGGATGTTGATGTAACCCAGCGCTTCGACAACGGACTCAGGGTTGTTGTAATTTATTCCGTTTTTCAGGAAATACAGGGTTACGGCCCTGTACATGGCGCCCGAATCGAGGTAAACATACCCCAAAGTTTTGGCCATGCCTTTGGCTAAGGTACTTTTGCCACAGGATGAATAACCGTCAAGGGCAATGATGATGGGTTTCGTTTTGTCCATAAGTAAGTAAGTGGCGAAGAAACGGCAATTTTTTCAGAAATTGGAGCCATGTTTTTATCCGAAATTTCGTGTTGGGCCTTGGGTCTGCTGGTCGTTTTTACTTTGGCCACTGCTGTACAACTGGTGTTGTGGTGGGGCGTTTACGCGCCGTTTGTGTTCAAACTGCTGCGCAGCACCCGACAAGCGCCGGCAAACACCGAGGGTGTTTCGGTGGTCGTATGCGCGCGCAACGCAGCCCAACTTTTGCGCGAACATCTTCCGACACTGCTCGAACAACAATACGCCGGGCCCTGGGAGTTGGTCGTGGTGGACGATGCATCGGCCGACGAAACACCCGCCGTTTTGCAGGATTTTTCAAAAAAATACAGCCATCTCCGGGTGGTCAGGGTGGAGGAAAAAATATTTGCAGGTAAAAAACATGCACTAGAAAAAGGGATCAGGGCGGCCCGTTTCAACAACCTTTTGTTCACTGACGCCGACTGCTGTCCGAACTCGCCGCAATGGATTTCGCTGGTTTCCGACAAACTGCTTGAAAAAAAGGACACCCAAATCGTGCTCGGCCACGGCCCTTTCCGCCACCGTCCAGGGTGGGCAAATGCCTGGGCAAGGTTTGAAAATACCCATGTTGCCCTGCAGTACCTGGCACTTGCCTCGGCGGGGTTTCCCTACATGGGCGTTGGGCGCAACCTGGGTTGGAAAAAATCCGTTTTTGATCAAATTGGAGGTTTTGAGGCGCATAAAGACGTTGTTTCCGGCGACGATGATCTGCTTGTTAACGCGGCGGCAGAACGGGAGAACACAGCTATTTGCGTTTATCCGGAAACTTTCATGGTGTCGGAAGCACCCCTAAGCCTGCCTGCCTGGCTTCGGCAAAAACAACGTCATTTGCGTGCAGGACATTATTACCGTCCTGAACACCAAGCATTATTAACAATTTTAGCATTTTCCCACGTTTTACATTATTTTTGTATATTTACCTTGCTTTTTCTCGGAATTGGCACGACTTATGTAATTAGCCTATATGGGGTACGTTTGGTATCCGTAGCGCTGCTTAATCGACGCCTTTATGGGCGCTGGAACGAGCGGGGTCTGCTGCAGCGTTTTTGGCTTTTCGACGTTTGTCTTGCAGTTTACTATGGGGTATTGGCACCTTTTTTTTTAATCAACAAATCCCTAATCGCATGGACATGATGCAAAACCCAAGACTTTCGTCGCGGGCACAAGACGATTACGCCCTGGTACTTACCGCAATTTCAGGTAACCAGCGCGCTTATGCAACGCTTTTGGAGCGTTACAGACCTGCAATTTTTCAACTGATGTTGAAAAGGGTCAACAACAAAGCCGAAGCCGTCGATTTGACGATGGAGGCTTTCGGCAAGGCCTTCAACCGCTTGTCGTCCTATTCACCTTCGTACGCATTCAGTACCTGGCTGTTTAAAATTGCCACAAACAACTGCATCGACTCGATACGCAAAAAACGTATGACGATGGTGCAGGTGGGGGATGCTTACGCAGCTTCCGATGTGGATGTGAACCTTGCGCGATACGCCCGCTCATCGTCGGAGACACCCGAGGATGATCTGATCCGACGTCAGCGCACCGATCTGATTCAGGCATTGCTGGTAAAACTGAACCCACGGTACCGCCGAATGATCGAACTTAGGTATTATGAGGACTTAACTTACGAGGAAATTTCGAAACAACTCGAATTGCCGTTGGGCACCGTTAAAGCGCAGTTGTACCGTGCCAAGGAGGCATTGTATCACATGCTGAATACGCCCGGCGCTTCGGCCTATGTGGATTGTCCACGCAGGGCTTAGAAGTTTGTTCGGGATTTTGGCTTCAACCGGTAAATTTCGCCTCGAACAAAAGTCCCGAACAAAATCTTAGCGTAAAAAAGGTTTTTCAAAAACCGTTTCGTTTCCGCGATCATCGCGAACCAGCAGGCGTAGTGTGTGCTGGCCTATCGCCGTGCGTGCATCGAAGCGGTGTGTAAGGCGGTTGTTCTTCCGGTCAAATTCAAACAAGATCCATTTGCCGTCGATGGTGCCCCGGTACCACAGTCCGTCGGCAAAACCTTCGGTGGCAAGGTTGTCACGTATGCGAAACGACATGCTGGGTTTTTTCCGCATGTCGTTTTCAAACACGATGGGAGCTATTTGCGGCGCTTCGTTGTCGATCATCACGCAATAGTCGCCAAATTTGCGCACCCTTGCCGTGAGCCATTCGCCGTTCCAGGCGCCGCCCCAACTGTCGGGCCGTCCGTCGCTTTTTTGCACAATCACCGCTTTGTTTTTCAGGTTTTGGGGTATTCCCTGGGGTTTTATGCTAAGGTCAAAATAGCGGTGCGCCGGTGTTTTGTTGTCGTGTATGTGGTACAACTGGGAAAACTGGTTGTTTTTACCAACCTCACCCGAGGAGCTGTAATTGAAGTAGAGGGTTTCGTACAAAACACCTTTGGGCATCACCATGCTGAGGTTTTCCAAATCGACGCGATTTTCGACATTGAAAGGCAACACGTATTGGTGAGGCGGCAGTTCCGGCGTGGGTATGTTGCTGTTGCGGCGTACCCAAAAGGAAATTTTGGTGGTATTGCCCATAGCATCCATGATCTTGATGATTACCCTGCCGGTTTTTTCTTTGTACAGCGGAATGGCGCCGAGTTGTTCGTTGCCGGAATAGTTGGAAAGTCGGTTGCCAGGCAACACAAAACAGCGGTGGAACCAAGCTCCGTAACTTTTGCGTACCGGAAAATCCACATGCGCATTGTGGTAGCGGGTTTCGTCAAAATCGAGCGTTTCCATCCGCCATTGGTACACTATGTTGCCGTCGTGCATGACCTGGATGGCTGCGATGCCGTTGTCGTTGCGGAATCCCGACATGTAATCATACGCCTTGACCCCGAATCCTACCCGCCATGCGGCCAGTTCTACGGTATCACCAACTACGCCGATGCTGCCGTCGGCACGGGTTTCGAAAGGGAAGGCATGGCTGCTCACCACTTCGCGCTTGTCGTTGAGAAAATACACTTTCATGTCGCGAACATCGGGCGGCACATTGTCGGGCACGGGCAAGCCGAACAGTTGCGGATTGAGTACTTTGCCTGTAGCGGACTGCCTAATTTCGAAGTGCAGGTGCGGGCCGGATGAGCTGCCAGAATTGCCGAGTTTGCCAATTTCTTCGCCTTTGTTCACTTTGATGTCGCCGTCGGCAGGGTAGAGGTCTACCTCAAAACGTTCTTTTTGGTACTGGTTTTCCCGTACGTATTTTTCGATGGACGGTGCAAAGCGGTCGAGGTGGGCATAAAGTGTGGTGTAGCCGTTGGGGTGTTTGACGTACACGGCATTGCCGTATCCGTAAGCCTGCACTTTGATGCGGTCGATAAACCCTTCAGCGGTAGCGAGTACGGGCTGGCCTACGCCGCCGGTGGTGCTTTTGATGTCGATGCCGGAATGGAAATGGTCGTCGCGCAATTCACCAAAAGTGCCAGTGAGCCTGATGTTGTCGTTGATGGGTGAGCGGAAATAATCTTTTGGGTAATGCGACAGCACTACTTCGGGATCAGGTTCAGACAACGAAGTCGTAACGGCGTTTTGAAAGGAAAGGGAGACAAACAGGGCTACGGTGCACAAGCTCCATTTTAAAGTTGCTGTCCAGGGCATAAGATTACCAGTTTGTGGAATACAATAGGTTCATTGAGGGCTAAGATACCCCTTTTGGTGCGATGGTGCTGCACCATTAAGGTATTAATAACCATCTGAAGCAGTTGTTAACACTTCAACAGCCAGTTCACCTGATGCCGTAAGTGCCCATTTTCCCACTGCTGTTTTTGCATAAACATTTTGATTCAAGTATTCCATAAACAGCTCTCTTGAGATGCCACGGGCGCCCAGACTGGCCAAATGTGCCGTTTCCTGCTGACAATCAATGAGTTGGTAGCCCTGTTTTTCGAGCGCTTGCACCATGGTAATGAACCCCGCTTTGGAGGCGTTGGAAACCCTGGCGAACATGCTTTCGCCATAAAATACATTACCCAACGCAATCCCGTAAAGTCCGCCCACCAGTTCACCCTCCTGCCACACTTCCACCGAGTGGGCCACGCCCATGTGGTGCAATTGGGTATACGCTTCGATGAAATCATCGCTGATCCAGGAGCCGTCCTGTCCTTCCCTTGGCGCTTCCGCACAAGCGCGCATGACCTGTTCGAAACTGCTGTCGAACGAAAAAGTAAATACGTCCCTATTTAAAATGTTGCGCATGCTTTTGTGCACCTTGAGTTCTTTGGGAAAAAGTACAAATCGAGGATCGGGTGCGTACCAGTAATAATAACCTTCATCGCCGAACCAGGGAAAAATACCGTTTCTGTACGCAAGCAACAGCCGTTGGGGACTAAGGTCGCCGCCAATGGCAAGCAGCCCGCCCGGCTCGGCCAGGTTTGGGTGCGGGAAAACCATCTCTTTATCGCTTAACCAGTAAACAGGCATATCAGCAGGCAACAGTTAACAGTTAGCATGCAGCAGGCAACCACTTTTGCTGCCAGCCAGCCGATTATTCAACAGATATCACTTTCGTTTTTGCCCATTGGTCGCCCAAACGGAGTTTTTGCGGATTGGTGAGCATAACGATAAGCTCAATGAGTGGGAAAAAGGGAATCCAAAGGACAATGTTGCGGATGACCACCGGGCCCCAGTTGTTGGTAAGTGGCTGGCCGTCCTCGGATACGGCGCGTATTTTCATGGCTTTTTTGCCGATGCTTTGGCCATCAAGAAATGGCAGACCATCGCGGGTGAGCAAGTACGCCGCTCCCACGATCCAGCCAAGGACGGGGACAAAAGCCAATGCAACCACAACGGCCACATCGATGAGGTAAGCAATGATTCGATTGCCGTCGCTGGCAACGGTTTGGCTGGAGGAGCTGGAAGGTTGGTCGAGAATTTCCATTTGTTTAACAAGGTTTGGTTAAAAATTGTCAGCCAATGTAGGAATTTTTTTAAAAAAAACTCAGGAACCTTCTTCAATTTCAGCGGAGAGTCCGCGGTCGAGCAAAGCTTCACAAAGTGGCAACAGTTCGGATTTGGTGCCGGTTTTTACGGTCGCCCTGCCTTTGAAATGAATGATGAGCGACAACTGCTCGGATTGCTCATGGGAGTGTTTCAATACTTCCATAAAACATTGGATCACCCATTCGAACGAATTGTGGTCGTCGTTGTACACCACGATGTGGGAAGGGGAGGTGTCGCCAATGTCCTCTTCCACCATAACATCCTCCTGTTCTTCCCACGATGGTTTGCCTGCCAGTTTCAAACCGCTGGCAGGGTGTTTTACAAACGTATCAGGTGCAAAAGAGGAAGTCATGGTTTCAAGTATGATCAATGTGCGGCGGCTCTGGAAAGTGATTGGAGTGTGTTTTTTACGGCATCAAAGTTCGGCATTTCACCGGCATTGTCCAACACTTCCGCGTAACGAATGGTTCCTTCGGCGTCCACAACAAAAGCAGAACGTTTGGAAACGCCTTTCATTTCAAAAACGAACTCTTTGTACAAAGCATCGTATTTTTTGCTCGCCGTTTTGTTGAAATCGGAAAGCATGGGAAAATTGAATCCCATATCTTCTTTCCATTTGGCGAGGGTGAAAAGGCTGTCTACGGAAATGGCCAGGATTTGGGCGTCGAGATTTTCGTATTCGGACAGGCCGTCGCGCATCATGCACAATTCTTTGGTACAAACGCCGGTAAAAGCTGCTGGGTAAAAGAGAATAACTACATTTTTGCCGCGAAAATCAGCAAGTTTAACCTGTGATTTGTCGCTGGAGCGAAGGGTAAAGTCGGGGGCCTTGTCGCCAATTTGAAGCATATCTGGTGTTTGTCTTAATCTAAAACGACGCAAAGGTAAGGAAGTTTAAAGATGCTCGGCAATCCATCCATCTATTCCAAATCCCCTTTAAACTTTAAACTTCAAACTTCAAACTTCAAACTTTAAACTTTAAACTTTAAACTTTAAACTTGCCTGAGCAGCCATTCCTTTTCCGGCAACTCCGGCATGGCTTCTATTTCGGCGCGCAGGCGGGATTTGTCGTTGCTGTTCACCAGTTTGCGCAGCAAGCGCGCGATGTTTCCGTAGATGCCGCGGTGGTAACCCAGTCCTTTTTGTCGCCGCAGGTAAATTTGCAGGGAATCGATTTGGTAGTCGAGGGTATCCCATTCTTCAATTTCGAAGTAGATTTTGCACATCAGGACCCGCGATTGCAGGTTTTGCAACACATTGTCGTACTCGCGGTGCAAAAGGTGGCCGAGGGCTTCACGGCGTTTGCCCAGGTCGTAACAATAGCGGGCCATGTTGAAATGAAAGGCGCTGTCGCGGTGGTTTTCCGGAAGCAGCGGCTGGTAAATGA
>Ga0105046_10004653_pt1 | contig 21808 bp, 28 predicted proteins | sample MAT03_FD_78385 | JGI IMG/M metagenome (GOLD analysis project Ga0105046, IMG submission 78385) | Freshwater microbial communities from Lake Fryxell liftoff mats and glacier meltwater in Antarctica - MAT-03 (megahit assembly) | ecosystem: Environmental > Aquatic > Freshwater > Ice > Liftoff...
ACGAGCACGTCTTCTGCGACACCCCCGGCAATCACGATCTGTGCGACAAGCCCGGCAAATACGACAACATCAGACGGAACGACGCAGCGCACCGTTGGCCCGCCCGAAGGAGCTGTTCCCGGGCCAGCACCTGGGGTGCCCCCCTCGCCGCTCGTTGCGCCCGGCAGGGGGGACGTGATGCTTAGTCCGGTGCAGGTGAAGGGCGCAGGACCGCCGTTAATGGTGACCTGGGCATCGGCAGGGCGCTCGATTAGCCGGTAAAGCTGCTCCGGTGGGATGCTCCCCGTCACGTGGAATCCGGGCGGTGCGATCTGCCCGACCGGCGCTCCGACCGCGAACTGCTGTCCGACCAGCGTCGGAAAGCTGGATAGGGTTCCGGCCACGGGCGCGGTCACGATCTCCCACTTCGTTCCCGAGGTGCCGTCTGAATAGACCACCTCGGCGCGGAGCTTGAGGATCTCTTGTCCCGCTTCAACCGTCTGCCCTGGCGATACCGAAATCTCGCGCACCTCGCCGCTGAGGGTCGCGGGGATCGGCACCGCGGCATCCGCCGCCACCGAACCGGTGAGCGTCACGTCATTACTGACGGTGCCGCGGGTGACCTGGTATTGCGGCTCCACGATCTCAGCCGACGGGAAGTCGGGGTTGGATGGACCGCTCGAGTCGGGGAAGAAGGCGATCTTCACGAGTGCTGCCGCGATGACCGCGAAGACCACGATCCAGACAATCGGAAAGACCCATTTGCGCGCAATACCCACCGTGTGACAACTCCCGATATCCGTTTTTCACCACCTCGCAACAGCAGCCGGGGCGAAGTTCAAGGCAATCATGCTTAGGTGTGAAATCGCCACCCAACGTTTGCGGCTTCTTGAGCGTACGTTTCGACAATCAACGCGCGTCGTTACGCCTCGATGACGACCGGGATGATCATCGGTCGACGACGATGCTGCGAGTTGACCCAACGCCCCACCGTGCGACGAATCACCTGAGCGAAAGCGTGCGTGTCACGGGTACCGTTTTCGGCAGCATCGGTGAGCGCCTTGATGATCTGCGGCAGCACGGCGTCGAATACACCCTCGTCCTCAGCGAAACCGCGGGCCTGGATTTCGGGGCCAACGATAACCTTGCCGGTCTGCGGGTCCACTGCCACGAAGATCGAAATGAAGCCCTCTTCCGCGAGGATCCTGCGGTCTTTGAGGTCGGCATCCGTTATTTCGCCCACACTCGAACCGTCGACGTAGACGTAGCCGAGGTCGAGCTGGCCGACCACCTTTGCAACGCCGTCGCGCAGATCGATGACGGTTCCGTCTTCGGCGATTATCGTGTTTTCTTCGGGGATGCCCGTCTCGATCGCGAGGCGCTGGTTGGCCACCAGGTGCCGGTACTCACCGTGCACGGGTAGCACGTTCTTCGGCTTGAGGATGTTGTAGCAGTAGAGCAACTCCCCTGCCGCGGCGTGACCGGAAACGTGCACCTTCGCGTTTCCCTTGTGCACAACGTTGGCACCGAGTTTGGTAAGCCCGTTGATGACGCGGTAGACGGCGTTCTCGTTTCCCGGGATGAGGCTTGACGCCAGGATCACGGTGTCGCCCTTGCCCACCTCGATCTGGTGCTCAAGGTTAGCCATACGCGCGAGCACCGCCATGGGCTCGCCCTGGCTGCCGGTTGACATGTAGACGAGCTGGTTGTCAGGCAGGTCGGCGGCCTTTTTGGCGTCGAGCAGCACGCCGTCGGGAACCTTCAGGTAGCCGAGATCGGCCGCGATACCCATGTTGCGCACCATCGAACGACCCATCAGCACAACCTTTCGGTTGTTCGCGGCTGCCGCGTCGAGCACCTGCTGAACGCGGTGCACGTGGCTCGAGAAGCTCGCGACTATGACGCGGCGCGGGGCCTTCGCGATTACCGCTTCGAGCACGGGACCAATGTCACGCTCGTTCGGGGTGAACCCGGGAACATCCGCGTTGGTGGAGTCGGGCAGGAACAGGTCGACCCCGGCCTCACCGAGGCGCGCAAACGCACGCAGGTCTGTGATGCGGTCGTCGAGGGGCAGCTGGTCCATCTTGAAGTCGCCGGTGTGCAGCACGACACCCGCGGCCGTGGTGATGGCGACGGCGAGCGCATCCGGGATCGAATGGTTCACCGCGACGAATTCGAGGGCGAACGGGCCGATCTGTTCGTGTTGGCCCTCCCTAACCGTGAGCGTGTACGGCGAGATGCGGTGCTCTTTGAGCTTGGCCTCGATGAGGGCGAGCGTGAGGGTGGAGCCGATGAGCGGGATATCTTGCCGGAGTTTCAGCAGGTACGGCACGGCGCCGATGTGGTCTTCGTGGCCGTGCGTGAGCACAATGCCGAGGATGTCATCGAGGCGATCGCGGATCGAACTGAAATCGGGCAGGATCAGGTCGACGCCGGGCTGGTGCTCTTCGGGAAACAGCACCCCACAGTCGACGATCAGGATCTTGCCGTCGATCTCGAAGGTCGTCATGTTGCGACCGATCTCGCCGAGTCCGCCGATGGGCGTGACGCGGAGAGTTCCGGGAGCGAGTCGGGGTGGGGTAAAGATTGAGACTGGCATCAGTTCCTAACGCGTAGTACCTGCGACCTGTGGCAGTGCGCCACCTGCGGCCGCATTTCGATCCGGTCGGAAGTTGTCGAAACTCACGCCGGGGATGTCTTTGACGAGATCGATCTCGTCTTCAATCTGTGCAGCTTCCCACTCCTCAGGTCCGACGAGCGGGAGGCGCACCCGAGGGCTACTGATCCGACCGAGGCCGTGGAGGATGTATTTGACCGCAACCGTGCCGGGAACATGGGTCATCGTCGCGCGTACCAGCGGCTCGAGGGCCTTGTGTGCGGCCGTCGCCGTCGTCAGGTCACCGGAGTTGACGGCGTCGATGATCTGGCGGTACGGCGTGGCTGCGATGTTGGCGGTGACCCCAATGAGGCCGGTCGCCCCAATCGACAGACTCGGAAGCACGTTCGCATCGTCACCGCAGAAATAGTAGAGGTCGGTTTGGTTGAGCACACGACTCACCTCGGCCAGGTCGCCTTTGGCATCTTTGATGGCCAGGATGTTGGGGTGCTTTGACGCGCGAAGGATCGTCTCGTACTTGATCGGCACACCCGTTCGACCGGGGATGTCGTACAGAATGACGGGCAGGTCGGTCGCGTCAGCGATCATACGGAAGTGTGTGAGGATACCGGCCTGAGTCGGCTTGTTGTAGTAGGGCGTGACGATCATGTTGCCGTCGGCGCCGGCCTTCTCGCTCTTCTTGGCCAGTTCGATCGCGTGGGCGGTTTCGTTGGAACCGCCACCCGTGATCACTCTCGCGCGATCGCCCGCAACCTTCTTCGCTACCTCGACGAGCCTGATCTTTTCGGGGTCGGTAAGAGTGGAGGTCTCTCCGGTAGTGCCGGTGACGACGATTCCGTCGGCGCCCGCGTTGATGACATCGTCGATGTGCTGCTCGACGTCTGCCCAGTTCACTTCGCCGTCTGAGTTGAACGGCGTAACGAGTGCGACAAGCACCTGGCCGAATGGATTGGGGACCGTAGACACGAGTTACAGGCTAGCGGGTCTGGTTTGCCAACATGTGGCGCTGGGAACGGCGACATGCACAGGCGCGGCGATCACCACCCCGTGGTGGTACGCGATCGCGCTCACGCACGCCAGCTTTCTGTAGCCCACCGCCATTTCGATCAAAGCTCTCCCGCCGCGGCGGGCGACGTCGGCAAGAAGCTTCACGAGATAAGCCTCGACCGGTGATTTCGACCCGTGAGAGCCGAACCGCCTTGGGGTGCTCCTTCACAATGCGAACGATTCGAGCAAGACAACCGAACCGCTGCGGATGGCTGCGGATGGCTTCAGTCGCGAGCGTAGGTAAGGAAGCGGTATTCGAGCCCGGTGCGAGAGGTTGCCCAGCCGGTGGGCGGGTCGGTCGCGGTCAGCGTCCAGTCCGTGGGGATGGCGGGGGCCGTGGTGTCCCCGTCGAAGCGATCGCGGATCTGCGTGACCTCGAGGTGCGTGGCCAGCGGCAGGGTTGCCGCATAGAGCTGGCCGCCGCCGATTACCCAGGCCGGGGCATCCGCTGATACTGCCGCGAGCGCCTCGTCGATTGAATGCACGACGACGGCGCCCGGGGCGTCGAAGCCTGCGGTGCGCGTCACGACGATGTTGCGGCGATCCACGAGGGGGCGATACTTCGGGTCGATCGACTCCCACGTGCGGCGCCCCATGATCACCGGATGCCCGATCGTGAGTCTCTTGAACCGTGCCATGTCCTCCGGCAGGTGCCACGGCATTACGCCCTCGTTGCCGATCACGCCGCCGTGAGACTGTGCCCAGATGAGGCTGAGCGTCATACGGCCACTTCGCCGCGGATAGCCGGGTGGTGCTGGTAGTTCACGATCTCAAAGTCATCGAATTGGTAATCGAAAATGCTGTCGCGTGGCGTGGTGATCTCGAGCGTCGGCAACGGGTACGCAGCGCGCGTCAGCTGCTCTGTCACCTGCTCGACGTGGTTGTCGTAAATGTGGCAGTCTCCGCCGGTCCACACGAAATCGCCAACGCCGAGACCGGTCTGCGCGGCGACCAGGTGAGTAAGTAGGGCGTAACTGGCGATGTTGAAAGGCACACCGAGAAACAGGTCGGCGCTGCGCTGGTAGAGCTGGCACGACAGCTTCCCGTCGGCTACGTAAAACTGGAACAGTGCGTGGCACGGGGCCAGCGCCATGTCGGGGATGTCCGCCGGGTTCCAGGCTGACACGATCAGTCGACGGGAATCCGGGGTCGCGGTGATGGCCTCGATGACGTCGGAGATCTGGTCGATCTGGTCGCCGCTCGGGGTCGGCCACGAGCGCCACTGCACGCCATACACGGGGCCTAGTTCGCCCGCGTCATCCGCCCACTCATCCCAGATTGTGACGCCGTTGTCGCGAAGCCACCCCACGTTGCTCTCGCCACGCAAAAACCACAGCAGCTCGTACGCGATCGACTTGAAGTGCACGCGTTTGGTCGTAATGAGCGGAAAACCCTCGGCAAGGGTGAACCGCAGTTGCCGACCGAACACGCTGCGAGTGCCGGTGCCGGTGCGATCGCCCTTATGCACTCCGTTAGCCATCGTGTCGCGGAGCAGGTCTTCGTAGGGGGTCAGAAGCGTGTCACTCATCAGGTGCATGGTACCCGGAACAGCCGGCGCGCGTAGGGTGGAGCCATGCCAGTTACCAGCGAAGCAACGACACTGTGGTTTGGCGACCTGAAGAGCGGGTCGGGAACCACCTCACTTGACTCCTCTGATGCAGCCGAGTTCCCGGTCAGTTGGGCCGCCCGCTCTGAGGGCGAGCCCGGAAAGACCAACCCCGAAGAGTTGCTCGGCGCCGCACACTCAGCGTGCTACTCGATGGCCTTCTCGAATGCTCTAGCGCTCAACGGCACCCCGCCAGAAAGCCTGCAGGTCACCGCGGCCGTGACGTTCGACCCCGCCGAGGGGATTACCGGCAGCCACCTCTTGGTGAGCGCCAAGATTCCCGACCTTAGCGAGGACGACTTCCAGCGGATCGCGGCCGAAGCGAAAACAAGCTGCCCGGTCTCGCGGGCGCTGGTCGGCATCCCGATCACACTCGAAGCAAGCCTGGCCTGACAGTGAAGGTGCTGGTCGCCGGGTCGACTGGGTTCATCGGCACCGAACTCTGCCGCCAGCTCACGGAGCAAGGCCACACGGTTATGCGCCTGGTGCGCCGACCGCCGCGCATGCTCGGCGAGTTCAGCTGGTCGCCCGACGATTTGACCGTGGACGCCCGCGCCATCGCCAACGCAGACGCGATCGTGAACCTCGCCGGTGTAACGACCGGACGCATTCCGTGGACCCCGGGCTACCGGCGCAAAATCCTGTACTCGCGGGTGCGTGGAACGCAAACAATCGCCGATGCGATCGCCGCGTCCGACTCCCCACCCGGGGTGTTTCTCAACGGTTCGGCCGTGGGTTTCTACGGCGACCAGCCCGGGGTGGTGCTGTCCGAGGCATCCGCCAAGGGCACCGGATTTCTCAGCGATGTCGTGGGCGCCTGGGAGCAGGCCGCAGAACTTACACCGTCGTCGACGCGCACCGTCACCTTCCGCACCGGGCTCGTAGTGGGCAACGGTGGTGCATTCACGCCGCTTATAACGCTAACGAAGCTTGGTCTCGGCGCGCGAATGGGAACAGGAAAACAGGTGTGGCCGTGGATCAGCCTGCACGACGAGGCGGCCGCGATCGTGCATCTGCTCACATCCGGCCTGAGGGGCCCGGTCAACCTCGCCGGACCGACTGTTGCTACCTCGGCCGAGGTCACGGAAGCGTTGGCTCGCGGACTCGAGCGCTGGCATCCGTGGGTCGTGCCGACCTTCGCGATCACGCTGCTGGGCGACGCGGGCACACAGTTGCTGCTCTGGGACGAGCATGTCGTCAGCGACAAACTTGTCGCCGACGGATTCATCTTCCGCGACACCACGATCGAGCAGGCGATCAGCCGCGAGATCCTCGCTGAAGCGCGATAGCTTTTCGCGTCGCCCACCGGGCCCGAGATCGGTCGCCGCTCGCGTCGTACGCAAGCCCCAGGCGCAGCCACGCGCGCCAGGACTCGGGCGACTGCTCTAGCTCCACTTTGTACTGAGGAAACTGGGCGTCGGCGGCTACCGGGTCGGCACGACCGCTCGCAAGTCGAGGCAGGTCGTCGACGGGCAGCCCGCCCTCGTCACCGAGAATTTTGACCAACCGCTCGCCACGGATCACAAACGCGACCTCTGCGACAAGCAGCCAGGCGCCGATGAGCGGGAGCACGGCCAGCGCGAAACCGAGGGCCTTAGCTATGGGCTCGGACGACCCGATCAGCAGCAGGGCGTACTGCCCCACGAAAACCAGATACAAGCTCAGAAGCGCCGCCATGATCAGCGCCGCAATGCGCGCCGTCATTCGGTCGCGGCCGACGGGCCCAGGTCGAGCAGCTTGTCGAGCCCCACCACCACGCCGCGAACGGTGCGCGTGGCTCGCAACGCGAGCAGGATGCCGGCCTCATACGCCGACGGGGCGAGCGTCTCGTGGCTGATGGTCAGCACCTCCCCGTTGCCCCCGAAGATCACATCTTGTTTGGCGACAACACCCTGCATTCGAAGGCTATGAATCGGGATGCTCGACACCTGCTGTCCGCGAGCGCGCTGGTCGACGTGCGGTGCTGACACGGGCCCGAGCACTCCGCGGGCGACCCCCATGAGTTCTGCGGTTCGCACGGCAGTTCCAGACGGCGAATCGACCTTGGAGGCATGATGCGCCTCGACGATCTCGATGGAGTCGAAGAAACGCGCCGCCATCGCAGCAAAAGAGGTGGCGAGAACGGAACCGATCGAAAAGTTGGGAACGATGATCACGCCCACCGCGAGATCGCCCGTGATGGTGCGCTCGAGGGCAGCGATGCGCTCCCCCGACCAGCCGGACGTTCCCACCAAAACATTGATGCCGTGCGCGATCGCATACTCGACTACTCCCGGCGAGACTGACGGCAGCGTCACGTCCACGGCGATATCGGCACCGAGCATCTCGCTGAGTTCACCCGTGGAGTCGATCTGGGCAACGAGCTCGAACTCCGGGGAAGCGTCAATGATCTGTGAAGCAAGCTGGCCCATCTTGCCGGTCGCGCCGACCACCGCGACTGTCGTTGTCATCCACCAAATCTATCAATACGGTGGCACCCTAACGCCCTATGGTTGAAAGGTGGTCACGTTCCGTAAGACCGCCGTATCCGATCCCGCGGCGCAGACTCTCCTCACCGAATACTTTGCCTACCGCGCGTCGACGTTTCCTGTCGCCCACGGCTATCGCGCGACGATGCCCGATCCGGCCCACTTCGTTGAGCCCAACGGGGTGTTTCTCGTGGTGCGCGAGTTCGGCGAAGAGCTCGGCTGCGGTGGCATCCGTCATCTGGGCGCCACCCGCTGTGAAGTCAAACACCTGTGGCTGCGCCCGCTGGCCCGTGGCCGCGGAATCGGACGACGGCTGCTCGACCAGCTCGAGCGGCGGGCGGCAGCGCTCGGGGCCACCGAGGTCGTGCTGGACACCAACGCCAGCCTCGAGGCGGCCGGCGGACTGTATCACTCGCACGGCTACGAGAGCATCACGGCGTATAACGACAATCCCAACGCCACCAACTGGTACCTAAAAAAGCTCTAGCGCGCAGATGATCGCACTGGCATGATTCTTAAATGACGCTGCGAACCCGCCCCGAGGTTGCCGTCGCCAGCCGCACCGCCGTACAACCCACGGCCGTCGTCGAGGTGACGGGAAACGACCCGCGCCAGCCGGTCATCACGATCGCTTCCATCCGTCCCGAGTACGCACACGTCGTGCTCGAGGTGCAGTTCCACACGCATCATCGGCAGGCGGATCCGATGGGCGTCTGGGACGCCTACCAATGCCTGCCCGCCACGATCGACGCGGATGCCGCGACCGCGAGCACAACGCCCATTAACCCGGTAATCGTTCCGGACCATCGGGCACTACGCGGCCATGCCCGCGCCGTGATCGTCACGCCCCAGCTCACGTGGATCAGCCCCGTGACCGACTGGGAAATTCCCGCGCTCTAGAAGGGCTGCTCAACCGGAAGGCCCGTGCGCAGTTCCGCGGGCAGGTGGCCGAGGTCGTTGTGAGTCACGAGAACGGGTGGCTTAGCACTGCGCACCCGGATGATCGTGAGGGCACAATTGGCCTGGTTAAGCCCGAGCCAACGCCAGTTCGGAGCGTCGAAGACCTCACGCACAAACCAGGAGATCACAAAGTTGTGGGTGATGAGCAGGTCGTGGCGGTCTTCGCGAGCCGGGGCGAGAAACTCCGACACCGCGTCTGCCATCTGCGCTTGACCGGCCTCGATCTCGGCCTGGGTGACGGCGCCGAAGAACTGCTCGAACGCGTGGGGCATATCGGGCGATGGTCCGGAAGGAATGCAGTCCATCAACAGGGCACTCGGCTGTGACTGGAGTGCGGGCATCCGCTGCGTCATTATCTCGGCGGTCTCGGCTGCCCGCTGCAACGGAGAGTGGTAGGAACGCGTGAACGGAACCCCACCGAGTCGCTCGGCGATCGCCATGGCCTGACGTTTTCCGCGCGGCGACAGGGGGCCGTCGGGCAGGCCGTGCTCGGCATCCTGCTGCTCGCCGTGGCGCACGAGATAGAGGTAATGAGCCATAGAGGTGTGTCCTTGGATTGCGTTAGGAGAGGGGAGACGGCGACATTGCCAGTCCCGAGAAAGCCTTCTTATCGACCGTACCAACGGCCGCTATAGATACGGGGCGTGAAACCAATTCCTGTGCAAGAGACTGCACATCGTCTGCGGTCACGGTGGCCAGGCGACGCAACGACTCATCCAGGTCGACGAACTCGCCGAGCGTGATTTCGCTTCGCCCCAGGCGCGACATCCGCGTGTCCGAGTCTTCAAGCGCAAGGGCGGATGCTCCGCTCAGCTGGCCGACCGCGCGACGCATCTCTTCGCCGCTCACGCCTCCGGACGCGAGCCGTGTGAACTCCCCCAGCATCAGTTCGGCAACCTGCGCGGCTTTGGCGGGCGAGCATCCCGCATAAATACCGAAGAGGCCCGCGTCAGAGTAGCTGGGCGAGAACGAGTAGACGGAGTAGGCAAGGCCACGCTTCTCGCGAATTTCCTGGAAGAGCCGACTCGACATTCCTCCACCGAGAATCGAGTTGAGCACGCTCAGTGTCGCGCGGCGTTCGTCGGCTGCGGCGATCCCGGCTACGCCGGCGATGATATTGGCTTGCTCGATCGGTCGTTTGACGACGACCAAGGCGCTGCCCCGCTCAATGATGTCGTGGGTGGCGTTACGGCGTGCCACCGGGGCGGACTCGACCGCGAGGTCCCACTGCGCGCGCTCGAGGGCAGCGGTAACGGCGCGAACGAGCTCGTCATGATCGACCGCACCAGCCACGGTAATGACGAGATCCTGCGCGCGGTAGTTGGCCCGGTAGTGGTTCCACACGGCGTCACGGGTGACGGCCTTGATCGTCTCTGGATTTCCGCCGATCGGGCGCCCCAGGGGATGTGCACCCATTACCGCTTCGAAGAAACGCTCACTCGTGACATCCGTCGGATCATCGTCGGCCATAGCCAACTCTTCGAGGATCACCCCGCGTTCGGTTTCGAACTCGTCGTTATCGAGCACAGAAGAGGTGAACATGTCGGCGAGCACCTCGACGGCCATGGGAAGGTCGCGATCCTGAACCTTGGCGTAGTAGCAGGTGTATTCCTTGGCGGTCATCGCATTGTGTTCGCCGCCGACCGAGTCGAAAGCCACCGCGATGTCGAGGGCGCTGCGGGTAGCTGTGCCCTTAAACAGCAGATGTTCGAGAAAGTGGGTCGAACCGTAGGTCTCGGGAAGTTCGTCGCGCGACCCCACCGCAACCCAGTAGCCGATTGTCGCGCTGCGGGAGCCTGGCACGCTCTCACTCAGAATGCGAACCCCGCTCGGCAAAACCGTGCGTCGCACGAGAGAATCCCCGGACGCAACGAAGGTGAGTTCTGCCAGGTCAAGCGGGAGGGAGACTGCGCCGTTCATCGGATTGAGCCTACGTCATGAGCGCCCCCCCCATAATTGGGGCGTTCACGAGAGGACAAACAGAATGGTCTGTCTGTCCCCTCGTGATAGTGTCTCTCTCGGGCACCCGAAGCCCACGCACCTCCGCTAACCCGATGGCGGATGTGCACCAAAAATTAGCCCGGTGCGATACCGAGCATTCCCCCGCAAGGAGCGCGCTGTGTCGGTCGTCGAGACTCCTCCCGCCACACAGCGCGCCCCTGCGAAGGGCCGCATTCTTGAGACCGCCAACCGACTCTTTTATGAAGACGGCATCCGCAACGTAGGTGTAGACCGCATTATCAGCGCGTCGACGGTCACTAAGGCGACCTTCTACAAGCACTACCGGGCGAAAGACAAGCTGATCGTGGAGTACATCACCTCCCGCCATGACGGGGTGCGCGCCAACGTCAAAGCGATCATCTCAAACGCGCCAACCGCCGAGGCCGCCCTGCGCGACTTCGTACAAGCGGTATGTCACGAGGTCGAGAGCTCCGGGTTTCGCGGATGCCCGTTCATCAACGCCGCTGCTGAATTTCCCGACGCTAACCACGCCGTGCGCCAGATCGTGCTGACGCACCGGGAATGGTACGTCGAAACTCTGACTGACCTGCTGAAAAGAATGGGCCACCCGGTGCCGGGAGACGGGGCAGATGAGTTGCTGCTGGCTCGCGACGGCGCGCTGTCTGGCGGTTACGCCGGTGATCCGGTCGCGGCAACAACTGCTCTCAGACGCATTGCTGAGCGAGTACTAGCGGAAGCGCGCTAGCGAGCGCAACCCTGCCTCCACCATCCCCCGCGCACCGTAGGCTAGGCGCGTTCCGCGTCATCTGGGTCTCGGGATGCACCATCGACCGATAGGGAACGTGAATGGTCACTGTAAATTTGCTCTTCATCGTGACAATCCTCGCCGCAGCACTTTCGCTCTACGACGGAATCGCCAGGGTACGCGGCCGCGGCGGTAACTCGATCATTGCGATCGCCGAGATTGTCTTTGCTGCACTGATGCTTGTCTCGCTTTTCGTCGCCTTCCCCGCTCCGCTGGGATTGCTCACGTGGGCAATCCTGCTTGAGATCGTGCTGATCCTGATTCTGATCCTGCGCGGCACGGGTAGACGTGGCGTCTGGATCGTCACGGTGGTGGCGCTGATCCTCAACTCGATAGTGGTGCTGGTCGGTCTCGGCTGGCTCAGTATCCCGGGGCTCTTCTAGCTGTCACCCGCACGCGGTTCAACTCCTCTGAAACCGGATCGCGTGCGCGGCTAAGCTCAGGACGAGGCGCGGTCGAGGGCGGCCGCCTGGTTACGTGTGAGCTGAAGGCTCGCAGCAACCATCAGGTCGGCAACTTGCTCTGCGCTGCTCGCCGATACAACCGGAGCCACAACGTTGGGCTTCGTCAGCAGCCACGCCAGGGCCACGGATGCCACGGTGGTGTCGTGAGCGGCAGCAACGCCGTCGAGCGCCGCAAGCACCCGCAGGCCTTTGCGCCCCAGTAGTTTTGCGACCTCTCCCCCTCGCTCGTTTCGAGCCAGGTCCGCGCGCTGGCGGTACTTTCCGCTGAGGAATCCACTCGCCAGTGCGAATCGCGGCATCATCCCCAGCCCTTGCTGGGTCGCAACGTGAGCGAGATCACCCTCGTACGCCTCGCGGTGCATCAGGTTGTAGTGGTTCTGCAAGGCGACCATGGGTGCAACGCCGATCTGAGCCGAAGCAATCCGTGCCTCCATCAGCCGGTTTCCCGTGTGATCCGAGCCGCCGAAGTATCGCACCGCGCTCGCCCGGATCAGTTCGTCAACCGCGAGCAGTGTTTCTTCGAATGGGACAGTTTCGTCGTCGATGTGCAGGTAAAGCAGGTCGATGCGGTCGGTGCCGAGCCGCATCAAGGATTCCTTGACGGCCCGTGTGAGCACCCGAGCACGAAGGCCGGGGTTGTCTGCACTCTTGCCGACTTTGGTGGCGATCACCATGTCGTTGCGGTTGCGACGGTTGCGCATCCAGTTGCCGATCATTGTCTCACTGCGTCCCGCGGCGTACGTGTCCGCGGTGTCGATGAAGTTGCCCCCCTGGGCGACATACGCATCGAGGATGTCGTTGGTCGCGGCATCGTCGGCAGTCCAGCCGAACACGGTGCCGCTTATGGCCAGCGGGTAGACGGTCAGCTCTGAGAAACCGATGCGACGCTGCCGAACGGCACCCCGCGCAACGGTGGATTCGTCGGCCGCGGGCACCACGCCGCCGGGGGCTATCGCTTTCGCGTGCACCTGTGTCATCTGCGGCCTTCCGCTGGGCACTTCCAGATTATTGATCACGCCGGTTTAGCGAAACGGAAACGCCCAATCGTTACGTGCTTGTTTTCGCCCCAACGAAACCACCCTGGTGAGACGTCTTAGTAGTTAAGATCCGTTTACAGGAGGAACCATGACGACAGACGCTCTGCCAATCCGACGCCCCCGCGTCTGGCTGCTGGTGGGATCACTGCTTGCGGCACTGTCGGTGGCCGTGCTCTGGCCGTTGCAGCAGGTCGGCCAGGTCTGTATTTTGATCTACCCCGCTCCCCCGGGCTGCGGCTCAGACGTGCCGCGCTGGGTGCCGCTTGCCGCTGTTGCAGTGGTGATCGCCGTGCTCGCCGCGATGTTCGTCGTGTACTTCACTGTGGCCCGCTCGCGTGTGATTCTCCTGGTGCTCGCGGCCGTGATCGTGCTGGTCACGGCGCTTGCCGCTGCGATTGTCTCGCTCTCGCAAACCGGCATCTGGGATCCGTACTACCCACCCATCCTCATCGACTAGTTGCACGCTGGCGGCGATAATGGCGTCATGAGCAACCACCCGAACTGGCGACTGCACGACGTTCCGAGCTTCAGCCTCGTGAGCCCCGACTTCGCGGAGGGCCACACGCTGCCCCAGTGGGCACGGTCGGGGATCGCCCCAGCGGGAGGCGAAGACCGATCGCCCACGCTGCACTGGGAGGGTGCGCCATCCGGAACCCGCAGCTTTGTCTTGACCGTCTTTGACCCCGACGCACCCACGGGCAGCGGTTGGTGGCACTGGGCCATCTACAACTTGCCCGCCAAGCTCACCTCGCTGCCCCAGAATGCGGGCGACCCGGATGCCGGGCTGCTGCCCGCTGGTGCGATCACCTTGCCCAATGAGTTGCGTTTGGCTCGCTACCAGGGCGCCGCGCCGCCGGCGGGCCATGGCGAGCACCGCTACATCTTTACTCTCAGCGCGCTCGATGTGGAGCGACTCGACGTACCCGACGACAGCACCCCGGCCTTCCTCGGATTCCTCATCCACGACCACGTTGTGGCGCGCGCTCAACTGACCGGCGTCTCAGAGACACTTGGCTGAGAGCTAGACGTTAGCGCGCGTCGACGGCGCCACGGCGATACTGCGGAACACGCCTGCGACTTCGCGACACCACCTTGGACACAACGACGACCGCGATGACAATCGCGACGAGGGCGACTGCAAAGACCCACACATACCAAGCGCTGTCGAGCCAGGTGAGTAGGTCGTGCAGGAAATTATCGAATGGTGTGATGCGGGTCACTCGCACAATGTAATGCCTGCAACCGCTTGCCGGTAACAGCACGATAACGCACACGCGCAAAAGGGCCCATCCCCGAAGGAATGGGCCCTTTCGTCTTACTCAGCGCCTGGCGAGAGGCCTGAGCAGATCTTTGCGCAGACTAGCCCTCCGCGGGAGCCGCGGGACCGTCAGACGCGGCAGCGGAGCTGTCCGTGTCTGCAGAATCCGCAGCGTCGTCGACGGGAGCAAGCGACAGCTTTCCGCGGTCATCGATCTTGGTGATCTCGACCTGGATCTTCTGACCGACCGCAAGAACGTCTTCGACGTTCTCGACGCGCTTTCCACCGGCGAGCTTACGAACCTCGCTGATGTGCAACAGACCGTCTTTACCAGGGGTGAGCGAGACGAACGCGCCGAACGTGGCGAGCTTGACGACGGTTCCGAGGAACCGCTCACCAACCTCGGGGTTAAGCGGGTTAGCGATGGCATTGACAGCGGCGCGCGCAGCTTCGGCCGAAGGACCATCGACAGCACCGATGTACACGGTTCCGTCGTCTTCGATCGAGATGTCAGCTCCGGTGTCATCCTGAATCTGGTTGATCGTCTTGCCCTTCGGGCCGATCAGCTCACCGATCTTGTCGATGGGGATCTGAACGCTGATGACGCGGGGCGCGGTAGGCGCCATCTCGTCAGGAGCGTCGATCGCCGCGTTGATCACGGCGAGGATCGCGGTGCGGGCCTCTTTCGCCTGCTTGAGCGCGCCATCCAGAACCGAGGAGGGCAGGCCAGCGAGCTTCGTGTCGAGCTGAATCGCGGTGACGAACTCAGAAGTACCGGCAACCTTGAAGTCCATGTCGCCGAGGGCGTCTTCCGCACCGAGGATGTCGGTCAGTGCCGCGTAACGCGTCACGCCGTCGACCTCATCCGAGATAAGGCCCATGGCGATGCCGGCAACGGGTGCGCGCAGCGGTACACCGGCGTTGAGCAGCGACAGTGTCGAAGCACAGACAGAACCCATCGACGTCGACCCGTTGGAGCCGAGAGCCTCGGACACCTGGCGGATCGCGTAAGGGAACTCCTCACGGGGCGGCAATACGGGAACGAGGGCGCGCTCGGCAAGGAAGCCGTGCCCGATCTCTCGACGCTTCGGCGAACCCACGCGGCCGGTTTCACCGGTTGAGTAGGGCGGGAAGTTGTAGTGGTGCAGGTAACGCTTCTTCTTCACAGGCGCGAGTGAGTCGATCTGCTGCTCCATCTTGAGCATGTTCAGCGTTGTGACACCCAGGATCTGGGTCTCGCCGCGCTGGAAGATCGCGGAACCGTGAACGCGCGGGATGACCTGAACCTCAGCATCGAGCGCACGAATGTCGCTCAAACCACGGCCGTCGATACGGATGCCCTCGGTAAGCACGCGCGTGCGCATTACTTTCTTTGAGACCGACTTGTACGCTGCCGAAACCTCACCGAGCGCGGAGGACGGCAGACGCTCGGCGTCGACCTCTCCGACAATGTGGCCCTTGACGCGGTCTTTCAGTGCGTCGTCAGCGTTCTGGCGCTCGACTTTGTCGGCGATCTGGTAGACACCCTTGAGGTCGTCGTACGCAAGACCGGCGACAGCGTCGTAGGTTTCCGGCGAGTAGGGCGGGAACAACGGGAAGTCCTGGATCGGCTTAGCAGCCTTGGCCGCGACCTCGAGTTGGGCCTTGATGAGCTGCTTGAGGAAAGGCTTGGCCGCCTCGAGCCCCTCGGCAACGACGGACTCGTCTGGCTTTGTCGCACCCGCCTTGATGAGCTCCCAGCTTCCTTCGGTTGCCTCAGCCTCGACCATCATGATCGCGACATCTTCTTCGCCTGCGTCGTTGGTGACGAGGCGCCCGGCAACGGTGAGGTCGAACACGGCCTCTTCGAGCTGGCTGTACTTCGGGAAGGCGATCCACTGGTCGGCCCGGCCTGCGCCAGACATGAGAGCGAGACGGATGCCACCAACCGGACCGTAGAACGGCAGGCCCGAGATCTGGGTGGACAGCGACGCCGCGTTGATGGCCAGCGCGTCGTAGAACTCGTCCGGAGCGATGCTCAGCACGGTGATGACGATCTGAACCTCATTGCGAAGGCCCTCAACGAAGGTCGGGCGCAACGGGCGGTCGATCAGTCGGCAGACGAGGATTGCCTCGGTGGACGGGCGTCCTTCGCGGCGGAAGAACGATCCGGGGATCTTGCCCGCAGCGTACGAGCGCTCTTCTACGTCCACCGTGAGGGGGAAGAAGTCGAAGCCGTCGCGCGGGTGCTTACCGGCTGAGGTGGCCGACAGGATCATGGTGTCTTCGTCGAGATAGGCGGCAACGGCACCCTGTGCCTGCTGCGCGAGTCGACCGGTCTCGAAACGGACCGTGCGCTTGCCGAACTTGCCGTTATCGAGAACGGCTTCGGCGAATGTGATTTCTGGACCCTCCATAGGGGGGTTTCTCCTTTGTTTTACGTCGCCTTCCCGTGTGGTCGGCGACTCTCCTGGGTGAAAATACGCAGAGCAGGAGTTCAGCAGAAAGGGGCGCGGTTACAACGAACCTGTGCGCGTTGGCGGTGCATCCTTAGATGGACGCTGCTCTGGCCAACAGTAGAAAAACACTGACCCCGCGAATTGCGTTTCAGTAGTTCACCACCGGTGACCAGCTTCTTGCCAGCCTGCTCCGGAACCTAAGCCTACCAGTATGGCCTTCGCCCCCGATCGTTCACATTGGTGCGCTACCACGGAGGCATGGAATTGGTTCAGGCCTGGCTCGAACAGGTGACCCTCAGCCCGTGGCTGTACCCGGTTCTGTTCGTGCTCGTGGTCGCCGACGCCTTCCTCGTTGTGCTTCCGAGCGAGACATTCGTTGTGGCCCTCGGTTCCCTCGCGATTTCGACCGGATCCCCATCGCTCGGCCTCGTTCTCGCGGTCGCCACTGCCGGCGCAATTGTGGGTGACAACCTCTGCTACCTGATCGGTCGCAGAATTGGCACCGAGCGGTTTCGTTGGATGCGGCGCCCGCGAATCGCGAGCGCAATCGGCTATGCGCGGTCGGCGCTCACCCGCCGGCCGGCGTCTCTCATCCTTACGGCTCGCTACATCCCGTTCGCCAGAATCGCGGCTAATCTCACCGCCGGAGCGACAGGATTCGATTACCGGCGCTACCTGCCGCTCACCGTGATTGCGGGGGCCAGCTGGGCCGTTTACAACTGCCTGGTGGGAGCGATCTTTGGGGCGTGGCTGCGCGACAACCCGGTTCTGGCGATTGTGCTCTCGGTGGTGGTGGCGATCTCGTTGGGGATTGCGATCGACACCATAGCGGCAAGGGTTACCGCTCTGCGAAGCTCCCGACGGGGCTGAAGCTCTCTGGCGGGGCGAATGGGTCCCTGGTCCGCGACTTCACTATCCCGCCTCAACCGCGATCAGCCCGTGGGTGACCCCGTCGTACTTTACGTACTCGACGTGTTCGCCGGCCGTGCACAGCCGCTCAACCTAGGCCTCGGTTACCGCGGGAACCACGAGCTTGTCGGCCAGGCCTTGGGCCACGAAGATCGGCACACCAATCGGCGATCCTCCGGCGCTGTTCTCTCTCAGCATGGTCGCCCGCGGCTCCGACGTGGCCGGGTCACTGGTCACGAAGTTGCCGATCAGCGGATCGGTAATCGCGTGTATTTCCTTGTTCTCCGTCAGAAGACACAACGCCTCGACGCGCGGGATGGCCGCTTGGCCTTCCGTGGTGAGGATCGCGTTCATCTCGTCGGCTGTGTACGGGGGCCGCCACCGCAACACCGTGAAGTCGAGCGACGGGCCACACCTCGGCGCCGAGCCCGTGGTGGGGTGTGCCCACGAGACGATCGGACGACCACCGGATGGCGCCGGCCGGTCGGGCACGATCACGTGGCGAGGGCGGCCAGAGGGAGTAGCTTCACGATCTACTCACCTCCGGTGCGCGAGAACACTCCCCGCAAGGCGAAATAGACCAGCACCGCGACCACCCCAACGATGATCACCTTTACGACAAACCAGACGAGGCTGAACAGTGCACCGACAAGCCACCAGGCGATGACGACGGCCAGGATGACGCCAATGATCGGGCCGAGCGTCTTCATTACCTGGTCTGCCCCATGAGTAGTTCGACCCGATAGAGGCCACCCTTGCGGATAATTTCTACGGGGATGCGCTGCTTGCGCGAAGCGATATCCAGGCGTGACAGTGCCTCGTCGACGACGGATTCGAGCCCCCGCGGAACGAACCCGACGGGCCCGACAACTCGCGTGGCCGTAAAGAGCCGCACCTCGATCGGCGCATCGACCGCGTCTTCCTGCGGCGAGCGCCTGCTGATCGCGGTGTCCAGTGGTGAAGCACCCGATTCGACGATCTCTTTCAGCAGGTGCTGGTGCTCGTTACTGCCAGCCAGGCGCAGGCGCACTTTGACGTTGTTGGGCATCAGACCGTAACGGTACTGCGAAAACGAGCCCTTGCCGAGGTCGTTACGGTCGAAGTCGGGAAGTTCTGTTGCCATGCTGGGATGCTACCGGTCGAACGGTTTGTGCATACTGAGGGTACGCCCGACCTCACGCCTGACGAACTCGAAGCGCTGCAACACTGGTTACAATTCGGACGCGCCGGCGAGCGCCGGCCGGTCCGATAAATTCACAGATGCCCAAACGCAGGCACTACTGCGTGGCTTCCCCCGGGGCGAGATGGAAGACAAGTGGATTGTCTACAGCGACGACCTCACGGTCGCTGGCGCGACATCCGTGTACTTTCATCGCAGTTGGACCGGATCGCTCGTGCTCAAGGTCGACCTGCAGCTGACCGATGCTGGATCGCGATGCACGTGCGCGAGCTGGGAGACTGATCCCGCAATCATCACAGGCGCGGACGAGCAATACGCACGCGAGACATTTCTCGAAGTGTGTCGCTGGGTTCTGCGGTTTGGGTAATTACGCCACTGACGCGATGAGCTGAGACAGTAATTGCGGATGCCGCAGCGCAACGAAAGCGGGCCGCCTCCCGTAGGAGACGGCCCGTTCGTCAAGTTCGACGCGATTATGCGACTAGCGGCGCAGTCCGAGACGCTCGATCAGCGCGCGGTAACGCGCGATGTCGATGTCTTGGAGGTAGCCCAGCAGGCGACGACGCTGACCTACGAGCAGAAGCAGGCCACGACGTGAGTGGTGGTCGTGCTTGTGCTCTTTGAGGTGCTCGGTCAGGTCCTTGATGCGGTGCGTGAGCATCGCGACCTGGACCTCGGGGGATCCCGTGTCACCTGGGTGGGTAGCGTACTCGTCGATGATCGCCTTCTTGACACTGGCTTCAAGAGCCATAAGGTGATCCCCTTTCTCCTCGTTGCGCGGCGCCCATAGCCAGAATGGCTGGGCTCTCTTTATCCGCGGCCGTTAGACGGCAACCTTGGGAGTTTAGCAGCTAAGACGCCTCGGCGGTGCTCCGCACCCTGCGCAGCGCCGCTACGAGCGACGTCACCTGTGCCTGGTTGAACAACTGCGACGGTCCCGTGGGGGCGAGGTCGGTGTAGGGAGCTTCGAACAGCAGCTCGGGATCGACCGATCCGCGAACGGTCAGCTGCGTGACGAGCATGGGCGCAGTGATCCTCCACAGCGCGCGACACAGCCCAGTTGTGAGGGCATGTCATGATAGTCGCAACAATACTGCTAGCAGTATTGCAAACTACACTGGTGCGTGTGAAGACGACATTTGACCTCCCCGAGTCGCTCGTGCATGACGTGAAGCGCATCGCGAAATCTCGCGGCACCACGGCCCGCGAGATCGTGCGGCAGGCGCTACTTCGCGTCGTCGACGAAGACGGGCAGGGCGAACCATTTGTGCTGCGAGACATGAGTGTGCCGGGCTGGCACGACCTCGTGGCCAACTCGACTGGGCTCACGCTCAACGAGCTGATCCTCGCGACCTACGACGACGCCGACCGGGTTTAGGCGTGCAGGCTCTCGACACGAACATTCTGATTCACGCGTTCCTTGCGGATTCGCCGCTGCACGAGGCTGCGAATGCAGAGATCGTGGCGTTAGCGAGCGCGGGGGGCGGGTGGGCGATCCCCTGGCCCTGCATCCACGAGTTCTTTGCGGTGGTGACCAACCGCAAGCTTGGCGCCCCGCCGTCGCGGGTCGAGGCCGCGAAAAACCAGATCAGTGAGTGGATGCGCTCTCCGACGCTGCACCTGCTGGCAGAGACTCGTGCGCACTGGGCGACCCTTGAGTCGTTGATCGCGGCCGGGAAGGTGACCGGCGGGCTGGTTCATGACGCAAAAATCGCGGCGTTATGCCTAGACCACGGTGTCAGCCAGTTCGTGACTCTTGACCGAGATTTCAGCCGTTTTCCCGGGCTGCGGGTGCGCTCATTGGTCTGATCTGATGAAATGTCGGTGCTTGCTGCTGAACTACTCGACTTGCCTCAGGCAGGTCCCGAGATCGTCGGATCTCGGTGTCAGCTTCGCAAGAGGAGACTCCAATGTCAGAACCCACTCTCATCAGTTCCGTTCCGCCGACCCCGGCGCCGCCGGTCGCCGCCAAGCCCTCAAGTGCGCTGACGGTTGCCGCGCTGATCGTGGGGCTGGTGGCGATCGTGTGCGCCATCATCCCGGGCCTGAGCTTTATCGCGTTCCTTCCGGCCATCACCGCGACCGTGCTCGGCGTGATCGCTCTCGTGCGCAAGTCCAGCGGCCGCGGCAAGGCGACCGCAGCGGTGGTGCTCGGCCCCATCGCACTCCTGGTGGCGATCATCGTCAGCGTGTCGACGATCGTGGGCAACGTCACCCCCGACGTTGCCGCGGGCGTCGGCACAGAGAAGCCGAGCACCCAGCAGCAGGCCGACGCACCGGCCGAGCCGGAGCCGACACTGGTCGAGGGCACGCGCGATAACCCTGCTGCGGCAGGCACGACGGTCGAGGTCAGCGACAATAGCGGACCCATCTGGCAGGTCACGATCGGCGCTGCGAACGTGAACGCGGGTGAGGTCGTTGCGGGAGAGAACCAATTCAACCCGGCCGCCGATGCCGGCTTCCAGTACGTGCTGGTGCCGGTGACCTACACCTACGTCGGTGCGCAGACCGGCACCCCGTGGATCGACGTGCAGATCGAGTTCGTGTCTGCGGCCGGTACGACCCACGAGCAGGAGTTCGCCGTGATTCCGACGCCGATCACCGACATTGGCGAGCTCTACCCAGACGCCTCGGCGACCGGCAACCTGCTCGTGATGGCCCCCTCGGCCGACGTCGAGAAGGGCACCTGGGCGGTGTCGACCTTCCTCAGCGAGAAGTACTTCGTCGCCGTTGGCTAGGTGAGTGACGGATGCTGCGGCGAGTGGTTCGCGCCGCAGCATCCTCATTCGTCGCCGAAGAAGTCCTCATCAATCTTCACGATCTCTATCGTGCGGGAGACCTGCACTCCGACGCGATGCTTGATCATGAGTTCGGTGAGCTTAAGACCGTCAACCAAAGCGATGTCTTGGGGCACGCGCTCGGCCGCATCGATTGCCTCCGCGCTGTACTTGCTGGTCGTAAAAAACACACCGACACTTGCACCGCGGGTGGCGAGCGCCCCGACGAATTCCTGCACCAGGGGCCTCCCTACGACGTTGCCGTCGGCATATCGTTTCGCCTGCACATAGATCTGGCTGA
>Ga0105046_10004654_pt1 | contig 21807 bp, 21 predicted proteins | sample MAT03_FD_78385 | JGI IMG/M metagenome (GOLD analysis project Ga0105046, IMG submission 78385) | Freshwater microbial communities from Lake Fryxell liftoff mats and glacier meltwater in Antarctica - MAT-03 (megahit assembly) | ecosystem: Environmental > Aquatic > Freshwater > Ice > Liftoff...
CGGAGACACGAAGGTGGCGAAGATAATTGCGCAGTGATGAGAATAATGGATTTATTCGGGAACATCTACAGGGAGGCATGTGTCTGATAAGATAATACCAAAATAAGGAGGTCTTATGGGTGGCAGTGCAAATTTAGACGGAGATGTGGGGCTGCAAATTGCTCCGATGGTGGATGTGGTTTTTGTCCTTCTGCTCTTTTTTATGGCTTCGGCCAATCTCCAACAAAAGGAACAGGAACTGGGAGTGAGTCTGCCCCGAATCCCAAAAAACGGCGCTGCTCAAGATACAACCGTTTCTCTTCCCATTAACTTAGATATCGATGAAAATGGAGTGGTCTTTTGGAATAATCTCCCCCTTCAAAATAAGGAGGAGGATATGAGTGAACTTCGCAGCAGATTACATGAAATCATGTCCCGTTATGGCCCGGGACAGACAGTGGTGATCACCCCATCACCCATGACGCGGCACGGAGTCATCGCCAAAGTCCTGAGCACCTGCACCGCTGCCGGAGTAAAAAACCTCTGTTTCGGTGGCTAATTAATGGGCGATATCCGAAGGGCAAGGATCGTAGTGAGGATGTTTCACCTGGGGAGTGCGTATACCACCGGTCATATACATGCCGGGAGCACCCTCAAACTCGTATTTGATCACGGGGCAAACCGGGTCAGGTGTTATTGCGGGGAGCCCCGTAATAACGACTTTACCTTCGTTTTGGGTGAAGGAAAGTTTTTCGCCGGTATTCAAGAGGGTGACATTTTTGATCTTACCGCAGACCCCGCAGAGGGTGAGCTCGTGGGCGACCCAACGGCGGACAAAAAAATACATCGAGTTGCCTTTGGCGCTGAAGGAACCGTGATGGTTAAATTCCGAACCGGGCCGTGCATTTTGCTCCATGAGATCATAGGAGAAAAAGTCCGTGTCATAGATGGCTTCACCCACGTTCTTGAGCCAAGAGCCGACTTCACGGAGGGCTTTGACGGTGGGGGTGGGCAATGAACCGTCTGGTTTCGGGCCGACGTTAAAGAGCAAATTGCCCTTTTGGGAGGCACATTTAATGAGCATGTCTGCAATATCGCGAGGTGACTTCCAGTCTTCATCCCCGGCATGAAAGCCCCAGCTGTTATTGTGAGTGATGCAGGCTTCCCAAGGCCGCCATGGGGTAGGTGCACTGACATGGCCCTCGGGGGTGCCCATGTCGCCGGGGAGACCGTTGCGTCCGTTAAAAATGATCTGAGGCTGGATTGCGCTGATCATTTCATTCATTTTTTGGGACTGCCATTCCTCGGCATTAAAAGGCCACCAACCATCATACCACATAATGTCGATGGGGTTAAAGAGAGTGACGAGTTCTTTCAGGCGGGCAAAAGTATGCTCGATAAAAAGCTCATAAGAAGCTTTGTCTTCGAGGGCTTCCACAGAGTCGGGTTTATCGTACCAGTTATTCAAGCTATGGTAGAGGCCGATCTTTAGTCCCTTCGCACGGCAGGCATCGACAAGCTCGCGGACCAGATCTCGGCCACAAGGGGATTTGACACTATTATAGTCCGTGAGTTTGGTATCGTAGAGCCTGAAGCCTTCGTGGTGCATGGTTGAGAGAATTACATATTTCATCCCAGCATCCACAGCAAGTTGGGCAATCTCTTCTGCATTAAAATTTTCTGCACGGAATTGACCGGCGAGTTTGGAATATTCCTCCGGCGCGATTTGCTCGCGGTTCATCACCCATTCACCCCGCTGGAGGAGAGTATACAGACCGTAGTGGATAAAAAGGCCGTAACGAGCTTTCACATACCATCCAAGACGGGAATCTAATGAAGATTGATCTGAAGACATGGGTATTTATGTAGTGAAAATCTGGGTGAACAACAAGAAATAGTTCTTTATCGATAGAGACTTCTTAAATGGGTTTTAGGGGAAAGATAATCTCTGGGGCGGAATCGGGATGGTAGGGATTTAGGAGGAAATTACCTGCACGTACTTTGTCCTCGTATTCATCCAGTAAACGGATTAACGGGGCAATCGGTAAATCCATGTAAACCGGACTGTAAGGAAGGAGGTTTTTCCGGGCCAGCGCAAATAATTTTGCGGCGGGTTCGAGCCTTTTACCATGCACATGGTGGGTGGGGTGTGTGAAATGGAGTTTAAGATGGACAAACCCCCCGGCAGCTTGGATTAAGCCTTTATAGTAATGATAGGCCGGATGGTTTTTCTGCTGAAGCCAGAGTTCTTCAAGGACATCATGGGCTTCATAATAGAGCTGTTGATTGAAACATTTAAAAAAACCGGTGTAATGGGGGTCGTGTAACCCATTACAGTCTTTTATGAGGTTTGCGATTTTTGGGCTTTTTTTACTCATATCTTCTGCCATTACTATTATAGAGGGAGGCAACAAGTGCAATTTGATTTATCACATTTATTGATTTTAGTGGGTTTAACGGCCAGTGTCGCGATCGGTGTCTTTATGGCATTGGTCGAGGCCTCATTATTGTCATTAAAGCCAAATCAAATAGCCCAGTTAAGCCAGAAAAACCCGCGTTTGGGGCAACCCTTGGTCGTTTTATTGGAAAAGCCCCAGCGTTTGATCAGTATCATCGTGATGGGGACGACATTCGCTTATTTTTCCGGAACCCTCTGTGGATGGGTTCTTTTGAGGGAAATCTGGCCGCACATACCCAAGTGGTGGGTAATCATCCTGATATCAATAGTGATGATTGTATTCATGGAGATCATCCCGAAAACGATTGCATTACAGCAACCCCTCTATATTTCGCGGAGAATCGCTTCGCCCACGCGGCGTTTGCTCGTTATTCTCCGTCCGGTGAGGCGTTTATTAGAGACGATCACCTTTATCCTGCGCCGTTTTTTGATTCCGAACAAAAAGAAATCCACGGAGATCCTCTCCCAGAATGAATTTGAGACGATGATTGAGGAAGGGAAATCCGAGGGGCTCATCAAAGAAAGTGAGAGCCTGATGATCCATGGGATCGTGAGGCTGGGGGACAAAATGGTCAAGGATCTCATGACCCCCATGGTGGATGTTTCCGGGTTTAGTGACGATTTCCAGGAAGAGAAAATCCTGTTGACCCTGCGTAAAATCAAACACCGTTGTGTCCCGGTGTATGACGAGAGTCCCGACTCTGTCATCGGGATGCTCAATACGCGTAAATTCCTCGCAGACCGTGATCATGATTTGGTTTCCTGCCTCGAACCACCGATTTTTATTCCTGAAACGATGAAGGCCCTTTCGTTGCTAAAACAATTCATCACTCACCACCAGCGTGTGGCTATTGTCGTGGATGAGTTTGGGAGTAACTCCGGACTGATCACAGAGGGTGATATCCATGAGGAAATATTTGGTGGTGTGGAGCCTGATTTTGACCGTAGGGAGTGGTTGATTGAAAAAATCGCCGATGGCCGGTATTTGGCCGACGGCACCGCCCGGCTGGATGAGATTCTGGATGAGACTTCCTTTGACTTGGATGAGGAAGGCATCGATACGGTCGGAGGCCTCTTACAGGTGCATTTTGAAAATAATGTGAAGGTCGGTGATGTACTCGACAAAAATGGAGTCAAGATCACGGCACTAAAAGTCGCCCGTAACCGGGTGCTCCGCGCCATGTTAGAAAGTGGCACTACCCCGGATCAGGAGGATGAGTATGGGGCTTGATCTTCTTGTTTATTGCGGACTTTGCTGGTTAATGACATTCCTCTGTACGGGGATGGAAACGGGGATTATGTCCTTGGACCGCTTACGGCTCCGTGACCGTGTCCGGCGTAAGCAGGCTGCGGCTTTGATTTTAAATGGCATTATCGAGCATCCAGAGAAACAACTCTCGGTGATTTTTATGCTCAATACGCTGATGCAGGTAGGCGCGGCATTATTCTTTGCCGAGTGGATATTCCAGAGGAATATGGAGATGGGGTGGATATTCGTGAGTTTGGGCCTGTACGTATGTTTATTCATTGTCCTCGTAAAAATGCTGCCAAAAAGTATTTTCCGGGATTACGCTCTGCAAGGCAGTCTCTGGCTCGCGCGTCCCATGCTTTGGATTACCTATGCCTTGTATCCGTTTGTCTGGTTGATCAAAATCCTTACAGGCCTGGTCATGCGCTTTTTCCATGAGGAACAACCCAAACGATCCCTTTTTGTCGCCCGCGACGAGATCCGGCTGATGGCAAGGGATAATGTCTCGGTCTCGGATATCAGCCATGAGGAAAAACGGATGATCGGGGGGGTGTTTGATTTCCAAAATGTGAAAGCCAGTGAGGTAATGATCCCGATCGCATCCACCGTGACGACTAACCCCTTTATTACCCCGACAGAATTTGTCAACCGTTCGATCCACCATAATATCTCCCGCCTGCCTGTGGTGGGGGATGACGGTGAAATTATCGGCATCGTCTCGATTTACGATATCCTTTACGATCCCTATGGGAGCCACCATAAATCATTAAAAGATTACATTCATCGACCTCTTTTTGTGGAGGAACACGAGAGTGCTGACAGCGTCCTCCAGAAACTGGGCCGTTCCCGCCAACCGATGGCTTTTGTCCGTAACACAACAGGAAAGACTGTTGGAATCGTGACTTTTGGGAACCTCTCATTCCGGATTCTGGGTAAAGTTTGTGGTTAATACACATCGTTAGGCGAGTTTTTTTCATAAAATGGTTTTGGTTTGTCAGGGATTTCAGATAGGTTCACCGTTATATGCGTTTGTTATTCATAGGTGATATTGTCGGGGAGCCCGGGCGTTTAACGGTCAAATCTCTTTTGCCGGGTTTGATCAAAAAACACTCGATTGATTTTGTCGTGGCCAATGGGGAGAATAGTGCCAATAAGGGTGGGGGTATGGAAATGCCCAAGCTTAAGGAAATGTTGGCAGCGGGGGTGGATTGTTTTACCAGTGGAGACCATGTCTGGGATCAGCGGGATATTATTCCTTTCCTCGACTCGGAAAAAAATGTCCTCCGGCCCCATAATTATCCCGCAGGAGTCAATGGTAAAGGGGTGACAATCCTCGAAAAAGGGGGAAGAACCCTCGGGGTGATGAATTTACAAGGGCGTACTTTTATGTCACAGGCCATTGAAAACCCTTTTGTGATCGGCAGGAGTGAGGCCATGAAGATGCGCTTGGAGACTAAATGCATCTTTGTTGATATTCACGCCGAGACCACTTCAGAAAAAATTGCCTTGGGCCGTTATCTCGACGGTTTGGTCTCCGCCGTGGTGGGCACCCACACACATGTACAGACCGCCGACGAGCAGATTTTCCCTAATGGCACGGCATTCCTCTGTGATGTCGGGATGACCGGGCCTCATAATGGAAGCCTCGGGCGCGAGGTGGAGCCAGTCATTAAAAGGTTTGTCACGAATATGCCCCAGCGTTTTCCCGTGGCCGCCGGTGATCTGAAGCTTCATGGGGTATTGATTGATATCGAGGATCAAAGCGGGAAAGCCACGTGTATTGAACGGATATCGGTCCCACACCAAGAACCAAAATCCGATGTCGCCGACGCATTTGCCAAAACTTTTCAACTTTGACCATAGGAACCCCTCCGATCATGTCCGTGAATAAAGCCCTCTCTGTGGCCGAGCTTACACGCCAGATCAAGGCTTTGTTGGAAAAACAACTCGGCGACGTCTGGGTGGAAGGGGAGATATCAAATTTCAAATCCCAGACTTCCGGACACCTCTACTTTACCCTAAAGGACGCCTCCGCGCAAATTGCTGCGGTGATGTTCCGCGGCGCAGCATCGAAGCTCTCCTTCCGCCCGAAAGACGGGATGCAAGTACGTTTGCATGGGGAACTCAGCGTTTATGAGGTGAGGGGTCAATACCAGTTGATTGTGCGCAGGCTCGAGGAGTCGGGCATTGGAGCATTACAACAGAGATTCGAGGAGCTTAAACGTAAACTCCAGGCCGAAGGGTTTTTTGCACACGAAAGAAAACGTCCGATCCCTTCTTTTCCCCAGACCATAGGTCTAGTGACCTCGCCGACGGGCGCGGTTTTGCAGGATTTTATTCATGTCACCCGCCGTCGTTATCCGGGGCAACATATTATCGTGAATCCAGTCAAGGTCCAAGGTGTGGGGGCGGCTGAAGAGATAGCGGCGGCGGTGGAAGAGTTTAACAGGCTCGGCAATGTCGATATCATCATCATCGCCCGGGGTGGGGGCAGCCTGGAAGACCTTTGGGCTTTTAACGAGGAGATTGTGGCCCGGGCTGTCGCGGCATCTGCGATTCCTACTGTTTCGGCTGTGGGGCATGAGGTGGATTTTACCATCTGCGATTTTGTATCGGACTTGCGCGCCCCGACTCCTAGTGCGGCGGCGGAAATGGTCGTCCCAAATGCTGCTGAATTATTTGTGAGTATCGGCCATCTGCGGGCACGCCTTGACCGTGAGGTCGCGAGTTTATGGGGAGTCTTTAAACTACGGGTCAAAGCCTTGCGCGAACATAATGTTTTCCGGGAACCTTCCCGGATCATTGGCCTTTATCAACAACAAGTCGATGATCATATGAATACACTGGAGGCCCGCGTGCAGGATGACGTCCGGGACCGACTGGACCACGTGCGCAATTTGCATGAACGGTTACAAGTCCAGAGTCCTGCGGCCCGCATCGGCAAATTGCGTGCACGCCTGTCACTGGCCACAGATCTCCTGCCACGCCATGCCCGGAGCAAATTGCTCGCCGGCCAATCGAAATGGGCCGTCCTCCAAGAAAAAATCAAATTGCTCAGTCCTCTGAATGCCCTTTCCCGTGGTTATGCCCTCGTGAAAGATGCTGACGGCAAATTGCTGCGTTCCGTCAAACAAATTGCTCCGGGCCAAAAGGTCAGAACCCAACTTGCCGATGGGGAATTCGACAGCATCGTGGAGTCTTGATCTGTTTTTGCGGGGCCTGTATTCCCCCCCCCGCCGTCTGAAGGGGGCAAGGTCAGAAAAAAAAGAGTTTTATCCACAGATATATGTAGTCTTCAGGAAGACAAACGCAGAAGGTTTTAACCACAGATTAACGTAGATTAACGTAGATTTTATAGGGAATGTGTTCGCCCATGCCAAATCGGGTAGAATGAGGTAAGAAAGTTAACCGTAGAGCAATTTGCCCTGACAAAAATTGTCATATCGGGGGAGTTTGGTCTGGTAAAAGTGCCCAGCGTTGTTCCACCCTGAATGCAAAGAACCTCGGATACTCTCTCATCCTCCTTTCTCTTAGAAGTGAGTCCATATCATCGTTATCATCTTCTCCGAAAAAGAGCAGGTGGTCGAACGACTCATATCAGTCGCACGTGGTAGGACTCAAGAGAACTGCTAGCCCTCTAGCGGTTTCAAATTTTGGTAAATTGACCAAAATCACCAATGATCAAGCCTTCGAATGACAGATTTTCATCAAGCTCTGGCCCGTGTAGGCCGTATGGTGAGACTTCAATATGATTTAAGTTAAGCAGCAGTGCCAGACCTGAGTCTGGGATTCTTAGCGACCGGGAATTTGATCTCGACACCAGTCTCCATTGAGACGAATACATAACCATCGGCATAATACGCATCCATTCGGTTACTTGGTAAGATGTTCATTGCTGTAAAAGAAAAACTTGAAGCCGTCTTTCTCAAAGATTAATGGCATAAATTACGACTAGTTAATGCGCCTTGCCTATTCAACTCCATTTTTTCGAAGAAAATCACGCCTTGGGAGATTGGGCGGGTACGAGTGCAGGATTTAAAGGGGAAAAAAGGAGGAGTCGGGGGTGAAACGACAATAGGTAATTGACCATTACCCATAAATATGGGAATATGGGTGATCATGAAAACGACAATTGAAATGCCTGACACCCTTTTCCGAAAAATAAAATCGGTTTCTGCATCCAAGGGTATGAGTCTCAAGGATTTTATTACGGACGCGTTAAAAGCAAAGTTAGCTGTGGATGTGGCGAGAGGTGACGATGATCTTTTTTTGATAGGGTTTGGAGCATTCAGTTCAACAAATCAAATGAGGAATGAAACGAAGGTAATCCAGAAGAAAATCGATGCGGAGTTTTCCCTGATTGATCCACAGGAGTGGAAATGATTTTTGATACAAATGCATTATCAGATTATGCTGACGGGTCAGCCTCCCTCAAAGAGGTGATTAAATTTTCAAAAGGGTTTTATTTACCCGTCATTGTTTTAGGAGAATACCGTTATGGGGTGCTGGATTCACGGGAAAAAAAAGCGAGGTTGAGCTGGTTAAAGCAGGTTACCGGGTTTTTTGGGGTGATCGATGTATCAGGGCAGACGAGTATTTTTTATGCAGAAATCAGGCGTGAACTCAAAAGTGCGGGAACGCCAATTCCCGAAAATGACATTTGGATTGCAGCTCTCTCGCGTCAGTTCGACATGCCCTTATTAACCAAGGATAAACACTTTGGATATGTCCAAAGGTTACGCGTCATATCTTGGTAGGAAAAAAAAGACACTTACCTGATCTGGCCGTTGCCGCGGATGACGTATTTGTAGGTGTTGAGTTCCTCTAAACCCATCGGGCCTCGGGCGTGGAGTTTATCCGTGCTGATACCGATTTCGGCACCGAGCCCAAATTCCCCGCCGTCGGTAAAACGGGTGGAGGCATTCAAATATACAGCGGCAGAGTTCACTTCATTGAGGAATCGTTCCGCATGGGCAGTGTCATTTGTCAGGATAGCATCGGAGTGGCCCGAACCGTATTCGGCAATGTGGTCAATGGCACTGTCGAGGTCATCGACAACACGGATCGAGAGGATGTAATCCAGGTATTCAGTACTCCAGTCCTCCCGGGTGGCGGTTATTGCTGTAGGAATCAAAGCACGGGTGGCCTCATCGCCGCGCATCTCGACATGACGCGTGAGGTATTCAGCCCCGACTTTCGGGAGGAATGCGGCTGCTACATTCTTGTGGACAAGCAGGGTTTCCATCGCATTACAGACCCCGGGGCGTTGGCACTTCGCATTCACCGCGATTTGCACAGCCTCTTCGAGGTCGGCGGATTCATCGACGTAAATATGGCAGACACCGTGGGCGTGTTTGATGATCGGCACACGGGAATTGTCCAAGATCATTTCGATGAGTTGATGGCCGCCACGAGGGACGATGACATCGAGGTATTGATCCATTTGGACAAGGTGTTTGATGGCCTCGCGGTCGGTGATCGGAATGACTTGCATGGCGTTTTCGGGTAGGCCCGCGGCTTTTCCGCCTTCCATGAGGGCTTTGGCAATGGCGAGGTTAGAATTTAGCGCTTCCTTGCCCCCGCGTAGGATGCAGGCGTTTCCGGCTTTGATACAAAGGGTGGCTGCGTCCGAAGTGACATTTGGGCGTGACTCATAAATGATCCCGACGACACCGATAGGGACACTGACTTTTTGGATGACTAGGCCATTTGGACGTGTCTTGCTCGAGAGCACACGCCCGGCGGGATCGTCGAGGATGACCAGGGTACGAATGGCATTGGCCATATCATTGACACGTTTCTCATCGAGCATCAGGCGGTCGAGCATGGCCGCGGACAGGCCGGAGGTTTCCGCTTCCTTCATATCGATCGCATTAGCGGCGATAATCAGGGATGAATATTTCTCTAAGGTATCGGCCATGGCAGATAGACAGGCGTTTTTGGATTGAGTATCCAGTTTAGCCATGGCACGGGAGGCCTGGCGGGCTTTGCGCCCGATTTCGAGAATGGTTTCTTTGATGTCCATGGTTATTTATTTGTCAGGAATTTTGTGCCGGTGGGTTTACCCTGTGCTAATTGCTCGAGGATTCCGCGTTTGCGCCCGTTGGCGATAACGACCTGTACTCCATTGTCCACTGCAAATTGCGCGGCGTCAATTTTTGAAATCATCCCCCCGACGCTGGTCTCACTCTGGGTGCCGCAGGCGAGGGAACGGATCTCCGGGGTGATTTTCTCGACGACATTAATCAGGATGCCCGTTTTTTCGAGGCTGGTGAGTAATCCGTCAGCGGAGGTCAGGATAATCAAGAGATCGGCTTTAACCATTTCCGCGACATTGGCGGAGAGCCGGTCATTATCGCCAAATTTAATCTCCTCGACGGCGACCGTGTCATTTTCATTAATGATCGGGATGATTTTATGGTGGGAAAGACTCAGGAGCGTATTTTGGGCATTGTTGTAACGGGTACGGCTATCAATATCCGGATGGGTCAGCAGGACTTGGGCGACATGGAGCCCGTGGGATTTAAATGCATTTTGGTAAATCGACATCAGCTTGACTTGGCCAATGGCGGCACAGGCCTGTTTCTCCGCAAGGACTGTCGGGCGTTTGGTCATGCCCAGGACTGACATACCCCCGCAAATTGCGCTGGAAGAGACGATGATCGGGTCGATCTGATATTTTTGTGCTAGCCGGGCAAATTGCCCCACCAGATTTTTTATCTGAGGGAGATCATGTTGTTGTTTGGCATTCGTTAAAATCCCTGTCCCGAGCTTGATAACCCACTTTTGTCTTTTGATACTCTTACCCATAAGCTCCGAACACTATCAAAAGCCGTCTCCCCTGACAAGAAGGGGAAATGGGGGGCGTTTAAGAAAAGAGGATATTCAAGGGGGTCATTGGTTTGGAGGGATGAATCCCGAAATCGTCGCTTGTTTATCCCCGGGGAATGCCTTTACCATCCGGGGATATTTAAATGGCGGATTCATGAAAATACACAGGACCATTTTGCTTCTTCTCATCACGGCCTCCCAGGCTGTGGTGCCCCTTTTTGCTGCGGATAAACTCATCATCCTGACTTCGCACTGGGAGGGATACCGCACGGAGACTGAACGGGCATTCCAGAGGTGGTACCGGGAAAACTTTAGGGAAGATGTGGTGGTGGATTGGCGTGATGTGGGCGGGAGCAGTGACATGCTGAAATTCGTCCAGTCAGAATACCAACAAACTCCGGCAGGGATCGGGATCGATATTTTTTTCGGGGGTGGGGTGGATCCTTATTTCCGGCTGAAGGATTCTGGTTTTCTGGAATCGTATCAGCCCCCTGAAAATGTCATCGGCCCGATTCCTAAGGAAATCAACGGTCTGCCGGTTTACGACCCCGATTACCAATGGTTTGGCACGGCCATCTCGGGGTTTGGCATTTTATCGAATAAGAGGGTGGTCAAAATAATGAAACTCCCCGATGTAAAAACTTGGGAGGACCTGACTGATCCGGCCCTCTTTTCGTGGGTGGCATCCGGGGATCCCCGGGCCAGCGGGAGTGCCGCTTCCCTTTATGAGATTATCTTACAGGCCTACGGTTGGGATAAAGGCTGGAGTACAATCATCCGGATGGCGGGGAATATCCGGGCTTTTAATAAGAATGCCAGTATGGCGGCCAAGGAAGTGACCTTTGGAGATGCGGCGTATTGCCTCGCCATCGACGTTTACGGCCTCAATCAGGTCAGTTCCGCCGGGCCTGAGAATATCGGGTTTATCTATCCTGTGGGACTCACCATTATTAATCCCGATGCCATGGCGATCCTCAAAGGGGCCCCGGATCAAAAAGTCGCCCGGCGTTTTGTCGATTTCATGCTTTCCTCCACGGCGCAAAGCTTGTGGGTGCTGCCGAAAGGTTCTCCCGGAGGCCCTGTCAAATTCGACATCCCCCGCATGAGCATTTTGCCCGGATTATACCATTTATACCCGAAAAATACCGGGTTCATTAATCCATTCACCGCCCCGACACAACTGCGGTATAACTCCAAGCTGGCGACCAGCCGCCGGGACGTGGTGCAAGGCCTCATCGGGGCGACGATTATCGACCTGCACTCCGAAGTCGTTCCTACATGGAAAAGGATCAATGATCCGGCTTTGTCCCCGGCAAAAAGGCGGGCACTCATAGATGAATTTGTCCGGCCCCCCTTAAGCAGCGAGGAAGTAGGGGAAATCGCGCAGGAAGACTGGAAAGATCCGGCTAAACGGAATCAACTCCTGCAAAAGTGGCAGAATGATGCTGTAAAAAAATATAGGAGCTTGCTCAAAGAATGAAACTCACCTTGGAAAACGTCTATAAAGCATTTGGCCAGACCCCGGTGGTGAAAGGTGTCAACCTGACAATCCAGCAAGGGGAGATTTTTTTCCTACTTGGTCCTTCGGGATGTGGAAAAACGACTATCCTGCGGATGGTGGCAGGTTTCGATAATCCCGACAGCGGCGAAATCCTTTTTAATGACCGGAAAGTCAATGATGTCCCGGCACACAAGCGTAATACGGCGATGGTTTTCCAGAGTTACGCGTTATTCCCGCACATGAGTGTCTTTGATAATGTGGCTTATGGTCTCAGGCTGCGCAAAATCAAGCCGGCCCTGATCCGGCAAAAAGTCGGTATCGCCCTGGAAATGGTCAGGATGAATCACCTTCCTGAGCGTATGCCGAACCAACTCTCTGGTGGACAACAACAACGCGTCGCACTCGCCCGGTCTGTCGTCATCGACCCGGACATCCTCCTGCTGGATGAACCCCTCTCGAATCTTGATGCCCTTTTGCGGGTGGAGCTGCGTGGGGAAATCCGGCGCATTTTGCGTGAGACAGCCAAGACCGCCTTGTACGTCACCCATGACCAGGAGGAAGCCATCAGTCTGGCTGACAGGATCGGGGTGATGGAGGGTGGGGTACTCCTCCAAGTCGATCATCCCCGTGTGATTTACCGTAGCCCGAAACATAAATTTGTCGCGGAGTTCATGGGTGAAATCAACTGGCTGGAAGGGGTGATCCGCGATGAACCCGTCGGTGGGGTCGCGCGCGTGGAAACGGCGGAAGGGATATTTGAAGCAAATACCGCGGCCCATTGCCCGGCCCAAAGGCAAGTCTGGCTGGGAATCAGGCCTGAGAACCTGAGCCTCACGCGTAAAGCCGCAAATTGTTTGCATGCAGAAGTCATTGATTCAAATTTCCTTGGTGGTTATGAGGAAATCCGTGTACGCCTCAAGTCAGGAGCCACTTGGAAAATAAAATCCCCGGAAATAGCAAATGCACCAAAACCTGGAGCATTTGTCCCGCTTTATGCCATGGGCGAAGACACGATCCTTGTCGAAAGGAAACCATGAAACGTCTCACCGGGAACCTGACTATAGGGAGCGGAACAATCCTGTTTATCATTGTATCATTCCTGGCGGTTTTTCTGATTTATCCCTTGTTTTATGTTTTTAAGGAAGCCTTTTGGATGGAGGGGAATTTCACGATCCGTTATTTTACCGGGTTATTTTCTAGCCCGTACCAGATTGGTTGTATCATTAATACCTTTAAAGTCTCCCTCGCAGTGACAGGCCTGACGATCCTGATCGCTCTACCCCTCGCACACATTTTTACCCGGTATGATTTCCCGGGGAAATCCATTTATAGCATGTTCCTGCTTGTGCCCTTGATCCTCCCGCCATTCGTCGGGGCCATCGGGTTAAAACAAGTTTTCTCGCGGTTTGGCTCGCTTAATTTGCTCTTGGACAAGGCCGGGCTTGTCCCTCTGACCCATTCTATCGACTGGCTTGGCGGTAGCGGGTTCTGGGGAGTCGTCATCATGCAGGTGCTCCATCTGTACCCGATCCTTTACCTGAACGTCGCTGCGGTCATGGCTAATCTTGACCCGTCTTTGCGTGAGGCCGCTGAAAACCTGGGGTCGGATGCAAAAACGGTTTTTCTGAAAATCACGATGCCGCTGGTGATGCCCGGGATTTTTGCCGGGGCGACAATCGTTTTTATCTCAGCATTCACAGACCTCGGCACCCCCCTGATTTTTAATTACCGCCAGATGATCCCCGTGCAGATATTTGATAAAATATCGGATGCGGCGGTGGATCCCTCAGGTTATGCCTTGATCGTCTTTGTGCTGATCCTGACATCCTGCCTTTTTGTTGTTTCGAAAAAACTTTTTGGTGGTCAGGGGAATGCCACCTTGGCCAAGGGCCATGTGCATTTCACGGAAAGCCGGGTGAGTGGGGTCAAAGCCTTTGGATTATACGCATTCATTACCGGGATCATCGTCATTTCGATCATGCCGCACTTGATCGTGGTGGTTTTTTCCCTTTCGGATAAATGGTTTTTTACCATTTTGCCATCTGAATGGACTGGGCAACATTATCGGGATATCTTTACCATGCCCTTGACCGTGGGGAGTATCAAAAACAGCCTTCTTTACTCGGCATTAAGCGCCTTTGTGGATTTAATCCTCGGGGTGACGATCGCGTGGCTGGTGACACGTAAACAATTTGCGGGGCGTGACTGGCTGGATGCCTTGGCGATGTTGCCGCTCGCCCTGCCGGGGCTGGTGCTGGCGTTTGGTTATGTCATGAGCTTTAATGTCAAGATCGCCTGGCTGAACCCCCGGGATAACCCGCTCCTGCTGCTGGTCGTGGCCTACTCCATCCGACGGTTGCCTTTTATCGTCCGTTCGGCCGTGGCGGGATTCCAGCAAACTAGTGTCACCCTCGAAGAAGCCTCTCAAAATCTCGGGGCTGGAGTGATCACTACCTTGCGTAAAATCACGATTCCTCTGGTCTTTGCAAATTTGATTGCCGGCACGATCCTGACCTTTTCATTTGCCATGCTGGAGGTCGGTGACAGCCTGATCCTGGCCATGACGGGGGATTCTTATCCGATCACCAAAGCCATTTACACGCTCATGGGCCGGATCAATGTCGAGGCCCCGGCGATTGCCAGTGCCATGGGTGTCGTCGGAATGTTGATCCTTGGCTTCTGCCTTTTCATCGCCACACGGATCCTCGGCAAAAAGATGGGTGAAATGTTCCGGATGTAGAGGGGTATCTTAAAAAAGTATTTTTAAGTGATGCGGATGGCTCGAAGTATTTCCAGTTTTAAAAATTCAACACTCTGATTCATGAAAGGATAAAATAGAGTGAAACAAAAATACTCCTTTGAAGTCCTTCTACCGAACACTATATTTGATGCTAAAAGTCGGGAATACCGTAAATTGTTGATCAGAGGGGTATATCCGACTAAATCTAACCACATCAAACTGTTTCAAACTTTCCGTCTTGTCTCAATATCAGGTTTTCCCTGAGTGCCATTCGGGCTCAGACCCGAGATTAAATCATACCCGCTCTGATTTTAAATTCTTCAGATAGCAAGTATTTTATTTACATGAAATCGTACCGGGCACAGGATAGTGGAATATATAGCGTGGATGGGTTTACGTTGGTTGAAGTGCTCATTTCATTGATCATCTTCATGGTAGCATTTGCAGGCCTTTACACAGTTTCAAGCCGTGCCATGTTGATGCTGGATAGTTCCCGTCAGACAGCTCGGGCCACGGATATTACCCTTGCCAATATCGAGTATCTCAGGACCCGTGCGTGGGATCAGATTATTTATTATACAAATACATCATCCGGACAAGCTATTGCCGTCTCTTCAAATATGATTAATTCACAGACGGCTCCAACGAAGGTTTGTAGTTATATCGAGTTACATCCCACAGATCCGATGAATATATTTTTAACAGCCCCTGAGGGGAAACGTCCTTCCCGTGAATTGATCATGCAGTTTTACCCCAGTGGCCAGACGGTGACTCCTGCAGGGGCGGGTACAAACAACATCATCAAAGTCACGGTAGTAACGGCATGGCAGAATATGAGTGGAAAAAACTTGAGCAATACCATGACGACTTTGATTACCAAAGGGGGATTATCAGCCCATTACCTCGGTCTAAAGTCAAATGACGTGGATTTTTTAAATCAATTAACAGCTCAATAAACGTATGAGTATTTTTAGACATAAGAGAGAAAATAAAGGAAAAGGATATTCCGTAAAAGGGTTTACCCTGATAGAGATCATGATATCCATGGCAGTGAGTGCCGCTTTTATCGCCATGGCTACCCTTACCTACGCAAATTTCTATAAGGTGTATTATTTGCAGATGGGATATATGGGGATTCATGACGATGCAAGGAAAACGATTGCATTGGTGGATAGGGATGTAAGGAAAGCTACTGCGATTACCAATATCGGCGGGTTTGTATATCCATCATCAGCAAGCAGTACTTTTTATACAAACTTTCTGGGTCTTTACATCGAACCATCAAGTGATGGTACGCGTGCTGCTGAATATGTGATTTACAGGACAACGAATGTGACTGTGACGGGATATTCTTCGCCCGTCGGTGTTATTTACCGTGATTCCTATACAAACCTATCTACCGCACGTGTATATACAAAACAAATCACCCGTTATCCCACGGATCTACAGTTCTCCTTCTTCAAGAGTCCGGGCCAATCGGCGATGACGTCATTAAGTGCAGATACGGCCGAGGTCAGGACCTACCTGTTAATTTCCAACCAAGTGCTGAAAACCGTTTCAACCGACAGAATACAAGTGAGAAGTAAAATGCGCAACAAAGATGCATGGTAATAATTAATGGGAGTCAATATTATGAAAAATAAAAATTCAAATAATGGATCAACAATCTTGGTGGTACTCAGCATGGTTTTTGTATTGACCGTGCTTGCGGCAAGTATCCTCCAGATTACTTCACAAACCATGTTGTCGGGTTACCGATTTGTACCTTTTACCCAAGCAATGTACACCGCCGAGGCTGGAGCTGATTATGCTTGGAGTGAAATCAACAGGGTCACGATGTTGGCAACGACAAATACTGATCCTTTCAGTGGGACAAGTGCATCGAACTGGACAAAAACCGTGACGGGTACAGGGACTGTATGGACGCTGAACTCCACAACGATGAGTTCACTCTTCGCAGGAAATGAGGGGGCATCCCTCTATAGCGTCGTCGTCACCACTCCAAAGACGGCCGCCCCTTATACGGGTACTTACACCATTGAATCGACGGGATATGTCAATGCCGCTCCCAAGCTGGGACAGAGTGCGGTCTCCCGTAAGGTAAAGCTATATGTGGAGCCTGATGTCTCCCCGGTCGTCAGTCTGGTGGGATTATTTGGAAAGATAGGAGTGGTTCAGAACGGGGGATCAGGGGTACTGACATCCTATAATTCAGGTAGCGGCGTGTTAGCGAATGGAAATACCGGCGCATATCGTTTCTGGGGCGATATGGGGAGCTTGGCCTCTGTTACGAATGCTGTCAGCGCGGGGAACTTGACGATTTATGGATCGATCCAGACTGGCCCTGGTGGGACAGTCGGGACTAATGCAAATTTCACAATGGTTGATGGTGGAGGACGTGACAATAGAGTCACTGATACCTTGGTCACGACCGTACCGGATGTTTCGTTACCCGCAGGGTTTGCGAGCTTTCAAACATTGATTGCAAATGGTGCCACCGTTGGAGCCACTGGAGGAACAAATTATTATGTTATGAGCGCGAGCCAGCTTTCAAATCTGATTATTACCGGCTCTGGAGTGGTCATGATACACTTAACCAAGGGAATCAAGATTAGTGGCGGTGACGATATTGAAATAAATCCTTCTTACACCATTGTGACGAATTCTGTCACGACAACGTACACAACAAATTCATTTAAAGTCAAAGGCAAGACATTTACATCCTTCACGACAAACACAATCGTTGTGGGTGGTACAAATTATAATAATCTTGTGGCGGAATTCTATGCTGCAGATGAAATGAGTCTGGGGGGGAATGGCTTAGTGAATAACAATGGCAGGCCAAAAAATGCAAAATTTTACGGATTACCGAGCTGTACCAGTGTGAAGATCGCTGGTGGCCCCAAATTTTTTGGGGTGGTTTATGCGCCCTCAGCTGATATGACGATCAGTGGAACAACTGATTTTTATGGTTCGGCAGTGGCCTATAAGCTCACGCTCAATGGGGGGAACTTTGTAGCTATCGATGAATCCCTCTTTGGTGACCCGAATGCACTGAGTACTCCTGCCAAATACAAACTGACAAAATGGGAAGAGAATTATTAGTTTTTCTCTTGGTTGCTGATTTTCCAATGGATAGCGAACTGGAGTAATTCATTAGAATTTGCAATACCCATCTTGTGCATGATATGCGAACGGTGGGTTTCGATTGTCTTGTGGCTCAAGGAGAGGTTAAAGGCGATTTCCTTGACGCTTTTGCCTTCGCTGATCATTTGGAGGACTTCGAGCTCACGGTCGGTCAGGGAGTCTATCGGACTCAATGAAATATCTTGTTTTTTCCCATAGGTCCTGGAGAAGAGGCGGTTCATCATTTTCTGGCTCAGGTAAATCTGGTTTATGGAGATCGCCCTGAGGGCATTAACGATATCTACGCTTGCCTGTTCCTTCATGATATAACCTTTCGCCCCAGCCTTCAGGGCGCGTTCTGCATAAAAGTCTTCCGAATGCATGGAAAGGACCAGGATGCGGGCTTCAGGGTCGTATTCACGGAGAGATTTTACCAGGTCTAGGCCTGAGGAGTCCTTGAGGGTGACATCGACAATAGAGATATCAGGTTTATGTTCCTGGTAAAGGGAGACGGCCTCGGTTGTGTTATCTGTCTGGGCGACAACTTGGAAATCGCCCTCACTCTCAATGAGGAGTTTTAACCCATTCCTGAAAATGGGATGGTCATCAATAATCATTATCTTATTCATAATTTTTCTTTAGGATGGGTATTATTAAAATGACAAATGAGAGTAGTACCAGCCTCTTTACTAGAAATAATTTCTATTTGTCCTCCGAGAATCGCTGCCCGGTATTGAATGGTTCTCATCCCGAGACTCGGGTGAGTCAGACTTTCCGGACTCATTCCCTTGCCTTTATCCGAGATACTGAGTGTGACATCGTCATTTTCCTCCATATCGAAGGATACGCAAATTTCCTTGGATTGGGAGTGTTTCAGGGAGTTATTAACGGCTTCTTGGATGATCCGGTAAAGGTGGATTTCATTGGCGCGATCATATATTTCCAGGTTATCAGGCCAGTAAAAAAAAAGATAAATTCCTGTTTGATTCTCCAAGGATACTAAAAGGTCTTTTAATGCTGCTTGGAGACCGTTTTTCTCGAGGCTAACAGGGGCCAGGCCACGGGCAATAGCTCGTGTAGAAGAGATGGATTTATTCAGATATGAGACAAGACTTTCAAGGTCGTCGGCTTCTGGTAGGGATTTCCGGCGGAGTTTATTTTCCAGTACTTTAGCCGTTAATGCAGCTGCTGTTAACTCTTGGCCCAGACCATCATGCAAGTCATGACCGATCCTTTGTCTTTCTTCATTACTGATATTCAGAATTCTTTCCTCGAGTTCCCGTCTGTGGGTGATATCCCGGGCGATCAGGCATAAATAATTCTTTTGATTTGCGTTAAATGAGGCTGCCGAAACATCCACGGGAATGCGGTCCCCTGATTTTGTACGGTGGATTTTCTCCCCCTTAAAGTGCGTTGTGTCAGGGCACACTCCTTTTAATGATCCATGTATATCAGTAAGATCATGAAGAGTGATACGATGAGTTTCATCCCTGACATAACCGTATAGATCCAAGGCGGCTTGGTTGATATCAATAACAGATAAGTCTTTGCTGTCAAAAAGAATGATGGCATCAGTTTCAGTCGAGAAAATCATCCGGTATTTTTCTTCACTTTCACGGATTTGCTTGGCGGAACGTTTTTGTTCCTTTTCAGTAGCGATTCCTCGGAAAAGAAGTGTCCCGCTATAAGCACCCAGGAGTATTCCGGCCCCGAAACCGTAGTAGGATATGACCATTGATCTTTCGAGTATGGTAAAGGTATCTGCAAGGGGTATGATGTGAAAGGGAAGTGAAATCTTTTGCTCAAATAATGCGTATATCCAAATGGGGAGGGACATACACATGATTCCTAAGACGAAAAAAAACATGAGAAGTTTTTTAGAAGGTGTGTGCATTAAGGACTTGAGCGTCATCCTTGAATGAGAATAGACGATATTCGATAAATTACAGCAATAAAAACAATAAGGTTTTTCCTGATGATATTATCCGGCTATAAATAAGAATATTTCTCGTGATTAATATTCTTTTATGTTATGTTTAAAAGGGTATAGACCCCCTTTTATAAAAGTATTATGATCAACAGGCACCATGGAATCAATCATCAAACAGAATGTGATCATTCTGTTGCGGGAATTTCTCTGGTCGAGGTAGTATTAGCCATTTGCCTCGTGACCGTATTTTGTGCCAGTGCATTAACGGCTCTTCTAATGAGCCAAGTCTATTCTTCCCTCTCTATATTTAATAGCCAGGCAAACCGGATTAACCGGAATATCGCAGAGACGGTTCTGAGTACGAACTATGAGCGGGTCGTCACGACGGTTTATACAAATTATGATTTTAGCCTGATGGTAAAAACTAGTGATCCTGAGTTCCAAGGCCAATCAAATGTGACGGGCTCCAAAACATTCCGTACACGTCAGACAGGCGGTGAATGGATGACGAATATTGCTGCAGCTGTAGCCTTTGAGACTGTGGTCAATGTAAAAGATTTAGGAGCCTATCGTGAGGCGGACATACATACATATTGGTTTTATCATGGACGCTACATGACCAATAGCTTGGCGGTAGCCAGGGCGGATGACCGATGAGTCGATACCCTACACACCACAGTCAGTATAATCACAGGGCATTCAGCTTGCCTGAGATGACTGTGTCCATTGCGATTGCTTCCATTGCATCGATTTTGATTTTAACTGTCGGGATGACTGTGATCAGGGGAGGCCTCCAAACACAGCGGGAGTCTGAAGTGAATTACCAACTTCAGTCATCTATCGACAAGATTGTGTCTTTATTAAAGGTTTCGCCATTGCCTCCTGAGGAAATCATCAGTGCAGATGGGCAGAAAAAAATCCAGATATTCATTCCCTCATTTGATGCCCGCATTTCCAATACTGCAAATTCCGGAACAAAGATGGTACAGGTCGATAACTTTAAGAAAAAGGGCATGCGCCCGAACCAGAAGACAATTAATGTAAAACAGATTCTGCAACCTGTGACAGATACCAGTCAATTAATTGTCACGGGCGTGACTACAAATTTGGTGATTAATGTGGGTGATATCGTACGCTTTGATACGCGACCGGTCATTACGAGGAAAGTAAAGAGTGTTAATAATCCCAATGCAGCAGTAAGGACAATTATCTTCGATGAGCCACTCCCCCAGAAAGTCTGGATGGGGACAAAGATCAGGGTTGGTCATTATTCAGTATTGGAGTTTTCCGGGGACGAAATCAGGTTTTATGAGAATGCCGATTCGGGAAATTATCAATTACTCTGCAGGAAATTAAATCAAACACAATCCAGGATCCAATTCAATGGTGCGGAAGTACTCATTAGTCTGGAAACAGCGATATCAACATTATCAGGACAGAAAAAATTCCGGGTCGAAGCGCAGGTAAAATATGATGAGGATCCGCTCTTTTCCAGCGAGTTCATGCCCTCAGGGGGGGGGATATAATGAGGACATCTCAACGTATTGATCAAGGGGGAGTTTTGCTGATGGTTGTGATTTTGATCACGATTATGTCCACCATATTAGCTGTAAGCTTGGTTTCTACCAATCATTACCGCAGTATGTCACAGAGGAATCAGGAAAGTATTAAAATTTATTATGTGGCACAATCCGCCCTTGAAAAAAATTATTCAGATTTAAAAACGATCATTGCATCGAAGCAGGAAATTGAAAAAGAAGTGACAGTTAATGTGTTGACTACTGAGATCAACACAAAAACACTTCCCACATTTGTTTTAAACTTAGGTAAAAATTATCAATTTAGTGTCAATGCCGTGGTGCCAACGGATGCTGATGGAAATCCCGTGAATACTCCGGTGGATTCTAATCCCGACCCCTACGTGAGGGACTATTATTTCCTTTCGGCTGCTTATACCGCCAATGAGAACTTTTTGTCTAAAATGCAAGTCCAG
>Ga0105046_10004655_pt1 | contig 21806 bp, 8 predicted proteins | sample MAT03_FD_78385 | JGI IMG/M metagenome (GOLD analysis project Ga0105046, IMG submission 78385) | Freshwater microbial communities from Lake Fryxell liftoff mats and glacier meltwater in Antarctica - MAT-03 (megahit assembly) | ecosystem: Environmental > Aquatic > Freshwater > Ice > Liftoff...
ACCAAAATGGGCCAATACAGCCGCCGAATTAAAGGCCGTCTCGGCAAAGCCGAGGGACTGACGGCTGGAGCTCATAAACTGGGGCGAATCATCTACGGGATGATTTTACATCAAACCCCTTACGATGAAGCTACCGCTTTCAAAACATCTCCCTCAAGTCTCGCCAGACAGCGTAAGCACCTCGAAAAATAAGCCGCAGCACTCGGAATACAACTCTCTCTGCTCCATTAACTTGTAAATGTGCTAGTCAGGAGATTCATGTGTCTGTAAGCGCTGGGCTGGAACTTTGGCAGGGACGTTCCATTCTCAATAGAAACCTGAGATCACTCAGCCAACAGGAACTGGAAGTCTTCGAGCGAGAGGGATTTTGCGAAGGCTTCTTCACCAAGGATGTCTGCGGCGAGCGAGCTCTTCTGCTTTTGCAGGGCGCGGATTTTTTCCTCGATGCTGTTCTTGGTAATGAGGCGGTATGCGATGACTGTGTTCTTCTGGCCGATACGATGGGTTCGATCGATCGCCTGATTTTCGACGGCGGGATTCCACCATGGATCAAACAACACCACGTAGCTTGCAGCCGTGAGGTTGAGACCAAATCCACCAGCGCGAAGCGAGATCAAGAAGACAGCAGATCCTTCGTAAGTCTGAAATTCATTTACCAGCGCTCCGCGATCTTCGGTCTCGCCTGTGAGTACGAAGTGTTTCCACTCGCGTGCTTGCAGCTCGGCCTGGATGAGGTTGAGCATCCCGACGAATTGCGAGAAGACGAGGACCTTGTGTCCTTCCTCGATAAGCGGCTCCAGCATTTCGAGCAATGCGGTGAGCTTTGCGCTGTCGGTCGGGATATCTGTTTCATCCGGCACCGCTTCGGCCTGCTTTTTGAGCTTCGCGCCAACGAGTTTCGGGTGACAGCAGATCTGCCGCAGACGCATCAACGAGGTCAGGATATTGAAGCGCGCCGAGTCGAACTCCGACTTCGTCTGGATATTCAGCAGTGCGGCACGGGCACGCTTGAGTTCGGCTTTGTAAAGCGTGGCCTGTTGTCCATCGAGCTCACAGAACATGTCTTCTTCAATCCGCTCCGGAAGATCCTTCGCGACTTCACCCTTGGTGCGGCGGAGCACAAATGGACGTACCCGAGCGGCAAGACGACGGCGGGCGAGCGGATCGCTCCGCATATCAAAATGGCGTCCAAACGTAGCGCGTCTTCCCAAAATACCAGGCATGGCAAATTCCATGATGCTCCACAAATCCAGCAGACGGTTTTCAATCGGCGTGCCGCTGAGCGCAAGACGGTGTTGCGCCTTGAGCGCCCACGCAACCTTGGCGGTCGCGGAATCTGGATTTTTAATCGCCTGCGCTTCGTCGAGCACGATGGCATCCCAGGTCACCGAAGTGATTTCCTTTTGAAGGATACGAAGCTGCGCGTAGTTCAGCACCACAATATCGGTCTCCTCACGCGCAGTCACGAGGTCCTTACCTTCCGCCCCGCGTTGCAGGACGGCGATTTTCAAACCGGGCGCAAAGCGCGCTGTCTCCGAACGCCAGTTATCCATCACGCTCTTGGGACAGATGACAAGCGACGGCCGGGGCTTTTCCCCATCGGCAATCGCAGAATCCTTGAGCCAAGCGAGCCAAGAGAGAGTTTGCAGGGTTTTACCAAGACCCATGTCGTCGGCCAGAATGCCTCCAAAATTATTGGCACTGAGATAGGCGAGAAAATGGAAGCCTTCTACCTGGTAGGGACGCAACTCCGCAGAAATCCCAGCCGGAAGCGGGGGCGCAACACGGGTGCGGATTTCCTCGGCACGCCGTTCGATAACACGGACATGCGCTTCATCCAGGAGACGCTTCGCCGCAGATTTCCCTGCAAGCTGAAGCGCATGGAGGCGCTGTGAATCGTTGGAAAACTCCTGTGCATTGAGGCCGAGTTCTGCGAGCTGCGCTTGATCTTCATCACTGAGATCCACCTGGAGCCGCCGCCAGCCTTTGTTGCCGAGACGAACGAAGCCGCCCCGCGCTGCCAACAACACCTTGATCTCAGCTTTGGTAAGCGTGGTGTCGGTGACATTCAACGCCACCTTGAGATCGAACCAGTCAATGTCGGTCTCCTTCACCTCCAGCTTTACCGTGGCTTTGACAGGTGCGGCGCGTAGCGAAGCCAGAATGGTATCGAGCACAAAAACCGTCTCCTTTGGAAAGGATGCGATCCATTCTGAAAACTGTTCGGGAAATTTTTTGACGATGTTTTTCTGCCAGTGCGAATCGGCTTCCCACCATTGCAGCTTGAGCGCAGAAGCAAGATCAGGAATGCAGGTCAGCAGACTCTGGTCATGACGCACGATGATATTGTCCCCTTCAGGAACCACCGGCTCATCCGGACCTTTCCTCCAGCCATTCCGTTCGTAGGTTTGAACCAGGGTGCCAGGCGATGTCTCGGCGAATATTTCCACGCGCATCCGCTCGGTGTCGTCCCACTGGCTTTGCTCGATGGAGCAGCGCAAAAGCGGATGCGGTTTGATGACGCGAATACGGGCCGCGAGTTCAAGAGGGGGCGCCACGTGCAGACGCTCAATCATCGCAACGCCTTCAGGCGTCTCCACAGCCTCGACAGGGATGGTCACCACCACATCGCGCTCCCAACCCGGAAAACCAGGCACATCAAAGATAGTGTCGTGAGTAATATACCATGAGCCGTGACGGCTCGAGACGGTCACGAGCGGCTCAGGCGGTTTATTGCCGTCTGCCAACTTTAATACGAGCTCGTAGTTTGGCGGAACTGCATCGGTCGTCGTCATCTGCCACATCAGCTTCTCAGTGCTGCGTGCAAGCGTCTGAAGTTCCGAGCCAACAAGACGATCCAACAGCTCCGAGCGCCGCAACAACGCGATCAAAACTGCCTGACCGCTGTCGTCCGCATAAAGACGGTAGGGTTTACTTTCGTAGCCAGTCTCAAATGCCGCCCAGACAATCCGCGAAGTATCGTCGATGTCTGCCTGTCCGTCATCAATCTCCCTGGTAAGCTGCGCATAGACGCTCGGCGTCAGCCCCTTGAATTCCCCGATGGAATCTTTCTGCCACTCCATATGCGCGCCGTCAGCGTCCAGCCGCACACGCAGCGTATGAAGCTTAGGTGATTCAAACTCGACGGCGGTTTCCTCCAGCCAGTCGCGCCATTTTTCCACCTGCTGATTCCGAAGCCAGCCTGAAGCAAGTGCATCCACCTCTTTTAAATCGGTAGCCTTGGAAAGTCCCTTGGGAAGCGGTTTACCGACCGTGCGCAAATAAGCCGCGATATACAGCCACATTTCCCATGCAGAGTTCGGCAGTGTCGGCCAGAGGTTGAGCGATTCATCCTCCCAACCGGCATCGGAACCAGCGCTGATGAGATAATTGACGTCGTCAGCGTCCACGCTCAACTCGTCCTTAAACTCCTCGTAAAACTCATCCATCCGCCGCGCAAAACTGGCTTCGGCGCCTTCCAGTTTCTTCCCAAGCTTTGCGCTCAGGATACTAAAAAACGTATCACCACTCTCCTCCGCCGCCTCTTCGTCCTGATCATTCTTCAAGTGCGGGTTCGTGGCCGGGTCAAACTCCGGCGCAGTTTTGCCAAATCCTGTGTACATCAAACCCACAGCGTGATGACAATCCTCCACCATCGGGCAGGTGCAGGAGCTCTTCCATTCGTTCTTCCAATACAGCTTCGTCATGAAACGACCGCGGTCGTCTTTGATCACCCCTCGCCAGCCGGTCTGTCCGTAAATGTTCTCCCATTGCAGAATTTTCCGCGTGTTATGGATTTGTTCACCGCGTTTACGCGTGTTGCCATCAATCGTGGCGAGCCACCGGTAGGCGGCGTCAATAAGGGCGGAGGTAATTTTTACAGGGGCCGACATGGCAATCGGCCATCCTCAAGGAACTCTGGCCAAAGTGCAAGCGTGGTGCCAAACATGTTTACGCACGATAACGCACGATAGGAGGTAACGAAACAGAGGCAAAAGAGGAGAGCTAGAACGCCTCCTCCACCATAACTTGCGGCTACTCAAAATCCTCAGGGATTTTCACCTCGCAAAACCCCCGGCTTTTGTTCTCCGCCTTCATTCCATGCCTTTCATAGAGATGAGGGCAGGCTCTAGATTTACGGGAGCTGAGAGGTGTTTTTTGATTTTTGGGAACTGGACACTTCAGGGCTATCCTAATCCACATCCAACTTAAGACTGCCGGACTGCAATCCACTATTAAACGGATTTGAACCGAGGAATACGCCAAATCCCTCATTGGATTTTTGCGACACTGCACCATTGATCACCGTGATCTTACTTGTGGAGGGATGTTTAAAGCTGCCTTTGATGACACCGGTCTTTGCATTGATTGAGAGTTTGAAGTCGGGAATTACCGCCACGTTTTTGGTGTTAAAAACCACGCTCTTCGTAAGCTGGGAGGTGAGATTTCCTGAGAGTAGGATTGCATCTGCGGCACCATTGGCTGCATCCAGTGAAGCAATAGCGCGCATGTTCTTGCCGCGATCCATATAGATGGAACCGTAGGGAGCGATACCTTCCACGGTGAATCCGGATGAATAATAACGATCTGTAATGAGTGGCAGCTTTTTCCAATTGATTACGCCGTTCAGGTCGCTTTCCGTTTCATCCGCATGGGTGATTTCGCCGATTACCACGCCCTTGCCTTTATACATCACCTGGAATAGCGGCCATGTGTTTGCCTTGGTGATAGACGCAGACAGGCTGAGTTTGTTGCCATCGGGCATCATGCCGACTAGCTTCACCACGCCGGTATTCGCAATTTTTACCGTCGCAAACCCATATCCTCTCGGGTGCAAACTCTCCGAATCCGGGGGAATGATCATGGTATAGCTTTTTACCAGCGCAGCTGGGGCCGGATTTAATTTTGCGTGATAGACAGCCCTGTCAGCCACCACGGCACAGGTGAATTCGTCATTCCCAATTGTCCCCGTGATACGATCTGTTGCGTTAGCGACGACATCCAGCGTGAGGTCGAGCACTAGAGGTGATGTATTTTTGCGGAGCACCGTACCTTTGTAGCTGCCATCACCGGTAAACTCACCTTTGACCGGAAGAATCACCCCATTAAACGTCAGTTTTCCTGTAAACGTGCCGTTCTGCGTAAGCGTGATTTTTAGAAACCCCGAGGTTGTTGTATCAAATGTAGTTGCGCGAACGAGCCCACTGTAATTACCCGCTATTCCACCTCCAAACGGGGTGGCTGCAAAATTTGCGGCAATGGTCGTATCCACATCCGGCATGGTAAATGTAAAGCTGCGCCCGTTGAATTCCAAATCACCGCTCCATCCGTTAAAAACGAATCCTTTGTCAGGAATAGCCGTGATTTTGTACACCTGACCGGCTTCACGGATACTCGATGGCTGAAACCCCGGGCTCACACGTCCTCCCGTTGCGGAACTCACGGAAAGCGTGTGCGTTTGCACGTAGGTGAACGGGCGGGACTGCATTTTTGAAAGATTTTCATCATTATCTTCAGCCAGCACTTCCAGTAAATTTGGGCCAGGCGCAAGATCAGCGGTAATATCCGCATCCCATGCAGTGCCGCTGAGGTTGGCCAGTTTCCACACGCCACCATTTAAACGATAAAGCACCCGTTGCAGTTCCTGGAGATTATCGGTCGCAGTGCCAGATGCAGTCACAGTCTCGGGAGCATTAATGCGCACCTTGTTTGCAGGGGATACGATCTTTAGGACTGGAAGCACAGAATCCGGAATCGGATCAATATGAACAATACTGACATCCGCCCGAGTCTGTGCACCCATTGCGTATTCGCTGCTTTCACCAAGGTTGACCTGTATGGTCTGGGTTGGGTGATACTTGCCATCGTTTTTTGCGGTCACAGTCAAATCCACCGTTGTCTCTCCTGCTGGAATTTCCACTTGTTCCGGAAGTTCGATGTAATTAACTCCGGGAATCGCTGCTCCTGTGACATCCAAGTCCACGATCAATGGCAGTGTCGTGGGGCCATTGCTGCGGGTCAGGCGCAAAGTCCCGGTATCCCCCGCTTCAGATGCACTGTTGTCAGGAGCGGTAATATCCACTTTGGGACGATCCGCTGCATCATCGAAAAGCACCACAGTAGCGGAAGGCGGCGCACCAATACCGTAATCGACATCCGGCAAGAGAGTCAGTTCCAATGTCTCTGCACCTTCAGTGTTTGCATCATCGATTGGATTTACAAAAATAAGCGCTGAACTCGTAGAGCCGCCGGGAATGGTCACCTGCCTACTCATTGTCGAAAAGTCGGCTCCCTCTGTTGCGCTTCCAGTAATTTCAAAATAGACCACCAGAGGATCTATGGTCGCCTGGCTGCGCGAAATCACAAATGCTCCACTGTCTCCGCTGCCGCCTCCGAGAATCTCCGTCGCCACTGCATCCGTTGCGGTCACGCTAACAAGATTTGATTCATCATCCGCCAGTTCGACTGTGGTAAGGGAAATGCCCCCAAAAGTGACGCCGACGGGATTTTGCAACACCACACTAAACCGCTCCGTTGATTCGATATCTAGATCGTCCAGCAAAGGAATAGTGATTTCTTTGAACTGTTCATCCGCATCAAAGGAGAGCGTTCCAGAGACAGTCGTGTAATCCGCGTCCACAGTGGCAGAGCTTGGAACAGTCGTATAATCCACGGTAAATGCGCCTGATTCTCCCACACGATCAACGCGAACCGTGATGGACGCTGCATTTTCCAGCGAGGAGTAACGTTGCTGCGCGAAACGGACCCTTGTCTTGTTCGCAGGTATTCCAAACAACCCGACTTTTGCCGCTCGTAAAGTTCCTGTAGTCCCCGTTCGTTTGTCGAAAATCTGCACCTGCCATGTGCCCTGGCTGTTCTCCCCCCAGTGATGCGTGCTCGTAAATGTCCAGCCGCCATTCAGACCGGTATAGTCATGATCAAAATCATAATAGGTAGCCACATGTTTTTCAGCAAGACGGCTAGTGGTTCCGCCTGGCGATACGATCCGGATATCCAGATCGCTTCTGCGGTTATGCCGGATATCCAGAGTCACCTCCACATGCTCCACGCGGATGTTGTTCGACGTCGAGAAGTCGAAGTTTTTGGTCAGCATGGAATTAGTTACCTCCGGTATGGATTCGCTGCCTCCAGTAATGGTCGCCGTTCTGGTCACTTCCTCCTCTGATGGTAGATTATTCCAGGTCATTGCACGCCTGACAGCCGCACTCGCATCCACCATTCCTCCTCCATAATTATGGTGAAACTTAAATCCCGCCTCATTATCAATCCAGTCGCTGCTGCTTGCGTGATTCTTACGTGCAGTCGTCGCCATAATTTCATGCACGTCACGCCATCCTAGCAAAGGATTGGCAGACAACACCAGACTCACCACGCCTGCGGTCAAAGGGCTGGCAGACGAAGTGCCGCCGAAAGAATTGGTGTAGTCTTTGTTGGAGGGTTGCCCTGCTCCCGGATTATACCCACCACTGCCAGTTACATCTGTTGTAAAAATCCCGAGCGAACCGCCGTTAGACGGCGCACACACGAGAATGTTGGCTCCTGGTTCGCTGTAATAAGAGGATTTCCCTGTGTTATCCACCGCACCAACGGCGATGACATGCCGGGCATTTGCATACCCATCGTAATTTGAATTATCATCTACACCCTTGCCGTTACCTGCTGCGAAAATAGTAATGGTTCCCAGTCCGCCCCGGCCCTGTTCCGCTGCATCCACCAGTGCCTGACGCGCCAGCACGCCAGGGCCATAAACCCCGGAGCCATCGTATGGCCCCCATGAATTATTAGTTGCATGCACGGTGATTCCCGGCTGCCAGAGAAATGCCGCCGCCTCATCGGCATCGCTGCTTGGTCCGGCAATCAATCGCAGCCCTAAAAGCTCGGTTTCCGGCGCGGCACCAGAAACTCCGAGATTGTTGTTTTGTCGTGCGGCCGCCACTCCTCCGACCGAAGTTCCGTGGGCGTCTCCATTTGAATTATCAGGCGATGGGTCATTACTGGGGCCGTTGTTGAAATTATGATGCTGGCCGCTCGCGATGCTTGGCGTGTTGGCGTCAAGATCAGGATGCGCGACTTCAAGACAGTCATCAATAATTGCCAGGGTCACTCCGTTGCCCTTCGTGGTATCCCAAGCTTCCAGCACATTTGCATCCGCCCCTGGCGTTCCGTTGCCCTGTCCTGTGTTGCGCAAATGCCACTGCTGCCCAAAAAACGGGTCGTTAGGTAAAATAGCTCTTGGCTGCTGCTGACGCTTCAATATCGGATCGGCAGAATAACCAGCGGCGCGAAGCCCGACCGCCCCTTCCAGCGCGCTCCAAGGCGAATCAAACGTGACTAAAATGACGCCTTTTGCCCTAGTGGATTTCCAGGATTTCGCACCTGTTTTTTGCATGGCTATGCGGGCGGCCTCCGCCGGGGTTTGATCTTTTACTTCGAGAAGTAATTCATGCGTGGCAATCCGCCTTGATCTGACATCGCGCACACCCTGCACATACAGAACAGGGAAGACTTCGACACCAGGCATTCCCATGCTGAGTTCATCCTGTTTGCGGATCGCCTTCTTTCTCTCCAGCGGCTTCGCCGTTCTCACCAGAGCGCTTGAGCCTCTCGCTTCTATCACAGTTACTCCTGAAACCTGCGTGGAGATTACTGATTTTAAATCCCGACTACTCCCAGAGGGGAATATCAACATTGCCTCGTCTTCCGCCAATTCCAGATTACGAAGCGCGCCGCCATCGTTTATCTGATATTTCGCCTGCGCAGCAGCGGACATTACCGCCAACGTTAAGAGCACCAATAACACGCTCCACCGAGGAACTGTGGCCGGCATATGGAGAGCGTTTTTCATGGACGCAATTAAAGCGGACATTTTGCAAATCACCCACGCTTTTTACTTACCCGAATCAATTATCTCACAAGCGGTAAAGCTATGTTGTTTTCATCGTCTAGACAGGCCTTTGATTATGAACTAATTACCTTATCGCGTCCGCCAAAGGTTTGACGGTCATTTTTGCCGACAATTGCCCCGTCAATCAGGAAGCCACCCAGTTCAGGGAGGGTTATCAACACTCCAGATGGATCAAAGTAATCGAGCACGTTTAACGTTCCTACACCAAATAATGGCGTCCCATCATACTCAATATCTACATCGGCCTTATCCGCACCGAAGACAGCACTGGTGCCACTGGATGAGCGAATATTGGTGATAGATTGAATAGATGCGATACGGGAAACCGAACCGGCTATTGCAGAAAGTAAGTTGGAGAATACCACATTATCCAACTTACCATTAATGCCTAAATTTGTCGGATCAAGCACCCCATCATTATTGCTGTCCTTCACACGGCCGGATTCTCCGACCACTATACCGACATTACCCAAGAGATCATTTACCTGCACATCAACAATATCATCACCAATAAGGACAGTTTTTACAAACGAGCTCATGGTTTCGAAGGTGAATATGTCGTTGTAGGATTTGATGGCTACATTGTTATCGATATTACCAATATTGCCTTTGGCAGCGATGTTCTTGATGGATCCCCCCACTCCAACGTAGCTCTTTGTGGGGTTGTAAACTTGGTTGACTGTACCGCCTCCGTTACCGGCAATAAGATCAATACGCACGTTATCTCCGTCCTGGACAAGACCGATAATACTGCCTCCGTTACCGCCTTTTCCGTTACTGCCACCATAGGCAAGCGGGTCTGAAGACGGATCGAGGGTTGTACTATAAACATTGCCACCCTCACCAGCAATCACCAGTACCTTGGAGCCGGAAGTCGCTGCTGCAGAGAGGCGCGCATCGGTAATGTTTCCGCCATTACCTCCTAATTTTAATCCTACCCCGCCTTCACCGGAAACAGCTACGAAGGAAGTAGCGGTTGTAATCCCCACAATATTGGAAAGTGCTCCACCATTACCACCTGCGCTGCTATAGCTGCCACCTCCAGAACCCGCAATATAGCGGTTGAACTCGCGAACGAATACATCGGAAAATCCACCAGAAGTGACATTCACCTTACTGATCGTCCCGCCACTGCCTCCGTTGCCCGAATAACCAACACCTCCGTTGCCTCCGAGGATTTTAACGGAAGATGGATTAAAACGCCCAGGACTATTCACAAAATCCGTCACATTCCCACCACTACCTCCAGTGGAGCCATTTCCGCCATTACCGGCAAATACAGAAATATCTCCAGAAAGAAAGTTACTGCCTCTTGGATCATTTACCACGACCGCAGGACTGCTGCTGATCACTGAGCCACCATTTCCACCAGAACCGGATATGGAGTTTCCGCCATTACCAGCCTGATAGAGGAGATAACCATCACCGTCTTCAATAGGCGGGAAGTTTGGCTGGAATTTTGTAATGCTACCTCCATTACCACCCTTCTTGATGCCAGAGCCACCATTACCAGCATAGACCTCGATAGAGCCAAAGTCACCGCTTGAGGTGTTATCTAGCACGTCTTTGAGATTGTTACCAATGACTGAACCACCCAGTCCACCGTAAACCCCGGATCCACCATCACCTGCTATAAATATATAACCCGCCTGAATGGCTAGATTGGACAGATTCCCCCCGGCTCCTCCGGTTCTAGTAAGACTGTCGCCCCCTGCACCTGCTTCCAAATAGACACTATACGTAAGCGGGCCTGCAAAAGTTTGCACTGCAACACCGGTGAGCGATCCGCCCTTGCCGCCATCCAAGTAACCATCCCCGCCAGCACCAGATATCAGGCTGACGAAACCATTGTATCCTGATTCCTCAGGAATAATAACAGTGAGACTGCCGGTCGGTAATTCATCAAAGGAAGCTGCATTTTTAAGGGTATTACTACCCAAGTTTCCACCATAGCCACCTTTGCCAGTGATTGAATCCCCTCCATCGCCAGCGGTAATAGACAATCCATTATTAACTATAAAAACCCTTCTAGGAAAGTCGAACCCTGCATCGAAAGAAAGTCCCACCAGGGCATCATCGAAGTTTTTTGTAGGAGCTCCAAAAACAAATCCATAATCATCACTATCCGGCGAAATGCCGTCATCGACAGATACCGAACGATAAGTATCCCACACTCTTACTGTATCGTCTAAATTAATGTCACCTATCGCAATATCGGTAGATCCAGGAGTCGGGTTGTAATATTCACCGGGCGCAAAATTCAAATATTGGGAATCGAGTATATGTCCGAGCGTGAATAGCATGAAGTTTATGCCGTTCATTTGCGTTCCATCTGGAGAAGCATTTCCGACCAGAATTCCGGCTATATCACTGTTGTCGTCATCAATATTTTCAGAACCATCCTCACTACCGGTGAGTTTGATGCCTAGATTTTGGGTAATGTCTGGAACGCCCGTTGGATTAAATGAAACAATGCTGAAATTACCAGCGCCATCACCTTTCATCAGAATCAAAAAGTGGCTGCCGTCAGCTTCACTCCAGACCCCAATGTCGGTAAATGCATCCCCATCCATGTCAAAGAGGACGAAGTCATGCATCTTTGCGTCTTTAAGATTAATGTGATTACCATCGTCTCCTGGTAGTTTTCGATCCACATCCACCTTCCCAATTGATAAGGAACTCGAAAATAAGGTACTAAAGCCGTCAAAATAGATGTCTAAGTCACTATAATCCGCTTTGAAAATCAGATTGGATCCATCCGTTCCCTCTTCGCGGCTGAAGAACAGGTAATCGGGACCTACTCCACTAGTTTGAGCACTGGTATGCATCCGTATGTCAGCCTCATCGTTTGTGGTGGAAATTAAGGCAGGGATACCATGTATAAAGTCTGCATAAAAGTGGCCATTGCCTTTTGTGGGATCCTCAGGGGCGGCGTCACCACGGAGAATAAATATGACCTGCGCATTCCCGGAATCCTGCTTGGTATTCACCGCAAGGTCCATGATTCCGTCACCGTCATAATCACCAGCATTCAAGTCCACCACTGCGATGGCTTGATTTGCGAAAAACCCAAACGTCCCATTCTGAACATTATGCAAATCCTGATAGCCGAACAGCCCAGGAATCGAAGTATAAATGGCGTCGGTGAAACCCACAAATTTGCCAGACTCATCCGCCTTGTTCAAATACACCGCAATCCCGCTTTGGTTATTTTCGCTCGATGCGACGACGATATCCGGGCGTCCATCTCCGTTAAAATCCGAGACGAGCAAACTGCCCGGATTTTCCATGGTATTGAGGTAGATGGTGGGTGATGCCCCAGCCGCTCTGACTCCTGTTGGATCTAAGGTGCCTGCAAGACCGCCAAAAACAACCACGAGTTGATCGGGCCGTGCACTAGTATAAACGAAATCGTTAATCCCATCGTTATCGAAATCAATATCGCGGTGTGAGCCCACTACCAAAGGGTTCATGGGGTCCAAAACATTTGTAGGATTGCCCACGGCATTGCCAATATCGCCAGCGAGACGCTGACCTGAAACCAAAGCCAAAACAAAGGGATCATCCAAGTTACCTGTAGTTTCAAACGTAGCCTTTGGAATTGATCCTGCGTTTCCGCCATTTCCAAATCCATCTCCCCCATTGCCTAGTGTGATGATAATGCGGCCCCCGATATCAATAGGATCTGCTGGGTTTAACTCAATAATTCCACCATTGCCACCTGCCCCGGAAGTTCCTCTGCCGCCATCCCCTGTCTCTAGTCTCACCAGGCTTGTGACGGATCCATGATCTGAATAGCCAATAATGGAGCCGCCAGACTTACCGACAGGACCAACACCGGCATTTCCAGCAATCAATGCATAGCCACCTGCTGTATCACTCGGAATGGCGATATTTTTCACATTACCGCCCGCTCCATTATATCCACCGTTACCTGCTCCAAAAGTCCCTACATTGACCGGGCTTATTCCATCCACCACTTTAAATCCATTGATGCTCGCACCATCCTGGTTTGCCGGCTGAATAAATGGCTGCAAAAAGCCGACGATGTCCTTATGGGTCACTGGATCCAATCCAAACCCGTCAGGGGAGGAACCAAACGAAAAGTGTTCACCACCAGCGGCTGAACCAACCTTGATGGATCCAATCGTTGGATTGGTTTCTATGTAGTGATAGCCAGTATAAGCCGGTGCAAAAACCACGGACTGCAAATTCTTGCCAGAAGTATTGATAATCAATCCCCCGTCGTCCGCCCCAAAGCCGCCGCCTGCATAAATATTTCCCATGATGGAGTAGTTACTCAACGCCAGCACGTTTTGAATAGCGGTTTCCGCTGAAATTTCATCCGTTCTAATAGAGCGCAGTTCGATCTTTTCGATTTTGTTGTTTAACAACACCTTGCCGTCACGGCCATCCGTAGCGTCATTATTGGAGTCCGTCAGCGTGTAATCCGAATTCAGATTGGTGACAATATCTCCATGGATATCCACAAATGAAATCATACGCATCCCGTCGCCTGCAGCGATCCCGGTGATTTCATCATAATCAATCTGACTATTTCCGTTAATATCCGTACTGAAAACCAGCGCTGCGCCTTTCTCTAAGTACATCATGTAGGAACCCCCTGAAGATGATGTTGCTAGCCCGGCGTGATCCGTGCCTGCAACTAACAGAGTCGCAGAACCAACCGTAGGCACGACAAAACCATTCAATATCGCCGGGGCGATACGTGATTCCAGAGGCTCAACGATGCTGAATTTTGAAGCGAGGGGAAACTTCTTTGGTGTTTTCATATGATGTAACTGGGAAAAATTAAGCGGGGGTCTGACCGTTTGCGTTTGTGAGATCAATGAACTCGATGACTCCTGTGTCTGCGTTCACTCGAAGCAGTGCTTCTGGGCGCACGTTTCTCTCACTATCCTTGAAGACTTTCGCTGCTACAAATCCATCGGTTTCTGAAGTTATGGAATCGCCGATGCTAAAGAAGCCGCTGCCGTCATTGTCTGCAAATTCGCCATCCGCTAGACTAAAAGTATTTGCGCCTGCATCCAAAGGATTGACCACGCCTCCCAGCACGTTCGCAGTGTCGAAGTTGGCGTAAGAGCCATCCGGGTTGGTTTTCGTCGGGTTTTCAAGTCCCAGCAAGGTAACATCAGTCAAGGCCTCCACTATGTTCCGCGCTTCAAATACGTCTCCAACATCAGGACGTCCGGCTACAATGGATGCAATCGAATGTGCAATAATCTTACTAACACTTCCAGATTTACCATCGGTCGCCGCAAATTGTGTGGGGGATGCAATAGTCAGAATGTTCACGTTTGCACCGCCAGCTCCCGCAAATACACCACCCATGGTGCTGAATCCGAACGACTCTCCGCTTCTTACGCCGATGTCTCCATTGACACTGACACCGCTGACGCTTCCGCCAGCTCCACCCTTACCGTTGATCAGGCTGGTATTGCCGCCATTTCCAGCTGCGATGTGACGGATGATTGTTCCTGGATCCATTGAATAAACACTCGTGCCAGGCAGATCAATTCCGATGTTAATATCGGTAATATTGCCACCAGCCGCACCAGTCTTCACGGACGCTATCTGCGCCATTCCGAAGTTATCCCCACCATTTCCAGCAACAATTTCAACCTCAGCCGTAGCCGAGCCGCCGCCGAATATGTTTACCTGACTGATGGAACCGCCTTTGTTCGATTTCGCGTCAATCGCGCCGCCATTGCCTGCTTTGATTTCGGTGAGGCCTGTGATTCCGATGAAGCCTGCGATATCGGTAATCGAACCGCCTAATCCCGCGACTTTTCCGCCTCCCGAACCGTTACCCGCTAAAATACTGACAGAACCCGTTGGGGCGGATCCCAAATCCGCTGTAAGCACACCGATCATATCTGCATCACGCACAGCGCGGAATACGCCTACGCTTTTGATATTTCCACCAGCGCCTCCAAAAGCACCGTCACCGGCTTGAACAAATGCATTGGTTCCGACTGAAAGATTAGCAGATGTAATATTACCGCCAAGAGACTTCTTACCTCCAAGACCCGCATCACCGGCAGTAAAGGTTACCGCTCCGGCATAGGTTTCGCCACCGACTGACAAAAGTGAACCGCCGCGCCCGCCCACGCCGGCTTGTGCGTCTCCGCCTGAACCTGCAGTGATACCAATATCACCACCACTGACCGTGCGGATTATGTCATCATCCAAATCAACTCCTGTTATATCTTTTCTCCCCAGAATAATATTGATCGTGGTAATATTTCCTGCGGCTCCGCCGGGGCCAGTTTGACGTCCACCTCCACCACTGCCTGAGGTGACAACCGCAGATACAACCACTGGCGCGAGTTCGTTCTCTTCTTTTCCGTTAAAGGCGATTGCCTTCAATGAACCGCCGATACCTCCATTACCTTTAAAGACTGCGTCGCCACCATCGCCCGAGACCACCTCAAAACTCAGTCCCACGGTTTCATCAAATTGAATATTAGAAATGGACCCGGCTGCACCGCCATTCCCTGCGTTTCCAAGACTGCCCGAGTCGCCGCCGCTGCCGGATTTAATCAATGCCAGCCCCTCATTACCCGTTCCTTCTCCTTGAGATTCATTGAGATTTATCCCCGCTACAGACCCGCCCTTACCGCCTACCCCCTTCTGGCTTGCTCCGCCGTTCGAGGCAAGTGCTGTTCCATTAATTGAAAAACCCTGAATATCCGCATCCGTTATCGTAATATTACTGATTGAACCACCATTCCCGCCCTTACCCGTGGTTCCGGTTCCGCCACGTCCTCCATCAATAATAGCATTCTGAATTTTTGAGCCGCTCGCTCCTTTTTCAAAAAGAAGATTGGATAGTGAACCACCATTACCGCCGGTTTTACCTCCATCAGACCCATTCCCACCGCGAATATCCACGGAAGTGCCGATTAGTTTAGAGGATGTGATGTTGCCACCGTTGCCACCCGCTGACTGGAACAATATCGTAGCTCCACCATCGCCGCCCTGGATAATCAGCTTAGAATCCACGGCAAGAACATCGGGATTCAGCAATTCGACTGAACTCACTGAGCCACCGCTGCCGGCCTTGCCTATAATACTGGCATAATCGCTGTTGCCACCATCGCCGGCATAAACCTCGATGTGCTCACTTGCTCCGTTAGGGGAGGCGAAAATTTTTGACTTGGTCACTGCTCCCCCGTTGCCGCCTATTTTGCCGGCACCACCGTCGCCGCCCTGCACCAGAACCTGATCTCTTAACGGAACGGCGGAGATAACCGGTGTCGAGCTTCCAGAAACACGCTCGTAGCTGATATAAACATCTTTGATAAAGCCGCCATTGCCTCCCTTTCCTAGCTTTGTAGTCGAGCCTGCTCCCCCAACTCCTGCACTAACTTCGATTTGATCATTCTGGGTGGTATCTTGAGCATCAATATCGCGTCCATTCGCTAAAATATTACTCACCGAACCGCCAGTTCCACCGGAGGCGACGATGCTGTCGCCTGCCCCACCAGCTCCTGCGCGAATGATAAATCCATCGGTATCATCCAGTAGAGTGATGTTGGATATTGAGCCGCCGATTGCGCCTTCACCGCCTCCTCCAGCCTCCATCAAATTCAAGCTGCCCAGTGTTGCCCCCTTAATCGAAATACCCTTCACTTTTGCCGAAGGAGATACTGAAAGGGTGTTATTTGCCCCACCTGAATTCATGGACGTATTGAAATCAAAAGTGACTGCATTCGCTGCCGCGCCAGCAAGCACTCGATCCACGGAACCGATCACTTTTAAATTGATGATGTCCCCACCGCTGATGACGCGTCCTTCTACATTCCCTGAAACCAGCAGATTCCCGAGTGTATTTAGAAGCAGATCCTCCGCGAATCCTAAGCTTTCAGTAGTGCCACCGATTCGGCCGTTGAAGTCATTGTAGTTGGTAACGATATCGCCATACACGCTTCCTGAAATTGTGGCCGTCACATTTTTACCCAAGGAAAGGCCAGTGAGCTCGTTCAATTCAACGATATTGTTGGAGTTTATGTCAGTAAAGACGGCAACCATATTACCTACGATGCCCTTGCTCGAGGTGACCCCGCCGATCAAAATCGTTTGCGCAGATATGCCGTCATTGTAAATCACCTGATCGCCCGACTGTAACTGGAGGTAAAATGCGTTTTGTCCAATGACTTCTGATATTGGATCATCAACACTCATCCCGGTGTCTGTATCTACAAACCCACCCGTTGTATTGTATTGTAGTGTTCCCGATGGGCCGACTAAAAAAACTGCTGGCGCTATACGAGTTTCGAGAGGCTCGATGACACAACATGGGATACGATTCTTGCTCATTTTTAAGTGGGGGATGGTTACGAGGGGAAAACTCAGGCTGCGTGCTGAAAAATTATAATCTCACTACAAGGGGGAATAGCTGGGGTAATCGGATCATTCCGACAATTTATTAGGAGCAGACCGTAAAAATTTGCCCCCCAAGCGGGCCTTAGAATTACACAATTCTCACTGACTGCAACCCACTATTATGATTTGGACGAGAGTTTATTGCTTAAGACGTTTCTGTAAATCGAGTTCCAGCACCCCAAAACGCTGCTCGTAAGCAGACAGTGTCGCATTCAAATTTAAGCAGAGGCGTTTTGCAGCATCCGGCGTCATGATAATACGGCTCTCGATCTTCACCGGCTCGGTAGGTGCGGGATTATAAGGATCCACATTCACGCCGAAAGTCAGGTAAACTTCATTAATGTTCGCAGCGATACCTACCACGTTGGCGTAGCTGGTTTTCGCGTTGGAGTCGTCGATCTTGATCTGAGTTTGCGGGGGAACGGCTGTAGGATTTTCTTCGCTCATAATTTGGATTGGTATTTTGGTTGGATTTGGGGTGCTGGCTCATAGCTGACGCCTCCAGTCGACGCAACCGATTTGTCATAGGAGTCTGTTGAAATACGCAGCGGCGCATATCGCCGGGTGAAATTTTAACAACCTCACAGGAAAAGCCGGGCACTGGACAAACCTACGCCTGACCGCAAAGCTGCGCGCTTGGAAAACACGGACGCCATCCTCATGCGAAAAATCCGCTTCAGTGACACGAGTCTGATTCTCACCTGGTTCAGTGCGGATTTTGGGAAAATCAAAACGGTCGCGAAAGGCGCGTTGCGTCCGAAAAGTAAATTCAGTGGCGTAATCGATCTTTTCTACGAATGTGAAATTCAGTTTGCCCGCAGCACGAAAAGCGAGCTGCACACACTGCGCGAGGCCGGGTTGCTCAACGCCCGCGACGGAATCCGCAAAGACTACACCCGCGTCGCACTCGCCTCGTATTTTGTGGAGTTGCTAGAGCTCACGACAGAAACCGATCATCCCGCGCCCGACCTGCACGACTTGTTCAAGCGTGCACTGCATCATCTCGACGAAAAACCGCCGAGCCGCCGGGCGTTCGATCATTTTGAAGCCGAGCTCGCCCGGCTTCTCGGAATCCAGAACCCGGCCGCCACACCAGTCGCCGCCCTCATGCGCGTCTATCACAAGCTGCCTTCCTCCCGGAAAGAGATCCTTCGTCTGCTGGATAAACGTGCATAGGGGACAAGGAAGGAAAAGGAAGAAGGAGTAAGGAGAAGGGAAAAAGGGCGAGGCGCTTTGCGCTTGGGTTGAGAGATTCATTCCACCGACATGTAACGATTCAACCGTCCCTTCAGGACTAATGCAAACTGCCGTTCCCCCGGCGTTGAAACGCCGGGATATTGTCACACATACCAATTCTCCATTGAGAATGGAACGTCTCTCCAAGCCCCGTTGGGGCTCAACGCAGAGCATGAAAACTTGTGGGTAATGCTGATTACAGTGACGCCGCTACTACGATGCTTCGTTCTCAATCACGAATTGGTATAAGTCCCTCCGGGACAAAGCGGGCAAAAAGAACGACGACCGGAAAGAAGGGATTAATCGCGGCCAGCAGGAGCTTGGTAATGAGGATGCGCCGCCCGGGTTTTGACGCTACTTACAATCACTCACTTTTAGTGCACCCATTTCCAACTCTGTCATGACGCGCGAGCAAATCGCCTCGCCATTTTTCCCTTCCTCCTTTTTCCTTCGCTTCGCTCACAACTCCTTCACACGAATCCATGTCGAAACCGTCTGCCCGCTTTTCGGATCCCGTGCGGTGAGCTTGTGCTGGCCTTCCTCGGCGATGGCGTAGTTACGTCCGTCGCGCTGTTGAAATTGCAGTGTATCGCTCTGCCACTCGATCACCTCCGTCCCTTTCGCGGTCAGCGGCACAAACCGGCTCGTGGAAATATCGGGATCGACAATAAAAGTGGACCCGGGCTGCGGAGAGACGAGATGCAGGCGGCCATCCGGTGCGGCCACCACACGGGACGTCAGATTATTATCCGCACTTTCCGCCCAGGCGGCATATTCAGGTCCAAGTTTCACCCGACCTGACTCGTCATAATCCTCGGGTGATTCTACGGGCGGCAGACGGCTCTGATTAAACTTCTCAGTCACCATTCCCGAGCGCGGCTCGTTTACGATTTTTCCGCTCAAGGGATGAATGTTCCGCTGCACGATGCTTCCTGGTTTTGCATACCAGCTCGTGCCGAAACGCTGATGCAGATAGCGCATCACATCGTGCATGATCGGTGCCGCCCCAGTGATCCCCGAAACCTCACGCATCGCGCTACCGTCGAAATTCCCGACCCAGACTCCAACCGTATATTCGGGCGTGAAAGCCATCGTCCAGTTGTCGCGAAAGTCCGTGCTCGTTCCCGTCTTGCAGGCGACAGGGAAATCAAAATGTAAAAGGGAATTAGTGCCAAAAGCCATGGAGCGTGCGGCGTCGTCTGAAAGCATGTCGGCAAGCAGCCAGCAGGATTCGAGAGACGGACGCTTCGGCGCAGGAGCCGTCGTCGGTGCTTTTACCGGATCGTCTTGCAGAAAACGATAGGGTCGCCACTCACCCAGACGAGCCAGCGCCGCATACGCATTTGCGAGCTCCAGTAAACTCACCTCCGCATTTCCAATCGCCAGTCCCAGCCCGTAATAATGCGCCTCTTTCGGAAAGGTCGTCACGCCCCATCCCTGCATCTGCTTTTGTAGCGCACCCGCACCGCCAAGAGATTGCAGCAGCTTCACCGCCGGGATGTTCAGTGAGCACGCGAGCGCATTGCGATAACGCGCCGGACCGCAGCAGTGGCGGTCGTAATTATCAGGACGATACGGACCGCTCTCCGTCACAAATTCCGTGGGCACATCGGCAATAATCGTCGCGGGCGTATCGCCACGTTCCAGCGCCAGGAGATAAATAAACGGCTTAAGTGTGGACCCTGCGGAACGTCCGGAAAGCGCCCCGTTAAACTGTCCGCTAGCCGGCGAAAAATAATTCTCAGAACCCACCAAGCCCAGCACGCCACCCGTCTTGTTATCGATCACCACCACTGCGGCGTTGCGCACGTTTTTGTCGTGCAGTCTGCCAAGCTTATCCTCGATGACCTTTTCGATATGCCGGTTCAAATTCAGATCAAGCGTGGTTCGAAATGCCGTACTGTCTTCCGGTAAATTACTTTGCAACAAGGCGTCCACAAAATGCGGCGCGTTGAAAACTCGGGACGACGGCTTAATCCGCAGTGTCTCACTGGAGGCCCGTGCATACTGCTCCATACTCAACCACCCATTCGCTTTCATCCGCAACAAAACGGTCTGCTGACGCTGCTTCGCGCCTTCAAGATTGCGATGTGGATTCAGTCGCGCTGGATTCCAAGGCAGCCCGGCAAGAAACGCACTTTCCGCCTCGCTCAGATCCCCCAGCGGCTTCCCAAAGTAATAGTCCGCCGCAGCCACAACCCCGTAGTTCAAATTCCCGAAATCGAGCCGGTTGATATAGGCGGTGAAAATCTGTTCCTTCGTCCAAAGCTGCTCCAACCGCAGTGCGGTGACTATTTCCAGAAGCTTTGTCTTCAACGAACGCACACGCGGCACCGCCGTCTTCACGAGCTGTTGCGTAATGGTGGATGCTCCGGAAACCGTCCGCCCGGCTTTCACATTGTCGCGAAACGCGCGCGCAGCAGCGAGGGTGTCCACTCCTGAGTGATCAAAAAAGCGCTTATCCTCCGCAGCCAGAAACGCATGATGCAAAATCTCCGGAATTTCCTGGTAGGTGAGCACACTTGAAAAGCGCTCATTTACCGGCGCCTCCCGCAGCGACACCCCGTTGCGATCCAGAAACTCAACGCTCTGAACTGGCTTCCTAAGCAAACCCTCCGGGACCGGCACCCACTTCAGCGCAAACCATCCTACAATCACCAGCCCCGCCATTATTATAGCTCCACGCACGAGCCAGCGGCGGATTAAAAGCCGCCATCGTTTTGCCGATGTCTTATTCATGCAAATTCCTCACAGACATATCAAAACCATATCCGGAAAGTAAGTTTTGTAACGGCCCTGATTCCTCGTGAGAAGGGGTATCCCCAGCACCTGAGCATGTGCGCCGATGAAAAGATCCGGTAGACCAGTTGTTCTTGAGCCACCTCTGTGGCGATAAGCCAGATGCGCTTTTGCCGCGAGGAATAATGCCTCACGGGGAATCCCCGATAGCTGTATTTCCATAGCAGAAAAAAGCGCGTCCACTTCGGCAGGCGACCCTGCGTTACAACAAAGCTCCGCATAAACCATAGCGTTTACCACAAAACCCTCTCCCGCATATTTCTCCAAAGCATCACGAGACCAATCCAGCCAAACTGGGTCCTCGTTCACCGCATCCAAGATTACATTACTGTGTACAAGCACCGGCATCCTTACTCCCCCCGTGTAGCTTTCATGATTTCATCGGTGCTCATACGCCCTTTCCACAGTCCTATCACACTATCAAACTTCCCCTTCT
>Ga0105046_10004658_pt1 | contig 21801 bp, 17 predicted proteins | sample MAT03_FD_78385 | JGI IMG/M metagenome (GOLD analysis project Ga0105046, IMG submission 78385) | Freshwater microbial communities from Lake Fryxell liftoff mats and glacier meltwater in Antarctica - MAT-03 (megahit assembly) | ecosystem: Environmental > Aquatic > Freshwater > Ice > Liftoff...
TAGAATAATTATTAAAAAGGATTGTAGTTCCATTGTTATCATATAATGTGGCAAAGACGTTTTGCGAATAAACCGGATTCATTGTTACTGTCAACCTTCCATCTTCCGGTAAAGTAATGCTATATACATCCGTTGTATCATCATAATGATTGTAGTAGTAGCCGATATGTCCTGTCATGCTAGAGTTAACAGGAAGTATTAATGCATTTGGTATATAATTATTAGGCTCCACATCGTTTGTCAACGGGGCTGGATTTAAATTAACCACTAAGGCGTATGGGGCGAATTCAGATGCGTAGAAAGTTCGAATGTGTATATAATAGGTACCTGCAGCTAATCCATCTTTTGTATAAGTAGCTGTACTTGTTGTGTAGCTACCTGTGAGTTGAGTGGTTCCGTCGAAATCATATAATTCGGCAAATACATTGGCAGCATTATACGAAGTAATTTTTAAGCTGATTAATCCATCGGCATTGGTGGTAACCTGATACCAATCGTTCAAATCATCATAGCCATTATAAGCATAACCAATATGACCGGTTACCGAATCTCCCGGCTGAATTACTACAGCACCGGTATACGTGTCATTCATTCCAGGATCATCAGGAACGGTGGGTTCATGTGTAACTACTAAAGCATAAGGAGACCATTCTGAATTGTAAAAATTTCTGATGCGAATGTAATAAGCACCTTTTGCTGCACCATCTTTGGAATAAGTAATAGTTCCCGCTGTATAGCTACCGGCTAAATTTGTAATAGTGTCCCCATCAAACAATTCAGCAAATACATATTGTGCATTGAGTGAAGTAAGTTTGAAAAATATTTTTCCATCTTCCGAAGGTGTAAATTTATACCAATCTGTTAAATCATCATATCCATTGTAATAGTAACCTATATGCCCGTTAATGGAATCATTGATGTTGATGGGTACTGCGTTCAATGCAAAATTATTATTCTCTCCTGCTTCTGTCGTATTAGGAGGTAAAACCAAATTGTTTTTTAATTTATAAGGTGCAAATTCTGAAGTGAAAAAATTGCGAACGCGAATATAATAAATCCCTGGCAATAATCCATCTTGACTATAATTAGCCGTTGATGTAGTATAACTTCCAGCTAACTTTGTGATTCCATCTCCATCGAATAATTCAGCATATACATTTTGATTATTGATGCTAGTAACGGTGAAGTCTATCCTTCCATCTGCATTCGTTGTTAAAGCCCACCAATCTGTTAAATCATCATATCCATTGTGGTAATACCCAATGTGACCGGTTACAGAGTCATTTAAATTTAAAATTGATGAATTTGTATATAAATCGTTGTCCCCACTATCATTGTTAATTCCAGTTGCAACAAAACTCGGAGTAAAAGTGTAAGTCGGTGTGCCGTTTCCGTAAAAAGCAATGAAGCGAATATAATAGTATCCAGCAGCCAATCCATCCTTTGATATTGAAGTGATCGAATTAGTGTAGTTTGAAGCAAATAATTCAACGCCAAGTGTGTCGAAAATATTACAGTAAATGTATTCTCCATTGTCGGACGTCCAGCTAACGCTGAGTTGACCATCTTCGGGAAGTATAACCGAATGCCAATCTACATCGCCATTAGTTATTGCTCCTGAACCAGGAGATCCAAGTGTTGCTACATTAGCCTGATTCCAGGCGTCATTCGGTTCGGTTTCAGCCTTAATATTGCTCCAAAAGAACAATAAAAGTACAAGGAGTTGAATAGTTTTTTTCATGATCATGTTTTTTGATTCAAAAGTCCAAATCTTGAGGATAGGGGTCAATAACTCATTTGCGTTATTTCTTTACGTATTGTATATTTGATGAGATTTTGATTTTATATTAAAACGTATGAAGTGTTGGCTATTGAAATACATTTGCATTTTTGGAATCGTTTTATGTTGGTTGGTACAACAATCATCGGCACAAACGAATAAAATTATCAAGGCACGTGAAAAAATATTTGCAAAAGGGAAGCTGCCGTTATTTGAGGATGTTATTAAATTGTTAAATGAAAAGAATTCGCTGGCTGAAGATTCTTTGAAAAAATATATTTTACTCGCAAAGTCTAGTATTTCTAAAAAAGCTTCAGAAGAGGATATTTATGATTTGGAGTATTATGAAGCCTATTTGTATGTAAAAGAAAATTCATTTGAAAAGAGCAAAAAGCATATAGATCTCTTATTAGCTAAAATTTCGAACTCAAATACATCCTCGCTCTTAAGAATGATGCATATGAAAGCGACATTGCTTGTTAGAAATGGGATTTATGAAGAGGGATTGGCTATGTATTATCAAGTATTGGAATTGGCTGAAAAGACGAAAGCAAATGATTATATTGTTGCTGCAAAAAACGGTGTGGGCTGGGCGTATATGGAAATGGGAAATCATAAACAGGCCATTCAGTGGTTTCGAAGTGCGATGTCTGAAATAAAAGAAAGAGAACTTTTAGCAAAGTTTACTGTTTTGATGCAAAATATGGCTGCAACCTTTAATTCATTGCACGAAAATGATTCCGCATTGATATACCTTCTGCCATCCATCGAATTAGCTGATGAAAATCAAGATTTACGTTCCCAAGCAAATGGATATGCAATTAAAGCAGATATCTTAATTGACCTAAACAGAATCAACGAAGCCTCTGAAAGTTTAATAAAAGCTCTTGAAATTAGAAAACAAATTGGTGATAAGTTTTATGTGCTTTCCGATATGTATCAATTGTCGATCTTTTATGCAAAAGTGAAACAATGCGACAAAGGAATTAAAATAGCGAATGAAGGAATTGTATTGGCGAAGCAATCAGGTTTATCATCCAAGCTGATGATCTTATACCAAGCCTTGGCAGCAAATTATAAAAGTTGTGGTGATGATCAAGGCTATATTTCAGAGTTGGAGAATATAATTCGATTAAAAGATTCTATGAATGAAAAAATTTCATCGCTTTCACTTGCAGAAATGTCTGCTAAATATAATTTGGAACAAAAAGAACAACAAATACAACAACAGGTATTCTTACTGGAAGAAAGGAAGTTTATAAGTATTGGTTCTATACTATTATTGCTATTGATGGTATTAGTTGGAGTACAATATTTTCGCTACTTTAAACAGAAGCAAAATGTTACCGCTAGCTTGGCTGTTTATAACGCTCGTGAACAAGAAAGAAGTAGGATTGCTGCCGAATTGCATGATAATATTGGAACGCAATTAGGGTATATCAGCAGAAGGCTGGATTTTGTAAGTCAGAAAGAAAATGATTTAAATGTTAGAAACACTTTGTTGATTAAGGATGTGAGTGTGTCAGCAAGAAAAACAATCGCCGACCTTAGGGAAACTATTTGGGCTTTAAAAAAAGAAAAAATTAATTTGCAGGAATTATCTGACAGAATTAAAGTTTTTGCACAAAAGCAATTTAGCCTTTTACCGGAACTTGAATTTGTGATTGTTGAAATGTATAAAGTGGACGTAGCGTTTTCTTCAGTAGACGCTTTAAACATTTTTCGAATTATTCAGGAAGCAATTCATAATATTACTCGACATGCTAATGCTTCCACCGTGGCCCTGGAATTTAAATCTTATACTGACGGAAATTGGGAGGTGAAGTTAAAAGATGATGGAGTTGGATTTGATGTTTCTAAGAAAAGGGAGGATCATTTTGGATTGGATAACATGGAGCAACGTGCTAAAGAAATCTCGGCAGTATTGTTAATAGAAAGTTTGCATGAAGATGGCACTACGATAACTCTAAAGAGTAATCAATCTGTTTAATATTGATCCATAGTATTTAATTTAAAAATAGTACATATGTGTTATTGAATTTATTAAGATTCGTATACAATTTTGAAAACAATTAGAATAGCTATGACCATCCGTATTGCTATTGTCGATGACAAGCCGCAAAATCGAGTTTCCTTAAGGGAAGAGTTAAGCATTTCTAATAATTTGGAAGTTGTTTTTGTTGCTAAAAATGGAATAGATTTTTTAGAAACCATGAAGGGTATTGAAGAAGCAAAACGACCTCAAGTGGTTTTGATGGATATTGAAATGCCAGAGATGGATGGGATTTCAACGGTTATGCAAGGACGTGTTCTTTTCCCTGAAGTTTATTTTTTGATGCTTACCATCTTTGATGATGAAGATAAAATTTTTGATGCGATTCGTTCCGGTGCCAATGGGTATCTGTTAAAGGAGGAAAAGGCTAGTGTAATTGAGGATTGTATTTTTCAGCTGATAGAAGTAGGGGGCGTACCGATGAGTCCTTCTATTGCCCGAAAAGCAATGAATATGTTGGTGGGGAATAGAAAAACTTCTGTATCGGATGAGTCAAATAAAAATGAAACAGATCTATCAGAAAGGGAATTGGAAGTTCTGAATCTTTTAGTAAATGGCTATGAATATAAAGTGATCGCTCAAAAATTATTTTTAAGTAGCCACACGGTTCGAAAACATATTGCTAATATTTATGCTAAATTGCATGTGAGTTCGAAAGCGCAAGCAATAAATTTAGTGCACAAGAAAAAATGGTTTGAAGTATAGCGTGTTTTACTTTTCTTGAAAGGATTTTTTATTCGAATTTAGATGAACTAATTTCTTAACTGAATCGGAAGGGTACTACGAATATTTTCCAGTTGAAATTGCTCCCTATTCGATTTTTTCATGTTTCCAAGTGTTGCCGTGTCACTCACAAAGTTTTGTAAATAATAGGTCCCTTTGTATTTTTCATGCTCTAAAAATTTAACCATTTCTTGCAAATCATCCTGACTGTGTAAGTCCGAATGAAGTGTTGAACGCACCTCAAATGGGAAGTTGTAACCTATTAGCATTTTCAATGTCTCTTGAAATTTTGAAAAGTGACCAGAGGAAGTTATTGCATAAAAATTATTTTGAAGTGATTTGAAATCAAGTGCTACATAATCGATGAGATTCAATTGGATAAATTGATCGATTCTCTCCGGAGATGAACCATTGGTATCGATCTTCACTAATAGACCCAATTTTTTGATTTCAAGAATTAAGTCACTAATGTCAGCATGTAATGTGCACTCTCCACCGCTCAATACAACTCCATCAAGTAAATTGTTTCTTGTTCTTAAAAATGCTAGGGCCTCTTCAAAGCTAAGTTTTCCTTTTCCTTTTACGATGTCTGGATTGTAACAATATGAACATCTCATGTTGCATCCTGCAAACCAAAAAATGCAGGAGGTCTTGTCCGGATAATCCAGTAAAGTAAAGGGAGTAATGGAATAGATGGGCTTAACAGGATTTGCCTTCCGTGAAATGTGTGCGTTGTTTGTGTTCACCTTTTTTTCCAATGTTAAAACTTTCTACAGGTCTGTGATAGCCCATTACACGTGTGTAAATAAGGCATTTGGTACGATCAGTTTCGTTGAGTAATGAAGACTCAGTGTTTGATTTCATAAGTTTCTTTTGCATCGGTGCTGGTTTTTATTTGTTTTAATAATAGTTCGTCGCATGTAGGACAATATTCATGTTCACCTGATAAGTATCCGTGATGAGGGCAAATACTAAATACAGGAGTAACTGTGATGTAGGGAAGGCGGAAATTTGAAAGTACTTTTTTAACTAAATTTCTGCAAGCCTCCGGACTACTGATTTTTTCTCTCATGTATAAATGCAATACAGTGCCGCCCGTATATTTACACTGAAGCTCATCCTGCAAAAGCAATGCTTCAAAGGGATCATCTGTATGGTCAACAGGAATCTGTGAGCTGTTGGTGTAATAGATGTTTTCATTTTCTCCTGATTGAATGATCTCAGGATATCTTTTCTTATCTTCTTTTGCAAAACGATAGGTGGTACCTTCTGCCGGAGTGGCTTCAAGATTATACAAGTTTCCGGTTGCCTCTTGGAACGATTGCATTTTACTGCGGATGTGATCCAATATTCCTGAAGCAAAATTAATTCCGGTAGCTGTGATTATATTTTCTCGGCTTTCGCTAAAGTTGATGATCATTTCATTCATTCCGTTTACTCCAATAGTGGAGAAATGATTTCTAAAATGACTAAGGTATCTTTTGGTATATGGAAATAAGCCGAGGTCGTACATCTCTTGGATGAATTTGCGCTTTTTTTCTAATGTAGATTTGGCAATCAGTAAAAGTTTGTCAAGTTTCTTGTAGAGTTCGGTCTTATTTCCTTGATGTAAATATCCAAGTCGGGCCATATTCAAAGTAACAACACCAATGCTTCCTGTCATCTCAGCACTACCGAATAATCCATTTCCTCTTTTTAAAAGCTCTCGTAAATCAAGTTGTAATCTGCAGCACATGCTTCTAACAGCGTTAGGCTTATAAGCGCTTGGATTTTCAATTCGATTTCCATTCACGTCCAATAGATATTGACTGCCAATAAAGTTTTGAAAGTAGGAGGAGCCGATCTTCGCAGTGTTTTCAAAAAGTAAATCGGTATTCTCGCCATACCAATCAAAGTCTTCTGTAATATTAACGGTAGGTATTGGAAATGTAAAGGGTTGTCCGTTGGAATCTCCCTCTGTCATCACTGTATAGTAGGCTTTATTAATCATGTTCATTTCCTCTTGAAAATGTTCATAACGCATGTCTTCAAGTTGAGAAACACCTCTGATGCTAGCACGCCTTAAAGTTTCTTTATCAGTAATGTTTTGAAATAAGTGCTGATTATTTCTTGTTGGAATTTGTTCTTTTAAATCATTTGGAACAATCCAATCTAATGTAATATTGGTGAATGGAGATTGTCCCCAACGCGCCGGAACATTTAAATTGTAAACGAAGCTTCGTATAGCTTTTAATACTTCTTCAAAACTTAAGTTGTCTTTAAAAATATAGGGAGCTAAATAAGTATCAAATGAACTTAAAGCTTGCGCTCCCGCCCATTCACTCTGTAGAATTCCTAAAAAATTAGCCATTTGACCAAGTGCCTCTTTAAAATGTGATGGTGCTCTGCTTTCTACTCTGCCGCGTACACCATTGAATCCTTCGTTTAGAAGTACACGTAAACTCCAGCCGGCACAATAACCGGTTAAGCAATCCAGATCGTGTATATGTATATCCCCGTTTCGATGTGCATATCCTTCTTCAGGAGAATAAACTTTGTCGAGCCAATAATTGGCAATGATTTTACCTGCAACATTGTTGACTAAACCTGCATTGGAAAATGAAGTATTTGCATTTGCATTGATTCGCCAATCTTTTTGTCGGATGTATTCCTCAATGGTTTGTGTGCTGTCTACATACGTAGTATGCGAATTGATACCTTCTTTGTTTTCTCTCTGTAGTTTTCTTGTATGGCGGTAAAGCATAAAGGATTTCATGACAGCAAAATGCCTTTTTTCAAAAAGTGTTTTTTCAATGGCATCTTGAATTTCTTCTACACTCCAAGTATCTTTACGTTCAAGAATGGTTAAGATAGACGCATAAACTGTAGAATCAAGTATTTTATTTGCACTATTGAATCCTTTGTTTATCGCATCGTTTATCTTGTGTGTTTCGAGTAGTCGATATTCGCCGTTTCTCTTGATTACAATTTTTTCCATGGATTAAAAAGTTTATTGAACTTGATAGATTTTGATAATTGCTTTTTTAATGAATTTTTAAACAAGTTAATCCTTCATTCAGACTAGTTGTCATTTGCAATACATTTGTGTTTTTCAGCATGGAAAGCATGTCTTTTTTGATGTGCTTGTATTGATCATGAACCGGACAGGGATGAGTTTCAGAACAAGCTTTTAACCCAAGTATACAAGTATTTTCATAAATGTTGCCATCGATGGCTTGTACAATTTGAATCAATTTTATACTCTTCAAAGATTTTTTTTCAATATTAAATCCACCTCGCGCACCCTGTATTGATTTTATAATTTCACTTTTTACGAGGTGCTGTAGTATTTTGGCTGTATAGGCCTCGGGGGCATCAATCTCCTGGGCAATGTCCTTCAGACTAGCTCTCTCTTTATTTAAGCTTTGTTGAGCAATATATAGTGTTGCCCTAATTCCATACTCGCAAGCCTTTGAGAAATTCATATTTTTATTTGTGTTTTCAAAAATAGTTTAAGAATGCTTAATCGGATAAAAATATCCGATTAATTTTGAACAAAATGATGTAGATAATTTTATTATGACTTTTGTTTGTTTTCAGAAATTAAAACAGTGCATTTGATTTTAGAATTCTTGGATGTAAAGAGATGCTTCTGAGTCAAATCTAATTTCTGGTTTTGTTTTTTGGAATTAGAAGTACCTGTATCAACATGAGCATGGAAATGAAAATCCCGAAACCTGCAATAAGAAATATTGTGAATTGTAATTGTAATTGTCGCATCATTACAGAAAAACTGGATGAATTTGGATTTAATTGCCATATTCCTTTTTCTATTCCTGCCCAATTGAGTGCGAGCCAAAATATTGTTAAGCTTATTTGCAGTGTCCAAAAGGCAAAGTTTAAATACTTGCTGTCGTTTTTAATTTTGTCTTTATCGGGATGAAGAAAAATGAAACAAGCAGCAAGCAGTATCATGCTGTTGATTCCGATGGTGGTACCCATCGCATGGGCTACTGTTACATGAGTGCCATGCGTGTATAAGTTGAGTGCGGGGATCGACATAAGAATTGCTTGCCCCATGTTGATAAAGACCCAAACGTTAGTAGCCGCTAAAAATTTATATGGATAATTATATTTCAATTTATTTATTATGCTTACCTCGCTTTTCCAATTGTAGATTATTTTAATGAAAAACACCCACTCTGTCATGCTTACGATGTATCCGATGTATCGAATATATTTTTCTGTTGGCAAGGTATAAATATGATGTCCCCAATTGAACATGAGGTTGAAAAGCCCAAGGAAGTACAAAAAAAATGCAATCTTCGACGATCCAATGCTTTTTTTATTATCGATTTTGTCCATCAAATAAAATGCAGTACCGTATAGCATTTGATTCCATGCTCCAACAAGTGATCCATTTACTTTCCATTGAATTGTCATGTCAACAACAAAGTTTTCTCTGAAGTAAGAAAATTGCCATAAATAATTTTCAATAAAACAAAATAGAAAGAAGGTAATTCCAGTTACCCACATCCAAATATAGACTGGCCAATTTTTTATTTTTCTAACAATCGAATAGAAGTTAAATAGGAAAAGTACCCAAGCCCCAGCAATAGGTAAAGCCCAGATAGGATTAAATTCCCAGTATTCTCTTCCGCCAAAGTCTTGGATGAAATATGAATATATTATTCCGGCAATGGCAATGATCCACAACATCCATTGTAATTTCCCAAGGATGCTGTTTGCTTTCTGTTGGCTGTATTCTTCAATTCCCTTGTATACACATCCGGTTGCTCCTAAAATTATCCAGAATATGGCGGTGCTTACATGCAAAGGTCGAAGAGAGGAGAAGTTGATTTCTTCTTTTAAAAATGAGGCATGCTTATAAACGAATGCAGATAGAATTCCAAAGCATAAAGCAATCACTAAAAGTAGCAATGCGGTTTTTATGAATAAAACTCCAATATCGTTATTCTTTTTAATCATTTTTTTCAATCATACCAAATGCATCAATTTCAAAATTCCTGGGATCTGCCTTTCCTGAAGCATCTGCTGATTTTAAAAACGCTATAAGCTCTAATATTTCAACTTCTGATAAGTTAAAAGACGGCATTTGCTTTGTTCCGGCTTTTAGTAATTCACGTAATACGACTTCTCCTTTTTGCGGATATGATATAAAATTACTTAAGTCAGGACCCAAGTATCCTCCGAGTCCAAAAAGTTGATGGCAACTCTGACAATTGTATTTTTGCCAAATAAGTTTTCCATTTGATGCTATTTTAGAATTGAATTTTATTTCTTCTTTTGCCGAAAGTGGTTGTCGATAAATGCTGAAAGAATACATAAGAAAAGAAAGACAGAGTAGAAAGAAGATTCTTTGAATGAGTTTCGGTTTCATGCAATTTTCGTTTGAATGCTTTTTTGTTTATAAATGACAATTAAATTTATTTTAACTTTTCAAATCTTGCTTGAAAGAATCGTAAATATTTGGGTTCGTATATCATTTTTAATCCTTTAATGTTTTTTCTTTTTTCGTATACATTAGCAGCCGATTCCGCAATAACATCCATATGTGCCTGCGTATATACACGTCGAGGAATGGTAAATCTTACCAACTCAAGTTTTGGTTTGTGATTTTCCCCACTGGATTTTCTGCCTGCCGATACAATTCCTCGTTCCATTGTTCGTACTCCGGAATCTAAATACATTTCAGCTGCCAATGTTTGAGCCGGAAATTGTTCCTGAGTCAAATGTGGTAAAAAGGATTTTGCATCAACAAAAATTCCATGGCCTCCAATTGGTTTTACAATCGGAATATTATATTCAATCATTTTGTTACCGAGGTATTCTACTTGTCCTACTCTTGCATGCTGATGATTATCATCTAAACTTTCTTCAATGCCAAGTGCGATGGCTTCCATGTCTCTGCCTGCCAGTCCTCCATAAGTATGTAGCCCTTCGTAAACAACTACAAGGTTACGGGCTTCTTCAAATACGTCCCATTCATTGGTAGCCATGAATCCTCCTATGTTTACAAGTGCATCTTTTTTGGCACTCATTGTAGCACCATCAGTATAAGAGCAAATCTCTTTTACAATTTCTTTGATGCATTTTTTTTCGTAACCTTTTTCTCTTTGCTGAATGAAATATGCGTTTTCCGCTACGCGCGTCATGTCATGAATAATTCTAATTTTATGTTTTTTTGTATATGTTCGCAACGCTTTTAAATTTGACATGCTGATGGGTTGTCCACCCGCGAGATTAACATTAGTAGCCAAACTGACATAAGGAATTTTTTTAGCTCCATGTTTTTTCACCAGCCGATCAAGTTTTTCAAGATTTACATTCCCTTTAAATGGATATTCATTAAATGGATCATGTGCTTCATCAACTATGATATCTGAAAATGTTCCACCAGCTAATTCTTGATGCAATCGTGTGGTGGTGAAATACATGTTCCCAGGAATAATGTCTCCTTTCTTAATTAGTATTTTTGAAAGTATATTTTCCGCTGCCCTTCCTTGATGGGTGGGTATGATGTATTTGTAACCATAAAAATTTTGAATGGCCTTCTCCAGTTTGTAATAACTTTTACTTCCAGCATAAGCTTCATCTCCGGTCATGAACGCTCCCCACTGTCGATCGCTCATGGAATTAGTTCCGCTGTCCGTTAGTAAGTCAATATATACTTCTTCTGATCTTAATAGGAATGTATTGTAGCCTGCTTCTTTGATCGCTTTGGTCCTTTGTGATCTGTTGGTCATTTTCAAAAGCTCGACCATTTTGATTTTATAGGGTTCTGCCCATGATTTTTTAATGCTCATTTTATTTTTATTTATTCGCTCGTTGATAATGATAGTTTATGAATTTCTTGCTGCATTTTTTCTACACTTGATTTAACGCTCCCGAGGATGTTGTTGTTGATTTCATTGGCTGATGAAAATTGATTGAAAAAATTTTCATAATAATCAATTCCGACAAGTATATTATCTAAAAACTGTTTGAAATAGTTTAGTCGTTTATTATTTAAGTTTTCTTTTGTTTTTTCAAAATCTGATTTGATGTAGCTAAAGTATAACTTAAGTTCATTGACAAAAACATGTGGTCGTTTGATTTTATTTAGGAGATGTGTCCTTCCATAAATATGATTGATCATTTGTCGTAAAGTAAATATTCCGGAAAAATAAGCGAGGTTGGGCCCAGGGCAAATGGTAACAGCACTTAAATTATTTGTCGGCTTTTCATGATTTACTAGTAGGGTGGAAGCGCCAAGTCCTGCGCAAAGGCAATCTTTTTCTGTGATGAAATCTATTTCTATTTTATTAATTTCCTCGCTTAATCCATTATTTCGAATTTGATTTATTTTGAGATGTTGGTATTGTCGCGATGCTGTGCATATTGCAGTTTCCGTGAACTCGGTGTTGTTAGAAAGAAATTTTTTGTAACAAGGACTTCCAGGTTTGTTTTTAGCAACTCTTTGCTTTCTCTGTTTCTCAGAACTGCTCTCCTTAAAATTGTTGAACGGTACTCCTAAGGGAGATGCGTTACTAACAAAATAGTCTGTTGGTTTTGCCCGACTTAATTTACTCAATGTTTCTTTGTCCACATTCGTGGCTTCCGGAACCATCAAGAAAGGACTTCCCCATCCAATTGAATCTATACCATAATTTTTAATTATAAACTGATGCTCTTCAAAAGTTCCAATGCCTCCTTGTGCTGTAATTTTTATTGTAGGGTTGGTTGTAAAGATTTGCTTTTTCGAGAGTATGAGCGCATTTAAACATTCTTTATGTAGTTCGTTGAAGAGTTCTTCTTTTTTGTTTTTAAATTCTTCAAGTATTGGTCCCATTAGCATCCCATTGGATATGAATGCATGACCCCCACAATTAATTCCCGATTCAATTCTAAACTCAGATACCCAGAGTCCTTTTTTTGCTAGATATTTTCCTTGTATTAGGGCCGATCTGTAGTCGCTGACTTTTAATATGATTTTCTTTTTTATATCTCCGCTTTCATCCGGATAAAAATCCTTAAAGTTTGTGCAGTAAGCGAATAGTCGGGGATTTAAGCCTGCTGAAAATACTATAGAAGAACTAAGATCACTATTGGCATATCCTCTTAAAGCAGACAATGCATCAGAAAATTCAAAGGGCAATTCTTCACCTGATTTTGTGTGATTAATTTTATCCAGTTTGGTCATGATGTTTACATCGATGGTGCCCGCTGTAATATATTCCCTTAGTTTTTTTTCAATGTTTATTTTGTCATTATTTTGAGAGCTCTTGAATTCTATATATAATTTTTTGACGCTAGTGTCCTCAGGTAGCAAGTCAAAATAGGTATTGATATCTAAATCTTTTTGAAAGTCTTCTTTTTTAATTTTGTGGATTTGTTTTTGAACAATGACATTAAGTAAATTCAGATAAACTGTAATCCTTCTTGCGCGAGAGTCATGATCTTTTGTACTTATCTTTTCATATGGGATGTCATGATTTCTCGAAATAATTTCTCTCATTTGCTCGATCAAATGATCTTCAATGATCGAAACCACGGAGTTAATTCCATACTTGGCAACTTTAATGGGCGTATCAATCGTGTATCCCAATCCCATGACAGGAATGTGAAAAGTATGAACGGAGCTTTGCATTGTTGAATTCATTAAATTAATCGGACAAAGTTATCCGAATTGAATTCTTGCAAGCATGATAATTGTCAGTAATCACGGGTTGCATTGATTTTCTAATGGAATCATCGTAAAAAAAGTTAATTGAAAACTTATTTTGGAAATTGCCTAGAAAATATTATTCAAATATTATTTTGTGTATTACTCCTCTTTTTTAATTAAACTTCTGTCTAGCTCAATTTTTTTTAATTCACCATTCGGACCTTTAATAATATAAGGAACTGATAAATTTTCGCCCAAAGCCAGAACGAATTTTCGACGAATTCTGGAAATCTTTTCGCTCAGTGAATTGCTAAGCGGCGAACAGAGTTCTTCGACTCCATGGTCAATTGAAGCCTAAAATACTTCATTTCACGCAAAGGCGCAAAATATGCAAAGACGCAAAGTTTTTTGAGCAAAAATTCGTTCATTTTAAGATAATAAAAAAACCTCTATTATTTTGGAGGTTAAAAATAGAAGAAGGGTAGCTGTGAAGTATAAAGGCCAAAAAAGCACAAGCTATTAATTTAGTGCACAAGAAACGGTGGTTTGAGGTATAAATAAAATTTTGGATTGAAAATTTTATCCCAGCTTTTATCTTAGACGTTCTGATTTTCCAATTGTCAAAATAAGTGTCATGTGATACGATTTTTAATGGATGGGCAGTGCTTATCAGACTTGATCTTCCTATTAGGCAAAGGTAAAAATGGAAGGTTTTAGGATGCTTTTGCCCCATATAGATGTGGGAATTTTGTAATACCTTTATTCTTTATTTTAGCACTTAATGGATAGAGTAATTAGATTAGTTTAAGAGCATACATTATGGGTCATATTCGTGTAGTAATATTTGAGGACAATCGGGATTTCGTGGATAGTATGAGTGAACTTATTTTTTCTGCCGAAGGGATTGAATTGGTTGGTGTATTTCATAACTGTAAGAACGTGGTAAAGAATGTTCAACATCTCCAACCCGATGTAGTTTTAATGGATATTGATATGCCTATTGAAAATGGTTTGCAGGGCTTGCGAAAACTTCGACAAGAAGGGAATGAGGTTATTGTTTTAATGTTAACGGTTTTTGATGATAACGATCGGGTTTTTCAATCTATTTGTTTTGGTGCCAGCGGTTATATTTTGAAAAACACTTCTCCTGAAAAGATAGTTTCTGCCATTTATGAAGCACATTCAGGGGGTGCACCTATGACTCCTTCCGTTGCCAAACAAGTGTTAAAATTGTTCTCTCAGCCCTTTCAGAACTCCGTTGAAATGCAATCGCTCACGCCTCGCGAGCACGACGTGCTTTCACTTATAGTGCGCGGGTATAGCTATAAAATGGCTGCAGGTGAAATGGAAATTGGGATAGAAACATTACGTTATCATATTAAAAACATATACTCTAAACTGCATGTTAATTCAAAAAGCGAGGCGGTCGCTAAAGCTATACAGAATAAGATTGTTTAGTATTTATTTCAGTTTTTTATAAAGAAATTGTCCTTCATAGCCTATTAAATAGTTACAAAGCAAAAGTCACATTCCAAAAATTTATAGTATGAAGAAATGTATATGCATGTTACTAATCGTTTTTTTTATTCAACACCCTTTGAATGCACAAAACCAACATTTGATTGACTCTGTATTGGTTGGTTTAAAAGCCTTTAAGCAGGATACAACCAAAGTGAAGAAACTAAATGTGTTGGCTTTGGATTACCAAGGTAAAGACCCTAGTATCGCAATTTATTTTGGTAATGAAGCACTGAAGCTCAGCAAAAAATTAAATTACAAGGTAGGCGTAGTTGAGTCTTTTTTGCAGTTGACTACTGGTAAAATTAATATTGGAAATTACGACGAGGCTTTAAAGGATTGTAATGACGCCTTGAGAATATTAGAGCAATTACTTGATTCAGAAAATCCTTCATTAAAGCGTTCACTTTTAATGCAGAAAGCTATGGTATTGCATACTATTGGTACTGTCTATTGGCATCAAAGCAATTATTCTGAAGCTTTAATTAATCATAACGCATCATTAAAAATAAGAGAGGAAATAGAGGACAAGCAGGGTGTCGCAGTAGCTTTACACAATATCGGAATTATTTATGCTGATCTTTATAATTACCCCGAAGCATTAAAAAATTATTTTGCCGCTTTGAAAATTCGAGAAGAAATAGGAGATAAGGGTAATACTGCAGCTTCCTACGTTAATATTGGAATTATTTATGCTGAACGAGGTGATTATCCAGAAGCGATCAAGAATTTTTCCTCAGCGTTAAAAATTTTCCAAGAGTTCGGAGATAAAGTAAATACTTCTTATACGTTGAATAACATTGGAGCACTTTATCATGATCAAGGGAATCAAGAGGAGGCCTTAAAAAATTGCATTTTAGCATTGAAGCTACAAAAGGAACTCGGGAATAAGCGAGGTGTCGGATCGACTTCGGAGAACATGGGTATCATTTATTCGATGCAAGGTAATTTTGCTGAAGCTAAAAAAAATTTGTTTGCCTCATTAAAAATAAAAGAAGAGCTAGGTGATAAATCAGGGCTTGTAATGACTTATAATAACATCGGCAATTTTTTTTTATTGGAGAAAGATGCAAAAGAGGCGAGTCATTATTTGAATAAGGGTTTAACATTATCTAACGAAATTAATGATCTTGAAGGTAAGAGTTTGAGTTATCAAAGTTTGTCCGAATTAGACAGCTTACAGGGAAACTATAAGCAAGCTTTAGAGCATTATAAATTATATATTACGTATCGCGATAGTTTGGACAATGAAGAGAATACAAGAAAATTAGTTCAGCAGCAATTGCGATTTGATTTTAGTAAGAAGGAAGTAGCTGCGAAGATTGAACAGGAAAAAAAGGATGTACTCGTTCAGCAACAAATTCAAAAGCAAAAAGTAATTCGAAATTCTTTTATTGCCGGCTCAATATTATTACTTCTACTTCTTTTTTTAATCATCAATCGTAACAAATTAAAGCGCACGGTTGAAATGGAACGAATGCGGAGTAGGTTGAGTCGCGATTTACATGATGATATTGGAAGTACACTGAGTAGCATTAATATCTTGAGCCATACTGCACAAAATAATCACAATCATATATTGGATGAGAGAACGAGATCTGCATTAGAAAAAATAAGCGAACGTTGCCAACGATTGTTGGATAATATGGGGGATATAATTTGGAACATTAATCCGGGTAATGATACTTTGGAAGAAGTAATGAGTCGCATGCGAGAGTATGCTACTACCGTTCTTGAAGCAAAGAATATTGATTATACTTTTAACTTTCCAACTGAAATTGTAGATTGCAAACTTTCAATGGATGTAAAAAATAATATGTATTTGATATTTAAAGAAGCGATTAATAATCTATCAAAGTATTCAAGTTGCACAAAAGTTATTCTTTCATTGATTTTTGATGAAAAAAATATTCACTTAAAAATCGAAGACAATGGTATAGGGTTTAATGAAGATGAAATTAAACACCGAGGCGGCTTACGCAATATGCAACACCGTGCGGAGGAGATTAAAGGGGAAATTAAAATTAGATCTTCACTAAATAACGGGACGAAAATTGAATTGAGAATGCCACGCTATTGTTAATAATAATTAAATAATGTTTATTTATAAAAATAATTGTTTGAGATTGAATCCTATTATTTTCCTAATCGTTGTAGCCTTTTTGTTTTCATTTATAGGTTTAATTTTATCGATGGTCTTACCTCAATCTGGCATTGCAGATACGCTAATGATTTTTTCTTTGTACATCGTAGGCGCTTCCGGAATTGTGGCCGTAATCTTTACAAAAAAGCTAACAAATAGTAAGCAATGGAATTATGTAGTATTCGGTGGAGCACTGGTGTTCATTAGTTTTGGTGTGAAATATTTGGGTTATCATTTCGCCGATGAAGTGCTAAAAGTACCGGGCAGCACCATCGTAATTGCTATGTTAGGCCATTTTGTTTATTTGCATCGATTAGATTATCGAAATAGCAAATGGATGTGGTTATTACCATTGATTTTATTAGGATGCCTTTTTAAATATATGCACTGGACAGGAGCCAATGTATTAATTTTCGCTAGCTTACTATTAATATTAATAAATGCGCTCCTACAACTATTAAGGTTTAAAAAATACTCGAGAACTCAATTACTTCTTTTTGCCATACAGGTTGCAATGTCAGTTTGTATTGCAGTGTTCTATTTTCGCTATTTTGATCTTGATTCAATTATCATCGGTTATTTTTTTACATGGATGGCACTTTTGAATGTGTATCTTCAACATGAAAACATAGTTCCAGGAAGTAATTCGTCCGAGTGAAGGGTTCTTTTTATAATCAGGTTTTTGCTTTATAACTTCATTTTTTAATTCCCCCCTTTTTATGTGGGTGCATGCAAAACGGCTAGAGGCTAACATTGTAGTATAATTTACCTAATAAAAACAGTAAATACTATTATTATAACATCAAAAAAACTAGCTATGAAATTAAAAGCACTCTTCACTTCAGTTTTAGTCATTGCAGGACTCCTCAATGCAAACAAATTATTAGCACAAAGTTGGAATGTATCAGGAAACGCAGGAACAAATTCAACCAATGAGTTTCTAGGAACCACGGACGCAAAAGACCTAAAGATTCGAACCAATAATGCGGTGCGAATGACCATTCGTAGTACTGGAAAAGTTGGTATAGGTACTTCAGCTCCTTCAGCTTGGTTGCAGGTTCAGAAAAGTGCGCTTACAGATGTACTTATTAAATCGACTGGGGAAGGTGCTCAGCTATCTATTGACCGTGCAGCGAATGGTTTTGAAGCGGTAACAAAGTACATGCAAACGGGAGTGCCTCAATGGAAAACCGGTTTAACAGTAAATGGAACAGGTTCTCCTGACTATGTGATCGCAAATGAAATTAATGCTACTCAAGCTTTAACAATTTCAAATAGTAATAATTTTGTAAATCTTCCAGCTGGTTATTTGACATTAGGTACCACTACTTCTGGTACAATTGCGAATAATGGTAGTGATTTGCGTTTAACTTCTCATGCTCCAAGTGGTGGTACACCAGGAAATATATTGTTGAATTACACAACAGGATTATTTAGCAGTGGAAATGTTGCTGTGGGTACAAATGATGCATCATTAGGAAAGTTTGTGGTGCAAGGTGCAGTAGGAAATACAATTGCGCTTTTCAGAAGAACAAGTTCCAGCGCAGGGGTTTCACTTATCGGTGACGCACCAGGCGTATATTTTAATATGTACTATAACGGCGGTCAAAAAGCGATGACATCAGGTTATGGATCTCAGATTTATTTAGATAAAAATACGGGAATTATGGGCTTTGGAGTTACGACAACGTCGGCTGCATCTTCCGGTAATACATTAGTATCTAGTAATGCTTTATTGATTAATTCATTGGGCAATGTTGGTATCAATCAAGTCAACGGTCCGAGTACATTAGATGTTACTTTAAAATCAGGAACTTCTGCAACGGCTAGTTTTTGGGGATCTAATTCAGGTTTTGCTTCTCACTTTTGCTATGGCTCTAATGAAGATACCTATATCCGTGGTGGCAAAACAACTTCAAATATTATCATGGCAGATTTAACAAACAATGTTGGAATTGGAACTGCAAATCCCGCATATAAATTAGACGTTTGTGGTACCATGCGTGCCAAAGAAGTGCGCGTTGCAACCGGTTGGTGTGATTATGTTTTTGCAGATGATTACAAATTGCCAGCTTTGAGTGATGTAGAAGCTTTTATCAAAACCAATAAGCATCTTCCAGAGGTAACACCCGGAGCTATCATTGAAAGTGAAGGATTGGAAATTGGTAAAACATCCGCACAGATGATCAAAAAAATTGAAGAATTGACATTGTACGTAATTGATTTGCAAAAGCAAGTTAATGAATTAAAGAAAAGCAATAGATAGTTTATTGAGAATGAAATTAATTTTGAAAACATTCACTTAAAACTATTAACATGATAAGAATTAAATATGTATTGTTGCTTATTGTATTGATGCAATCAACAGTAAAAAGTCAAACCGTATTTCAGAATTACATTGATGGTCAACTATATTTTAAAATCAAAAGTGAAGTAGCTTTCAACTTTGATAAAACAAGTTCTAACCTAGATATAAATAGTTCGCTACCCTTTGTAATCAGTGTTTTCGAAAAATACGATGTTATTAAAGTGGAGTCTTCATTCTATTTCGCCAGTAGTGAAGACTTACAAAGGACATTCAGGGTTTATTTTGCAAAAAAGAATCTCGTAGCTGACTTTATTGCAGAACTGGAAAGAGTAGCCCAAGTTGAGTATGCTGAAAAAGTTCCCCTCCATCAAACCACATACAGTCCCAATGACATTGGTGCAAATACAACTGCTGGGCAATATGGTTTATATAACATCAGAGCTCACGAAGCCTGGGATTTAATTCGAAACAATAATTCAGTGAATATTGCGATTGTAGACGTCGCGATTGAAACAGGGCACAGTGATTTATCAGGAGTTTTATTATCTTCAAGAGATGTAGCAAATCAAGATAACGATGCGAATCCACCTGGTAATTATGGCGGTTGGGATCATGGAACACATTGTGCAGGGATTGCATGTGCTCAAACCAACAATACAAATGGCATCGCTAGCATTGCTTATGGAAGCAGACTTATAGCAGTAAAAGCTACTCCGGATTCCTGCGTTGCTAGACAATTAATATATTTTGGTTATGAAGGAATAACTTGGGCAGCTGCAAATGGAGCAAATATTATTAGTTGTTCATTTGGTTCAAAGAACAGCTATTCTGTAACAGCTCAAAATGTAATTAATGCTGCTTATAATCAAAATGTAGTAATTGTTACATCAGCAGGAAACAACAATGATGATACAATGTCTTACCCCGCCGCTTATAACAATGTGCTTTGTGTAGCAAATACAGATATTGATGATGAAAAAAGCTTTAGTTCAAGTTTTGGGAATTGGGTCGATGTTTCTGCTCCGGGAACAACCATTCGCAGTTGCTTACTTGGCAATACGTATGGTCCAAAAACAGGTACATCGATGGCTGCACCCTTGGTTGCAGGGTTGTGCGCACTTATTAAATCAATTAATCCTGCTTACACGAATACCCAAATTGTTAATTGTGTTAAAAACAATACGCAGAATATTGACGCACTCAATCCAGGGTTCGCCGGATTGCTTGGCACTGGCCGCATTGATGCATTCCGTTCGGTTAAGTGTGCATTAACCTGTATTGGCAGTACAAATTATGGGACGGCATCCATGGGGGTTGCAAAACCTGTTTCTTCTGGAACAATTACAAGTGCTAATAATATAATTAATGGCGGGGATGTAACCTTTGATGCAGCCGTTGAAATTATTTTGCAACCTAATTTTATTGCGAATAATGGATGCATTTTTAATGCAAGGATTGATGGATGTTCAAATCCAGCAAGGTTGATGGGAAGCACTAATTTTAATGTAAGTGAGATGGGTATTGATGGAAACTCAATACTTCTTTTCCCAAATCCAGCAAGCGATTTCATCACCATCAGAATTAATAATGAGAATTCAAAAACTATTTTAAAAATTTACAACAGTACCATGCAGTTGATTAAAATTGTCAAAATTGAAAATGGAATTGAACACACAATTTCGACAAGTGATTTGATATCAGGTATCTATTTTATGGATGCACAAACAGACGAACAATCATATAGAGCGAAGTTTGTGGTTAGCAGGTAACTTAAGTGATTATGTCGACAGCAGTTCTAGTTTAAAGATTTTAATTCATCAATCAAATGAAACAAAAAAGAAAATTTACAACATTTTATTTTATACTGTCGCTGCTTGCAATAATTATTTCAAAGACCAATTTATTACAGGCACAACATGATACTACGAGGTCGCGTCAACATGCTGAAACTATGCGCAAGGCTTATGAGGAAGGCAATCGAATTAAAACGAAACTTCTTGAGGAAGGGAAGTGGACTATGTTGAATACTTCTTCTGTCATTAAGTTTAGACCACCTATTGTAGCACGACCAGGTAATTATGAATATGAGTATTATAAAATTCTTACCGTTCCTACTCATGCCGACCCAACTTTGCCTGTACTTGATTTTGTTTGTAGTCAATATCATACCTTGCAAGGTCAAACGGGTACAACATTTATCTATTTGGAACCAACTGATAAATATGTTAATAATTCAACTGCAAATGTCGTAGCAGCATCAAGTGGCATAATCGTTAATAAACAAGATGGGATTAATGATAACCTTTGTCTTAATTCTAGTGACAGTGGAAACTTTATCGCTTTGGAACACCCCAATGGAATACGATCCTATTATTATCAATTGCATGTTGGGAGTCTTACTCAAAAACCAATTGGAAGTTTTGTAAATGAAGGTGAGGCATTAGGTACGCCTGGGTTGTTTGATGGATCTGGAGTTACGCATGCAGGTATTGGTGCTTTTGTTTTTGAATTAAGAGATCAAAGTAATAATGTAGTGGACCCATTTCATACTGCCAATACCTCCTTTGTTGTGGCATTAACATGATGGCAAGATGTACCTACCTTGAATTGAAAAGTATTTGGGGGCAAA
>Ga0105046_10004661_pt1 | contig 21794 bp, 14 predicted proteins | sample MAT03_FD_78385 | JGI IMG/M metagenome (GOLD analysis project Ga0105046, IMG submission 78385) | Freshwater microbial communities from Lake Fryxell liftoff mats and glacier meltwater in Antarctica - MAT-03 (megahit assembly) | ecosystem: Environmental > Aquatic > Freshwater > Ice > Liftoff...
GAAAACTCAATAGTCTAAGGCCTCCGTCAACCCTTCTGAAGTAGGTTGCGGAGCGGGAAATAAGTGTCCGGTACCATTTGTGCGAAGCACCCGAAGGGCCAGTTCCTGGCAAATGGTACAGGACACTTATTTCCCGCTCGATCCTCAGTGACCGGGGTTAGATTCTGCTCAGCCGTTACGACTATTTGACAAGCAACAATACTTGAGACGGAAAATCATCCACTACGCTTACGGACGAATCGCCACCCATATTCGTTCGTAGATCTTGACCCGAACTCAACAAGCCTGATCCGATATCGTCCGAACTCATTGGAATGAACGGATACTCAGGATCAATCGCAAGAGAACGTCGATTCGAGGAGACAATACCGCGGGCGACACCAGAGTTGGCATCTTGCCGAACTTTCGTCGGATCAATTTCCCGAAGGTCACCGACAGAAGCCAGCAATGGTGGTTCCGTAGCAAGACTAAGACCGACGGATGCAAATGATTCCGGATTGGACATTAAATGACTCATGAATCGATCGATTCGCTTCGCCGACGCTTCAATAAAAAACAGGTTCGCGGTCTTTGCCCCGTCGGCAGCATTCGCGTCAATCACCTTCGAATCAAGTAGATGAGAGACGACGTTATCGCCCATGATACTTTCTTCGCCCAACCGAATGTCGGTCGCCCGCAACGCTTCGTTCATCGCGTGTTGATCACGACCAACGTCAGTCAGCTCGACTGACAGCACAAGAACAACACTCAACGCCTGTCGATCTAACGGGCGATCGGGAGCGACGACCTCTGGTGCTTCCGTTTGCGCCGGAGAGGATGTCATTGGTTCGGGAGCCAAAGCCAAATCAGACGCCGGGTTTGGTTTAATACCCATTAGCTTCGGTGGCATTCCAAATTCGTTGGGTTTCGATCCGTCGGCTGCAACTCTGGGCCGGTTAGAAGCAATCGATTTAAGGTCAGGAGACTTTGATTGAACAGGCTGCTCAATTGTGGATGCAATACTCGAATCGTTGAGCTTGGGAAGCGATTGAACATCACTCAAGGCTGCAATCGAGTTTCGTACCGGAACATCTACGTTGTTTCGATTCCACAACGTCACCGCAATCAACATCGAAGCAGCCAACGCGAACAACGCCGCGATTCGATTCGTATTGAACCATCGACTGGACTGGCGAGAGACCTCTTGAATGGTTGCGGAACCGAGCGGCGGTGAGGAGCTAGCGACGTTTGCTGTTGCCGCGATTGCCTCGTAAATCCGAGCTGTAGCAGCGGACGAAATCCTCTGGTCGCGTAGACCACTTAAGCTCGCATGCAGCTCTGAACGCAGCAATTGCAATTCTTCGAATTCGCGAGCAAACGAATGATCGGCAGCGAACTCGCGATCGAAGTCAGCTTGCTCTTGTGCCGTCAGCTCGCCATCCAGAGCGGCGCTGAGTAGCGTTTCACGATAATGTTTTGGCAGAGACATGGCGACTCAATAGGACCAAGTGACAACGGTTCATCCGTGTCAGAAGCGGGTTTTAACCAATCGGCGAGGTACGAGCATACGCTCGATCCCGATTCTTTATCGTCCGATCAATATGCCTTTGGGATACTCGCCGCCAGCGAAAAGTTCCGCTGCGTTCTGCGTTTTTGGCAATCTAAATCGATTTGTGGCGGATTGTACCCATGAAACGACTGAAAATTCTCGACAATAAATGCTGCAGTCACCCCAGAGAATCCCCACCTTTGGCGAGGTCGAATGGAGACTGTCCTGGAATCTCGTCATGATAGCGTGCCGCTTCGAGAAAAGACTCCAGCAAAACCTGAGCGGCGATTGCGTCGATCTGTCGAATTCGGGAATTCTTCTTTTTTCTTGAACTTTCACGCATCCTTTGTTGAGCCGCAGCCGTAGTGAAACGTTCGTCAAAAAGCCTAACAGGTACGCCCGTCATGCTTTGCAGCCGCAGCGCAAACGCCCTTGCTTCGCGACTCTTTTGGCTCTCGCCCCCATCGCAGTGAATCGCTAGTCCGACCACGAAACCAGCGACGCCCTCGTTTCTCGCTAACTCGCAGAAGTACTTTCCGTCAACTTCTTTCCCGGCAACGACTCGGATCTCCAGTGGGCTGGCCAGAATTCGCATCGGGTCACAAATCGCAATCCCGACACGAACCGTTCCGAAATCGACCCCTAGCAGTCTCCCTGCACGCGGAAACGGCAGGTCGCGTGATTGGTCATTAGGAACGGGAGCAGAATCGTCAAGCTTCGCCGCTGTGTTTTCCAGATTCATCAAAACGGGTCATCAAAACGGGTCGTAAAATTTACGGGGGCGAACCGCCGTCGAATGCCTACTTGTTAAGGGCACTGGGTAGTGTACCCAGTTGAATGCTTCTGAACTCACCGTTTTGCAATTCCATTGTTTTGGGGTTCGCGCTCATATGATCTCCCGAAACACTAAATCCGGGCTGCCCGGTTGGCAGTGTATGGTTCAACGCAGCCGCTCTTCCCGGCGTCCCCTCGATCAAGAAGAGATCTTTCGCTGCCGAATACGACGCCCGGTTCGCGGTTCCACTGAACAATCCTCGCTCGATTCGCGTTTGGAACGCAACGTTTCCAATAGACTCCATCTCCCAGGCCGAGGAGGCTGGTACCCACGACTGAGTCGAATCGATTGCCAGTCGCAGGCGGTCGCAGTCGAGTGTCGATTCTCCTAAACGCAGACCCTGAATCTTCGCAACGTCAATCAGTTCGTCCCAAGCTTGCACGCGTCTTCCCGCGATACGAATGCCGTTAATGAACTCCAAGCTTTGCTGATTAAGATCAGCGTTCAGAGCATGTTCATAAGAGAGATGGATACCGAACATGGAAGCTTCGGGCTCGTTCGATATTTCTGCAAACTGAGGTGTCGGATTAGATTGCGTCCAAGCGCGATACCAACCAGGCCCGGGTCCACTCAACAATCCGGTATCGGGCGTCATCGTCAATTGAGGCGCCGCAAGCACGTGACGAGCCTTACGAAGCCCGGACGCGGTCAACTGATTCGCCGTGATCAAAAGTGGGTTCGCTGCTGAGCTTGTAATCGATACTTGATCAACCTTTGCAGACTTTGTCGATTCAACGTTTCTTATGCTTACGCCTTGATCCAGAACTAGCTGAAGCTGATCCCCTGCAACTTGCAGGTCCCACTCGTCTCGTTCGCTGCCCGAGATCAGTGTTGCATGAATATTGACGCCTCCACTCAATACCGCGGTCCTGCCATCGAAGATCATTTGCCCACTCCAGCGACAAGTCGGGGCGTTTACCCATTCGATGCTTGAAGGCGTCGGTCTTGCCTGCCTTCCTATGCCTTCGTTTGGATCGGTTGAATCCATCGGAGACAACCTTCCACGAGAACCAATGGAACCGACTCGCGGTAAAACTTGTGTGGGCAATCGAAACTCACCCGCGTCCTTGATCCAAACGACGTTGTCGGCCAAACGAACTTGAATCAACGGGCCGACAAAGAATCCGTCCCCTAGATCAAATCTCGCCGGCCTATCGACACCACTTCCGATCTGCAGGATATCGTTCTCTCCTCCATTACTAAGTAGCAACCGATCACCCGTGAGAACGGCAGGTAACGGGCCTCCTGCGGTTTCAATTTCGTGCCTTAGCGAGACGTTCCCAACAACGGTGAGGTCTTGCGCGCTGACAGCGCCGCCGTCCAGCCATAGCTTTGCATTGATCGTATCACCATGAATGCTAGGTCGAGCTCGTGTAACGGGTGTCGCATTCGCCGCTAGTTTTGTGGTTGAACGATCGTCGCCCGGCTGCCGCAGCCAACCTCGGGGCAGGCCGTCGGACTCCGCAGCATTGGCATCGGATGACGAACCGGGCAACCGTGGCTTCGGTTCAACTTCAAAGTACAACTGGAGCAATCGCGTTGCGACGGCCATCACCGGGGTTTCGAGCTTCACGGCACCGGTTGCTTGAAATTGTTTTGGCACCAATCGCACCTTCGAAGAACCTGAACGGATTGCATCTGGTGCACCACTTTGTTCCTCGAAAATCTGTTGCATCAGAAGTCGTGCTGAGTCACATTCAAACGTGCCTCCATCGGACGTCAACGCCCTCACGTCGCCGTCCATTCGAAGTGAAACTTGATCCGAACCAGGTGCTTTTTCTAACTTGACTCCGCCAGACCATTGCAAACGATTGACCGGGACCTCCAATCGCGATGCCACATCCATTCCACCCGGTCCGATTGCGTCAAACGTCCCCAACTCCTTGGGATCGGTCGGGTTGAACAAATAGTTGATTTGACCGAACTGCCAGCGATTTCCTGCATACGAAACGAGCACGCCAGTCCCCCCGCCCATACGAACAAGATTCGCACGAGTATCGAGCTCGATTGTTCCTGCACTCAACTCTGCTTCTAAGCCGGGAAGAGAAGCTCGCGCCGGACGACCCTGACGCCCCTGGGCGACCATCGACAAAAGATAGTCTTGTAGTTTGTCGCTGCGTTGGCGTTTTGCAAGAAGATCTGAGAATCGGAGCATCATGTCTTCGCAGACAAAGGTATCCAATACTGCCGAACGGGTCGACGCTTGATGTCGCAGTTCGACTCCGTCTTCAAGGGTTAACTCGCCCGTTCCAAATTGAAAGATAACACGTCCCCCGCAACGGAGCGTTGCCAAACCTGGAGCGGGTTCAACAACTATTTCGGTTGATGGCTGCGCGATGGGAACAGGCCGACGAATCTTCGGGGCGACCGCAGTTGGCGTCGTTCGATAAGAATCGCCCCAAAGTCCGCCACTCGCCAGAGGTACGGAAAGCTCATCGAGATAGATCAGTTCTAGCCTATCGAGTATCGACAGAGCGTCGTCCCCCGCTGCGACAATTCCACCGGCCGTTGCCAAATGCAGAGTTAAGTCCCTACCGGTGACTTTGACATCGCCAATTTGCAAAAGGATCGGCTGCGTAGTCCAGACTTTTTGATGGTCGATGCCTACTTCCGACGCTTCGATCACAAGTCGTCGTGGCCGTTGCTGCTTTCCGTCGGCATGGATTGATTCCGACGATGGATTGGGTTCGAAGTTGTGAATCTTTACGTTACCAATCATCCGCCCCAACTCAATTGGTGGTGCCCCGCCGCTCATCACATCCAAAGGCTCTGTAAACTTGATCTCCGCCCCTTGGATCGCTTCGAGAATGAGCGGTGAGCGGCCTTTGGGTCCGATTACGACCGTGACAGGCCAAAGCTTCCACTGATCATCACTGATTTGCTTCAAGTTCTCGAACAGCAGCACTCCATCTCGCGTCAACAGCCTCATGCAGTTGCCCCGCTGCCATGAATCTGGGCCAAACATGGAAGTGAGCGTATCATCGGTTCTTAACACCGGTGACGAAGCCATCTCGATAGCTGGCAAAGGCGCGGGCTCAACCCACTTCACAAACGTCAATTGATAGATAGCGCATGCGATCCCTAAGACGGCAAAAGAAAAAAAGTATTGAGCGAATCGTCGCAGCATGAGTTCGCGAGCGGGCAGCCGTCGAGAATCACGACCGCGTATGCTCCTCCCATCGCGACTTTGATTTCAATAGCCGTTCCACAAGTTCACGAACGCAACCGGCGCCGCCCGCGGAACGTAGAACCCACTTGGCTGATTGGCGAACGTCGGCCGAAGCATCCGCAGGCGCGACAGCAAGTGCGACATGACGCATGACGGGGAGGTCCGGCAAGTCGTCGCCGATATAGCAAACCTGAGACGGTTCAACGCCGCACTGCTTCATCACATCAATCGCGGCGGGCAATTTTTCATCAAAGCCTTGACGCACATGGACCACACCGAGCTCGGCAGCACGCACGCGAACAATCTGGCTGTTTCTTGACGTGATGATGCCAAACGAGAATCCGCTCTTCTGCCAAAGCTTGATCCCTAAGCCGTCGCGCACGTGAAAAACCTTGGTTTCGACGCCTGCATTATCGTAGATGATCCGCCCATCGGTCATGACACCATCAACGTCCGACAGGATCAGCTGGATCCTTTGACCAACCGCTGCGTCTGTCTCAAGTTGCGGTGCCTGGGATGCCGGAACAGTGGTTCTCTTCGCAGGCTCATCCGTAGTTTGTTTGTCGGCCATCGCTAAACTCCCTTTCGCAGTCCGACGACTCGCATGGACGGCGAATGTGACTGTTCAATCGAAGTCGTACCTTCCAGTGAAATCACATCGGTGATATCCAGCAGCCCAATCGGTTTTCCTTCCGCGTCAACAATAGGCAATTCGCTGATACGTCGACTGGCGAGAATTTCGATTGCCTTCATGAGTAAGGTTCCTGATTCGATCCGTTGAACGGATTTCGTCATCACGTCTGCCACTGGGCCGTCGAGCATCGCATCGCGGCGAGTTTCAAGCAATCGAGCAAGGTCGCTGTCAGTAAATATACCCGCCAGCCGCCCTTGATTATCGATCAGCATAACGGCGCCTGTGCGTCGACCGTCACGTGCCGTCGTGACCATGGTTTCGCGTACCGTTCCGCCGGCAGGTGCGGTTCGGCAGACGCCAACGGGTCTCATAAAACGATCGACGGGAGCGAGCTTTTGTCCCAAACTTCCACCCGGATGAAACCTAGCAAAATCGCTCGCCACGAATCCGATCAGACGACTTGCAAGCAACGCGATCGCGTCTCCAACGGCCATCATGACCGTCGTCGTCGTCGTCGGCGCGAGTCGCAGCGGATCTGCCTCGTCATGCTTTCCAATCGCGACAACAACATCAGCCATCCGAGCAAGTGGGTTGTCCTCCGTTGCTGTCAATGCGATCAGTCCCGAGGAATGTTCACGCAGGTGGGGAGCGATGCGCAGGACTTCTTCACTTCGTCCGCTGTTTGAAATGGCCCAAACAAGATCGTCTGGTCCCAAGCAACCGAGGTCGCCATGAATCGCCTCGCTGGGGTGCATAAAATGTGCTCGGTTTCCCGTGCTGCTTAGCGTCGCGACCAACTTTTGTCCGACAAGGCCAGCCTTCCCGACGCCCGTTACAACCACACAACCCCGGCACTCCGCCGTACGCTCAGCCGCTTCAACGGCCGCCGGAGTAAGCGACTCCGCAACTTTGCGTAGCGCTACTGCCTCGTCCGCAATCACTTGACGGACAAATCGCAGGCGATCAATCGGCATCCACTGGGTTTTCTGACAAGAGACAGACACGCCGTGACTTCCATGGCAAAGGCATCTTAAAAACAGCTTGGTAGACGGACGAACCATACTCGCTCACGGGCAGTCGTCACAAGAGGAACCCTCTCGACTAACCATTGACCGCTCAGGCAGGCATCGCCTACACGCCTCAGGTCACCAAAATCGCTCTACCGCTGCTCCGATTCGGTTTCCTATGATCCCTCTTGGTCGAGTAGTTCATTGCACAACTTGCCGGGGATGCAGTCGTGACGAAGGGTGATTTTTTTCAGGATGACGGCGAACGGACAATGCGGTTGCGTAGCGAGGGCCGCAAACGCGGTCGATTGCGCCGAAAAAGCACTTATGCGTTCGCGATACTGGCATTTTTGGTGCTGCTCTTGATCGCGGCGCCCAGTCTTGTCTGCCAATCACCGTTAGCCAGGAATCTACTCGCATCTACCTTTGCAAAGTACGGATTCGATGGCGGAATCAATTCGATTCAGATTGGCTGGTTGACACCGCTTCGAATCGATGGTCTCGAGCTTACCGGCAAAACAGCAGGCTCCCACTTGTCGGTCGAGCGTGTCGAGACGGAAGTTACCCTCTTGAACTGTATCACCGGACTGAGCGACATCGGTGAAATAGCCGTTCGCGGAGTGATTGTCGACGTCTCGGTTAAAGACGGCAGTTCCAGTGTCGAAGAAGACATTGCGATTTTACTTGCAGGCAACGAGGCTAGCGGTGACGCAGTCGCCCCTTCGACCCCGTCGGAAGCTTCGATCTCGGTTAAGATCTCGGCCAAAAACGTCGCTATTCGGATTACCGACCTGGTAACGAAAGGACAATGGATCGCCGATCAATCCAAAGCGGATATCGATCTCAATCAAGAGAAAGTTGACATTACATTCTCCACGGTGATGTCCGATCCGATCGGCGGAAGCGGAGAGATTGAAGGTCGAATCCAGTACCCGATGGAGCCTGGAAAGCCTTATGAGTTGAATATTGTCGCTCAGAGAATTCCCCTTTCACTGGCGACGCTTGCAAAACGACGTTTAGGCGAAAGCGGTTCCTCAATCCCATCGGAGATTGGCGGCGATACTACTGGTTCGATAACGGTCTCCGGAGGCGCAGGCGATGCGATCAGCGTCTCGGTCAACCCGATTGAGTTTCGAAACTTTATTGCTTCCGATCCTTCGTTTGGCGTACGGGTTTGGCGAAACGGGCTGATGGCCATCAGCGGTGCCGTCACGATGGACGGTACCCGAATCATTGGCCGAGACTTGCGCCTCGCCATGGATTTTGGCAGCGCGACATTTGACGGTGCGTTCAACACAAACATGTCGCTCACCGGCGAATCAAGTCCGGCAGCATGGCTGGAAGCGCTTGACGGAGCTGCCGGCGTATCGGTCGACTTGGTTGCGTTTGAAAAGGCCCTACCAGGAATCATTCCGTTACGCGATCAAGTCGAGATCACCAGCGGTAATGTTTCTGCCGAAATCACTTCCGTTGTCGAAGCCGGAGCGATGCGGCGATCACAATGGAATCTTAAGACACAGCCTATTCAAGCTATTGCTTCGGGCAAGGCGATTGTGATAGAGCCCGCAACGCTTGTCGCGTCGCTTCGCGTCGCTAACGGACAATTTTCCGCAGATTCACTACGATTACAAAGCGCATTTGCTAGCGCAACCGCTGACGGAGACGTGTCAAAAGGTCGCATCAAAGGCGATATCCAGTTCAGCCGCCTTGCCGCCATGATTCAACCTCTTTTGGATATGCCAGAGCTATCGCTGGTTGGTCAAGCCACCGGTGAAATGAACTGGGCAGCCGAAGCGGGTAACCTCTGGCGACTTGGTGGCAAAACTGAGGCTTCTGATTTAGTGATCACGCTTCCTGGCGGCATCCATTTCCAGCAAGAAGCACTCCGAGCAAGTCTCGATGCCTCTGGACGCTGGAGTGGTGGTGCGCTGAAACAAATGGATTCACTAGAATTGACCGTTGCAACCACCGGATTAGAAGCGAATGCGACGCTGTCGGAGAAGGTTTTTGAACCTTCCACAACGACACCTTTGCCACTACGGATTCAGGGTCGTGGTCGCTTGGAAACTCTCGCGGACATTCTCGGGCCTTGGATGCCTAGCTCCATCCATACTCTCCAGGGTGGATTTACCGCAAATGCCTCTGCGAAAGTGGCGTTAGCCAGCGGCGAAGTCACGAATGCAAAAATACAAATCGATGAACCAAGACTGGGATACGGTGAGCAACTGTACGTCCAGCCCCAACTTCTTGTTGATTTTGATGGCCGATATGCGTGGCCAGAATCGGATATCAAAGCCAACAAAATTTCGATCGTCGGCGACGCATTATCGGCGGCCATTCAGGGCACCATGAACGCGTCAGGAATCGACTTCGAGATCGCATGGAGAGCCAAACTTGATCGACTACAGGGCTCGATGCGTCCGAGTCTCGCAACGACAAGCGGCCTAACCAGCGTGGACACACGACCGGTGACGTTCCGAACGGAAACCGCCGGCACCGTTTCGACCGGCTACCAAGCCATCGGCGATTGCGAGGGTCGACTGACGCTGAAGCAAACCGCAGACTCAACCATGTTGCTAATCGACTCAAAGACGACGGGAAACAACATCAAGTTATTCAGCCCGGTGTCCCCTGGAACTCAACCAGCACCTTCTGCTTCGCCGGTGCCGTTGTGGGTCGAGCGATTGGTAAACATTGATACGAAGATTGGATATGACCTAGGCGACGGAAAACTAAACGCTGAAAAAATTCAGCTAGCGACCGACTGGTTCGCCACGACACTTGCAGGAAACGTCTTGTGGAGTGAAGAGATCGGTGATGTCGCAATGAAAGGTACCGCGCGAATTAAGATGCCGGATGTCGCTGCAAAGCTATCTAGCATTTTGGGAATGACGATTCGCCTCGAAGGCATGCACGAAACTCCTATCGAGATTGTCGCCACTCGCAAAGGGATTGAACCGGTCGCCCTGGCAGTGAAAGCCAACGTGGGATGGGAGTCTGGTGAAGTCGCCGGAATCAAGTTTGGCTCGACCACTATTCCCGTGACGATGAATGAGACGACCGTATCGGTAAAGCCAGCAACGATTCCTGTGGAACAAGGCAGATTGCAACTTGCCGGTGACCTTTACCACTCCGCCAGTCCCATGTGGATGTCGATTCGTCCAGGAGTTGTCGCCGAAGACTTAACGCTTACACCAGAACTTACTAATCAATGGCTACAGTTCGTAGCGCCGATGGTTGCTAATTCGACTCGCGTTGCAGGCACGTTTGGCGTTGAACTTATCGAGGCCAGTGTTAACCTCGAAAACACCATGGCATCCAGGGTTCGCGGGAACTTGCGTATCAAAGGTGTTAACTTAGACTCCGGTCCGGTCGCCAATCAGGTCATCGGCAGCATCAAGCAACTCCAACAAATCGCTCGAGGGATGACTGCTGATACAACGCCAGAACGAGACCGCCGTTTAGTCACCTTCCCGACCCAAGCGGTTGATTTCGAGTTCGCAAACGGCGTTATCTCGCATCAACGAATGGTGATGGAGGTCGACCGCGCTACGATCATCACGGGCGGGCAAGTGAATGTTGATGGTCGTTTGAACCTTGTCGCCCAAATTCCGCTCGACCCAAGTTGGCTGGGTAGCGATTTGAAAGCGCTCGCCGGGCAAACGGTAACACTACCAATCGATGGCACACTTTCGCGACCAAGCCTCGACTCCGCAGGGATCCGACGTTTGGTCACCGAAATGGGCACGAAGGCGATTCAAGGTAGCGCCGAAAAGCTAATCGAAAAACAACTTGGTAAAGGCTTAGAAAAGTTGTTTGGCCGGTAGGTCAACTCTTCTCGTCAAGCCAACAGCTCTTTGATCACTCTGGCTGATTCAACACCGGTTAGCTTCTGATCCAAGCCTTGGCTCTTGAAGCTGAATCGCTCGTGCTCGATCCCGAGTAGGTGCAGTATCGTTGCATGGAAATCCCGAACGTGAACACCGTCCTTGACGATGTTGTAACTAAAGTCATCGGTTTCGCCGTAGATCGCGCCCGGCTTGCTACCACCGCCAGCCATCCAGAGCGTAAAGCAGCGAGGGTGGTGGTCGCGACCGTAATTCTCTTTGGTGAGTTGCCCTTGGCTGTAAATCGTTCGACCAAACTCACCGCCCCAAATCACCAGGGTTGAATCGAGCATACCACGTTGCTTCAAATCTTGAATCAAACCCCAGCAAGGTTGATCGACGTCGCGACATTGATCGGGAAGCCGACCATTTACGTTGCCGTGTGTATCCCAATTGTTGTGATAGATCTGTACAAATCGCACGCCACGTTCGACAAGCCGACGTGCCATGAGTGCGCTGTTGGCGAATGTGCCAGGTTTCTTTGCTGCTTCGCCGTAGAGTTCATACGTCGATTCGGGCTCTTCGTTGATCGCCGTCAGTTCGGGAACGCTTGCTTGCATGCGAAACGCCATTTCATACTGCTCGATACGAGTCTGCGTCTCTGGGTCACCAAGCTTTTGATAAGCCATCTGGTTGAAAGCATTAATTCCATCGAGCGTTTGCCGGCGAATTGCATCGGAGACACCCGGCGGATTGTTGATGAAAAGTATCGGATCGCCTTTGCTGCGGAACGAAACACCCGCATGTTGCCCTGGGAGGTAGCCGGCGGTCCAAAGGCGCGCCGAAATCGCTTGTACCTGTTCGGTGTTCGTCGGATCAGCAACAAGTACCACGAACGTTGGCAGATTTTCGTTCAGGGAGCCGAGCCCGTACGACAGCCAGGACCCGATGCATGGCCGACCTGTTACTTGATTGCCGGTTTGCATGAACGTAATCGCCGGTTCATGATTGATCGCTTCGGTATGCATCGAACGTATGAAACACATTTCATCAACCATTCGCGACGTGTACGGCAACAGCTCGCTGACCCACATGCCGGATTTGCCATGCTGCGCAAACTTATACTTGGATGGTGCGATCGGAAAACGCGATTGGCCGCTAGTCATGGTCGTCAAGCGTTGACCATTGCGAATGCTCTCCGGTAGATCCTTATCGTACCAGTCGTTCATCATCGGCTTGTGGTCATACAGATCCAATTGTGAAGGACCGCCAACCATATGCAGATAAATCACTCGTTTCGCTTTCGGGGCGAAGTGTGGCAGCGAAGACACGCCTCCCACGCTTCCCGATAAACCACCGCCAACATTGGCCGCCGACGCTTGGCTTATCCAAGACAGGTCTCTTGCGACAGGCGTCTCGCGTCCGACAAGTGATGCGAGCGCAGCGTATCCGAAACCTTGTGTTGTCGCAGTCAAGAATCGACGACGAGCGAGCGTTTGTTGAAACTTCTGTAGGTCGTTCATATTCAATCCTTACTTGTTGATGACTTCATCAATGTTCATCAGTTGGTTTGCCAGCATCGTGTACGCCGCAAGTTCGCCAGCCGGAAGGTCTGTAGGCGGTTCCGATTCACCGACCGCAATCAGCTTGCCAGCTTCTTCATTCTCTGCCAAATAATGATCTAACAGAGATGTCAGCGAGCGGGCCAAGATTTCTTGCTCTGTCTTCTCGAGTGGACGCAGAAGAAGGCGTGTTGCGATCGTGTCGATTCGTGTCTCATTCTCACTGCTTTGTCGCATAGCAAGGGCCGCAAGATTTCGAGCCGCCTCCACAAGCTGGGGATCATTCAGAGTCGCAAGCGCTTGCAGCGGCGTGTTGGTTCTCTCGCGCCGCACCGTACAGACTTCGCGGCTAGGTGCATTGAAGATGTCCATTGACGCCGGCGGGGCACTGCGTTTCCAGAACGTGTACATGCTTCGGCGATACAACGCTTCGCCAGAATCTTGTTTATAGATCCGCGTATTGCTTGGTGTCATCGCGACGGCTTCCCAAACGCCTTCAGGCTGATATGGCTTTACGCTCGGGCCACCAATGGTTGCCGAAAGCAAATCACTGGCGGAAAGTGCATAGTCGCGAATCATCTCGGCATCTAAACGAAAACGGGGCCCTCGAGATAACCATCGATTGGCCGGATCCTTGGCTAGCTTCTCAGGCGTTGTGACCGAAGCTTGCCGGTAGGTAGCACTCGATACGTACATGCGAATCAGTTGTTTTACGTCCCAGCCGTTTTCTCGGAACTCGACCGATAACCAGTCAAGTAATTCTGGATGCGAGGGCAGTTCGCCGGTCACGCCAAAGTCCCCGCTGGTCGCGACCAAACCCGTTCCAAACAGTTCTTGCCAAAACCGATTGACTGTCACTCGCGCCGTCAGCGGATGCTCATGCGACACAAGCCACTTCGCCAAACCGAGCCGATTGCGAGGGAGACTCTCCTCCATCGCCGGTAAAACCTCAGGCACTGCTGCCGCAACCTTCTCGCGTTGTTGGTCATACTCACCTCGCTCGAGGATAAACGCTTCCGCAGGCTCGGCCCGTTCATTCATGATATGAGCAATCGTGCCACGCGAGCGAATATCTTTCTCTTCCGTTTCAAGTTTCGCCAGTGAAGACAATGCACCTGAGTATTCCGGTGAGTGATGCGTTACCCAGTATGCAAAAAGTTCATCGGCTTCCGCGGGCGTTCTTTTGTCAGCGGGACGCTGTTCTAAATAACTCACCCGCGTCCCGGTCGCGAGCCGATTAACTTCTTCGGCGTTCAATTCTCGGTCGTACAAACGAACATCGTTCACTTGTACGCCATTTGGCGTACTGCTTGCACTTCGCCTTCCAAGCTGCAGCGGCACTTCATTCTTGATCGTTGCCGTAATTTTTTTTGCACTGACGTTGCGATCCGAGCGGAGAACGCCGTTCACGAAGATCTGCAGTCCGTTGACATTCTTCTTACCATCGTAAGAAATAAAGACGTGGTTCCACTTGTTCTTCGGTAGGGGCTCCTTCGTCACCACCTTGAGCGCGTTTTCAGGATACTTGCTGATGATGTGAGCGCCGACACGATCGTTCTCCAGCCATAGATCGAACCCTCGATGAGCATTGGCTTCATCCATACGAGCGATCACGCTACCGCCGGTTCCGTCTTGCGTTCGATAGATCCAAGCTCCATAAGAAAACGGCTTATCGAATTCGAAATCGCCCGCGACATCACCAATCGGAACGAACGATTTTTCGGCTAGAACCAGCGAAGCCGGAGCCGTTTGACCCTCTGCCCACTGAAGCGGCTCGGCGGCCAGATGCAACTGTAATTTGCCATCAATCACCGAGGTAATCGCTGGCCCGACGCCTTCGGTGAGCATGGCATGAAACTTCAGCCCGTCGCTAGGAACTGAATCACGAATTTGTTGGAGGTCAAGTTTTTTTAAACCGCCGTCAAAGCTTTTTCGAGCATCGCCTCGCTTCGTTTCGACTTCCGTTTTCGCTGCGGCAATGAGCGATGCCATTTGGTCAAACCGCTGGCGATCTTCATCGCGTGGCACCGGAACGATCGGCGGGGTGTCCGCAATGTTGCCGTCGCGAACAGCCTGCGTTGTGTTATTGAAAAATGCGGAAAGCGAATAAAATTCTTTCTTCGATACCGGATCAAATTTATGATCATGACATACGGCGCAACCAGTTGTTAACGCCATCCAAACCGTACTTGTGGTTTCGGTCCGATCGCGAGCGTAAAGCACCTTGTACTCTTCATCGATGATTCCGCCTTCGTTGGTCGTGATGTTGCAGCGATTGAAACCGGTCGCAATCTTTTGCTCCAGCGTCGGTGTCGGCAAAAGATCACCGGCAAGCTGCTCGATCGTGAACTGATCGAACGGCACGTTTCGATTGAACGCGTCGATGACCCAATCCCGATACGACCACATCTCCCGATAATTGTCGAAATGGATCCCGTGAGTGTCTCCGTAGCGGGCATAGTCCAACCAATGACGGCCTCGATGCTCGCCCCATCGATCCGACTCAAGCAGCGAATCAACATAGTTCCCGTAGTACTCGGGGGATGAGTCGTTTACGAATGCATCGACTGCCACTGGTCCAGGAGGAAGCCCCGTGATGTCAAGCGACAATCGACGGGCCAGCGTTCGACGATCCGCTTCTTCAGCCGGTTTTAGTCCTCTGTTTTCGATCGATGCAAGAATAAAGCGATCAATCGGGTTCTTGGCCCACTGGGTATCTTTGACCTCGGGCAGGGCTGGTCGCGACGGCGCGATGAACGACCAATGCGGTTCATAGACGGCACCCTGTTCAATCCATCGCTCAAGAATCAAACGCTGGTTTTCGTCTAATCGCTTATGCCCCGTGTTGGGTGGCATGGCAAGATCGTCGGAGTCGGGAAGACGAATGCGTTTGACCACCTCGCTTGCGGCGATTTCGCCCGGAACGATTGCACCGAACTCTTCGGCAATGTCCGCCTTGTCAAGTCGCAGATCCGCTTTTCGCGATGCACTGTCGGGACCATGGCAGGCAAAGCAGTGGTCGGCCAGAATCGGCCGCACGTCCCGGTTATAGCGAATCTCAGTGGGAACCGAAGCGGCTTCCGAGACACTTTTGCTAGACGCGGAGGACTCGTCGGCCTGCGTACTCGACGAAAGTTCAAAAACAGCAGAAACGAAAACGGCCAGGAAAAATACCAGGCGAGTTATTTTGGTACCGAATTCAACCATGATTGACTGAGTCGTTAAACGAGAACTGCAAGGTGGGAGCTTGTCGGGGCAGAATCGGATTATAACCGATGGCCACGAAGATACCGCTAACCAAACCCTATTGGAGCAGACGAAACATGGGGCTATTTGCCGGAACCCCCTGGGATTTACCCGCGCATTGCGAAAAATGCGGCAATTTGGAAGCGAACTGCTCCTGTCCACCTGCGACGATGCCGGTGAAATCTCCGTCGACGCAAACGCTAAAAGTCCGCATCGAAAAGCGAAAAGGGGGCCGAATCGTTACGGTCATCGAGGGTCTCACGAACGACGATCCCACGCGATCCGAATTGATGACGAGACTCAAGAACGCCTGTGGAGCGGGCGGAACGATCGAACCGGATCACCTTATCGTCCAGGGCGACCAACAGCAAAAAGCGACGAAGTTGCTGAAAGAAATTGGCTTTCGTGTCAAAAGCTAGCCATCAATCGACAAAAAACCGATGATATGTCGTCTCAGTCATGGTCTGGCCAGGTCGAAGCAACGTGGTGGGAAATGAAGGAATATTGGGAGCGTTGGGGTAATGCTGGGTTTCCACACAAAATGCTTCGTGTCCCCCATAGCCGTTGGATTTTTCGTTGCCGGGCAAATGGTTGGCAGTGTAAAGCTGCATTCCCGGCTGAGTCGTAAAAACTTCCATGACTCGACCCGATTTAGGATCAGCGACCTTTGCCGCAAGCCGAAGCTTTCCTTCGATTCCGCGGATGGCGTAACAATGATCGTACCCTTTTGTCGCCGCAAACTGGTTCACTCGGTCTCCGATCGCAGTCGGGGTTCGAAAATCGAGCGGACTTCCGGTGACATCGTGCAGCTTTCCTGTCGGGATCAGATCTCCATCAACATCCAGCGAAAAGTCCGCTTCGATCGTCGCAACGTGATCCAGTGCCGTGCCGCTGCCCGCGCCGCCGAGATTCCAGTAACTGTGATTGGTCAAGTTTACATGCGTGGCAGCATCGGTGGTTGCGGAAAAAACCATCGTCAATTGATCGGAATCGCTGAAGGAGTAATCCGCATTGGCGGTGACGGTACCGGGATAGCCTTCGGTGCCATCGGGGCTGACATGCGTGAAGCGAACGCCAGCGGAATCTGCGTTTTGATAGGGTTCCGCTTTCCAAAGGACTTGATCGAAGCCGACTTTTCCGCCATGTAGGTGATGCTTGCCCGCATTCAGAGTCACTTGGTACGCTTTGCCATCGATCGTAAACTTCCCTTCCGCGATCCGGTTGCAAAATCGACCCACCGTCGAGCCAAAATAAGGATGCCGCTCTAAGTACGGCTCAAGGGAATCAAAACTAAGATTGACATTTGCCAGTTTTCCATTCCGGTCGGGTACGTTGACCTGCATCAATGTTGCACCAAAATCGGTCAGCGAGACGGAATGGCCGCGTTTGTTTGTGATCGTGAACCGATGGACCTTTTTTCCGTCTTTCGTTTCGCCGAACGGAGTGGTTTCAATTTTCATAACAGTTTTTTTTTCATCGGTTGAGATTTCGGCTCGCAAATGTTTGTTTCCAACGCCCACCCAAAAACCGATCGCAGCCACAACGATCCAGACCACAATCTCGACTTGCCGGGCGCGAGAACGGAAACGGAAATGATTGGCATTTCGGATAGCGACAAAGCGTGTCACAGTGACCTCGATTCAAAAAGGGGACAAGCACTGAAATCCGCGCGACCGATTAAGGTCGGCAACGTTGAAATTGGGACGCCGTTTTTTCAAGCCGCACTGAGCGGCTACAGTGATTCACCGATGCGGGTGATCGCACGGCGAATGGGTGCATCCTATTCGATTTGCGAAGTGATGCTTGATCAGTTTCTTGTCACACTGAACGATCGCCGTAAGAATCGTCATTTTCTCGAAATCGCCGACGAAGAGCATCCGGTCGGTGGCCAGTTGATGGGAAGCGAGCCGGAACAATTCGCGGCCGGGGCCGTCAAACTTGCCGAAGCCGGTTTCGACATCATCGACATCAATTTCGGTTGCCCGGTAAAGAAAGTTCTCGGTCGCTGCCGCGGTGGCTTTCACCTGTCCCAGCCGGATGTGGCACTTGAAATCGTCTCGCGTGTTCGCGATGCAGTCCCTGCGGATCGACCTGTAACGCTCAAGATGCGGCGTGGATTGGATGACACGGCCGAGTCTCGCGACAATTTTTACAAGATTCTCGAGGGAGCGTTTGCCATCGGAGCGGCCGCAATCACGGTTCACGGACGAACCGTCAAGCAGCGATATATCGGACCAAGCCGCTGGGAATTTCTATCCGAAGTCAAACGACACGTCGGCAGGGATCGATTGATTTTTGGTAGCGGCGATCTGTTTAGCGCCGAAGATTGCATCCGCATGATTGAGCAAACGGGCGTTGACGGGGTCACGATCGCGCGAGGTGCAATCGGCAACCCCTGGGTTTTTGAACAAGTCGATGCACTGTGGCGCGGCGAGCCGCTCCCTCCGCCACCGACACTTCGCGAACAAGCGGTGGTGATTCGCACGCATTACGATTTGATTGAACAGAGCTACGGAGTCGATCGCGCAGCGGTGCTGATGCGAAAGTTCTGCATCAAGTATTCCGCCAGCCATCCGCAGCATGAAATGATTCGTGAATTGCTTGTCCGCATTCGTTCGAAAGAGCAAATCGAAACGGTACTTCACGATCACTATTCAAGCGACGATCCGGGGCGTTATTTACCACGAGAAATTCACGGCTCTCAGGAAGAAGGTTGCGGATGAGTCAGCCGTTGCACCATCTTTATCTCACCGGCTATCGTGGGTCAGGCAAGACCAGCGTCGGCAAATTGCTTGGGATGAAACTCAATCGTCCCGTCATTGATTTAGATGATCGGATCGAATGGTCCGCAAAGATTTCGATACGCGAGATCTTCGAACGAGAGGGTGAATCAGGTTTTCGCGATCGTGAATCGAGCGAGCTACTTCAAATAAGTAAAGAATCGCCCAGTGTCGTCTCGTTAGGTGGCGGCGCGGTTCTTCGTGAACAGAATCAACAAGTTCTTGAAGCGACTGGGTTTTGCGTTTGGCTGAAGGTCGATGCAGATACGGTTTTAGAACGCCTGACTCAAGATTCAAACACCGCAACTCGCCGCCCCTCGTTGACCCATCTGCCGGCACGCGAAGAAGTACTGACGCTGCTCATGGCTCGAGCACCGATCTACGCATCGGTCTCGAATGCTCAGATCGATGTTATGCGCAAAAGCATTAAGGCCATCGCAGAAGAGATTATCTCGCTTCTACCGGAACCACCACCCAGCCATTAGCGGCTTGAACGTGCGTCGTTGAGCATGTCGCTGACGTCCTGCATCACGACGGAGGCGGGCAGCGCGTAGCTGACAACTCGACCTGCACGCGCGATGTTGATACCGATGACTCGACCTTGACTATCGACCACTGGCCCCCCACACTCACTTGGGTCCAGAACCGTGTCGTGCTGAATCACCTTCTCAAAGCCGCTCAGCCGTGCGCTGCGTTGTCCGTTTACCTTGGAATCATTTTCCGATTCAAGCATGACGCCGAGGTCGCGAATCTTCGCGTCTAAGTTCATCTTCTCACTGCCTCGAAGAATCGTTAAACGAACATTTTCTCCGGGGAACATCTCTCGTAAAACTCTCATCACGGAGCTGCTATTGGATTCTTCACGACCATTGATGGCGAGAATTTTGTCCCCGGGTTCTACACCGGCAGCCTCCGCGCCACTGGCAGGCAACACCACTTCGACCGTTGCTTTCCCGTCGCTGTTGTACAACTGCACACCCAAGCGACCGCTGTGCTCGACTTTACGCGAACCAACGCCGACGGAACCCAGGCCAATCGGATTTCCGCCACGACCGGCACTGACGAGGAACGCGCCGACCGGAGGTGTGACGTCTACAAAGCTCGCAGGCTTCAGCGGTTTTCCAACCTCATCAATACGGAGAAGTGCAAGATCGTTAACCCGCCTGACTGCGGCGACTCGAGCGGGCAAAAGTTGGCCACTCGCAAGTCGAACTCGAATCGGGTCGACGGACAATTCACTACGCTTGGTCAGAACATAGCCATCCTCGGACACGATCACGCCCAGAGCGACCACCTTTCCAACCGATACGACTTGGACAACGGATTCGCCGATTGCCTCCGTCAGCGGACGGACCAACGCGATCATATCTCCGTTATCACGTCGGTTCGACGTGCGAAGCGACATACGGTCCTCAAGCCAATCAGGAATCTGCGTTTCTTGCGAGACAACGACCCCATTCCCCAAACAAGTCAAGGCGAAAACGCACAGCCCGGCACGTTGAATCAGCGCGCGAAACGGTCGACGATCTTTCATCAAGGCAATCACCATTTTCATTCAATCGTCCCTACCGATTTCGACACTCAGCCTAATTCGCTCACCCTTTCGGATGATCCAGCACAAGGCCCGTTCGCCCGGCATCGTATCGGCGACGGCAGCGGTCAACGAATTAAAGTCGCTGATCATGGCATCGCCAAATTGTTCGATCACGTCACCGGTTCGAATGCCAGCCTCCTCGGCTGGCGAACCAATCTTTACAACTTCAATTTTCGCAACTGCCGAAGTGGGATCACCTCGAACGCCAAGCACTGGTTTGAAGCCTGGCAGATATCCCCATGCTTCGCTGGCCGCCAAGCGATTCCAACTCATGTCATAGTGCTCGATCGGGATATGCAGGTTGTCCGCTACATCGTTACCGATGCGACTGTGAACAGCAATCAGACGACCCGTGAGGTCGAACAACGGGCCACCACTGTCACCACCGATCAGAGCGCAATCGGTCACAATCGATTCATCCCGAACCTTCAGAATCCGCCCCACCCGAGCAACAGGCCCACGCTCACGATCGAAACCGCCGGGATGACCAGCTGCAATACACCACATGCCAGCAACAAGATTTTCGCTCCGCCCCAAGTTCGCATACTGCCACGGCTTTCCATCGTTCTGCCCATCATTGATCTTCATCAGTCCGGCATCCACGCCGCGATTCATCCCAAGCGTGGTTGCCTTCGCGGTGCGCCCATTGCTAAACGTAATGATCGCCGATTTACCAGGCCGCATCCCTACGTGAGCTGCGGTTAAGACATATCCCGAAGCGGTTACAATGACCCCACAACCCTGTGCTGGTCCAATCGCAACATTGACTGTGCAAGCACCGATGCGACCGGCAACCCTTTGCTGCTGTTGCTCCATCTCGATCAACTGCGGCAATGACTTCGGCACTCCACCCTGAACGTAGATCTCCGTGAGCGATTGCGGAATCTCAACGAGGGTTTCGTTAGAGCTTACTGTGGGACTGTCGGGAAGACTTGGCCGAAGTAAAGATTCGTTTTGGTCGGCGCGAGCTGGATACGTGGCTAAGATGCCAACGCCCAAGACCGACATGCCGATCAGCAAAGTCGCGAAAATGCGGTAAGATCTTAAAAATTCACGCATTGATTTGGGAGACGCCAAAAATGAAATCAGAAACGTGCGTACGATCGACTGCGGCCGAACACGGAGATCGGCCACAAGACTGAGCGACACATTGTAGACGCACTTTGCCAGAAATGAAAAATGATGATCGATAAACATCCTTCTAAAACCACAACTTTGATCGTGGGTTGCGGTTATCTCGGAAAACGGGTCGCAATGGCGATGTTGGACCGATTCCCGAGCGAAACCGTCTTTGCCACGACCCGTTCACAAGAAAAAGCTAAACAATTCGCATTTGATCAAATCCAGCCGGTCATCGCCGATTGGACAGATCGTCGGACGTTGGCCCGGCTTCCGAAATGCGATCGAGTTCTGGTAGCGGTCAGTTATGATCGCCGAAGCCGCTTTTCACGTGAAGATTCACAAGTTGGCGGCTTTAGCAACCTACTGGACTTCGTTTCGCCCACCTCCGACGTCTGCTACATCAGCACGACAGGCGTTTATCACCAAACCGACGGGACCTGGGTGGATGAGAACTCTCCAGCGAGGGCGCGGGCCGAAGGTGGTTTAGCTC
>Ga0105046_10004666_pt1 | contig 21786 bp, 7 predicted proteins | sample MAT03_FD_78385 | JGI IMG/M metagenome (GOLD analysis project Ga0105046, IMG submission 78385) | Freshwater microbial communities from Lake Fryxell liftoff mats and glacier meltwater in Antarctica - MAT-03 (megahit assembly) | ecosystem: Environmental > Aquatic > Freshwater > Ice > Liftoff...
CAGCGGGGTCATGCCCCCGCCGGGTCCCCCTCCCGAGACGAAGACTCCATGAGGGGCTGTCGCCAGCCCCTCCCCCAGCGGGGTCATGCCCCCGCCGGGTCCCCCTCCCGAGACGAAGACTCCGGTCGCCGCGCAGGTCTGGCGAATCACGGCCCGTGAAGCTGGATCCCGAGCTCCTCGCGCGCCTTGGCTCGTTGCCGGTGAAGGCGCGCGTCATCGTCGAGAGCGCGCTGTCGGGTCAGCACCGGGCCCGGCTGCACGGCTCGTCGGTCGAGTTCGCCGAGCACAAGGAGTACACGTACGGCGACGAGATCCGCCACATCGACTGGAAGGCGCTGGGCAAGCTCGACCGCTACTACGTGAAGCAGTACGAGCAGGAGTCGCAGCTCACCGCCTACCTGGTGCTCGACGCCTCGGGCTCGATGCGGTTCGGTGAGCGCGGCCTGCGCAAGGTCGAGTACGCGGCGCTGGCGCTGGCCTCGTTGGCGTACCTGGTGAGCCAGCAGCAGGACAAGGTCGGGCTGCTGGTGGTCGGCCCGCGCGGCGGCGACCTGCACGTGCCGCCGCGGGCCAAGGGCACCCACCTGGCCGACCTGCTCAGCGTCCTCGACCAGGCCATCGCCGACGACGATCCCGGGGACGCCTCGCCGGCCCACGCGATCGACCGAGTCGGCGAGCTGGCCCGTCGACGCCGCGCGCTGGTGGTCCTGGCCTCGGATCTGTTCGACCCCGACGATCTGACGTTGGGCGCGCTGCGCCGGCTGCGGGCCCAACATCACGACGTCGTGGTGCTCCACGTGCTCGCGCCCGAGGAGCTCACGCTGCCCTACGAGGGGCTGACCATGTTCGAGGGCCTCGAGGGCGATCACAAGCTGCTCGCCAACCCGTCCGCCATCCGCGCCGAGTACATCGCGAAGATGACCGGGTTCCTCGACCGGGTGCGCACCGAGCTGGGCAAGGCCGGCGTCGACTACCACCTGACGCCGACCGATCGGCCCCTCGACGAGACGTTGCAAGCGGTCATCGCGTCGCGACGTTCGGGGCGGGACCGGCGATGAGCTTCCTCGCGCCGCTCATGCTCATCGGCGCCGCCGGCCTGGCGATCCCGCTGGTGATCCACCTCATCGGCCGACGCCGGGCCCGGGTCGTGAAGTTCGCGGCGCTGTCGTTCCTGATCGCGTCGCGCCGGCGCACCTCGCGGCGGCTGCAGCTGCGCGAGCGCGCGCTCCTGATCGTGCGCATGCTGGCCTGCATCGCGCTGCCCTTGGCGATCGCCAAGCCGTTCACCTCGTGCGCGAGCCGAGGCCCGGTGGTCGAGGGCGGGCCGCAAGCCGCGGTCTTCGTCGTCGACGATTCGTTCACCAGCGGGTACCGGGTCGGCGGGCGCACGCTGCTCGAGCGCACGACCGAGCAGGCCACGCGCATCCTGCAGCAGCTCGGGCCCGAGGCCGAGGTCGCGGTGGTGCGCGCGTCGGAGGCGTCGCCGAGCCCGACCGAGCTGTCGCGCGAGCACCTGCGGGTCCGCGATGCGCTCCTCGACCTGCAGCCGACCGCGCGGCCCGCCGATCTGCGGCGCGCGCTGGGCCGCGCCGCGCAGCTCCTGGCCGGCTCGAGCCACGAGCGCCGCACCGTCTACTTGATCTCGCCGCTCACCGCGACCGCGCTGCCGCCCGGCGAGCCGCCCTGGGCCGACGGCGGGCCCGGGCTCGAGGTCATCGACGTCCGCGGCGGCAGCGCGCTGCCCAACCTCGCCGTCACCGAGCTGACGGTCACGCCCGATCCCACCGCCGGCAACCGCGGCATCGCGGTGACCGCGCAGCTCGCCAACTACTCGACCGTGGCGGTGACCGGCGTGATGATCAGCCTCGAGGTCGCCGGCACCACCGTCGCGCGCGGCCAGATCGATCTGGCGGCCGGCGAGCGCAAGGCCAAGCGCTTCCTGGCGACCCTGCCGCCCGAGCTGCGGTCGGCTGCGGTCGCGGTCGCGATCCCGGCCGACGCCTTGCCGATCGACGATCGCCGGGTCGCGGTCGCGCGCCTGCGCGACGAGCTGCGCGCGCTGCTGGTCGATGGCGATCCTCGCGCCGATCGCCACGACGACGAGCTGTTCTACCTCGAGGCCGCGCTGCGCCCGGGCGACCGCGCCGAGGCCGGCACCGTCGTCACCAAGATCCTGCCCGCCGATCTCGACGGCGTCGACCTCGGCCAGTTCGACGTGGTGGTGCTCGCCAACGTGCCGGCGCTGTCGGCCCCGCGGGTCGCGGCGCTGTCGACCTGGGTCCGGGCCGGCGGTGGCCTGCTGATCACGTCGGGCGATCACGTCGACCCGGTGGCCTACGACGCGACGATGCTGCCGCTGCTGCCGCGCAGCCTGCGCGACCCGATCGACACCGCCTGGGGCGCCGCGCCCAACGAGCGGGCGGCCCGCGCGCTGCACCTGACCAAGTGGGAGGCCGATCATCCGATCTTCGCACCCTTCGCCGAGGATGCGCCCGGCTTGGCCGACGCCCGCTTCGCCAAGGCCGTGCTCCTGGGGCCCATCACCGACTCCGACGAGAGCAAGGTGCTGGCCCGCTTCACCAACGGCGCCGCGGCGCTGGTGCTGGCCCGGGCCGGCGACGGTCAGGTGTTGCTGTACACCTCGACGATCGATCGCGACTGGAACGACCTGCCGCTGCTGCCCGGCTTCCTGCCGCTGTTCCAGGAGTCGGTGCGCTTTTTGGCCCGCCGCCGCGCCGAGACCGCGACCGGCACGCTCCTGGTCGGGCAGAGCCAGGTGTTGCCGACCCTGAGCCTCAAGAAGCTCGAGGTCCGCGGCCCCGACGGTCGCGGCGCGGTCTTCGAGGGCGCGCGCCTCGACAACCGCCAGGTGGTGCGGTTCACCGCCGCCGAGAGCCCGGGCATCTACCGCGTGATCGGCACCGACGGCACCGGCGCGACCGCCGACCGTGACGAGCTGGCCTTCGCGGTGAACGTCGACCCGCGGGGCTCCGATCTCGCGCCGGCGCCACCGTCGGTGCTGCCGGTCAGCGGCGTCGCGGCCAGCGCCTTCGGCCGGCCCCACACCCGGCGCGTCGAGCTGTGGCACGCGATCGCCTCGGCGCTGCTGGTGCTGCTGCTGATCGAGTCGATCCTGATCCAGCGCCGGCGCTGACGCGCGCGGTTCACCGGCCCGCGAGGCGATCGGCGAGCCGGCGGTGCGCGAGGGCGCCGACCACGGTGAGCGGTGGCGCCGGGCTGGCAGCGCGGGCCTGGGCCTGGGCGATCGCGAGCGCGCGACCGCGGGCGGCGGCCACGGCGAGAAGGGTGCGAAAATCGAGGTCGCGCTCGGCCGCGCGCTGGAGCGCGGCGCGCGCGGCGTGCTGGTGCGCGGGATCGCGGGTCACCAGGACCCCGTCGCAGCCGGCCCGCACCGCCCGGACCGCGGCCGCGCCGACGCCATAGTTGTCGACGATGGCGCGCATCACCAGATCGTCAGACAGGATCAGCCCGCGGTAGCCGAGGCGCTCGCGCAGGACGCCGGTCACGACCTTGGCCGACAGCGTGGCCGGCCCGCTGGCGTCGATCGCCGCGAAGATCACGTGAGCCGTCATGATGAGCGGTAGCCCGGCGGCGGCGGCGGCGCGAAACGGCGCCAGCTCGACTGCCTCGAGGCGATCCCAGCCGTGATCGATGCGCGGCAGCGCCCGGTGGCTGTCGACGGTGGTGTCGCCGTGACCGGGGAAATGCTTGCCGCACGCGAGCACGCCGGCGCGGGCCAGCCCGGCGGCCAGGGCGAGGGCCCGGCGGGTCACGGTCGCGGCGGTGGTGCCGAAGGCGCGATCGCCGATGATCGGGTTCGCCGGGTTGGTGTGGATGTCGAGCACCGGCGCGAAGTCGACGTCGATGCCGAGCGCGGCCAGCTCGCGGCCCAGCGCGACGCCGATCGCGGCGGCCAGCTCGACGTCGTCGGCGCGGCCCTCGAACGCCAACATCGGCGGCCACTGGGTCGCCGGCGCGCGCAGCCGCTGCACCGCTCCGCCTTCCTGATCGAGGCCGACCAGGATCGGGGCGTCGTCGGACGCCGCCGCATGCAGCGCGCCGGTGAGCGCGACCAGCGCGTCGAGCTCGACGACCGCCTGCGGCACCGGCCCGCGCACCACGGTCGTGGCCAGGTTGCGCTGGAACAGCAAGGCCGCGCCCAGCGCACCGTCGGCGATCGCGGCGCGGACGTCGTCGGTGATCGCGATGCCGTCGAAGCCCAGCCACAGCACGCGGCCGACGTCGGCGGCGATCGTGCCCATCAGTCCATGGCCGCCGTGCACTCCATCGGCGCGCACTCGCCGGCGCCCGGCGCCACCTGCACGAGCTCGTAGGTCGTGACGTTATTGACGGTGACGCGCTTGATCAGGACCCCTTGCGTGGCCGTGCCGACCTGCAGCACGCGCAACGCCGGCTGGGTCGCGACGATGCTCGGGCCCGAGGCCACGCCTGCGTGATCGACGAGGGTCACACGCCAGCCGTTCACGTTAGTGCCATTCTCGATCGACACCGTGCAGGCCAGGCACGGCGCCAGGACGGCGTCCTGGAACGGCATCGTGCAGGCTTGGTCCGACGACATCGTGACGGTGTTCGCGCGGCAGCGGCGGAAGCGGCCATCGTTGCAGGTGAGAGGATCGGGGCCGCCGCCGCCGTTGCAAGGAGTGCAGAACGCCGGCGGCAACATCGGTGAGCTGCCGTCGGTGATGCATCCGCCGTACCTCGGCTGGCCGTTCGCGCTCTCGGTGCAGACCTTGGCGCCGAGGGCGCACATCCCCACCGTCGAGTCCGAGATGCAGGCCCGGCGCTCGGCCGAGAGCACGCCGTCGCAGTTGTAGTCGAGGCCATCACAGAGCTCGACCCGACCGGGCAGCTGGAAGGGATCGTCGTCGTTGCAGTCGGCCACCGACGGCGGGCAGATCGCCAGCCCACCCTCGACCTCGCCGGCGGCGGCGCAGCGATAGAACCCATCGCCGTCGCTGTCGAGGGGGCCGCCGTCGTCGCACGAGCCGTTGCAGTCCTGGTCGACGCCGTCGCACTCGCGGTCGTCGGCGCCCGGGTGGATCTGATCGGCGGGCACCCCGCCGGCCTCGCCCTGCTCGACGCAGTCGGGAAACGGGAAGCGCTCGCAGGTGCGCTGGCGCACGCCGCGCGGCTCGGTCGTCACGACGGAGTGGCAGGTGACGTAGCCGTCGCCGTCGGGATCGGGCACCGCGCCGTCGCAGCCGTCGTTGGTGTTGCGCGCGCAGGCCTGGTCGACGCCGTCACAGCTGTCGTCGAGCTGGCCGGGGTGGATCGCGGCGGCCGGCACGACCGCGTCGAAGATCGTCGTCTCGGAGCCCGAGTCGACACAGTCGCCCTCGCACACCTTGACGCCGTCGCCGTCGGCATCGGTGATATCGGCGGTGGTCTCGGGGCAGCAATCGTTGTCGCGCTCGCTGCAGCCCTGGATCGTGCCGGGGTGGACGTCGGGCGCGTGGTCGTCGCAGTCGCCCTGCTGGTCGCAGCCGATCGCGACGTCGCTGCGGAAGTCGTCGCAGTCGAGGTCGTTGGACGGCACGATCGCGCGATCGCGGATCTGGCCGGCGGCGGGGCCGTCGCGCAAGGGCGCGTTCCACCAGACGCAGCCGCTGTTGGTGATGCCAGCGTGCTTGTCGTCGGGGTCGTAGGCGACCAGCGGCACGTCGACGCGGCGGATCTCGCCGTCGCCGAAGCGGAGGTAGTCGTCGGGGTGGGCGATGCCGACCACGTGCTCGCGCACGTCCTGGCGCGCCCCGAAAGCGACGACCGCGTAGACCAGCTGGTCGTCGAGGGCCAGGCCCTGCGACGGCGTGAGCGACAGCTGGTAGGTCCCGTCGGCGAGGGGCGCCGCCAGCTCGAAGACCTGGGGATCGACGACGGTGCGGTTCCACCAGGCCGCCGGATACCGCGGATCCGAGTCGGCCGGCGCGGCGACGCCGGCGCCCAGGTGCAGCTCGAGCCGGAGCGTCGCGCGAGCCTCGGGGTCCTCGGCGTGGATCGACAGGACGATCGCGGTGTCGGTGCTGCACGCGCCGAGCGTGACGACCACGGCCAGCGCCGTGAGAGATATCCGTGCTCGCATGGTGAGACCCCTTCGTGGCAAGGCTAGGGAAGCGATCGTACGCGAGAACGCCGAGCGTGAGTCACAAATCGCCGCGCCCACCACCGCCCCGGCAGTACGCTCGCCCTCGATGATCGACGCGTTCGTGCGGGCCCACCGCCTCGACGACCCCGGGGTCGCGGCCGCGGTCGCGCCCTGGCGCATCGAGCGCATCGCAGCGAGCACGGTGCGCAGCGCGGTCGAGCTGGCGCTGGCCCGCCCCGGCTTCGCGCGCGTGCTGGTGTGCGTCGAGCCGCGCGTCGAGGGCGCTGAGCATCTGGCGGCGACCGCCACGCTGCACCTGTCGTATTACGCCGAGGACGGCGTCGATCACCGCGCGGCCGCGACGGTGGTGCGGGCCATCGCCGGGGCCCTGCGCGCGCTCGAGGGCGGCGGCGGGGCGCGGGTCGGGCTGCCGATGGCGGCTCGCCACTACGTCGAGCTGCGGGTGAACCGCGAGTGCAACGAGCGCTGCCGGTTCTGCAACACCCCGGCAGACTCGCCGACGATCGCGCCCAGCGCCGACGCGGTGCTCGCGCAGATCGCCGAGGCGGCGCGCGCCGGCTGTCGCGAGCTGTTGCTGAGCGGGCGCGAGACCACGCTCGATCCGCGCCTGCCCGAGTACCTGGCCGCGGCCCGGACCGCCGGCATCGCGGTGCGGCGGGTCCAGACCAACGGCACGACCTTGCACCACCCGCGCATGCTGGCCCGCCTGGTCGAGGCCGGCATGAACGCGGTCGAGATGTCGCTGCACACCCTCGACCCCGACACCTTCGAGGCGCTCATCGGCGCCCGCGGGCTGCTCGGTCACGCCATCGCCGGCCTCGACCTGCTGGCGACGGTGCCCGCGGTGACGGTCACGATCGTGATCGTCTTGACCGCGCGCAACGCGGCCCAGGTGCCCGCGCTGGTCGGCACGATCGCCGATCGCTGGCCCCACGTGCGCACGCTGGTGCTGTCGCCGGTCGCGCCGGTGGGCGACGGTGCGACCGCCCTCGACCTGCTCTTGCCCTACGAGCAGCTGGGCCCGATCGTCGCCGAGGCGTTGCGGGTGGCGCGCGCCCGCGGCCTCGCCGCCAGCGTCCCGGCTCGGTGCGGCTTGCCGCCGTGCACGTTGCCCGTCGACGTCCGCGATCGCCACGACGCGCTGCGCGAGCGGGGCGGCCCGCTGGAGCCCGGCAAGCACAAGCCGGCCGGGTGTGGCGGGTGCTCGCTCGACCCGGTGTGCGGCGGCGCCTGGAGTCGGTACCTCGACACCCACGGCGCCGGCGCGCTGATCGCGATCGTATGATGGGCGCGATGTCCCGAGCCCTGGTTGCGGTGATCGTCGTGGGCGCGTTGGTGCCGGGCTGCGGCGACGACGCGCCGAGCAGCGACGGCGGCCTGTGCGCCGCCAAGCACCTGGCGCCCTGGCTGCGCGCGCCGGGCGACGCCGGCAGCGCGGTCACGTTCAACGAGGTGATGTACCACCCGGCGCCATCGGGCCCGGAGTGGATCGAGCTGTGGAATCCGCTGGCGATCGACCTCGATCTGTCGGGCTGGCGCCTCGACGGCGCGGTCGCGTACACCTTCCCCGAGGGCACCGGTATCCCAGCCGACGGCTTCACGGTCGTCGCTGGCGAGGTCTTCGCCGGCGCGCTGCCCGACGATCGCGGCACCCTCGAGCTGTGGAACAACGCCGGCCGACTGATCGACGCGGTGAGCTATGCCGATCTCGAACCCTGGCCGGTCGGCGCCGACGGCTCGGGGGCGTCCCTCGCCAAGCCCCGCCCCGGGCTGGCCAGCGATCGGGCCGAGAGCTGGGCCGTCAGCGCGACGGTCGGAGGGACCCCGGGCGCGCCCAACCTCGTCGCGGCGTCGCCCGAGGGCCTGGCCTTCGACGAGGTCGGCGACGGCTGGGTCGAGCTGGTCGCGCGCGGCGCGGCGCCGGTCGAGCTGGCGAGCGTCGAGCTGGTCTCGAGCGCGGGCGCGACCTGGCCGCTGCCGGCCGGGCTGCTGGCGCCCGGCGAACGGGTCGTGGTCGAGACCGATGCCCAGCCCGGCGCGGTGCTGTTGCTGCGCCGCGCCGCCGCGATCCTCGACGGCGTGCGGGTGGTCGACGTCCCACGGGCCCGCGACGGCACCGACGATACCTGGCGCTATCCCGACGTCGCGACCCCGGGCGCGCCCAACCAGATCACGCGCCACGACGAGCTGGTGGTGAGCGAGGTGCTCTATCACGCGCCGCCGGTGGTCGCGCCCGACGGCACGATCGGCGAGGACGACCTCGAGTGGATCGAGCTGCACAACCGCAGCGCCGCGCCTGTCGACGCCAGCGGCTACCAGCTGGTCGACGCGATCGCGTACGAGGTGCCCGCCGGCACGACCATCCCCGCCGGCGGCTACCTGGTCGTCACCAACGACCTGGCCGCGATGCGCGCGGCCTACCCCGACCTGGCCGCGATCGTGGTCGGCAACTTCGCGGGCGGGCTGGCCGACCGCGGCGACCGCATCGAGCTGCGCGACGCCTGCGCCAACTCGGTCGACGTGGTGACGTACCGCGACGGTGGTGGGTGGCCCGCCCTCGCCGACGGCGGCGGCTCGAGCCTCGAGCTGCGCAACCCCGACACCGATCGGGGCGCGCCGGCGGCCTGGGCGGCCAGCGACGAGACCGCCGGCGCGGTCTGGCAGACCATCGCGTACGAGGGCGTGGCCACCGCCAGCGCGGTCGGCCCCGATGGCGCGTGGCAGGAGCTGGTCATCGGCCTCCTCGACGAGGGCGTGGTGCTCCTCGACGACGTCAGCGTCACCGTCGACGGCACGACCGAGCTGGTCGGCGGCGGCACCTTCGAGGCCGGCGCCTCGGGGTTTCGCGCCCTCGGCAACCACCGCCACGCCGAGGTCGTCGTGGATCCGACCGACCCGGCCAACCACGTGCTGCGGGTCGCCGCCACCGGGCCGACCGAGCACATGCACAACCACCTCGAGACCACGCTGACCGGCGGCCATCGCATCACCAACGGGCGGCGTTACCGGATCTCGCTGCGGGCGCGCTGGCAGGGCGGCAGCGAGCTGCTCAACACGCGCCTGTATTTCAACCGACTGGCCCGCACCACCGCGCTCGCCCGCCCCGGGCATCCCGGCACGCCGGGCCGCGCCAACCGGGCCGCGGTCGCCAACCTGGGACCGTCCTATCGCGAGCTGCGGCACGCGCCGACGGTGCCGCGGCCCGACCAGCCGGTCGAGGTCTCGGTCGCCGCCAGCGATCCCGACGGCCTCGCCGGGCTCGTGCTGTGGACCGCCGTCGACGGCGCGGCGCCGACCGCCACGCCGATGACCCTCGACGGCACCGGCCGTTACACCGCGACCGCGCCCGGCCACCCGGCGGCGACGGTGGTCCAGTTCTGGATCGCCGGCGCCGACGCGCGGGGCGCCAGCGCGAGCTTCCCGGCCGCCGGCCCCGACGCGCGCGCGCTGTGGCAGGTCGACGACGGCCGCGCCGCGACCAACGGCCTCCACAACCTGCGCATCGTGGTGCGCCCCGACGACACGACCTGGCTGTTCACGCCGGCCAACCTCATGAGCAACGATCTGATCGGGGTCACCGTCGTCGACGGCGAGCGCGACGTCTACTACGACGTCGGCCTGCGGCTCAAGAGCAGCGAGCGGGGACGGCCCGAGGCGGCCCGGGTCGGCTTTGCCGTGCGCTTCGATCCCGCGCAGCCGTTCCGCGGCGCCTTCCCGAGCGTGCTGATCGATCGCTCGCAGGGCGTCGGCTTCGGCCAGCGCGAGCTGCTGTTGTTCCAAGCCATGAACCACGCCGGCAGCGTGGTGAGCCAGTACGACGACCTGATCCAGCTGCTGGCGCCGCGCCCCGACCTCACCGGGCCCGCGCACTTGCAGCTCGCGCGGTTCGGCAGCCAGTACCTCGACGGCCAGTTCGCCGACGGTGGCGACGGCGCGCTCTTCGAGTACGAGCTGGTCTACTACCCGACGACGACCGACACCGGCACGCCGACTGGCGCCAAGCTGCCGCAGCCCGACAGCGTCGTCGGCGTCGACCTGCGCGACCTCGGTGACGACGAGGAAGCCTATCGCCAGACCTTCCTGGTCAAGAACGCCCGCTGGCGCGACGACTACCGCGGCTTCATCCGCTTCGCGCGCGCGATGGGCCAGCGTGGCCCCGCGTTCGACGACGCGATCGCCGACGTCATCGACGTCGACCAGTGGCTGCGCGCGCTGGCCTTCGCCAGCCTGAGCGGCGCGATCGACAACTACGCCAGCGGCGCGCAGCACAACGCCGACTTCTTCGTGCGGCCCAGCGACGGTCGCGTCCTTTATTTCCCGCACGACCTCGACTTCCTCGGCTCGTCGCGCGGGACCCTGGTGGCGAGCCCCGATCTGGCTCGGCTGATCGCGGTGCCGGCCCGGGCCCGCGCGTACTACGGCCACCTCCACGACCTCGTCACCACGTCGTTCAACGGCAGGTATTTGGCGCCGTGGAGCGACCAGCTCGGGCGCCTGCTGCCCGGTCAGGACTTCGCCGGCCACCTGGCCTACATCGCCGATCGCGCGGCCTACGCCGCCGGGGTCGTCGACAACGCGGTGCCGCGGGTCTTCTTCCGGCTCACCACCACCGACCGCACCGTCGACGCCGCCAGCGTCACCCTCGACGGGGTCGGCTGGGTCGACCTCGATCGGGTCACCCGCGACGGCACCCCGCTGGCGCTGACCTGGATCAGCACGACCGCCTGGCAGGCGACCGTGGCCTTGGGCTGCGGTGCCAACCCGATCACGCTCGCGGCCCTCGACCGCCACGGCGCCAGCCTCGGGACTGGCGCGGTCGTCGTGACGCGCAGCGGCGCCGGCTGTCCCTGACAAATCCAGATCGCCGCGACGGCGGATCGACTACCATCCGCGCACTTTCCCAGGGGGTGGCCGTGTCTACATCGTCTCTGCGCGCGTTCGTGATCGTGGTGCTGCTGGCTCTGCCGACGCTGGCGTTGGCGTCGGCACCGGTGGCGACGACCTCGCCGGCGACCGGCATCACCGCCACCTCGGCGATCCTCAACGGCACCGGCGATCCCAACGCCGAGCCGACCACGGGATGGTTCCGCTACAGCCCGACCAACCCGGTGACCTGCAACGACGGCTTTGGCACCCGGGTGCCGGCGGTGAGCGGCACCGACCTCGGCACCGGCTCGGTCGCGGTGCCCTACTCGATCACCACGACCGGCCTCACCGCCGGCGTCACGTACTACTTCTGCTCGATCGTCGCGAACGGCTCGGGCACCTCGCTGGGCACGGTGCTGTCCTTCACCGTCGCGGCGCCGCCGGTGGTGCTCACGACCGGCGCCAACGCGATCACCAGCAGCAGCGCGACGCTGCAGGGCTCGGCCAACCCGGTCGCGAGCTCGACGACCGGCTGGTTCCGCTACGACACCACCGACCCCGGCACCTGCAGCGACAGCTTCGGCGTCCGGGTGCCGTCGTCGGGCGGCACCGCGCTCGGCATGGGCACGTCATCGGTCGACTACAGCCGCGCCGCCACCGGCCTGTTGCCGGGCACGACCTATTACTACTGCGCGATCGCGCAAAACTCGCTGGACACCTCGGTCGGCGCGGTCCTGTTCTTCACGACCGTGCCCACCGCACCGTCGGTGACCACCCTGGCCGCGTCGGCGGTGACCACCAGCAGCGGCGTGCTCAACGCCACCGGCATCGCGCGCGGCGACACCGCGATCGGCTGGTTCCGCTACAGCACGACCAACCCCGGCACCTGCAACGACAGCTTCGGCACCCGGCTGCCGGCCAGCGGCGGCACGGCGCTGGGCTCGGCCAACACGCCGGTTGCGTTCAACCAGCCGATCGGCGGGCTCGGGCTGGCGACGACGATCTACTTCTGCGCGATCGCCGGCAACGGCATCGGCACCACGGTCGGCGGGCTGACCTCGTTCACGACGCTGGCGACCGCGCCGACGCTCACGACCACCGCCGCGACCAGCCTGACCGGCACCTCGGCGGTGCTTGGCGGCACCGGCAACCCCAACGGCTCGTCGACGACGGTGTGGTTCCGCTACAGCACGACCAGCCCTGGCACCTGCAACGACAGCTTCGGGACCCGCGCGCCGGCCACTTCGACCAGCGACACCCCGCTCGGCCAAGGCAGCTCGCCGGTCGCGTTCTCGCGCGGCATCTCCGGCCTCACGCCGACGACGACCTACTACTACTGTGCGCTCGGCCAAAATGGCGTGGGCCCGGCCCAGGGTGCGGTGCTGGCGTTCACGACGCCGGCCGTGGTCCCGGTGGTGCAGACCCTCGCCACGACGGTGACCTCGGGCACCAGCGCGACCTTCAACGGCACCGCCAACCCCAACGGCGCCGCCGCGACCGGCTGGTTCCGCTATAGCCCCACCAGCCCCGGCACCTGCAACGACAGCTTCGGCACCCGCGCGCCCGCCACCGGCGGCAGCGCCTTGGGCGCCGGCACCACGACCGTACCGTTTGGCGAGCCGGTCACCAGCCTCGCGCCGCTCACGACCTACTACGTGTGCGCGATCGCCGCCAACGGGCTCGGCACCTCGTTCGGCGCGCCGATCGCGTTCACCACCCCGGCGGCACCGACGGTGACGACGGTGGCGGTGTCGAACCTGCTCAACACCTCGGCGCAGCTCAACGGCACCGGCAACCCCAACCGGGCCGCGACGACCGGCTGGTTCCGCTACGCCACGACCAACCCCGGCACCTGCAACGACAGCTTCGGCTCGCGCGCGCCGGTGAGCGGTGGCTCGGCGCTGGGCTCGGGCGCGACCGCGAACCCGTACTCGCAGACCATCACCAGCCTGTCGGCGGGCGCGACCTATTACTACTGCGCGATCGCGTCGAACAGCGAGGGCCTGAGCTTGGGCGCGGTGCTGGCGTTCACCACGCTGGCCGCGCCGACGACGATCACGAGCGCCGCGACGCTGGTGACGCCGAGCACCGCGACCCTCAACGGCAACGCCAACCCCAACGGGGCGTCGACGACCGGGTACTACCGCTACGCGACGACCAACCCCGGGACCTGTACCGACAGCTTCGGCACCCGCGCGCCGACCAGCGGTGGCAGCAACCTGGGCGCGGTCACCACGCCGGTGAGCTTCGCGCAGGCGGTCACCGGCCTGACGCCGTCGACGACGTACTACTTCTGCGCGGCCGCTACCAACCTCTACGGCCCGACCTTCGGCGCGGTGCTGTCCTTCGCCACGCCGGCCGCGGCTCCGACGGTGGTGACCAACACGCCGTCGATGCTGACCGGCGCGACCGCGCAGCTCAACGGCACCGCGAACCCGGGCGCCGACGCCACCACCGGCTGGTTCCGCTACGGCACCGTGAGCCCTGGCACCTGCAACGACTCGTTTGGCACCCGCGCGCCGGCCGCCGGCGGCAGCGCGCTGGGCGCCGGCACCGTCGCCACGCCCTACGCTCAGGCCATCGGCGGGCTCACGCCGGCCACCACCTACTACGTCTGCGCGATCGCGCAGAACAGCGTCGGCCTCAGCTTCGGCGCGCTGGTGACCTTCGTCGCGCCGTCGCCACCGCTGGTCGTCACCAACCCGGCCTCGAGCGTGGTCAACACGCAGGCGGTGCTCGGCGGCGCCGCCAACCCCAACCGCGCCGCGTCGACGGGCTGGTTCCGCTACGCCGCGACCAACCCCGGCACCTGCGACGACAGCTTCGGCTCGCGAGCGCCGGCCACCGGCGGCACCGCGCTCGGTAGCGGCAGCAGCAGCGTCGCGTACACCCAGACCGCCAGCGCGCTGTCGCCGGGCACGACCTACTACTACTGCGCGATCGCGTCGAGCGCCGAGGGCATGGCGTTTGGCGCCGTGGTCTCGTTCACCACCCAGGCCGCGCCCACGGTGACCACCTCGGCGGCGACCGCGGTCACCGCGACCAGCGCGACCCTCAACGGCAACGCCAACCCCAACAGCACGTCGACCACCGGCTGGTACCGCTACGCCAGCGTCAACCCCGGCGTGTGCAGCGAAGGCTTCGGCGTGCGCATCCCGTCGTCGGGCGGCACCAACCTGGGCGCCGGCTTGGTGCCGATCGCGTACCCGCTGGCGGTCGGCGGCCTGACCCCGGCCACCACGTACTACTACTGCGCGATCGCGCAGAACACCCACGGCATCAGCTTCGGCACGCTGCTCACGTTCACCACGCCAGCCCTGCCACCGACGGTGTCGACCACCGCGACCACGCTCGCCACCGGGGCGGGCGCGACGCTCAACGGCTCGGTCAACCCCAACGGCGACGCCACGGTCGGCTGGTTCCGCTACGCCACCGCCAGCCCCGGCACCTGCAACGACAGCTTTGGCCTCCGCGCGCCCGCGGCCGGCGGCAACCCGCTGGGCGCCGGGACCACCGCGGTGGTGTCGTCGCAGCCCATCACCGGCCTCGCGCAGTCGACCACGTACTACGTGTGCGCGATCGCCCAGAACAGCTTCGGCATCTCGTTCGGCGCGGTCGTGGCATTCACGACGCCGGCCCCGCCCGTGGTCGTCACCAACCTCGCGAGCGCCGTGCTCAACATGTCGGCGACGCTGGGCGGCAACGCCAACCCCAACCGCACCGCGACGACCGGCTACTTCCGCTACGCGACGGTCGATCCCGGCACCTGCAACGACAGCTTCGGCTCGCGCGCGCCCGCCACCGGCGGCACCGCGCTCGGCGCCGGCGCGAGCGCGGTCGCGTACAGCCAGCCGATCAGCGGCCTGTCGGCGGGCGTGACGTATTACGTCTGCGCGATCGCGACCAACGGCGAGGGCACCGGCTTCGGCGCGGTCGTGCCGTTCACGACCTTGTCGGCGCCGACCGTGGTCACCAACGCCGCGACCGCGGTCGCCGCGACCACCGCGACCTTGGCCGGCACCGGCGATCCCAACGGCGCCACCGCGATCGGCTTCTACCGTTACGCGACCACCAGCCCCGGCACCTGCAACGACAGCTTCGGCACCCGCGCGCCGGCGTCGGGCGGCGTCAGCCTCGGCAGCGGCACCGCGGCGGTTCCGTACACCCAGGCGATCGTCGGCCTGACGCCCGCGACGACGTACTACTACTGCGCGCTCGCCAGCAACCTGTACGGCGTCAGCACCGGCGCGCTGCTCACCTTCACCACGCCCGCGGTCGCCGCCACCGTCACGACCCTGTCGCCGACGCTGGTCACCGGCGCCACCGCGCAGCTCAACGGATCGATCAACCCCAACGGCGACGCCACCACCGGCTGGTACCGCTACGCCACGATCAGCCCCGGCACCTGCAACGACTCGTTTGGCACCCGCGCGCCCGCCACCGGCGGCACCGCGGTCGGCAGCGGCACCGTCGCCGTGCCCTACAGCCAGGCGATCAGCGGCCTCGTGCCGTCGACGACGTACTTCGTGTGCGCGATCGGCGCCAACGGCTTCGGGCCGACGCTCGGCGCGCTCACCTCCTTCACCACCGCGAACGTCCCCACCGTCACGACCAACCTCGCGACCTTGGTGACCGCGGGCTCGGCGACGCTGGGCGGCGCGGCCAACCCCAACCGCAGCACCACCACCGGCTACTTCCGCTACGCGACCAGCAACCCCGGCGCCTGCGACGACAGCTTCGGCACCCGCGCGCCCGCTAGCGGCGGTACCGCGCTGGGCGCCGGCGCCACCGCGGTCAGCTACACCGCCGCGGTCGTCGGCTTGGTTCCGGCCACCACCTACTACGTATGCGCGATCGCGACCAACGGTGAAGGCACCGGCGTCGGCGGGGTGCAGACCTTCACCACCCTGGCCGGCCCGACGGTGACCACGCTCGCGGCGACCGCGATCGCCTCGACCACCGCGACCTTGAACGGCACCGCCAACCCCAACGGCGCGTCGACGACCGGCTTCTACCGCTACGCGACGGTCAACCCCGGCGCCTGCAGCGACGGCTTCGGCACCCGCTTGCCGTCGAGCGGCGGCACCGCGCTGGGCGCCGGCACCACCGCCGTGCCCTACTCGGTGGTGGCCAGCGGGCTGCTGCCCGGCGCGACCTATTACTACTGCGCGCTCGCGGTCAACTCGGTCGGCACGACCTGGGGCACGGTCATGTCGTTCACCGCCGACGCCGGCGTGCCGGCCGTGGTCACGTCGGTGCCGACCGGCATCACCACCACCACCGCGACGCTCAACGGCTCGGCCAACCCCAACGGCGCGTCGACGACCGGCTGGTTCCGCATCGCGAGCGCCAATCCCAGCACGTGCAACGACAGCTTCGGCACCCGCGTGCCGTTCGCCGCCGGTTCGGCGCTCGGCGCCGGCAACAGCGCGGTCGTGTACTCGGAGGCGCTCACCTCGCTCACGCCCGGCACCACGTACTGGTACTGCGCGATCGCGGCCAACGCGAGCGGCACCGGCTACGGCATCGTGCGGAGCTTCGCCACGCCGGCACCGCCGACGGTGATGACCCTGGCCGCGACGCCCATCACCGCGACCACCGGCACGCTCAACGCCTCGGCCAACCCCAACGGCTACGCCAGCACCGGCTGGTTCCGCTACGCCGCGACCGACCCCGGCACCTGCACCGACAGCTTCGGGACGCGCATGCCGGCCACCGGCGGCTTCGGGCTCGGCGCGGTCACCACGCCCGTGGCGTACTCGCAAGCGCTGGTCGGCCTCGCGCCGGCCACGACCTATTACTTCTGCGCGATCGCGTCGAGCTCGATCGGCACCACGCTGGGCGAGGTGCTGTCGTTCACCACGCCGCCGACCTTGCCGTCGGTGACGACCCTGGCCGCGACCTCGGTCGGCCCCGACAGCGCGACCCTCGAGGCCACCGCCAACCCCAACGGCGCGGCCTCCACCGGCTGGCATCGCTACGCAACGACCAACCCCGGCGCGTGCAACGACAGCTTCGGCACCCGCGCGCCCGCCACCGGCGGGACCGGGCTGGGCGCCGGCAACTCGGCCGTGCCGTACGCGCAGGCCATCACCGGGCTGGTCGCCGGCACGACCTACTTCTACTGCGCGATCGCCAGCAACGGCATCGGCACCAACCTGGGCGCGGTGCTGTCGTTCACCACCGCGTCGGCGCCGTCGGTGACCACCGTCGCGGCGACCAGCGTCGCCAGCACAGTCGCCACGCTCAACGGCTCGGCCAACCCCAACCAGTCGGCGGCCACCGGCTACTTCCGCTACGCCGCGACCAACCCCGGCACCTGCGACGACAGCTTCGGCACTCGCGCGCCGGCCACCGGCGGCACCGCGCTAGGCGCCGGTGCGAGCGCGGTCAGCTTCAACCAGCCGATCGCCGGCCTCACCACCGGCGTCACGTACTTCTACTGCGCGCTCGCCACCAACTCCGTCGGGACCCGCGTCGGCGCGGTGCTGTCGTTCACCACCGCGGCGGTGCCGCTGGTGACCACCGAGGCCGCGACCGCGGTCAGCAGCACGACCGCCACCATCAACGGCACCGCCAACCCCAACCTGACCGCGGCCACCGGTTACTTCCGGTACGCGGCGACCAACCCCGGCACCTGCAGCGACGGCTTCGGCACCCGGGCCCCGACCACCGGCGGCACCGCGCTGGGCAGCGGCTCGGCCCCGGTCGCGTTCAGTCGCCCCATCACCGGGCTCATCGCGGGCACGACCTACTACGTCTGCGCGATCGCGAGCAACCCGATCGGCCTTGGCTTCGGTCCGCTACAGACCTTCACCACGCCAGGCGCGCCGACGGTGACCACCGAGGCGGCGACCGCGATCACCACGACCACCGCCACGCTCAACGGCACCGCCAATCCCAACCTGACCGCCACGACTGGCTACTTCCGCTTCGCGACCAGCAGCCCCGGCGTGTGCAACGACAGCTTCGGCACCCGCGCCCCGACCACCGGCGGCACCGCGCTCGGTAGCGGCAACACGCCGGCGCCGTACACCCAGACCCTGTCGACGCTCGCGCCCGGCACGACGTATTTCTTCTGCGCGATCGCGACGAGCACGCTGGGCACCCGCTTCGGGGCGGTGATGTCGTTGACCACGCCGACCGGCCCGGCGGTCACCACCGTCGCCGCGAGCGCGCTCACCAGCACCGGCGCCACGCTCAACGGCACCGCCAACCCCAACGGCTCGGCGGCGACTGGCTGGTTCCGCTACGCGACCACCAGCCCCGGCACCTGCAACGACAGCTTCGGCACCCGCGCGCCGACCGCTGGCGGCGCCGCCCTCGGCAGCGGCAACACCGGCGTGCCGTACAGCGAGGCGCTCACCGGTCTCGGGTCCAGCACCACGTACTTCTACTGCGCGATCGCCGCGAACGCGTCGGCGACCAGCGTCGGCGCGGTGCTGTCGTTCACCACCCCGAACGCGCCGACCGTCACCACCACCGCGGCCAGCGCGGTCGCCAGCACGACCGCGACCGTCAACGGCAGCGGCGTGCCCAACGGGGCCGCGACCACCGGCTACTTCCGCTACGACGTCACCAGCCCGGGTACCTGCGACGACAGCTTCGGCACCCGCGCGCCGCTCACCGGCGGCACCTCGCTCGGCGCGGGCGTGCTCGCGGTCGGGTTCAACCAGCCGCTCACCGGCCTGGCCGGCGCCACGACCTACTACTACTGCGCGATCGGCGCCAACAGCCTCGGCACCCGCTTCGGCGCGGTGCTGTCGTTCACCACCACGACCGCACCGACGGTGACCACCGACGTGGCGACCGCGATCGCCACCACGACGGCGACGCTGGGCGGCGCCGCCAACCCCAACCTCAACGCCGCGACCGGTTACTTCCGCTACGCCACGACCAACCCCGGCACCTGCAACGACAGCTTCGGCACTCGCGCGCCGACCACCGGCGGCACCGCGCTCGGCGCTGGCTCGGCCAGCGTGCCGTACCTGCGCGCGCTCACCGGCCTCACCGCCGGCACCACGTACTTCTACTGCGCGATCGCGAGCAACTCGGTGGGCACTGGCTTTGGCACGGTGCTGTCGTTCACCACCGCCGGGCCGCCGACGGTCACGACCCTCGCCCCGGCCTCGATCACCAACACCTCTGCCATATTCAATGCCGAGGCCAATCCCAACCAGTCGGCCGCGACCGGCTACTTCCGCTACGCCACGACCAGCCCCGGCGCCTGCAACGACAGCTTCGGCACCCGGGCCCCGCTCACCGGCGGCGCCACGCTCGGCAACGGCACCAGCGCCGTCGCGTACACCCAGACCGTGTCGACGCTGACCGCGGGGGCGACTTACTACGTCTGCGCGATCGCCTCGAACGTCAGCGGCACCCGCTTCGGCGCAGTGCTGTCGTTCACCACGCCCGCCGGTCCGGCGGTGACCACCGCGGCGGCCACGCTGGTGACCAGCACCGCCGCGACGCTCAACGGCTCGGCCAACCCCAACCTGACCGCGGCGACCGGCTACTTCCGCTACGCCGCGACCAACCCCGGCACCTGCAGCGACGCGTTCGGCACCCGCGCGCCGACCACCGGCGGCACCGCGCTGGGCAGCGGCTCGACGACGGTGGCCTACAGCGAGGCCGTCACCAGCCTGGTCGCCGGCACGACCTACTACTACTGCGCGCTCGCGACCAACGCGGTCGGCACCGGCGTCGGCACCGTGCTGTCCTTCACCACGCCGGGCGCACCGACGGTGGTGACGCTGCCTGCGACCGCCATCACCAGCACCGGCGCCATGCTCGCCGCCACCGCCAACCCCAACGCGGCGGTCACGACCGGCTGGTTCCGCTACGACACCACCGCCCCCGGCACCTGCACCGATGCCTTCGGCACCCGCGCGCCGATCACCGGCACGATCGCGGTCGGCAACGGCACCACCGCGCTGCCCTACGGCCAAGCGCTGACCGGGCTGGTCGCCGGCACGACCTACTACTACTGCGCGCTCGCGACCAACGCGGTCGGCACCCGCATGGGCGCGGTGCTGTCGTTCACCAGCGCGGCGCCGCCGACGGTGACCAGCGAGGCCGCGACCTCGGTGACCGCGACCACCGCGACCCTCAACGGCACCGCGACCCCCAACCAGGCCGCGACGACCGCGTGGTTCCGGTACAGCGCGACTATGCCGAGCGGGTGCGACGACAGCTTCGGCACCCGGGCCCCGCTCACCGGCGGCACCGACGTCGGCAGCGGCGGCGCGGCGGTGCCTTACGCGCGGCCGGTCACGGCGCTCGCGCCGGCGACGACGTACTACTACTGCGCGATCGCGAGCAACCCGAACGGCACCCGCTTCGGCGTGGTGCGCACCCTGGTGACGCCGGCCGGCCCGCCGACGGTGACCACGACCGCGCCCACCGACGTCGGCAACGACCTGGCCGTGCTCAACGGCGCGGTGCTCGCCAACGGCGCCACGACGACCGCCTGGTTCAGATATGCCAATATCAATCCCGGCACCTGCAACGACAGCTTCGGCGCCCGCGCCCCGACCACCGGCGGCGAGAACCTCGGCAACCTGCCGACCGCGGTCGCGTACTCGCAGACCATCGTCGGGCTCACCCCCCACGTCACCTACTTCGCGTGCGCGATCGCCTCGAACGCCAGCGGCACCAGCTTCGGCGCGGTCGTGAGCTTCGAGCCGGGCGCCACGCCGCCGACGGTGACCACCGAGCCGGCGACCGCCATCGACGAGGCCGGCGGCACGCTGGCCGGTACCGCCAACCCCAACGGCGCCGACGCCACCGGCTGGTTCCGCTTCAGCGTCGATGATCCCGGCACCTGCGACGACAGCTTCGGCACCCGCGCGCCCGCCACCGGCGGCACCGCCCTGGGCGCCGGCACCGCCGCAGTGCCCTTCGACCTCGCCATCGACGGGCTCGAGCCCAACCTCACCGTCTTTTACTGCGCGGTCGCGAGCAACCTGGGCGGCGCGAGCTTCGGCGCGGTCCGGTCGTTCAAGACCGACGCCGTGCCGCCGGTGGTCCGCACCGTCGAGGCGGTGGCCGACGCCGAGGGCAACGTCGCCTTGGCCGGGGCCGCCGATCCCCGCGGCTCCGACACCAACGCGTGGTTCCGCTACGCCGCGACCAATCCCGGCGCGTGCGACGACAGCTTCGGCGTCCGCACCGCCGGCCCCGACGACAGCGCGCTCGGTGCCGGCCGCGTCGAGGTCGACTTCGGCGGTGCGCTCACCGAGCTCGAGCCCGGCGAGTACTTCGTGTGCGCCATCGCCAGCAACGGCGGCGGCATCGCGTTCGGCGCGGTGCTGCGCTTCGTGGTTCCCAACCCGGGCGGCGACGACTCGGGCGGCTGTTGCCGAGTCGCCAACGGCGGTTCGGTGCCGCCGATCGGGACCCTGGTGCCGGTCGCGGCCGCGATGTTCCTGCTGATCCGCCGCCGCCGCCCGCGCCGGTAACGCTAGCGGTCACCGTCGACGGTCACGGTTACGGTTACGGTTACGGTCACGGTCACCGTCGACGGTTACGGTTACGGTTACGGTTACGGTTACGGTTACGGTTACGGTCACGGTCACCGTCGACGGTTACGGTTACGGTTACGGTTACGGTTACGGTTACGGTCACCGTCGACGGTTACGGTTACGGTTACGGTTACGGCTACGGTTACGGCTACGGTTACGGTTACGGTTACGGTTACGGTCACGGTTACGGTCACCGTCGACGGTTACGGTTACGGTCGACCGTCGCCGCCCGAAAATCAGCGGATCGTTCCG
>Ga0105046_10004667_pt1 | contig 21778 bp, 22 predicted proteins | sample MAT03_FD_78385 | JGI IMG/M metagenome (GOLD analysis project Ga0105046, IMG submission 78385) | Freshwater microbial communities from Lake Fryxell liftoff mats and glacier meltwater in Antarctica - MAT-03 (megahit assembly) | ecosystem: Environmental > Aquatic > Freshwater > Ice > Liftoff...
GCTCACGTTTCCCGCCAGAAGCAGAAGAAGAGATAAGAAGATCGGCAGTAGAGCCGGAGAGTGTTTGAACTGGTTCAGATTTGACATAATTAACCTCGAGTACTTTTTTTGAACATTAGCTGTTAGAACTTTTATGAGCATTGAGTTGAAAATAGAATCAACGGGATCTTTAAGCGGCAACCGCTTCGGTCAGTGCCGAAACTTCACTAGCCTGATTAACGTCCTCAGCTGTTAAAATCCGGTCAATGTCCAAAAGCAGCCGAACGTGACCTTTGGTGTTGCCGATGCCGAGCAGATAGTCGGTGTTGATCTCCGAACCAAATGAAGGAGCGTTCTCGATCTCCGTCTCGGCAATATCGAGAACTTCGGAAACTTTATCGACGATACAGCCGATTTCGACGCCGGAAGTTTTGACAACGATAATGCACGTTTCGGTCGAATCCGCGCATTCTTCCATTCCGAATTTCGAACGGAGCTCGGTGACGGGAATAATTTTCCCGCGCAGATTGACCACGCCGCGGACGAATTCCGGCGTTCTGGGAACGCGCGTGATCGGAAGCATTCCGATAATTTCCTGTACTTTGTGAATCTCGATGCCGTATTCCTCGTCTTTGAGATAAAAGGTCAGAAATTTGCCGCCGCGATTGATTTTGTTTCCGTTTTCCATATTGTTAGCCATTTGTAGTTTCTCCTTTCGTCGATTCGATTCTGTTTAATAAGCCGGTGAGCAAGAGTTAGTTTCCTTACCTTCTGCCTTATCTTCTTTAAGCCGCCTGCCGATAAGACGATTCTTCAACGCGGTCTCCTGGCCTTTTGCGGCGGCGGGCGACCGCGACGATTTCCGCTACATCGAGAATTAACCCGACGCAGCCGTCGCCTAGGATCGCGCCGCCAGAAACGCCGGGAATTTTGCTGATCCCCTGTCCGAGAGTTTTGGCGACGACCTGATATTGTCCGAGAAGTTCGTCAACCATCAGTGCACAGCGTCGCCTGCCGTCGGCGACGATCATCACTAGAGCGTTGGTCGGATCTTCGATGGCGTTTTCGACTTCGAAGAGTTTGTGCAGTCGGAAGATCGGCATCAGTTCGCCGCGCAGACTGACCAATTCGCCTCGACCTGCGACGGTCGAAAGCATGTGAGCGGTCGGGCGAAAGCTCAGATGAATATTGATCGTCGGCACGATAAAGCGTTCCGCTCCGACCCGCACGAGCATACCGTCGGTGATGGCGAGGGTTAGTGGCAGACGAACCGTAAAGAGCGAGCCTTTGCCTTTTTCAGAGGAGATCTCGATACGCCCGCGCATGCCTTCGATATTGCGTTTGACGACATCCATGCCGACACCCCGCCCGGAGACGTCCGTGATCTGCTCGACTGTCGAAAAACCTGGCGCGAAGATCAAATTAAAAATCTGATTTTCACTCATTCCCTTGTCCGATTCGATCAAGCCGAGCGAAACGGCTTTAGCAAGAATTTTTTCGCGATCGAGTCCCGCTCCGTCGTCCGCCAGTTCGACGACGACATCGCCGCCCGCGTGATAAGCCGAGAGGTTGATCTTGCCGGTCGCTGATTTTCCCGCCCCGGTTCGCTTAAATGGAATTTCAATGCCGTGGTCGGCGGCGTTGCGAACCATGTGGACGAGCGGATCGCCGATGATGTCCACCATGTTGCGGTCAATTTCCGTATCTTCGCCGACGGTCACGAAATCGATCTGCTTACCGCATTTCTGCGCCACGTCGCGCACGATGCGCGTCATTTTCTGAAACGTGCCTTTAAGCGGGATCATCCGCATCGCCATACTCAGATCCTGAAGTTCGCGGACGATCTTTCCCGCGTGCGAGATTTTGCGGCTCAATTCGTGATGCATGCCCTGAGCGACGGTCGCGTCCTGCGCGAGCATTGATTGCGCGATGACGAGTTCGCCGACCATGTCAATCAAACTGTCGAGCCGGTCGGTGCGAACGCGAACCGAAGAGTCAGCCGTGGTTTTCACCTGATTTGTTCGAGTCTGGGTTTTTAATGCTTCATTAATCTCTTCCCAAGTCACTAATCCCTCGTCAATCAAAGCCTCGCTGATTAATTTGTCACCTTTTTTGGCGATTACCGTATCGATCTGCGCCTTGGTAACTTTTCCGGCTGCCACTAAGATTTCTCCGATGCGATTGGATTCTCCATTTTCGCCAGCGGACAGTTGATTTTCAGCTTTGCCGGAGATGCCTTGCTCCTCGGGATTTGCCAGAAGCTTGATCAAATCTTCGTAATCGGCAGGTGGCTCGGGCGATGTTCCCGGCGCGGCTTCTTCGATCGCCTGTAGCATTTCCTTTATCACATCGACCGAGCGCAAAGCTAAATCAGCGTAACCGCCCGTGCAGCGAATTTCGCGGTCGCGCATCCGGCTCAAAAGCGATTCGGCGAGATGGGCGAAATCGGTCATCGTTTTTAAGCCGAGAAAGGCGGAGGTTCCTTTGACCGAATGAAAAGCGCGAAAGACTGTGTTGATGGCTTCGACGTTTTCCGGATCGTTCTCGAGCGCGAGCAACGAACTTTCCGCCGCTTCGATCAGTTCGAGGCTTTCAACAATAAATTCTTTAAGCAATCCGTCGTCGCCTGAAAAATAAATGCTTTCCGTCGGCTCGGCGGCGGACACATTCGGGCCATCTTGGATTGTTTCCGCCTTTTCAATTATTTCCGTGACTTCGACTTTTTCAACGATTTCGATTGTGACGACAGTTTCTTTAGTTTCGACCTTTTCGACGGTCTCGCTTACATCGATTTCCTGTCCCAACAGTTGTTCGGGAGCGGCGTCGGCGTTAATCTTTTTGTCGTCAGCTTCCGACGCATATTCATTTTCGCCGTTGACGCAGCCGATGATCTCGCCGACACGCTCTAAAATTTCACTCGCGTTTACCGTTTTGCCATTGACGATCTTCGTCAGATCGCGCGTTGCTTTGATCAGCATTTTGCGATGTTCAACGTTTTGCGTTTGTTCGATAATCGCTTTTAAAGCGCAGCAGATATTTTCGATTTCCGTCGTGTCGCCGCCGCCGATTTGCATCAACAGCGCGGCGATGTCATCAAGCGTTTCAAGTCGCGCGGGAACGTATGGTTCAATTTCCGAAAATTTTTCCGGCGCGCGATCCAGACTAATTTCTATCAGGCTGGACGCTTGCCGAATCATCGCTTCGCAAACCTCGCTGCCTTTCGAAGCAACACTTTGTTCGACCGCGACCAAACCGCTGCCGACGGCTTCCGTTATCTTTGTGAAATCGGCGGTTTCGTCTTCGTATATTTTTTGTAGTCCGGTCAGACAAAGTATCAGCAACTCCTCGGCGTGAGGCAGTTCGGCTACGTGATCCGTCAACAAACCTTCGATTGCCGCTCCGATCTTTGATAATTTTTCCGCGTCGCCGGGAGCGAGCGCGGCGAGTTCGCTGCGGACGTTTTTCAGAGATGTAAAAAGTTCTATATTGACTGAAGACATTTTGTTTGTTTGAAAAATTCCGCTCAAGTTAAAAAATTACCGGCGCGATCATAGTGGTTTTTGAAACGATCAACCTGATGCCGAACTGATTATCGGCAACCGACACGATCAGGCGTTTAGCAATCAGATGTCCGCCGAGCAACAACTCGACGTGCTTGCCGCGCGTCACGGTCGGCAGCGACATCTGCGAGTGAATGCCCTGATTGCCGAGCTCGCCGCAAATAACACCGGCTAGCACGTTGACGATCTCGCCGACGACGTCGCCCATATCGGGACTTTCATATTCGATCTCAAAGCTCGCAAATTTATAGGCGAGATCAACCGCTGCCTTCTGCGGAAACATCATCGCCAGCGACCAGGTAACGTCACCGACAAACGAGATCAGTCCGACTACGCCTTCGACTTCCGAAGATTCGATTTCCGGCGATTCGACCGACGTAGCGCCGAACATTTTCTCGAAAGTCTGCACAATCGACTGGTTGGTGACATCAATCAAAAATTGGGGAACGTCGGTGATCGGATGATTTAACACTTCGACCGATGGAGAAGTTTTCGTTTGTGGTGACATGGCGAGAGTTATCCTGATTGTTTAGCTCGAATCTTAATTAGCTGAGAAGTTTTGAAAAGAATCCGCTGGATTTGGCGACGGGAGTGGCGGCGGGAATGGGTGCGGAAGTCGTTTGAGACTTCTTTTTCTGGACGTCCGCGATTATCAAAAAGATTTTTTCTTTGATTTCGTCAACCGTAAAAGGCTTGGTGATATAGCAGCTAATACGAGCCTTGTCGTAAGCATCTTTTTGCTTAGCATCGCCGGTTTCGCTCGTCACCATCACTATCGGGATATGATTAGCCCAGTGCGAGCTACGGACGAATCTGGCGAATTCGATGCCGTTCATCCCGGGCATATTCCAATCCACAAAAATCATATCAATCAAATCTGCGTCGAATACTTCCATCGCTTCCGAGCCGCTAATCGCCTCGGTAAACTCAAATTCGGCGAGTCCGGTTTTGCGTAACGATTCCATCACGATATTTCGCATAATTCGCGAATCATCTATGACGAGAGTTCTGATAATACTTGAATTGTCCACCTGAATTTTCTCCTGTTGTTTTAACTTTTTTTTCGGATCTGTGATGTTCTTAGCGTTACCACTGCCTCTTTCCGGTTGTGCGACAGAATGCAGCTGTCAAATTTCATAAAACCGAAAAGCTATTCGAATGACGGGCATCGGGTTGGTGGGCGTGATATTTTCCTATCACTCAAGTACTTGTCGGAAGAAAGCGGGAAAACTTTAGGGCGGATCGATCCTTTACGACAAATACTTTTTTTTGATATTCGTTTCGTCAACCGTCTCGAACATCTGAGACTCCTGCCGTACGCGGCTATTCTTGAATCGGCGTGTTTTCCGGCTTGATTTTCGGAACAGCGGGAAGTGCGTCCGGTTCGCCGATTGTCACCGAGCCTTCGGTCTGCAATTTTGCTTTTATCGGCGGCGATTCCAGATTGTCAGGAACCTCGGCCGGTTTGGCGGCGGTTACTTCCTTTTTTGAGATCTTTGGAATGACATCAGTTTCCGGCTTCGACTCGGGTGGCGTTTCGGCGGCGGCGTTCGGAGAACCGGAAACCTCGGCGGGTTGTTTGGTCGCGTCGATCGCCGCCAGGCGTAAAACCGTGATGCTTATGCGGCGGTTCGACGGCGAATACGGATCGTTTTTGTCGGTTAACTCCGTGTCGGCAAAACCGATGATGCGATGAATCTGGTCGGGTTTGACGCAGATAGTTTCGAGAACGCGGCGGGCTGCGTTCGCCCGGTCGGTGGATAATTCCCAGTTCGTATATCCGTTTTCGGAAGGAAAAACGCGGCTGTCAGTGTGTCCGCCGATATTGATCTTGTTCGGTAGACTGCAAATCTGAACGGCTATTTCCGACAAAATCGCTTGCGCGTCAGCAGTCAAATTGGCACTACCAGATGGAAACGAAACGCGCTCAGCCTTGTCAATTAAATGAATCCGCAAGCCTTCGTCTGTGATCTCGATTTTTACCTGATCTTTGTATTTCGAGAATTCGGTGCGTGTCGAGAATTGTTCCTTCAGCTTTTGGGCCGCGTTGAAGAGCTGCTGCTCATCATCTTTTGAAGTCAAATCGTCCGGCTCCTTACTGACTTTCTTGGCTTGTGCCAGAATGCCTCCCTGAAGTGTGTCGAAAACGCCCGGCGAGCGGAAATAATTGGCGATCGCCTGCTTGACCTTGACGTCGGCTTGCGAAACGAGCCACAAAACCAGAAACAGTGCCATCATTGCCGTCACCAAATCGGCATAGGCGACCTTCCACGAGCCGCCGTGATGCGGAGCGTGTTTAACGGCTTTTTTTCGCGGTCGGCGAGGTTTTGCCGTTTCTGTCTTGTCCTGTTCAGCCATGATAATTAAAAATCGTCGCCAGTTGTCGAATAAAATGAAATCGGAATTTCATAACCGTTGTTATCGCGGTTTGATCTCCTTAAGCATCGGTTCAAGTTCGGCGGATGATGGACGGTCGAAACTGTAGATGGTTTTGCGGGCGAATTCGACCGCAGTCGCCGGAGCCGCGCCGAAAGCGAAGGCGGCGATCCCGGTTTTCAGACAGTTAAAATATTTGCCTTCGTCCTGCGCCATATTTTCGATATTCGCCGAGATTGGTGCGAGAAATCCATACGAGAACAACAAACCGAGAAATGTTCCGACCAGCGCCGCCCCGACGTGCTTGCCGAGTTCTTCGGGCGGTCCGTCGAGATGCTGCATCGTGACGACAATGCCGAGTACTGCGGCGACAATGCCCAAACCCGGCAGCGCGTCCGAAGCACGGTTGAGCAAGGTCGGCACGAGACTGCCTTCTTCATGATGCGTTTCCATTTCGGCATCAAGCATCATTTCGAGTTCTTCGGGCGTACAGGCGCCGTTGACCAACATTTTCATCGCGTCGCAGAAATAATCAACCGCGTGATGATTACCGATAAAAACCGGATATTTCGTAAAAAGCGGCGACGACAATGGATTGTTTACGTCTTCCTCGATCGAAAGCAAACCGCCCTTTTTCGAGTTGACAAAAACGTCATACTGCATTCGCAAAGCCTCGGAGTAAACAACTTTGTTGTAAGCCGAGCCTTTTAGCGCGACAGGCAGTTTTGCCGCGACGAGCTTTAAGAACTTTATCGGATTGGCGGCAATGGTCGCCCCGATGACGGCGCCGCCGATGACAATGTATTCCGACGGCTGGACCAAAACGCCAAGCGGACCACCAATCATCAAAAAGCCGACGATAACGCAGACGAAAACTAGAATGATGCCGATAATGAGATTCATAAATTAACGATCTGCGGGCAAATTCCGAATCCGGCGAAATTTCACCGCGATTAACCGCGAAGACGAACGACTGTCCGTTTCGTTTCGCCCGTTACCGGATGGCCGGAGAATTTTATTCTTTATTTTGTAAACCGGACGGCGAACCGCCCGGTCTTCTTATCGGCAGGATTGGGAAAAAACTTTAGATGATTCGGAGTAAATCCTGAAAAGTTTGATTGAGCGTGGTGATGACCCGCGAATTAGCCTGAAAACCCCGCTGGGCTTCGATCAAAGCAACGAATTCCGTGGTGATATCGACGTTGCTTTGTTCGAGATAGCCGCCAGCGACCGCTCCGCGCCCACCCGTCCCAGGAATCCCGATGTTCGCCTGCCCAGAAGCAATCGATTCACCATACATACTGCCGCCGAGATGCGTCAATCCTGCGTTGGCACTAAAAGTAGCCACTGCATATTGTCCGACGACCCGCGATTGCCCGTTGGAGAAGATACCGTATACGATTCCCCTTGGGTCAACCGCGACTCCGTTCAATTCGCCTGCGGTGTAACCGTCCTGACCGGACGAGGACACCGCCGACGGACGCGAGTAACTGGTAATGTTTGCCGCGCCGGGTGTACCGTCCGCGTTCGTTTCTCGTAGTTGAATAGCAATCGAAGGCAGCGTTGCCCCGTTTAGCAGCGTTTGATCCGGCACTACCGAAAAGGCGGTCGGCGATGTCAGATTCCCGTTGGTGTCGAAAGTAAAGGCAACCGGATTTGCCGAAGGTGCACCGCCGTTTTCAGAAAGCCGTGCCGGCTGCCCATCAATTGTCGCCGTCGCGTCGAAACTGCCGTTCGCCTGTCTTGTAAAAGTAATGTTCATCGTCCGCGCCGTTCCGCGCGAATCGTAGACCTGCATCGTGGAATTAAAGGTGGAACCGGTTCTCGCTGCAGCGTCTAGGTTCATGCGGAACGTCGCTTCCGAAGTAGTCTTTGGCGGTAGCGTTTGTCCGATCGGAATCTGAAGCCCGGTTAGCGAAGCTCCCGGAGGAACAACTCCGTTTTGAGCCATATAACCCTGCACCTGAGCCCCGTTCGATGCGACGAGAAACCCCTGATTATTTAAGGTAAAATCACCGGCCCTTGTAAAGCCCGAAGTGCCGTCGGCATTTCTAACGATAAAAAACCCGTTGCCCTGGATGGCGGCGTGCAGGGGCGAAGTTGATTCGTTCAAATTCCCCTGCCCGAAGTTAGTATGAATAGCTCCGATCTGTACTCCGCTTCCGATTTGCATCGAACTTCCGGCACCATTTAGACGCACACCGGAACTGCTGGCGTAGAGACTGGAAAAGGTAATCGAACCGCTTTGGAAGCCGACGGTGTTGGCGTTGGCGATGTTGTTTCCGATCGTATTGAGCGCACTAGAACTGGCGTTTAATCCGGAAAGTGCTGTATTAAATGAAAATGACATTGTTTTTTTCTCCTTTTTTTCTGTGTTGATTTGGTCTTCGGGGCATTTACCACCGTTTTTTAAACTTACCGGCTAGTTTCAGAAGTCGGCATTTCGTGAGACTGTAGGACCGCGGTTAATTGTTCGATTGATTGCCGAATCCCGACCAATTGGTCGAGCGAGTTAAACTGCGCGAGCTGTGCGACAAACGCCGCGCCGTCCTGCGGCTGAAGCGGGTCCTGATTTTTTAGCTGCGTAACCAGCAAAGTCATAAACATATCGCGCTCCGATCCTGTTGTGGCTCGTCCGACGCCAGACGACCGATTGGCCGAATTCGCTATCGAAGAAAGTTCATTTATATTCATCATCTGTTAAGTCTCCTTATTGTCTCGACGTTATTTGGCGCGGACGCTCAATAAACGGCTTAGGTTGATTTTCCGATGGCAAACGACCGCCTGGCCGAATTAGCTGTCGAAGTAAGTTAAGTGATATTCGTCATCTGCTGTCTCCTTATTGTTAAGACGTTATTAAGCTCGGATGCTCAACAAACGGGTTGGTTGAAGTTGTTTCAGATCCTTTTGATCTGTGAAGTCACGGTCAGTATTCGTTTCCGCAGCGGACGGATATTCGACCGGTTCGCTTCGCTGAGAATGGTTCGCGGCTTGATCGCCGTTGCCCGGTGAAAATTTCTGACAGGTCACGTCTAACTGGTCGACCTGGCAGCCGGAACTTAGCAGAGAATCACGGAGTTGTTCGAGATTCTGCGTCAGACTTTGCCGTGCCGCCTCGGTTTCGGTTCGGAAATGCGCAACGAGGTTGCCGGCAGAGTTTTTTTCGAGCCTGACCTCGATCGTTCCGAGGTCCGCCGGATGCAGCCGCATCTTCATCACTTTTTTCTCATTTTCGTCGGTCATCAGCGAAACGATTTGCAGGAGTCGCGGCTCGACTTGCTCGAATATTTTTTGACTTTCCAACGGATTTTTCACTGCACTTTCAATCGCCTTCGATTGCTTGGTGACGGCTGTCAAAAACTTGTCGAAATTAAATGCAAAATCACCTTCCGTAATTTCCGGCGTTTTCTTGATACTCACAACTTCCGTTTCAGTCAATTCCCCCCCGAGCGTTACGACCGTCGCTTTGGTCTGCGGCAATCCAATTTCAGTTTTTTTGGTCTCGACTGTTTCGGCACGCGATTTGATTTCGGGATTCTTGGTTGACGGCGTTTTTAAATCGCCTTTTTCCACATTCGGTATGATTTTAAAATCTTTCGTTGCCGGCGACTTTACGGCGAAGGCCAGGACGTCCGGTTTAATTTCCGGCAAAGCTTTTTCGGAGAATTTTAACCCGGCAATTTCCTCATTCGGTAATCGTTTTAAGTTGAAAAAATGAATTTCTGAGGGTTTCGGGCTGAAGGCTTTTTGACGCGAAAGCTCGGGTTTGGCAAATTCGGTATCGAGCGAACCGACCGAAAGTTCGTTACGCCTGACCGTGGCCTCGACATTTTTGTTTAAGCCGTCCTTAGCGATTCCGACGGGGATTTCTTTAGGGTTATAAATTGATTGATCGGTCGGAAGATTCTCAGGAATCGGCAGAAATTCAGTTGATAGCGTCGACATTATCGCCCGGCTCTTTGTCAAAGCTGGCTTTTGCACATTGAAAAGACTTTCTGCCTTCGACGGCGGCGATATTATCGTCTGGTGCGTCGATAACGCCGCCTTTTGCAAATTGAAAAAGTTTTCCGGGTTTTTACTCCGGTTCGGATCTGATATCTCGTTAGTCTGTGGCGGGGAAAAATCATTTGACAGTGACGTTTGGCCCGCTTTCGTCTTTTGTGAAAAATCGGCGGTATTTAACGGCGGATCGTTTTTACAATTCTCGAAGACAATCTGGGTTGATTCGGACGATTCGACTTTCGACATCATTTCCGGCGATTCGGACACTTCATTCTTTTGAGGCGGTTGAAAATGCGACGGCGCGACCGGCGCGATTAAGAACGTCGAGAAATCTTCCACTTTCAGCTCGTAGTCGGTCGACGGCTGCGGCTTTTCAATATTGTCGAAACTTGTAAACGAAATCATATTTATCATTCCACTTTTAATTCTCGCCGTCGGCTATCAATACGTGAGGGATATTTTGCGGGCGTAGTTTGCCGAAACCATTTCGTCGAGCGCGTTTTGTTCATGGCGGTCGAGTTCTGTGCGATGGCGCGTCTGCTGCGTTTCGCGTAGTTTTTGCGTCACTTTTACCTCGCGGGCGGCGGCGGCGAGCATCGCTTTCTGGCGCAGGCACGACTCTTTTTGCTGTTCGAGCAATTCCTCCGTATGCCGACGATGACGGTCAAGCGACGCGATATGAGCAGTTTCAAGCTCCATTTCACCGATGTTCATCGCTTCGCCTCGCTTTAAGGTGGTGTTGTAATTTTCGATCGCCGTCTGTCTCGTTTCTTCGATCTGGCGAACGCTCTCCGCAGTTTTAATCGCTTCCGCCTGCATCTGCGACAGCACCAACTCTTCTTTTTCCTGTCGCATTTCGCGGACACTGTGAATAGTTTGCAAAGTGAATTTAAACTTTTTCATATGGTTTTTATGTTCATCAACTTTTCGATGGATTCGGCGAAACCCGCTTGTTCGTCGCGTTCCTGTTTGAGGAAAGCTATGATCTCGTCGTGGTGAGCAACCGCCGAGTCGATCACGCGATTGCTGCCCGCGTGATATGCGCCGATGTTGATCAAATCTTCCGCTTTCTCGTAGGCGGCCAGGAGTTCGCGGATCTGTCCGGCTTGCATCCGGTGCGCCTTCTCAGCGACGGTCGAAAAAAGCCGCGATGCCGAATTCAGAACGTCTATGCACGGATAATGATTGCTTGCCGCGAGCGAGCGCGATAAAACGATATGTCCGTCGAGAATCGAGCGGACTGCATCGGCAATCGGCTCGTTCATGTCGTCGCCCTCGACCAGAACCGTGTAAAAACCGGTTATCGAACCCGCGCCCTCAAATTTGCCGGCTCGTTCCAGCAAACGCGGCAACAGCGAAAAAACCGACGGTGTGTATCCTTTCGACGACGGCGGTTCGCCCGCCGCCAGGCCGATTTCCCTTTGCGCCATACAAAAACGCGTCACCGAATCCATGATCAAAAGCACGTTCGCTCCGGCGTCTTTGAAATACTCGGCGATGGCGGTCGCGGCGAGAGCGGCACGGATTCTAACTAGCGCGGAATCGTCCGACGTGGAAACGACGACGACCGAACGCGCCATTCCCTCTTCGCCGAGTTCGTTTTCAATAAACTCGCGAACCTCGCGACCTCGTTCGCCGATCAGCGCGATGACGTTAATATCAGCTGCCGAGCGTTTCGCCATCATTCCCAAAAGCGTAGATTTTCCGACACCGGAACCACCGAAAATCCCGATTCGCTGTCCCGCACCGACGGTCAGCATTCCGTCAATCACGCGTACACCGGTCTCGAGCGGCGTTTCGATATTGGCACGGCGCAAAGGATTGGTTGCCGGTCGGTTGAGCGGATAGGAAAAGTGGGTTTTTATCTCACCTAACCCGTCGAGCGGACGACCGAGGGCGTCAATCGTTCTACCCAGAAGATTTTCACCAACCCCGATTTCCCCGCTGACTCCGGCGGCGATCACTGAATCGCCCGCGCGAACCGAAGGCATCTGTCCGAGCGGCATAAGCAAAACCTGATTGTCACGAAAACCGACGACTTCGAGCATCGTTTCGCGCTTCCCGTCCGGGGCGGGCAGATAACATAGATCGCCCATTGAGGCAATCGGCCCCTGCGATTCAACAATTAACCCGACGGCTCTAGTGACGCGCCCAACTGATTTGAGCGAATCTATTTTCGTTAATTTTTCCCGGTAAACCGAAAGCATCTTTTTCTCTGAAATTTCTCTAAAAACTTATTTACTCTCCAATAATCCGTATGCGATTTCGTCGAATTGCGATTCGATCCGGGCGTCTATGTCGCCGGTTTCGGTGTGAATCAGACATCCGCCGACTGAGATCGAAGCGTCTTCGACAAGTTCGAGAGCACCGCGAAACCCGAGCTTTTCACGATTCGCTTCGACGAACGCGAAATCCTCCGGGTTTAGTCGAACCTCGGCAATCGAGCGATGATGCAATTTGCCGAGAGCGATTTTTACGAATGTACAAACGATCTCGCGGTCGAGGGAAACTTCGCGACCGACGATCTTTTTTGCTATCTGGATTGCCATCTCAACCGCGTCTTTTTCGATTCGCTCGGCTATGTCGCCCGCCATCGAAGAAATCTTTTCGATGGTCGCGGTTAAGCCCTTGCGTAGTTCGTTCGCCTGTGCCGCAACGCGTTCGGCGATTTCAGTCTCGACCGTCGATTTAGCTTCGAGTGAGCCTTTTTCAAACGCTGCCTGCTCGATAATCTCCTTATCTTTTTCCGCCTGAGCGACGATGGCGGCGGCTTTGTCGCGGGCGTCTTGCAGAACGTCGCCGACAGTCGTCAGCGAAGCCGTGCCGACGTGCTTTTCATTCGGCTTTTCGAGACTCGTAAAAACCGGGAAAGCGAATTTCGAAGTGCCTTCCGAATTAGTCGGGGTGCCGATCTCGAGCATCGAGAACGGAACGAAGTCACCGCCTGTTTTGCTTTTGATAATTCTAGTTAACATATTGATCGGCTTCGTTTTCTGCTCCTCCGAGATTAATTACGCCCTGGTCGTCGAGTTCTCGCAGAACTTCGACGATTTCCCGCTGCGCGGCGGTCACGTCCTTCATCTTGACCTGTCCCATGAAATCCATTTCTTCCTTCATCATTTCGACAGCTCGACTCGACATATTCGAGAAGTATCGTTCCTGCAATTCCGTCATCGTTCCTTTCAGTGCGAGGGTCAGGATCTTTTTATCAACACGCTGCATAATTTCGCGGATGCCGATGTCGTCAACCAGCAGAGTGTCTTCAAACGTCACCATCAGATTGCGGATCTCGAGCGCGAGGCTCGGACTTTCGACTTCGATTTGTTCGAGCATCAGTCGCATTACGTCGCGGTCGAGCCGGTTGCAGATGTCAGCGACAGCGCGAATGCCACCGATGCTCGTGCGGCTCATTCCACCGCTGACGGTCGAGAGCTTTTGATTCAGAACCTGCGAAATACGCTTCACTACGTCCTGCGAAACATTCTGTAAATTGGCGAGCCGCAGTGCGATCAAGCCGCGCTGCGATTCCGGCAGATTTCGCAAAACGCTCGACGCCGTTGCCGAATCGAGATGCGCCAAAACGACGGCGATAGTTTGCGGCTGTTCGGATTGAAAAAGTTTGGAAATTTGCTGCGGATCAGTTTTTTGCAGTGCCTCGAAACTAGCCGGACCTTCGAGCGCGTGCATCACCTTATCCATCAGACGTTTGGCGTTTTCTAAGCCGAAGCTCTTGACTAGAAGGCGTCTGGCATAATCAAAGCCGCCCGCCGTCACGTAATTTTTTGCTACTAAAAGCTGATGAAATTCTTCGACGATGCTTTCGCTCGTTTCCGGCTTGATTTTCGGCAGCGTCGCCAGTTCCTTGGAAAGTTTCTGTACTTCTTCTTCTTCGAGATAAGTCAGCAGTGCCGAAGCCGCTTCTTCGCCGAGCGAAAGACACAAGATCGCGGCTTTTCTCGTTCCCGAAATTTGTGCGGGCGCACGAGCGGCGAGCATGGCGACCTCGGGCGATTCCATCATTCTCTTGTCTACTGTCAGTTCGGTATTCGGGGACATATCTTTTAAAAATCGTCAATTATTACTCAAATGAGCCTTTGCTTTTAACCTTCCTGAAGCCAGCCGCGAAGAGTACTGACGACGACTTCCGGGTTGTTGAGCGATTCGTCGGCAATCATTTTTTTCATTGTTTGAGCCCGCTGAGCTTCTTTGGTCAAAGGAGCAGTTTCATTGGCGAGATCAGCGAGCATTTTCGCTTCCATTTCGGCGACGGTCGAGAGCAACGCATTTCCCGCCGGAGCGATGGCTTCGATTTGTCGCGGCGTTTCCGAATCTCCAGTGCGGCGTTCGTTTTCATCGGATCCGGCGTTCAGCTGTCTCGGTTCGCCCGAAACGGCGGCGGTTTTCAAAGCGCGACGTGCCGGGCGGACGACGAAGAACAGCAACAGCAGAGCGATTAAGATAAGTGCACCGTATTTCATCGCGCTTGAAACGAGCGATTTATAGCGGTCGAGAAAAGGAACGCTCGCAGCATCTTCGACGGTCGGTTTGCTGAACGCCATCGTCTGGACGACAACCGCGTCGCCGCGTTGTTCGTTAGTTCCCACGGCGGCGGCGACGAGGTCTTGAATTTGTCTAAGTTCGTCAGGTTGACGGGCGACCTCGACGCCATTGACGTTTTTGCTGTCAACGACGACCGAAACGGTCATACGATTGATGCGGCCGCCACCGCCGACGGTTCGACGGACGGTCTTGTCAATTTCGTAATTGGTCGTCGTCGCCCCGCGCTGGTCGGCTCCGACCGGGGCGGGCGTGACGGTAGCCGGTGGAGCGGGTGTCGTCGGATCGTTGGAACGCGCACCGACAACGCCGGCCGGGCCTCTCGATGTCGAATTGCGCGATTCCGTCGAACTCTGCTGCGATCGAACGACCTGTGACTGCGGATCGTATTTTTCTTCGGTTTGCTCGACCTGACTGAAATCTATGTCGGCGGCGACATCGCTGCGTACGCGGCCTTCGCCAATGACTGGTTCAAGAAAAGCGATAACACGGGCGGCGTTTTCTGTCTCAAATTTCTGTTTGGCTTCGAGTTGTGCCTGAAAAAGTCCGGCATCGCTATAAGCTCCGCTCTTTCCGCCTCGGCCGGTTGTCATTAAGCGTCCGCGCGTGTCCATTACGGAAACGCTCCCTGGGTCGAGACCTTCGACCGAACTTGAAAGCAAGCTGACTATCGCGTCGGTGCGTTCGGCGGATAATTGTTTGCCTTGTTTGACCCGTAGCATCACCGAGGCTTTCGCTCCTTCTTCCTTTTCGGTAAAAACCGATTCCTTTTTCGGCGTGATGTGAACGCGGGCCGATTCCACTTCATCCATTCCTTCTAGCGTTTTCCCGATCTCGCCTTCGACTGCGCGCCGATAATTTATCTGCTGCGCGAAATCAGTCGCGCCGAAACTCGTTTTATCGAACAGATCGAACCCGACGTGGCCGCCGGACAACGCTCCTTCGCTGGCCATTTGCAGACGCAACTCGGAAACTCGCTTGGACGGAACCTGCACGGTCATTCCGTTATTGGCGAGGGTGTATGGAACGTTTGCAGCTTTCAGTTTCTCGACGATCGATTGCGCGTCAGCCGGTTTCAAATCGGCGAACAAAACCGCGTAATCCGGCTGCGAACCGTAATAAATGATCGCGCCGAATAAGCCGAGAGTTACGACCCCAGCCCCGATGACGGCTGCTCGCCCCGCGATCGGCAGACGAGACCAGATTTGTTTGATGTGTTCCAAGGGAGCGGCCATTTTAGATTTTGGATTTCAAAGTAGCGTTTTGTATTGTTAGTCGGATCATGAGACCTTGCCGTTTTTTGAAGAAAAATTTGAAGCCATTACACCTGCATTCTCATGATTTCTTCGTAGGCGCCGAGTAATTTATTGCGAACCTGGAGTCCGAGCTGAAATTTCAGATCGGCGGATTGCAGAGAAATAATCGTTTTGTGCAAATCGGTCGATTCGCCGGTGACGGCTTTGGTGATTTCCTGATCCGCACCTTTTTGCGAGCCTTCGATAGATTCGATGGCATCCTTCATCAGTGAACCGAAGCCGCCGCCCGCGTTTTTCGAGCCTTCGACGACTGAACCGCCTGAAGAAATTGGTGCAATCGGAGGAAATGAATTGATGGCGTTGATGTTCATTGTGTTTTATAAAATTTAGGCGTCGCCGAGATTGATGCTAACGCGGGCGAGTTCTTTGGCGACGTTAAAAACAGTGGCGTTTGCTTCAAACGAACGCGCCGCCGACATCATATTGACGGTTTCTTCGAGCGGGTCAACGTCCGGCATTTTGACGTAGCCGTTCGCGTCCGCGTCCGGGTGTCCCGGCTGATACTGCATCACCGACAGATTTTCGTCGGCTAATGTCACTTCCGATTTCACGCCCTGCGAAGCGACACCGGATTTATCGAATAAACTGTTTTGCGAAGCGTTTGCCATCCAGGTCTCATTTAAATCCTGCGCCGAGAAGATCACGTCGCGCCGCTGGTACGGTTTGCCGTTTGCCGTGCGTGTCGAATTGGCATTGGCAAGATTCGCGGCCGCCGCTTCGAGCCGTTCACGTTGCGCCGTCATTCCCTGCGACGAGATTTTGAAGATTGTAAACACTGACATAATTTCGATTACCGAATTTTTATTCTTTCGGCAGACCGGCCGAATATCGCAAAATCAAAAAATTCTTTTGTTTATTTTTTCTAACCTTTTGCGTTTTAGTTTCGCCTTGCCGCTTATCTGCCTTCGCGGATTGCCGTGCGGAGCAGACGCAGACGTGACTGAAGCATTTTCGCGCCGAAATTAAACATGCTTCCGGCTTGCGCCAGTTCCGCCATTTCCTGTCCGCTGTCAACCGTGTTTCCGTCCAAACCGATTGCCGTCGCCGGTCGGTCGCCCACACTCATTGAGGTCGAAAACTTTTGTGTTTGTTGGCGTGCCGGCAGCGACGATCGCTCGGCGGCATCACGCAGGTAATCTTCAAAATTGACTTCCTTGGCGACGTAACCGGGCGTGTCCGCGTTGGCGATGTTACCGGAGATGACTTCCGCTCGGCGGCTCTGCACATTGAGATAAGATTGCAGTAAATCTACGATATTATCGTTCGGCGCGATGTTCATAAAACCATTCTCCGCCGCGATGATTGCAACCGTCGTGCCTCGCCGAAAATTCTTTTAATTCAGCTTTTTGCTGGAAATCGGCTATAATTTGCGAATATCAATCGTCAAATGTTTCGCTCAAACGTCATTTTATTGACACCGTTCTTGTTAAATGCCGTCGCAAAAGGTATTTTTAGGGAAGCGGATTGCCCCAACCGCGTCTATCGGGACCGGAAAACTTCACAAAGGCCGTAAGGGCCAACCGCAATTCCGCGAATCCGCACTGCCGAAAAAGATCGATATGAAAGTTAATATTTTGATCGTCGAAGACGACAAAAATATGCGAAATATTTTGATCGAATCGATCGCCCTGCAAGGCTTGCAGGCGACCGGCGCGGACTCAGCTGAAGAAGCGATTCAATTATTCGACCGGGAAAAGTTCGACATCGTTGTTACCGACATAAATTTGCCCGGCATAAGCGGTTTGGAGCTTCTGCCAATTTGTTTGCAACACAATCCGAATGTTTTTCTGCTGGTAATGACCGGTTACGGCTCGATCGAAATTGCGATTCAGGCGATGAAGCTCGGCGCGGCTGATTTTTTGAGCAAGCCGATTTCCTTAAAAACTCTGACCGCAACTATTGAGGTCGCCGTCAAACGACTAGAATCCGATCCGGCACCTACCACCAATTTCGACGTCCCTAATTCACTGATTATCGCTAAATCGGCGATTATGCTCGTGCTGCTCGAACAGGTCAAAACGGTCGCACCGTTCAAAATCAACGTGCTGATAACCGGTGAAACCGGCACGGGAAAGGAACTTATCGCCAAAGCCGTCCACCTACTCAGTCCGCGCGCAAAAAAACCGTTTATCGCGCTCAACTGCGCAGCAGTTCCCGAACAACTGCTCGAGGACGAATTGTTCGGTCACGTCAAAGGAGCTTTTACGGGTGCTCAAAACGATCGCAAAGGACGCTTTGAACAAGCCGACGGCGGGACGCTGTTTTTAGACGAGATCGGCGATATGAATCTCGCCTTACAAGCGAAATTATTGAGAATTTTGCAGGAGAGCGAATTTGAAAAACTCGGCTCATCGCGGACTATAAAAGTTGACGTACGCGTCGTGGCGGCAACCAGCGCGCGGCTCGAAGCGAAGATCGCCGACGGCAGTTTTCGCGCCGATCTGTACCACCGTTTGAATGTTGTGCATCTCCACGTTCCGCCGCTCCGCGAACGCCCTGATGACATTATTTCGCTAGCCGAAGGGTTGCTCGACCGCTTTTGCAGAACGTCGGGTCTACCGCCGAAAACGATTGCACCCGAAACCTTCCACGCTCTTATCTCCTATAATTTTCCCGGCAACGTCCGCCAGTTACAGAATTCGATGGAACGAGCGGCCGTGTTTTCCGGGATGGAAACCGAAGTGCGATTCGAGCATTTGCCTGAAGAATTAACTCACCAAACTGCTTTATTCGAAATTTCGGGCGGCGGCAGTTCTGCTTTCGTTCCGGCGCAAATTCCCGACGAAGGAATTGATTTTTCAAACTATGTTTCGCAGGTCGAACGCGATCTGCTGCTACGAACTCTCGACAAAACCGGCGGCAATAAAATGCAAGCCGCCCGCCTGCTCAAAATGAAACGCACGACACTCGTTGAAAAGATCAAACGCTTGAATATCGAAAGTGAAGACGACGAGCCAAACGAAAAAAATCCGGCTACAGATGCCGGGTGATTTTTTTTGTCGTTAGAAAGCTGTTAAAGCTCAAGATCTTGCCCGCGAAACACAAGAATCAGTCGAAGATTAGAAAAAATGTCACGGTTTTGTTTTTTTCATGGATGTTGCCATTTTGAAGGCAAAAAGGCCTCATACATTGCGGTTGTACGCCAAACCCTTTGATTCGGCTGACAGATATTTATTTACGCTGCGATGGGATTTTTCCAGATTCTTTAACTCCGCCAGCGATTCGTCACGCAGTCCTGTCAGCAAAAGTTTCGATTGTCGGTCCTGTTCAATCGTCAAAGTCGCTATTTCGATCGCGTGCGTGAACGCCTCGCCGCGGAAAAAGTTTTCCTCACTCGCGCCGAGCGTGACGCGGAGTTCGGCGATTTGCTGCTGAAAAACCTCGAGCCGACGACTGATTTTTTCGCGGTCGGAAACGATGTCCAGAATCGAGAGAAAATTTCCCTGTTGCGCGGCGAGGGTTTCTTCGCGTGCCAATCCTAACAGTTCTTCTAAATCGGTGCACTGCGCCGCCAATAATTCGATCAGCGAATCAGAAGTCTTTACGACATTTTCTTTGAGGAACATAACGTTTAATCTTACAAAGCTATCTGAGACCAGTGGTGGCGGCGGTTTCAAACGACCGCGGCATTGTCGCCATGGCTGGGGACACATTTCGTGCGTTCGTTTCCCACGCGTCGCGCACAGGAACGAGCAGTTCGGCGGCCCGGCGCATTAACTTCGCGTCGAGTTCGGCACTTGCACGCAGAACAAGCGTCGAAATTCGAGTATATAAATTGTCCAGGATAACAGCGGATTCGCCGCCGCGATTGTAATCCAAAATTGATTGCAGATAGTGGATAATGTCAAAAGCACGATTGGAATGTTCAGCTTTGGCGATCAGATCACCGTTATCGATATCGGCGGCGGTCAAATTCAAAAATTTGATGGCACCGTCGTAAAGCATCACGATTTGTTTAAGCGGATCGGTTTCGGCGTTGGCGATTTTGCCATAGCTGGCAAGCGCGTTTGGTCTTTTATACATTGTTTGATAAGTCGTGTTGGCGATGGCTTTCTTAGCTACTTAACTTATCGGCGGCAAGCAAAAAAACTTGACTATAATTTTGTTTTGCAGCCTTTAATTATTATTTGACCGGAGAGATTTAATGATGCCGGCTAGGGACGATCCCTGACCGTTAAGTTGTCCGATGGCGGCATCCGCGGCGGCGAAACGACGCGATAATGAATCGCGCATATTGTTGAGGATCTCGGTGCGACTTAAAATCGTGTTGTTAAGCGTTTTCACCGACGACTGATAGCCGTTGATAGCGGTTTGCACGCTGCCGGTCACGCTGTCGCTTAAACCGTTCGAAATGGCATAGCTAGTTTGAAAAACACCGGTTTCAGCCGCAGTTTTCCCGAACAACAAAGCCCGCACGTCTCCCGTATTTGCCTGAAGGCGTTCACTCAAAGTAGTCTTATTTAGTTCTAGCCGCCCGTCTTTATCAGAATTAATGCCGATTTGGGCGAGCGAATCAAGGGCTCCGCCGTTATCCATGGAGCGGAGGCCGGTTAACGTGGTGAGCTGCCGCTGAACATTTCTGAGTGCCGGATCACCGGCGAGAATTCCGGTCGGACGGTTCAGCGGATCTTTTTTGTATTGTTCGGAGATAAAATCCTGAACGCCGTTGTAAGCGGCCGTATAGGCGGTTAATTTTTCTTCGATTTCGCTCGATTGCCTTACCTCGATCGCCGTGGAACCGGCCTTCTTGAGCGAGATAGTTAATCCGACAACGGCATCGGAAACATCATTGGTCGAACGCGTCAGATCCAACCCATTGATTGAAAATTTGGCGTCTAGTTTTGCGAAATCTCCGTCCGGCGGATTGAGTGCTCGAAGATTTAAGTTCGTCGCAGTTCCGGTCGCAGAAGTTTCGACTAGTTCGACCCGACCGCTCGCACCCGTCGTCGTCGAGCTCAAAACAAGTTGTTGCTGCGTGCCGTCGCCGGTCAAATCAACGATGCTGGCGGCTAATCCTGCATTTTTGGCGTTTATCGCGTCGCGCATTCCGGCAAGCGTATTGTTGGTCGCGTCAATCGTGATTTCAACGCCGGTAGCCGCGCCGCCCTTCCGAAGCTCAAAGGTTGCGCTCGGCGCACCGCCGGCTAAAACCGGATCGTTTGCCGAAGAAAAAGAGCGCGAAGATTCGGCAAGGTTAGTGGCAAGCCGCGTTACACCGAGATTAAAACTGCCAAGATTGGCACTGTTCGTCCCGGTCGCCGTCCCCACCGTCGCGTCGGAAACCGTCGGCGTGCGTCCGGTTCCGACATCGCGGCTGGTCAAATTTTGTGTGGCGGTCGTCAGCGTCGCCAGCAACCCGTTAAATTGTTTGAGAGCGTCAACCCGCAAATTGTAACCGCTTACTTTCGATTGCAGCTGCGTGATCGGGCGTGAACGCTGGTTAATAATTGCGTCTCGAATCGAATTAAAGTCAATTCCGCTGCCGACTCCGCTAAAACTTATTGTGCTTGCCATAAAAGTTATATGTGTTCGTCCAGCAGTTGCCCTTGAAGTTTCGCAAATGCGGCACCAAGTTTAAGGGAAACTTCGGATGGCATCTGCCTGACGGCAACGCCTGTTTTACTATCAATCAATTCGACGACCAACCGATTCGTTTCCTCGTCCTTCCGGAATTTCAGAGTGAGGTCGTGTTCGCCAAGAGCATTTTGTAAATGTTCAACCTTGTCGAATTTCTGCAATTTCGCTTCAAACTCGGCTTTAAGTTCAAATGAAGAGTTTTTAGGCTCCGAGTGAACCTGATCCGTCTTGCCGATAATTTCGACAGGCTTTAGCTTATATTCTGAAGCTTGCGTAGAAAGATTTATTTTCACTTTTTCACCTGCTTATCTAAGAAAAAACAGGCGAAGACCGCTTTTTGATCAGCAAATCTTCGCCCGCATCTTTCGATGAAGTTAAGTGTTCGATCAATTATCTGAGTAATGAAAGAAC
>Ga0105046_10004668_pt1 | contig 21777 bp, 21 predicted proteins | sample MAT03_FD_78385 | JGI IMG/M metagenome (GOLD analysis project Ga0105046, IMG submission 78385) | Freshwater microbial communities from Lake Fryxell liftoff mats and glacier meltwater in Antarctica - MAT-03 (megahit assembly) | ecosystem: Environmental > Aquatic > Freshwater > Ice > Liftoff...
CCCGTTCAGCAAGTCACGATCGATTCCTCAACCGAAACGCTGATTCGCCAAACGCTTAAGACCCAACGGGAGGATCAAGAGTTTCTCCCCGAAGCACGCATAACCGATCTCGATGTCTTGCGCCGCGACTACGAGCGACTGCGCATGGCCCACGAGCTTGGTCGCTCCATCGGGCTTGAAGTGAACCTTGATGTCCTGTTGGACAAGATCATCATGAAATCGTTCGATCTGCTTACCGCTGATCGTGGCGTAATTTTGCTGATCGAAAATGGGGTCCCCACACCCCGCATCGCACGCACGCGCGACGGAAGAACGGAACAGATTGCGCTGTCGTCTTCCATCTTGAACGAAGTCATCGCCAACAAGATTGCCGTACTTTCCTCCGATGCTTCGATGGACAGCCGTTTTTCAGCGGCACATTCAATTATCATCCAAGGCATCCGATCCACCATGACGGTGCCATTGCTGCACAAGGGAGAGCTGCTTGGCATCATGCACCTTGATTCGCTCATTACCGCGAATGCCTTTGGCGAAAAAGACCTGCAGATTTTCAGCAGCATTGCAGGCCAAGCCGCGGTTGCGATTTCGAACACCTTGCTTGCGAAGAAGATTGAACACGAAGCCAGTACTCGCGCACAGTTCCAACGGTTGCTTTCACCTAACTTGGTGGAACAAGTGGTCCAAGGGAAGTTGCAGCTAGAAAAAGGCGGCAAACTTAGTGAAGTAACACTCCTGTTTTCCGACATTCGCGGATTTACCAGCATGAGCGAGAACACCTCGGCTCAAGAGGTTGTCCTCATGCTGAACGAGTACTTCGAGATCATGGTGGACGTGATCTTCGCCCACCAAGGAACCTTAGATAAGTTCGTTGGCGATGAGGTCATCGCCCTGTTTGGCGCTCCCGTGGCGTTACCAAATGCGGAATTGTGCGCGATCGAATGCGCGCTTGAAATGTTGAAGGTTCTGAAGGATTGGAACCGGTTGCGCGTGGCAGAAGGCCTAACTGAAGTTCATATCGGAATCGGTATCAACACCGGCGAAGTTGTTACGGGCGCCATCGGAAGTTCTCGCGCACTGCAATACACAGCCATTGGTGACGCCGTTAACACGGCTGCCAGACTTTGCTCGAACGCGAAAGCGGGTCAGCTGCTTGTGTCCGAAGGCACCTACGCAAAAGTCATGGACCGCGTGGCGGCCATCCGACTTCCCCCGCTGAAGGTGAAGGGCAAAGAAAAAGAGTTGAACGTGTACAACGTGATTGGCATGCGGTCTAGCGACTGGCGCCAAGAGTCCACACGCCCCCTCTAAAACGCGAAACGGCATCTCCCACTTTTCCAGTGTTGGAGATGCTGTTGGTGAAGCTAAGCGATCTTGAGAGCCTCGGCCGTTGGGGCATGCATTGTTTCACCTGCATGGGTAAGCAATGTGCCGCGCGTGACTTCTTCAGTGGTGTCGATGTGCAGCGACACGCCGACGTCGTCGTGCTTCAGAAGGTGCAACACCAAGGCAGAGACGTTGCGCGAATACAGCATGCTTGCATCAAGCGGCATTGAAGCAGGCAGGTTGGTTGATCCAATGATCAAAACGTCGTGTTTCACGACATCTTTTCCAGCTTCCGTCAGCTCGCAATTGCCACCTTGCTCTGCAGCCAAATCAACAATCACCGATCCAGGTCGCATGCGCTCGACCGTGGCCGCCGACACCAATCGAGGCGCCGGCTTTCCTGGGATCTGCGCTGTGGTGATTACCACGTCAGCACTAGCAACATGCTCAGCGATGATCGCCTGTTGCTTCGCAAGGAACTCTTTGCTCATTTCCTTCGCGTAACCGCCCTGGCCTTCGCCGCTTTCGGCCATGGGCAGATCGATAAATTTCCCGCCCAAAGATTCAACCTGCTCTTTGGCTGCCGGGCGTACGTCAGAAACCCAAACAACGGCGCCAAGGCGTTTCGCCGTGCCGATGGCTTGCAAACCTGCAACGCCCGCACCCATGATCACAACCTTTGCCGGTTGCACCGTTCCAGCGGCGGTCATCAACAAGGGAAAGTACTTACCCAAGCGGCTCGCACCGATAAGAACTGCCTTATATCCAGCGATGCTGGCCTGAGACGACAACGCGTCCATCTTTTGCGCGCGCGTGATACGAGGCACAAGTTCCATCGCCAACGTCGTTACCTTCTGGCTTAACAGCGCTTTGACCAGCGGCAAATTCTTATGAGGGGAGATGAACGAAACCAAGATAGCGCCCGCTTTCATCGAAGCCGCCTCTTGGACGGAAGGTCCGTTGACCTTCAAGATCATATCCGCTTGGCCCCATTCCAAGGCCGGGGTTGAACTCAAGCGCGCGCCTGCTTCGGCATACGAAGCATCAAGCAGGTGAGACGCGCGCCCGGCGTCAGATTCCACAACGACTTGGAGCCCTGCTTTGATGTAGGCCTTGACCGTCTCAGGCGTCGCAGCAACGCGCGTTTCACCAGCTTGGGTTTCTTTGGGAACGAATAGATTCGGCATGATGCAAGGCTTCAAACAGCGCAGAACTGTTCGTAGTCGATGAGTTCAATCTTGCTGCGATCTACACCTTCACCACAAGTAGGGCACTTTGGATCACGGCGCAGTTTCATCTCGCGGAATTTCGTTCCCAGCGCGTCGTACATCAACAACCGACCTGCCATGCTTTTGCCTAGACCAAGCAAAATCTTGATGGCTTCGGTGGCCTGAAGCACACCGACTACGCCGGGAAGAACACCCACAACACCTGCTTCTTGGCATGAAGGAGCCATGTCTGCGGGTGGTGGTTCTGGATAAAGGCAGCGGTAGCACGGACCTTCATCCGGAATGAAACAAGTCAGTTGTCCCTCGAAGCGATAAATCGAAGCGTGAACCACCGGTTTGTTTAGCTTCAAGGCCGCATCGTTAAGCAGGTAACGCGTTGGAAAGTTATCCACGCCGTCAACGATGACGTCGTAATCCTTGATGATATCGAGGACGTTGTCGGAGTTCAGGCGGGTCTTGTGTTGAACAACTTTTACGTCGGGATTCAAGGAATTCAAACGTTTCGCAGCCGATTCAACCTTAGGCCAGCCAACAGTTTCCGTTGAATGCAAGATCTGTCGCTGCAGATTTGAAGCATCGACCACATCATCATCAACCAAACCCAGCGTACCAATGCCAGCCGCAGCCAAGTAAAACGCAGACGGAGATCCGAGGCCGCCGGCACCCAAGCACAACACCCGGGACTTGAGCAGTTTGACCTGACCAGCCTCGCCCACTTCTGGCAACATCGTGTGCCGTGCGTACCGCAAAGATTGCTCCTGCGTCATCACGAAGGGACGATCGTAATTCAAAGCGGCGCGTTTCCACGCTGTGAAGCCGCCAGCCATCGAGGAAACATTGTTGTAGCCAAGCGCTTCGAGCGATTTGACCGCAAGAGCGGAACGAGTTCCACCAGCGCAGTACAAAATGATCTCAGTGGATCGCTCAGGTACCTGCTCCTCGATGCGAAGTTCAAGAAAGCCACGGGGAATCCATTTGGCGCCTGGGATGTAGCCCTCCATGTACTCGTCTTTTTCGCGTACATCAAGGAGAACGGGGCCAACACCAGTCGACGCTTTGGCGCGGCTGGAGACGACTTCCTTTACAGCAGGAACATCGACCTCCCGGATTTGGGACTTAATTTCTTTGAGCAAGCTCGAGAACGTAGCCATGAGAATCGACCTTCCTAGCGCGAAGTACCGCGGGTAGCAACGAGCTCCCGCGCCCTCGTTACGATGCCGAACGCGGTGGCGAGGATTCCCCGAAACACCTCGCTCCCAGCACAAATCCCTAAGCCGCAATGCGTTGTGGAAGAACGTAAATAAAGGGCGAAGAAATACGCACTTTTCCCGGCTTGCGGACAAACCGATATAATCGAGTATAGTTTCATTCAGTTGTTTTTTGACGAAACGGCCCGCCTTGGAGCCGCATCCAACCGAAACACAGTCTGAGGAGCCCAAAGAATATGTCCGCCACCGCGCAATCCGTTGTCGAATCCCCTTCAGCCATCGCAGTTGACGAAGCGCCACCAGCATTCGTTTTGATTACAGCTGGCGCTGCTGCGAAGGTTAGTGAAATACGCACTGAAGAAAGCATCGAAGAGGGCTACTTTTTGCGCGTTAAAGTTGTTGGTGGGGGTTGCTCTGGTTTCACCTACGACCTTTACTTTGATCAGGCACAAGAATCTGATCACCATTTCGAGGCGAACAACGTCAACCTCATCTGTGATCAAATGAGCCTCATGTACCTCATGGGTACCGAGATTGATTACGTCGAAGGTCTACACGGGGCAGGATTCAAGTTCAACAACCCGAACGTTAAGAGCACCTGCGGCTGCGGCAGCTCGTTCTCTGCGTAAACCAACACCAAGGCGGCGACGCCTCCGTGTAAACTGCCGCCGCCTTGGAAACCCCAGCGCGGCGGTTTTGCATTTATGAACATTTATGATCGACTGACACACGAACTTGGATCGAGCCGCGTTCTGCGTGACGAGGATCGATTGGATAGTTATGCGCGCGACGAATCGCTGCTCGGGGCGTTCCCTCCTGATGCGGCAGTGTTGTGCGACACCGCTGAACACGTGCAATTGGTTTTGCGGCTGGCTGCCGAGCACAAGGTGCCTGTAACCCCTCGCGGGGCCGGCACTGGCAAGACGGGTGGTGCGTTGGCGGTACGTGGCGGCATTGTGCTTTCCACGGAGCGCATGAAATCGATCAAATCGATAGACGCAGGTGATCTGACAGCCACGATTGAACCGGGAGTAATCACCGGAGATCTTCAGGCGGCCGTGGAGGCCGAAGGTTTGTTTTATGCACCAGACCCTGCCAGCCTTTCAATGTGTAGCATGGGCGGAAACGTTGCCGCAAACGCGGGCGGACCCAGGGCTTTCAAATACGGTGTCACCCGAGATTGGACCCTGGGATTAGACGTTGTACTCGCTGGAGGCGAAGCCATGTTCATGGGTCGCCGCACTCAAAAAGGCGTCACTGGCTATGATCTTGTGGGCGCTTTCGTTGGCTCAGAAGGTACGTTCGGCGTTGCCACACAGATCACGGTAAAGCTTGTCGGCAAACCTGAAGCGACGGGTCTTTTGTTGGCAGTGATGCCAAACGCGGTGGTCGCGGGTAAAGCAATCAATGCTTTGTTAAGGCAAGGGGCCCGTCCCCGCGCCGTGGAACTGCTTGACCGCGTGACGTTGGAACATATACGCCCCCACGCGCCTTACAAGTTGCCAGCGAACGCAGGTGCCGCTGTTTTGATCGAACTTGATGGCGACGCCGACACCGTTGCCGCGCAATTGGAACGACACGGCGAGCTGTTCGAGAGTTTTGAGGCGGAAGACGTCTTAGTGGCGCGTGATGATCAAGATCGAGAGCGCATTTGGCAGACCCGTCGGATGGCTTCGCGCAGCTTGACGGCCGCGTTTAAGTTCAAGTTGTCCGAAGACATAGTTGTACCGCTTTCGAAGATCCCTGAGGCCTTTGAGCGCCTATATGCAGTGGGTGGCAAACACGGCGTACAAATGGCCGCCTACGGTCACGCAGGCGATGGCAACCTTCATGTCAACGTGCTTTCGAATGAAGACGCAAGCGATCCCGCCGTCCGCGCTCGTATCGATGCCGCAATCGACGATGTCTTTCGAGAAACGCTTGCGATGGGTGGAACGCTCTCCGGAGAGCATGGCATTGGCATTGCTAAATCCCGTTACATGCCTTGGGAGCAAGCCCCTGGCGTTATCGCTCTACAGAAACGCCTCAAATTGGCGTTTGATCCCGCTGGCTTGATGAATCCGGGAAAAATCTTTCCAGACGGTTAGTTCCGCTTCCTAGGGCACGTCTATCTGGTCGTCGCTCTTGAGATGCTCAATCTTCAGGTCGCATTGGTGCTTGATGTTGCGACGCATCTGTACGCTGGCGTCACTTTGCGATTCTTTCAAGATACCCTTGTAAACCGTACAATTAAGCGAGGCAGGATCGCGCTTACAGTAAAAGTTGTGAACGCGTTCGCAGGGGTTGCGACGCTGATCGACCGCCTCGAATACGACCCAGACCGTGGTGGCCATAACGGCGCCTAAAAGGATGGCATAGATCGCGCGCCGTTTGGTCCGGTAGCGGGTGACATTCATATCTTCCGCTTCTTGGCGAATCTGTTCTAGCTCGTCAGGGGTCTCGTCCACAGTGCTACCTTACAACAGCATGCCCCCTGCAAAGAAATCCCTCGCAAAAACAAAACTTTTGGCGGCAAAACCGCGTGGCAAGGGAACGGTAACGAAGGCAAACCGCAAGCCTATCAAAGGAAAGTGGCCCCCCGAATCAACGCGGGTGGGGTCGCTGCTCAAGGGGCTTACGGAGCTTTACCCCCATGTGAAGTGCGAGCTCGATCATAAGAATCCCTTCGAGTTGCTGTGTGCCACGATCTTGTCGGCCCAGTGCACCGATGAGCGCGTGAACAAAGTCACGCCCCTACTATTTGCGACCTTTCCTGACGCCGCAGGCATGGCAAGCGCCCCACCCCCGGTACTGGAAGACATCATCAAATCCACCGGGTTCTACCGTCAGAAAACCAAATCACTCTTGGGAACGGCCCAAATCCTAGTGCAGCGTTTCGGCGGGCAGGTTCCGCGCACCGTGGACGAGCTGCTTACCCTTAAGGGCGTCGCGCGAAAAACTGCCAATGTGGTGTTAGGGACGGCCTACGGCATCGCGGTGGGAGTGGTGGTTGATACCCACGTACAACGGTTGGCCATGCGCATGGCTTTGACCCGCAACACAACGCCTGAAAAGATCGAACAAGATCTTATGACGATCGTGCCGCAAAACGAATGGGTCGATCTTTCTCACAAACTTATTTGGCACGGGCGCCGCCACTGTTTTGCCCGAAAGCCTCAGTGCGAAACTTGCCCGCTGGTGCCCCACTGTCCTGGGGCGTTTCAAGAGACTTAAAGCGCGCCACGGACAGCTCGCTCGAACGACAAGATTACGGGGTCCATCGGTTCTAAGAACAGCCACACGGTGGATGCCAGCCAGAATAGGTGCAAACAAACCTTGAACCAATCCGGCGCAAAGCGCACGGGTTGCAGATGCGCTCTGCTCCAAGTGGCCGCCATGACCGCTAGGCCTTGCAGCAAGAAAAACGCCATCATGTAACCCGGCAAGAACCCAGTACGGTTCACACAGACAAAAACGAAATACTCATGAGCCAAACCGCTGACGAAGAACACGGCGAAGGCGCCTCGGTACACATGGTTGCCTTTTGCCAAGGGTAGAAACAAGCGCCGCCGAAAGAAATCACTTACGAAGAGGTTCCAACGACGGCCCCAAAAATCGGCGACAGAACGAGCTAAGAATGGAGAGCGAAAGACTTCCTGGGTTGAAAATCCGAACAAACTCGTGGCACCTGTCACGAAATCGGAAAGCGCTGACACCATGAAGTAGATCTCAAACGCTGCCGCCCAAGCTCGCAGCGGCCAATACCATCGGTGCCGAAGGTCTAGGTAGATAAGGCCAAACAACAATACGGCCTTGAGAGCCGCGCGTGACCAACGCAGCAAACCAACGAGCTGCAACGCTCGCCTCGCTGAGGCCTCGCTCTCCCAATGGGTGCGCGGTGGCACAACAAACCAGATCGAGAACCGCCACCAGCTGCCCATCGTGATTGGCGCCACGCGGCCATCCTGAACGTCAACCATCTTCATCGCCATCGCCAAGCCAAGGCCGGCTGCAACGGGTCCGAGAACCCAAGGGCCTCCCCTTGTGAACAACGGCCAAGAAAGAAAAGCTGCTGCAGATCCCCACGCCCAGCCACGTCGCCATTTCCATGATGGCCACAAATGCCTCAGGGCACAAACAGCCACAACAAGCGGCAAGGGCCACAACACGCCCAAGGATCTAGGCTCCGCCGAAATACACTTCGTCGTAAAGGCAGGTCGGATCTTCGGCAGCTGGCTGCGGGTACGAAACCTCTTTGCCTTCGTAGTTGCGCAACAACCACGCGGTGGGGCTGCGGTTGATCACGTATTCGGGTCCAACGGGAACTTTGCCCATGCCACCAGGTGTGTCGATCACCAAATGCGGAATCGCCATACCTGAAATGTGGCCGCGCAACTGCTCCATCAAATCAACCGCTGTTTCCACGCGTGTTCGAAGATGTCCCGTGCCTTCCGCCACATCGCCTTGAAACAAGTAGTAGGGTTTAACCCGAACGCGCAGAAGTTCCGTGAACAGCTTTCGCAAAACGGGAGCGGATGAATTCACCCCGCGCAGAAGCACGGTTTGGTTTCCCATGGGAATTCCGGCGTCAGCCAATCGTTCACAAGCCGCGCGCGCCAATGGTGTTAGTTCTTTAGGGTGATTGAAATGGGTGTTGATGAACAGCGGGTGGTACTTCCGCAACATCGTGCACAATTCATCATCAATGCGCATGGGCAAGACGACAGGAACACGCGTACCGATACGAATAACTTCAACGTGAGGAATGGCACGCACAGCGGCCACGATCTCTTCAAGCTTCTTTGTTGCAAGCGTGAGCGGATCCCCGCCCGAAATAAGAACGTCCCTTATCGCTGGCGTGCGGCGGATATAATCCACCGCTGCGTCGAGATCTGCCCTTGAAATCGCCGATTCATCTTGGCCCACCAAACGGCGTCGGTTGCAATGCCTGCAGTAAATGGCACATCGGTCTAAGGCCAACAAAAGACATCGGTCAGGGTAACGATGGAAGATGGCAGAAACAGGGCGGTGCGAGTCTTCGCCTAAGGGGTCTTCCAATTCACCTGGCTCAATCTTAAGTTCCCCCATGCGGGGAACAACCTGCATACGCACAGGGCAATACGGATGTGCCGGATCCATCAACGATGCGTAATACGGCGTGATCCCTACCCGGAATTTATCCGGCGCGACTTCAAGTGCCGCGCGTTCTTCGGGATCAAGCGCCAGTACGTCGGCAATGTCTTCAAGGTTCGACAGCCGGTTTCGCAGCTGCCAATGCCAATCCAGCCATTGCGGCGAGCTGTCATCGACAACTTCTTTGGCGTTCGCGATTTCTTGCTCAGGCGTGACCGGTTCTTGCCCAACGGAAAACGCGGCCAAAGGCAATCGATGGGACTGTAGAGTCACTGAGGGGATTCCAATCGGTGGTCAGGGAACAATCGGAGGGTCGGCATCATCTGACGCGTCTAGCGCTGCGGCATCCGGAACGACCACGTCTGCGTCCGGGACTGTGGGAGCGTCCATGATCGAAGCGTCGACCCCTGGCGTTCCCGTGTCCTTGCCATTTGCATCTGCGACAGGTTTCGCGTCGCCTGCAGCATCAAGAACGACACCACCGTCTTTGGTTGGCGGTACTCCACCGTCTGCCGGCAACGCCAAAACGGGAGAGATCTGAACAAAGATAGAATTTTCCTTGCCAACATTGATGGCTGCGGTGGTTGCCATTCCCTCGCCTATGACAACCCCCTGCTCGTTCAAAGCTTTTACCTGAACTGAAGCCACGCCTTCGAAAGCGGCAGGGACCTCTATCGTAAAGCTGGTGGGTAGGTTGATCAGTTTCTTTTGCTCAGGAATTGTGAATGCGCGGATTTGTTCGCCCACAGAAATAGTCACTGCGAACTGGCTGATCGTGCCAGTCGTTGCGCCTTCCACCCGAACAAACAACACCGTGTCTACTTCACCACAAGCGTTGATCGTGGCAACGGCGAGTGACATTGCTGCCACCAGCATCGCCAACTTGATGCGAAACAACGTTGCCACCGATTTAGAACTTGTAGTTGCCAAGACCGCTCTCCGAAATCTCTGTGTCTTTTTTTCCTAAGATCAGCACACCAGCTGTCACGCCGGCGGCCACAACCACAGCCCCTAGCCCTACCCAAACCCAAGCCGATACGCCTTCGTCGCTGTCCCTAACTTCCTCTTGATCGCGTCCCAGGTGAATGCCGTTCCCAGCTTCGGTAGGCGGTGACCAACTTAGATCCTTGTCATTCTCTGACGGCGAAGGAACATCGTCATCGTCGTCAAGAATCGGAGCTGCGGCAGGCGTGACGACCACCGGGTGCGTGGGGGCAACATGCTCCGGTGCTGCATTTCGCGGTGGCCGATTTAGTTTCGTGCTCAGCTCATCAATGCGCCCTTCGACGTTCTTTCGGTTGGGGGTCTTGGGAAGTTCCACCAAGAACTGCTCGTAGTCAGAAAGCGCATCTTCTTGGTGCCCCAATTTGCGTTGACACTCGGCGCGGTTGAACAAAATCGCCGGGTCTTTCAGGGCTTCGTACGCCTTGGTGTATTCAACCACCGCGCCCTTGCATTTGCCCTGTTCAGCAAGCGTTGCGGCTTTCTGAGCGTGCACACGACCAGCGGCCGCCGATTGCGCGCACGCAGCCGAGAGTGTAGCCACGGAAATGCACGTGAAGGCGCAGCAAGCCAATCCCAACACCAAGACCAAACGCCGCGATAGAGTTTCCACAGCGCCACCCACTACACTTACTGAAGAGTATGTTTTCACGAGTTCCCTCAGGTGTCTTTCTACTGTCGATTCGCGGCCAGTTTACGAAGCTGCCCTACGACCGCTTGAATCTTGCGCTGGCTAAGCGCTTCACCGAAGGGTGGCATCTGGTTCTGCCCACCCATGATGATGCGTTCAAGAACTTCAGTTGGTTTTCCTTGAACTTCAGCGGACGTAAGATCTTTTACCGGAATGCTCTTGGCTACTTCAGGGTCACCGCGACCATCCACTCCATGGCAGCGGGCACACATTTGGTTGTAGATGCGTTCGGGGTCTATTTCAGTAATTGGACCTGCATCGTTTTTACACCCAGAAAACAGCAAGCCTACCAACATCAGTTGGCACGCAATCAAAGCGGCGCGAAAAGCGGGAAGCATCACTCGGCTCCATCCGCCACGCTAGGTTGGTAGATATTTCCACCGGTTGCACGAAATTCAGCTGCCTTTGCTTCCAACCCGGCTTGCAACGCTTCATCTGCAGACATGTTCTGTGCTGCCGCATAATCGCGGACATCTTGAGTGATGCGCATCGAACAAAAATTTGGTCCGCACATCGAGCAGAAGTGTGCAACTTTGGCTCCTTCGGCAGGCAAAGTTTCGTCGTGGTACGACTTGGCCGTTGGCGGATCGAGGGAAAGGTTGAACTGGTCGTTCCATCGAAACTCGAAACGCGCCTTTGAAAGAGCGTCGTCCCACGCACGAGCGCCCGGATGGCCCTTGGCAAGATCGGCAGCGTGTGCAGCGATCTTGTACGCAATAACACCAGCTTTCACGTCATCGCGGTTAGGCAAACCAAGGTGTTCTTTAGGCGTGACGTAACAAAGCATGGCGGTGCCCCACCAACCGATCATCGCAGCGCCGATCGCCGAAGTGATGTGATCATATCCCGGCGCGATGTCGGTAACCAAAGGCCCGAGGGTATAGAACGGGGCTTCGTGGCAAAGCGCCAATTGCTTGTCCATGTTCTCTTTGATCTTGTGCATCGGCACATGGCCGGGGCCTTCGATCATCACTTGAATGTCGTGCTTCCAAGCTACCTTGGTAAGCTCTCCTAGGGTTTCCAGCTCACCAAATTGTGCTGCATCATTCGCGTCGGCGTTGCAGCCAGGACGCAATCCATCACCCAACGAGAACGATACGTCGTACTTCTTCATCACCTCGCAGATGCGTTCGAAATCGGTGTAGAGAAAGTTTTCCTTGTGGTGGGACAAGCACCATTTGGCCATGATGGAACCGCCGCGTGACACAATGCCCGTGATGCGTTTTGCGGTTAGTGGAACATAGCGCAACAACACGCCAGCATGGATCGTGAAGTAATCCACGCCCTGCTCGGCCTGTTCGATCAGAGTCTCGATGAACAGATCGATGTTCAGATCCTCAACCTTGCCCTTTACCTTTTCAAGCGCCTGATAAATAGGCACGGTGCCAATGGGTACAGCCGAATTGCGAACGATCCATTCACGCGTTTCGTGAATGTTGGCCCCCGTGGAAAGATCCATCACTGTGTCCGCGCCCCAGCGCGTGGACCATTGCAACTTCTCAACTTCTTCCTGTATGGAAGACGATACAGCTGAGTTGCCAATGTTTGAATTGATCTTGACCGCGAAGTTGCGGCCAATCGCCATGGGTTCAAGTTCGGTGTGGCGAATGTTTGCTGGAATGATGGCGCGACCGCGGGCCACTTCTTCGCGAACAAACTCGGCAGGGAAGCCCTCGCGTAACGCGACGAAGCGCATCTCTTCGGTGATCACGCCGGCCCGCGCGTAAAACATTTGCGTGGGTGTCTTATCGCCGCGGGAGATTCGCAATTGGACCCAAGGCTGGCGAAGCTTCGGTAAGCCAATCGCTAGATCAACGGCGGTGGGGCCGGTGGTGTCGTACACACGAAGGGCGGGCTCTCCGCCAGAAATCGTTATCTCGCGCATCGGTACGCGAATGTCGCCGTCTTCAACGTAGACCTTTCGCGAGCTTGGAAAATCGTTCTCGATGGGTCCCATCGTTGCAACGGGAGGCGTCGTGTCTACCCGCTTGGATTTGGTTGGCACCACAGCGGCCGGTTCATCCCCGTTAACCACTGACAATTTTCGTGAAGACCCGACCACTGGTTCGCTCATGAACACTCCCTTCGCCGGCATTACCCGGAGCAGGTTCCTGGGGTCGCCTTAGCCCACATGGCCAAGGCCTCTCAGCCCGAAAGCTCCCCCGCAATTGTGAAAGGGGTCTTCTACCGACTGGGCTCCGTATTTTCAAGGCCAACGGCCAAACGAGCAAGAGGCCGATCAAGTGATTAGTTCAAGTAGCGGGGATCAATTTTCCCCTTGCCACCTTCTAGAACCTGCATCTGGACGCGGGGGCGCGGGGTGCGGGTGGGACGCGAGGGCGCAATGGGTTCGCCGGGGCCGCCACACAAGACATATGCCAGTAGCGAAGCAATGGTGGTTCCCGCGACCGCCGGCCAGGCGCGCGACAGGAGTTCAAGGGCGAGTGAAAAGCCGACCAAAATCATCGCCAACGTGCGCGCAGGTAACACCAAACGCCCCAACACGCGGGCTGGGGTGTTTCCGTAGTGAACCCCAAAAGCAACGAAGGTGGATAAAACGCATAACCCGCTGCCACTGGCGACGAATACGTTGGACAACAATGCAGAGGCCACTCCCTGCGAAAAATTGCCAACCAAAGCAGGAACGAAAAACACCAACAAGAAACGGCGCCGGCCCAGGGCTATTTCCATTGCGGAGCCTACAAACCAAATTCCCACCATGTTGAAAACGAACTGGATGAAATCAACGTGGACAAGGAGCGCGGTTAGCGGCTGCCACAGTTTCCCCATCGCCATCGCGGGCCCTAAGGAAAGTTGCGAAACGATAAAGTCACGCGTGGGAGGTGCCAGCACGTAGGTAAGAAACGCGAGGGTCTGGGCTATAACCACCCACTTGATAAACGGGCTCAACCGAGCAGCCACAGGGCGTAGCCATTCGGGAAGCTCAGGCTGGCGCTCAGACGATGCCCGCATACCTAAGGCTACCACGTTCTGTTGCGGGTTGTGAGATACCTACATGGACGCATCGATCGATGCGTCAGGGCGAGAAAAGAGCCGCTCGTCGGTGCCCCCGTTCCTACATACAGGATCGTCTGAATCAACCAAGCCGTTGCTGTTGTTGTCGATGCCGTCTGCGCAACTTGGACGGGGAACGACCACAACTTCAACCACGGGAGATGGTTCATCGAATTCAAGGACGAAGGGGGCCGACACGCCTGAAAGCACCACCGAAGTTGCAGTGCCGTCCGTGGGTACACGCCCCGAAGGATCCACGCCTTGCAGTTTCACGGTCCAGGTTCCGGCACCAATGAAGCGCTCCAACCGACCGACGCCGCAAACGGCCCTAAAGGTATTGGTGCTGCCATCTAGCTTGGTTTCCAAGCCCTCGAATGATTCCACACCTGCAAGGCCGCAACTACGGGCAGAAAACGCCGCAGGCGCTTCGTTTGCGAAGCGCCAAGTCAAGGTGTAACGGGCGTCTTGTCCACAGGCAGCAAGCCCAAAACCACAAAGGGATAAAAGCTCAATAAGTTGTATGCGTCCGGAAAGCACGCCGGGGTTATAGCCCTAATTTACTGTAAATGTGACAAGTGGAAGCAGGGCAGGCGTATTGTCGGGCGTGACGAAGTCAAGCGACAGGTTAGACAGCTCTGAACCAACAGCGTTAAGTAGTCGCGCTGAAATGACGTAAGCACCCACCGTCACCGCCTGCGTTTGCCCCTGGCCATTAGTGCAAGGGAAGCGGAACACAGTGGGGGCCTGCGTCGCGGCAGTTACCGTGAGCTCAACTTGCGTTGCACCCACAGCTGCGCACGTCACTGGGGCGTTTAGATTCGAGGCCTGTTTTATGAGCCAGTTCAAACTCAACGACTGAATCTCGAAAACAATCACGCCAAGATCAGTTTGGCCACGCCGCGCCACCGAAACCGTGCCCAAGGGCAAGGACGAAACAGCGATATTGTCGGCGCGAAGAAGGCGAACAGTCATCGAGTATTGCCCCGCAAGCAACCCCGGAACGTTGCCCCCGCCAGCTGCACAAGGATACGAGAATGTTTGAGGAGCCCCACCCCTACTCAGGTCCTGAGCCTCCAAAACAACGGTCGCCCCAATTCCAACCGATTCGTCGCAGTTCAAGAACGGCGCCGTGTCTGGCGCTCCAACATCCACGATCCCCCAATCGAAAAAAGCCCCAGTGTCCGCGGTCCCACCGCAAGCTGGTAGGGCAATGGCCAAGGCAAAAAAGGAAAGATGTGAAAGGCTTCTTATGTTCATGATTCAGTTTCTCCACTATTGGGCGCTGCAAGTTCCGTTCTTATTCGCACAACGCGACGCGCAAGGTGCTTTTATGAGCTGAGCGTCCATGGACGCGGGTTGCCCCCAGACGAGTTTCCTTAGAAACGGAGGCGGCGTCACGGCCGCCCCTGAAACCTGACCAGATGCGTCCAAAGCTTGTATCCTTAATTCGTAGGTACCCTCTGGAACTTCAAAAGGGGTTGCCCCGCGTTGGCGTTCACACGAAAAAGTATAACTGCGAGGGGCATCTGTGCCCGCTTGCGGCGTTAACAACAGGCGAATGTTGGAAATGGCGGGATCTGCGCAAGAGCAATCGTCAATAGCGTAACCCCCAGGCGTGTGAACCACCCAGGAAACTTCAACCGCAGCACCGTTAACTGGCTCACACGCGGGCAGGAAAAAACCCGAAAAAACGATCACAGCTGCCGGCGCAAGGAAATACAGGGCCTTGTGCACCCGTTTAACACCCGTCACGGCAGCAAGACTAGCAGTGAACCTTCGCTTTGAACACACGGGGTACTAGGCATCAGGGCAACTCGTGTCTATAAGATCCACTGAAAGATGTAATGATCTTTCGGCAATTCACTCGGCACCCACGGAAAGTGTTCAAATGTTGCATTCCCTTCTCGATGCCAACCCTGGCCTAGACATGATCGGCCTTATCCTAGGGGCATCACTGACCGTCAAAGGCGTGATGTTCATGTTGATAGCCATGTCGGTTATGTCCTGGTACATCATTGGCTCGAAAATGCTGTATTTGGGCCGAGCGCGCTCTCGCACGTTAACCTTCTTAGATTCCTTCTGGAAAACCCAACGCCTTGATGACGTGTGGAAACTGACAGAAGAGCAAGGCCCCTCACCCGTAAGCGAAGTGTTCCGTGCTGGTTACGCTGAGTTGGCAAAGTTACGAAAACGCCGCGCAGAACAAGGCCAGGAAAATTTCACCCAGAATGAAACCTCGCTTGGCGACATTGAAAGCGTTGAACGCGCCCTGCAACGAGCCCGCACAACCGCCATCACCGAGATGGAAAGCAAGATCCCCTTTTTGGCCACCACCGCCAGCGCCGCCCCGTTTATTGGGTTGTTCGGCACGGTCTGGGGCATCATGAATTCGTTTCGATCCATTGGAGCGAAGGGCGCAGCGAACCTCGCCACAGTGGCCCCGGGCATCGCTGAAGCTTTGATTGCTACAGCCATTGGGTTGGTGGCTGCGATTCCCGCCGTTATGGCCTACAACTTCTTTTCCCGCCGCATCCGCGTTTTGAATGCAGACATGGAGACCTTCGCGAGCGACTTCCTGAACATTGTGCGGCGGAGGTTCTTCTAGTGTCGATGAGTGGCGGCGACAGCGGCGGCATGTTGGGGGAAATCAATGTTACCCCCTTGGTCGACGTTATGTTGGTGCTGCTGATTATCTTCATGATCACTGCGCCAATGCTTCAAACCGGTGTCGACGTGGAACTGCCGGATGCCAAAGCGCAAACGATTCCGGATGACGAAGGTAAATTGATCCTGACGTTGACCAAAGACAAACGCGTGTTCTTGGGCAAACTGGAGATCCCTTACGACACTTTAGAGGAAACCCTCAAGAGCAACGCAAAGCTTAACGCCGATAAAGAACTATATTTGCACGCGGACAAGAACCTCCCGTATGGCGAAGTGGTGCGCGTGATGGCCGCTGTAAAACAGGCGGGCGTTGACAAGCTAGGCATGGTTACGGATCCGTTGGAATAGCGAAAGCTCACCGTGACGGAAGCTCAAGTACAAACCCGCGCCGCAGGATCCACCGGATACGGTGGGATTGCGTTTACCGTTGCCATTCATGGCGCGTTGGTCTTGATGTTTTGGTTAGGTCATCGGGTGACCGAACCTCCCGCCGCCGAAATTCGCGATCTCATCACCACCCAGCTTGTAAAACTGGGCAAACCTCGGGAAAAATTCTGGTTGCCGAAGATCTCGCAACCCAAGCCCACCCGGCCAGTGGATGCCATCAAGCTGTCTGAGGATCCCGAAGCCGCTGCTGCGCCAAAAGACCCGCCAAAGCCCGAAGACGCTGAAGTTTCCGACAAACTTCGCAGTGCCTTGAACCGCGCGCGCATGTTGCGACAGGTGAATGACGAAGACAACGAAGAAGGCCAGTTGGATGGCATTCGCGAAGGAACTTCTACCGAAGCTTTGACAGGCGATGCTTACGCAAGCCAGATTTTCGCACTGATCCGGCGCAACTGGAACGTGCCCCCAGGAATCGTTTCCGATGACGAACTTTCGCGACTTAACGCGCAGGTCAAGGTGTCTATAGGCGCGGATGGCACGTTGTCGCCGGGTGCAATTTCAAAGTCATCTGGCAACAGTTCGTTCGATGATTCGTGTGTCGCAGCCGTGCAAGCCACCGGGCAAGTGCCAGCACCGCCCGAAGACAAACGTGCGATCTACGCGCGGGGCGTTTCGCTTTTATTTAAGAAGTAAAAAGAAAGACAACGTATTCATGCTCCCCTTTACAACTTCAAAAAGTTACGCCTTCGCTGTCATGGTTGGCCTATGCATGGCGGCGTCTTCAGCCATCGCACAAGAAGCGGCTGCACCGAAGGGGGACGAAGTGCTTCCCCAAATAACGATCACGGACCCTACACGCAACTTGCTTCGCTTGGCCGTTCCTAACGCCTCGGGCGACGCGGCGGCAGCGGCTGAAGCCTCGAAAATTGCACGCCACAACCTGCAGATCGTTGGCTTGTTTCAGATGCTCAACCCTCAATCGTTTCCACCCGCATTGCATGCCGAGGGCAAAGGGTTTTCAGAGGCTCTATGGTCTCAGGTGGGATCACAGGCGGTTGTTAAGATCTACGCAGCTAAGGATCCTGCCGGTTCACTTTTGGAAGGTTACTTGTACCAAAACGGGCGTGGCGAAAAGCCAGTGATGAGCAAGAGCTACAAAGGCAGCGATCTGCGCACGCTGGTTCATGCACTCACGAACGACATCATCGAGACACTTACGGGCGAGCCTGGTGTGTTTGGTTCGCGCATTGTGTTTGCGCGGCCAAAAGAAGAAATCATGAGCGTGGGGATGGACGGTGCACAGCCGGCCATTCACACGATGATGCGTTCTGATTCGTTGCTGCCTTCGATTAGCCCCATGGGCGATCGCATCGCGTTCACCAACTTCTTGCGGAAGAATCCGGATCTCTGGATCGTGCCTTCGGCTGGAGGGCGAGCGAAGCGCATTTCCGATCGTCAAGGATTGAACACGGGCGCCAGCTGGTTCCCAGATGGAATGTCGATTGCGATGACAATGACCTTCGAGGGCAACGCAGAGATTTACCGTATCGACGCCCGCACGGGAAAGATCATGAAGCGGTTAACCAACAACCCTGCCATTGATTCATCGCCTTCTGTGTCCCCCGATGGCAGCCAAATCGCGTTCGTATCAAACCGCCAAGGCACGCCACAGTTGTTCGTCATGTCTGCCAACGGAGGCGATGCGCGAAGGCTTACGTTTAGAGGGAACTACAACCAAACGCCGCGTTGGAATCCCAATGTGAAGAAGCCGCTGATTGCGTTCACGGGCCGAGATGAAGCACGAAAGTTCGACGTATTCGTTATCGACACACGCGATGGCCACATTGAACGCATGACGCAAAACCAAGGCTCTAATTTCGATCCATCGTGGTCACCGGATGGGCGCTTGATGGTTTACGCTTCCTCGCGAGGCGGCTTGTTCATGTTGAACCCAACCACCTTGGGGGAAACACAGATCTACCGCGGTAACGCAAAAGCGCCTTCTTGGGGCCCACCGCCCCGATCCTCTGCTCGATAGAACGAAAGGCCATCGCATGCGCGTCGCAAGCATCGATATAGGCACCAACACCACCTTGTTGTTGGTCGCGGAACAGGGCCCTGATGGCAACGTTACGGTGCTGGCCGAGCGAGCAGAGATAACGCGGCTTGGCCGCGGCATCGGTGGCGATGGATTGCTCAAAGACGACAATGTCAACCGCACCTTAGAAGTGCTTGCTTCATATGCAGAGCTTGCGCGTTCACTCGGTGCCCCGATCGTAGCGATTGGCACAGAAGGCCTGCGCCGCGCGCCGAACGCTGGCGTCTTCCTTGAGAAGGCCAATACCATTTTAGGAACCGCGGTGGAAGTCATCAGCGGGGACCGCGAAGCGCAACTCACCTTCCTTGCCGCACAGCGATCTTTTCCCGCCGAAGCGGCAGGCAACGTGGTGGTGATTGACATCGGCGGAGGCTCAACTGAGATTATCGCTGCACAGGACGGCCGGATTGGCTTTCGCCAAAGTTTGCCATTGGGTTCAGTGCGGTTGACCGAAGCCTTTGTGCGCAGCGATCCTCCCACCCAAGCAGAAGTCGACGAACTGGAAGCTCACGTCGTTAACCTACTTAAAGATGTTCCTTTCGCTGCGAACGCCACGTTGATCGGGGCGGCCGGCACCGTGACCACGGTGGCAGCGATGGCGCAAGACCTTCGCGACTATGATCCTGCCAAGGTCCACGGCTACCACCTTACAGTGGCGCAGGTGGAAGCGCAGATGCAACGGTTGCGAACATCAACACAGGCGGAACGTGAAAGCATGGCAGGCTTGGATCCTCGGCGGGCCGACGTTATTTTTGCGGGATCCACATTGCTGAAGAAGATCACGGAACGTGTGGGTTCCCCTCATGTGTTGGTTAGCGATCGTGGGATCCGTTGGGGTCGGCTATTCGATGAACTTGATAGGGCTTCGCCGACGAAGATGGGCGTAATAAAAACGGCCACCATTGCCCTAAGCCTCTTGGTGGCGACCGTGGTGTGCCAGGGCTGCAAGCCCAAGGTGCCGCAGATCGTGGCGCCTATGCAGGAAGATTTCGAGCGAGCCGAACTGGGGCCCACCTGGCTGGATACGGGTGGCGGGTATGGAATCACAGAAGGAACGGTGCAGGCCAAAGGAGCTTACAACCATCCCTTGTGGCTAAGAAAGCGGCTGCCCAAAGATGCGATCATCGAATTCGACGCTACGGCCATGACGTCGATTGGTGACATCAAGGTTGAGCTTTACGGTGACGGAGAATCGTTTGATCCGGACAAAGGCGGATACATGGCCACCGGCTATGTGTTGGTGTTTGGCGGTTGGCGAAATTCGCTTTCGGTCATTTCCAGAGAAAACGAACATGACGAGGGTCGCAAAGCACAGCGCCCCGATATGCGCGTCGAGCCAAACCGCAAGTACCATTTCACGGTCACCCGAAAGAATGGAACAATCGATTGGAAGATCGACGGGCAACCCTTCTTGGCGTGGACGGATCCCACACCATTCGAAGGCACAAGCCACGAATACTTCGGTTTCAATAACTGGGAAGCAGACGTGCGCTTCGACAACCTTTCGATTCGCCCCGCACCATGAAGCTCCAGATGCCGGGATCAAACAACGAGATAACTTCGGAGATCCAGGTGCCCATCGGCCTGGCCGAACGTCACAATTTCGATTTGTCGCAAGCCCTTGCAAGACTTGGCGGATGCCGATCAATTGCGGTTTTCATGCACGACAATCCCGACCCGGATTCGATGGCCGCCGCCTGGGGATTGGGCCGTTTGTTTGAAGCCGAACTGGGCGCCAAGTTTACCCTTGTGTTGGCTGGCATCGTGGGACGCGCTGAGAACCGTGCGATGGTTGAGGAATTGGGTATCCCGTTGCTGCCTTTGGCGGGAATCGATCTAAGCCAGTTCGACGCCTTTGCGATCGTGGACAGCCAGCCAGGCGCAGGAAACAATAGCCTTCCTGCCGGCCGAAACGTGGACGTCATCGTTGATCACCATCCGTACCGTGGCACTGCGCAAGCGGCATGGAGCGACATCCGTGCAGACCTGGGAGCAACGTCAACGATTGTGCTTCAATACCTGCGTGAACGCGCGATTCCCTTAGACAGCAATTTGGCAACAGCGCTGTTCTACGGCTTGAAAACGGAGACGCGAGATCTGGGGCGCGAGGCCAGCGACTTTGAACGTTCGGCGTATTTTCACCTGGTGTCCTTGGTCGACCACGACAAGCTCCACCGCATTTGTCATCCCAAGGTGCCGCGCGAGCATTTCGCGGCAGTCAACCGGGCCATGCAAGCCGCAAAAGTTCAAGGAGACGTGGTTGTCGCCAACCTTGACGAATTATTCTACCCGGACTTGGTGGCAGAGATAGCGGACCTATTGTTGCGTTTGCATGGCGCGCACTTTGCGTTGTGCGCGGGCCGATACAAGGGCAAGGTTTTCGTTTCCCTTCGAACGGAAGTGGACGACACGAGGGCAGGCGGCCTGATCCGGAAGATCATTGGGAACGATGGCACAGCCGGGGGCCACGGGACAATGGCGGGGGGAAGCCTATTTGCGCCTGCGACGTCAGCCGAACACTTGGGAACCGCCTTCGCCACCCTTGTTGAACGGCTGAACCAGGCTCTCAACCGGACGCCAGGGGTTGAGGTTCCGCTATTACCGTAAATGAGATACTTTTCCCTCTCGACGGCTCAAAAGGTACACGCTACATTCGCATTCCTTCTGACGCTTTACCCAAGCCGGGGTGGCGAAATGGTATACGCAGAGGATTCAAAATCCTCCACCCTCACAGGTTTGAGAGTTCGAGTCTCTCCTCCGGCACAAAGCACACTGATATGGCCCTGTGGGGCTCACGCCTCTCGCCGCGCAACAGCCCGGGCGTGAAACCGAGCGAACGCCATCGCAAATAGCAAAGGCACGAAGCCCAGCGCAACACCAGCGCCCGGGCGGATGCCGTGGTTACCCAACCAAACAACGCCACCGCCCACCAGCGACCCCGCGAAGAAGCCTAAGCCACCCAAAGCGTGCAAAAGGCCCATGCAACGTGCGCGACGTTCTTCATCAGGCTGCGAAGTGGCTTGCAAGATAGCTCCCGTGAAAACCAAA
>Ga0105046_10004669_pt1 | contig 21774 bp, 19 predicted proteins | sample MAT03_FD_78385 | JGI IMG/M metagenome (GOLD analysis project Ga0105046, IMG submission 78385) | Freshwater microbial communities from Lake Fryxell liftoff mats and glacier meltwater in Antarctica - MAT-03 (megahit assembly) | ecosystem: Environmental > Aquatic > Freshwater > Ice > Liftoff...
AGAAATGTCGCCAGCGTGCTGGCAACGCAGAAAGCGATGTCCCACGAGAGCCGCCACCACTTCCAATCCTGCTTGCTGCGGAACTCCATCGACACGCCGCGAAAAATCAGGCAACACAATAGCAACATGAAGCCCGAGTAGAACCCCGAGAGCGCCGCCGCGTACGCCTTCGGGAAGGCCGCGAAGAGGGCGCCGCCAAAGACGACGAGCCAAACTTCGTTACCGTCCCAAAGCGGGCCGATCGAGTTCATGAACACCCGGCGTTCCGTATCGTTGCGCGCAAACAGGTGCAGGATGCCCACGCCGAGGTCGAAGCCGTCAAGAATCGCGTAGCCGGCCATGAGCAGCCCGATGATGAGGAACCAGGCCATTTGCAACGTCGTCGGTTCCATTTCACACCGGTCCTTTCTCAGGCGCGTCGTCTTCCGCTTCGATGAGTGATTCGCCGCCGGCCGGCTTGTTCGCCGTCGCCGCTTCGAGCAGTCCCCCCGTGGATGTCGACAACGGCGGTTCTGTGTCGTGCTCGTCCGGGCCATGTTTAATCTTGCTGTTCAACACATAAACCCAGACGACGAACAGTAGGAGGTAGACGAAGCTGAACATTAGAATCGAGCGCACGACCTGCTCGGCACTGACGGCCTTGGTGCTGGAAATGCCGTCCTTGGTGCGCATGCCAGGCCGTGGACCGTCGGTCTTCATGATCGGCGTCTCGTCGTCTGTCCATTCGACCTCCGGATAGACGACAAACGGCTGGCGACCAACCTCGGCCGCGACCCAACCGCCCTGATTGCACAAGAACGGCCCGATCACCGCGAAAACGAACACGCGTAGCATCCAGCGGTTCTGGAACAGAATGCCTCGCCATCGCAGATACATCCCGAGCACGGCCAGACCCATCACCGCCGAGCCGACGCCGACCATCAAGTGGTAGGAGGTGAAGATCACGATCAACACGTTGTCGGGCGGCCGGTCCTCTGGCCTGAATCGATCGAGTCCCGGAACCGGTTTGCTGAAACTGTTATGGACGAGGAAGCTGAGGCCGCCGGGGATGCCGACGCCCATCTCGACCTTCTTGGTCTCCGGATTGGGGATGCCGACCATGTAAAGCGTCGCTGGACCGGTGACGAAGTGGCCCTCCATCGCCGCGAGTTTGGCTGGTTGATTATGAGCCAGCGCCCCGCCCTGCGTATGACCCGACACGCCCATCGCCATGCTAGAGATGCCGCCGAAGATGAGGGCGATCGTGAACGATCGTTTGGCGAAATCGAGGTGGCGGTTCCGCAAGAGATAATAGGCCGAGATGCTCATCACGAAGAACGAGCCCTGCATGAAGGCCCCGAGGATCACATGAACGAGACGATTCATGGCCGAGGGATTGAAGATCATGCCCCAGAAGTCGGTGATGACGGCCCGCGAAACCTTCGTGCCATCGGGGTTGGTGAGGATCTCGATCTCATAGCCGGAGGGCGTGTGCATCCAGGAATTGGCGATCACGATCCAGACGGCCGAGAAGATGCTGCCAAAGGCGACCATGACCGTGGCGAAGAAGTGCATCTTCTTGCCGACGCGATCCCAGCCGAAGACGAGCACCGCGAGGAATCCCGATTCGAGGAAGAAGGCAAAGATGCCCTCGGCCGCGAGGGCGGAGCCAAAGACGTCGCCGACGTAGCGTGAAAATTTGGCCCAGTTGGTGCCGAACTGGAACTCCATGACGATGCCGGTAGCCACGCCGACAGCGAAGTTGACGGCAAAGACGCGTGACCAGAACTTCGTCATGCGGTGATAGGCGAGATTGCCCGTCCGCAGGTACGTGCCTTCCATCAACACCATGATCGCGCCCAGACCGATGGAGAGGGGCGGGAACAGGTAATGGAACATGATCGTCAGCGCGAACTGGATGCGAGACAGAATGAAGACGTCGTCCACGTTGACTCCGACGAGAGTGTGGGGATGATTCTTATGTTGTACGTGATTGGGCCAACTGTCGTAGGTCGGGTCGAGTCACTTCAACTCCCATTGCCCTGTTATCGTCCCTCATTGGCAGCCAATTGCTTCGCAAGTCTTCGGCTCGCGGCTGGGCTCTTGAGTTCTCGTAGCGTGGTCTTCCCTGCCCAGCGGGTCGTGGGGTCGGTCGCTTCCGCGAGACGTTGGGAGACCTTTATTACGGCAGCATTCAGCGCTGGGTTTCGTCCTGCGATGCCGCGAAGCGCTCAGACCAGGGCCTTCTTTACGAAGTTTCGCTCGTCTGTGGCGGCCGCCACCACGAGGGGCAGACACGCCAAGAACGGTTCGTCCGCGGCTTTCTTATCGTGCAACGCAATACTGGCCAGGAGGGCAAAGGCAGCCCGTTTGACGAACTCTTCCGGGCGATCGCACCATTGAGCCACTTTGCGGAACGCGTGCGGCGTGCGATCGAACAAGTGAAAGCAAACGGTGTCGCAGATGGCCCAATTATCGAAATCCCGGCACCAACGGTCCATCCGCGCGGGCGTGACCTGCGCCGGCTCGTCAATGAGGGCCGCCGACATGCGTGCCTCGTACCAGCCCGTGTCCCAAAGTCCGGCCGCAAGTTCGTGATTCCGCCCCAATTTCTTCGCCAGGACGCGCATCTTCGCCATCGAAACGCCGAAGAACTTGTCCGTACTGATGGCAAAGCGGTCGAGATTTTCACGATCGCGCTCGCTGCTGTTCTCTTGCAACCAGGCAAGGGCGGCCTGGACCTCCGCTGGAATCGAGACCGGTTTCACGGAAGGTTGAACGGCTTCTTTCTTCTTTTTGGCCGCCATGAAACCTCTCGATGTTTTTATTATTGTGGGATCGTCGTTTTCTGACGAACGCATTCCATTAAAATATCGCACGACTCATTTTGCTGCATCGTTGCACTGCATTGCATTCATTTCATTGCAACCTCGTCCCAGTGAAACGGTGCAACGAAAGGGGGCTCCCGGTTCACCGCCTGGTATGCCGGTCGCCCTCGCGTTGGGTGAGACCAATGCGGTCGAGGTATTCACTCAGAGGGAAGGCGAATTTGCGTGTGGTTCCGAGCAGGTCGCGAAGGTCCGCGACCGTCAGGCCGGCGGGCTGCTCCTCCAGCCGCTGCCGAACACGGAGTTGGATTTCTTCCTCCGCTTCATGGTGCAGGTAGAGCGAATCGCCGATGTGAACGAGTTCGCCTTCCGCAACCGCCAACGCGAGCAATTCGGGCAGCATGGCCACGAGGCGTCTCTCGCTGCCGATGACAGTAAGCGGTTCGGGCGGCTGCATCCCTCTTACGCGGATCGCTTCGATGAGCCGCTCCTTGCAGGTTCGCTGGGCGGCACTCAGTTTCGGTTGGAAATTAGCGTGGGCGATCCGTCGAGCACCGCCGAGGATGCGGTGTGCCGTCAGCAGGCGTTCGACGATCGAGTCCATTAGAATCGGATCATCAACGTAGCCAAACACGGAAAGCACCTGTTGCCGATCGAGAGATGTCTGCATCGGGCATGCCTGATGACATCGCTGTAGTTCTTCAAGCAACGCCATTTCCAGTTCTTCGACACGCGCGACGTGAAGCGGACGCCGCCCCGAAGTCAGATTCATCTCAATCAATTTTCCGTCATCAATCAATGCATCGAGAACTGATTTGGCCGCCTCGGGGCCTAGTTCGGTTCCACGGACTATATCCGCGATGCCGGCCCCGTGCCACTCGGCAAACCAGGCGGCCGCTTCCGCAGGCGTGGGCGCCTCGGCCGCTTCGAGCCGTTCCACCCATTCCAGCACTTCCCGATGTCGTCGCCGGATCTTCCTTGCGAGAGGTTGCAAGACACGACCGCCGCCAAGCGTTCGCTCCGCGGCTGAATCCCGAAGGACAAATGGCTGTCCACAGACCGCGACGGCCGATTCATCAAGAAATAGTTGAGCCAAGCCCGCGGCGCCCGGGGCGAGTCGGTCGCTTTCGAGCAGGGAGATGGTTCCCATGATTTCGGCCGTCCCAAGATGCAAACGGACCGCCATGCGATGCCGCAAGGGGCGTGGATTCTCGGCAAGCGCCCGAACGCGTACAGTCAAGACACACGACGGAATGAGATAGCCCGGTGTTGCGAGTTCCTGACCTCGGCGGACTTCTTCGTGCGGAACTCCGGCCAGATTCAGGGCCGCCCGCTGGCCGCGCTGTACTTGGTCGACAGCGTGATCGTGCTGTTGCAGGCCGCGAATTCTGACCCGTGTGCCGCTCGTCTGCCACTCGAGTTCGTCACCAACGCGCACGCTTCCCGATGCGACTGAGCCCGTGACCACCGTGCCATGGCCTTGGACCACGAAAACACGATCAATCGCAAGGCGGAACCACTCGGGCTCATTTCGTTCTCGAAGGTTTTCGCAGGCATCGAACAAGGCTGCTTTCAATTCGTCGATCCCTTCGCCCGTGACCACGGACGTTTGGATCAACGGCGCGGCTTCCAAAAACGAACCTTTGACGAGGTCGTGCACTTCCAAAGCCACGACATCGCGAGTCGTCTCATCGACCAGGTCGCACTTGGTCAGGGCGACCACTCCGCGGCTGAGGCCCAGCAATTCGAGAATTTCAACATGTTCACGCGTCTGCGGCTTGACCGATTCCCCAGCCGAGACAACCAGCAAGGCTAGGTCGATGCCGGTTGAACCCGCCAGCATATTGCGGATGAAACGCTCATGGCCCGGCACGTCCACAATTCCGAGGTGAAATGGACCGAGATCCAGGTGAGCGAAGCCAAGATCAATCGTGATGCCACGCTTTTTCTCTTCGGGCAACCGGTCGCAATCGATCCCCGTGAGGGCTCGCACCAGGGCGGTTTTACCATGATCGATGTGTCCGGCAGTGCCGAGGATCAGGCTGCGAGGCATGGCAGAAGAAATCTCCGAACTGGGTGATACTTATCATTCTCGTGATCTACCGTGAAAACTGCTAGAATTGTTCCGTAATGTTCCTTTCCGGAGGCCGCGTGCAATGTCGGAGCCGAGTCATACGATCATCGGGACGAAGGTGGATCCCCCCGCCGCGATGACGCCTGACGGGATTGCTTCCGATCATTCGACCGCACATGTCACGGTTCAGCCCAAGTCAAGTCGTGCCGAACTCAAGCCAGGCGATCGTTTTGGCGATTTTTTCCTGCTCCGCGAACTCGGCGCCGGCAGCTTTGCGACGGTCTACCTCGCGCACGATGTCACGCTCGGCCGCCGGGTGGCGCTCAAAGTCTCGGAGATACGCGGCCTGGGTGAGGGTAAGGCCCTCGCGGAATTGGAACATGAGCATATCGTTCGTGTGCATGCGCAGTTCTCCGATCTCGACACGGGAAAGCACTGCCTATGCCTGCAATTCGTGCCGGGTACGACTTTGGCTCGAGTGATCGAACGCCTTTTCCGTGACGGCCGACATCCGATCTCGGGTCAGGAAATTCTGGATGCCATAACCTTCGAATCGAAAGACGAAGTCGCCTTCGATCCAGCGGGTCTGCGCCAGCGGCAGATCCTTTCCCGCTGTGACTACGCCGCTGCCGTCTGCCGGGTCGGTCAACAACTGGCGGAGGCACTGTACTTCGCTCACCGTCATGGAATTCTGCACTGCGATGTCAAGCCTGCTAACGTGCTCATCAATCCTTACGGCTGGCCGCTTTTGGCCGACTTCAACGTGTCGATCGAAGGACAGCGCGTCACGAGCAAGAACGTCGGCGGAACGATTCTCTACATGGCCCCGGAGCAATTGTCGCTCTTTCTTCAGGAACCGACATCGGCCGTGAACGAATTAAGCGACGAGTATTCGCTCGGTCTCGTGTTGGTGGAATTGCTGATTGGGCGTCCTCCGTTCTTGCCCCCAGTCGATTTTGATGGCGATCCTCGTCGCGAACTGCTCCGCCGGCAACAGGAATCGGATCTAGATCAGGCCCTGAAGAATGACGTGATTCCTCTGGTCCTTCAGCGCGTCTTACGTCGAAGCTTGGCGCCGAACCCGGCTGATCGTTACCCCGACGCCGCCGCGTTCGGGACCGCCCTGAGCAACGCGTTCGATCTCATTTCGATCGACAAATTGCTCCCAAAGGGTGGGCGTTTGTCTCGCCTCATTTTGCAATGGCCGTTCGCGCTCTTGATCACCATGACGCTTCTGCCGCAACTGGTCGGTTCGGTGGTTAATCTCACTTACAACACACTGCACATCCATCTCGATCCGGAACAGGTCGTGGCGTTCAGTCATGTCACACTTGTTTATAATCTCGTCGTTTATCCGGTGGCGGTGGTAGTGATGTACCGGATCCTTATGGCTTTCTATCGCGGCTGGCGCCGGCTCGAACAACCTCCGCCCCCTACGGGTGCGGAAATCGACGATGTTCGCCGGCAAGCCCTTTCGCTGGGCCACTGGGGCATCTTCCTTGCCCTCGCTGGATGGTTGCCCGGTGGAATCCTCTTCCCCCTGGCGATCCATCTCTATTCAAGCGCCCTCCCGTGGGAGACGTATGCCCATTTTGTTGTCTCCTTCACGCTTTCGGGGCTAATCGCGGTCATTTACGCTCATTTTGGCATTCAGTTCGTCGTTCTCCGCGTCTTTTACCCACGGCTCGGCAATCCCGACGGCGCTCGGGCTCACATTGCGATTGAAGAATTGCGGGCAGCCAGCCGTTGGCTCGCCCCTTTTCAGAGTCTGGCAGCCGTCGTGCCGCTTGCTGGGGCCGTGCTGCTCATCGCGGTCGGCGGCGAGATGACGCTCGCCTATCGCCTGCTCATTATGAGCTTGATCTTGCTCGGCATGGCCGGGGTCGGCATTGCCGTCGTCGTGAGCCAGCATTTGCGTGAGATCATTCGCATTCATGGCGGCGCTCGCGAAGAAACCCTGCCTTGAAAACGCTCTTGGTCTGTTCCCGCGGCAATTGATAATATGACGGTTGGTAGGAGGCCCGTACTCGACGGAGGATTACATGCTCGGTGCTCAATTAAACGTGAAGGCTTTTCTTGATCGAGTCGCTCTGGAACTTGGCCGAATCGAACCCGCCCAGGTGAAGAATCTCTCTGACCTGATCCATGCTTGTTACGAGGGCAATCGATTTGTCTTCGTCATCGGCAATGGCGGCAGCGGCTCGAATGCTTCGCACTTTACTGAAGATGTCGGCAAAGGAACGTTGAAACGCGCCGACTTCGACAACGACGCCAAGAAACGCGTCAAGATCCTAAGCCTGACTGACAACACTCCTTACATTCTGGCCTGGGGCAACGATGAGGGCTTCGACCGCGTCTTTGTCGAACAACTCAAGAATCTTGCTTCACCCGGCGACCTTCTCATTGCGATCAGCGGTTCGGGAAACAGCCCGAACGTTCTTCGGGCCGTCGAGTGGGCCAACCGCCACGAAATGACGACCTTCGGCTGTACCGGCTTCAGCGGCGGCAAATTGCAATCGCTCGCCCAACACAATCTGCATGTTCCGCTCGACGACATGGGCATCGTCGAATCGATCCACCTGACCGCGTTTCATTGGGTTGTCGACGACCTCTACCGGCGTATTTCCTTGTGAACTGATGAGTAACTTGCTCGGAGACGGAATCATGAAGAAGGTCGCGGCCATCGTCACCGAGTACCGGAAGTGGTCCCATGCCGACGTCATCGTCGGCAAGATTCTCGAAGGGTACATGTACGACGGCAAGGAGAAGCCGAACCTTCAGGTTGTCTCCATGTTCACCGATCAGGTTCCCAAGGGGGACATGAGCCGAAACCTGGCCAAGAAGTATGACTTCAAAATTGCGGAGACAATTGAGGAGGCCCTGACACTTGGCGGTAAAAAGCTTGCGGTCGATGGCGTCGTCATCGTCGGCGAGCATGGCGACTACCCGAACAATGAGAAGGGGCAGAAGCTGTATCCCCGCCGACGTTTGTTCGAAGAGGTTACAAAAGTCTTCGAGAAGACCAAGAAATCGGTCCCTGTCTTCAATGACAAACACTTGGGCCCGACCTGGGAAGACACCAAGTGGATGTACGACAAGTCGCGCGAACTGTTCGTCCCGTTCCTGGCTGGGTCTTCGATCCCCGTTACCTGGCGCAAGCCGGCCCTGAAACTGCCGAAAGAGTGTGATCTCACCGGCGCCATCGGCCTGGGTTACGGCCCCTTCGAAGGCTACGGCTTTCACACGCTTGAAGGTTTACAGTGCATGGTCGAGCGCCGCAGAGGGGGCGAGACGGGCGTCAAAGCCGTCACCTGCCTGTCCGGTGAAGCGATGTGGAAGGCGATGGACGACGGCAAGTTCTCGATGGATCTCCTTGATGCCGCGATCGCCCGCGTCCCATCCAAGGACAAAGGCGACTATCGTGTCCGAACGCTCATGGGCCGCGACTCGGGCGTCTTTTTGATTGAGTACATCGACGGATTCACCGCGGCGGCGGCCATGCTTAACAACTTCCTCCACGAGATCGACGGCGGAGCGTTCTGTTTCGCGGGCCGGATCAAGGGAGAGAAGGAACCGCGTGCCTGCCAGTACTACATGCAACAACCCGACCCGTTTGGTCACTTCATCCACCTGGTCAAAGCGATCGAGACGCTGATCAATTCCGGCCACTCCCCCTATCCGATCGAGCGCACGGTCCTGACGAGTGGCATCCTTGACGCTGTAATGACTAGCCGGCATGAGAAAGGCAAGCGGATCGAGACCCCGCATCTCGCCATCAAGTACACGCCAGCCGAGTGGCCCTTCGCCACCGACCCGGTGCCAATGACGGTGAAACGGGAGTTTTGAGGAGCAATCCAAGACTCTAGGAATCCGACATGCCTGATATCGCTTGCGGAATTCGTGAATATGGTCTTGCGGAATTCGCAAAACGAGTACAAGCGTCTTACATGAGTCATTGGCTTCGCCTTGGATTGTATGATGAAGAAGTGGAAGGCTGGGGACAGGCGTTCACCCAGGCGGTGGAAAGAACCCTGCAAGCGGGCGGCCGTATCAATTTTTTCAACGAACGGCCTAGATCTAGCGAAAGCCCTCCGAGGTGATCCGGAATTATTTACCGCTCGTTATATGGCATACGAGCTTCAACAGATTTTGCTTCATGAGAGTTGGTTCGTTCGGACGGTGTTCTATCTGGACGACGAAATTCTGTCGGCAGAGAAACTAGAATTGGCAAAGATCAGGCCACGAGGGCGAACACAGAATTGAGAGGTTAGACATGGGAGACGGGGAATTCCGAATCGCGGCCCAAATTGGTGCGAAAGGCTACTATGGCAAAGTCGCGTTGAAAGCCGAGCCCGCAGAGAACAACGGAATCATTCGCGTAGACTTCGACGCGACGAATGCGAATCGCTGGAACTGCGGGGCGGCTTTCGGAATCGAATACGTCCTCGAGCATATCTCCCAACGGAAGCTGTTCCCGAGCGGCGGGCGTGTCTTCGTTTCGGCGATTGAAGGTCATGAAGTAGACACCAACAATACGGTGATCGCCTATGTAACAGCCATTGCTCTCCTGGAAGCCCTCGGCATCGAACCGACCAGACGTCCTTCATTCAATCAAGATGCCGGGATTTTTGAATTTCCCAAATAGTCAGCTAGTTCGTATTTCGTATTGAAGCCGTTGAAATGAGTCGATGGTTAAGTTCTTGGTATGTAAGACGAAAATACAGAACGCAGGGGGTAACGGTTCGAGCAGGCAGTTCTTCGTACGAATAGCGAGGGCGGTACATTCGGCTCAATCTCAACGGACTTGATCCGAAAACCGCGTTAGCGAACGATTCTGGATTGTTTACTGGTCGATCTTCTCGCCGTCCCAACAACCGCAACGCGATCGTTCAGCAGAGAGAGGAAACGGATGGGAATCGCTGCCATCGCCGCTGTGATGGGCCTCTTGATCATGTTCATGGTCGTCTACACGACGGTCTTGAATCTGGTTGGACTCGTGATTTCGTTTACGGTTCGATCGAGTCGCGTCCCGTATTTCATTGCAGTCGGCTCGATAGCGGTCGCCGGATACTTGTTTGTTTCTGCTGCAGAAATCGGGTGGCGCGATCGTCGTCATCGCCATTCCAATTGCGATTTTAAGTTGCATCAATTACTTGGTTTGGAAATCTCGCTATCGTCGATCGACGGTATCACCGGGAGCCCCACTCTGCTGGGCGCTCGTCACCATGATGGCAACCTTTTGCGTCGGATGCCTTTTGATGGAACCGGCACTGAATCTACTTTCATATGCGGTCAACAGCCGCTGGCCCTTACGGTACAACGTCAATGAAGAAGTAAAAAAAAGGCATGACACCGGATCAAGTCACTCAAATCTGCGGTCCACCCCATCAAGGTGAGAATCGCGACGGTAAGCGAATTTGGCACTATCGACTCAAAGGACTTCTGGGCGAGTTGTTGCAGATTGAATTCGATGAATCAGGTCGGGTGGAATACTCACATATACTCGATTGACGATCGGCTGGCCTAGACGAATTCTAGTGCCGTTGACGATTCAGCAAGCGAAAACTTAACAGGAGCATTCTTAATGCGAAAAACTCTCACCACATTCGGCTATCCCGGCGGTGGAATGCTTCACCTCGTCGGGTACAAAGCCGGGGACAGGGTGCCAACCGATCACGGGTCCGTGGGCATTGCCAACCCGGACTTCACCACGTTCACGACTGCCGATGGCGCCAAAAAGCCCTGGCATCATACGATCCGCAAAGAAAAAGACGGCACCCTTACACCATGGCAGCCTATGGGCGTCTGAGGCCAAAGACGGCTCCGTCTACATGTTCACGATCGCACCGTTTACTTTGTTGAAATTCGAGCAGTTCAAGAAGTGATGCGTGCTCATGATAGCTCCCAGTCAGACGTTCCGGGGCTTTTAGTTTTCCGATTCCCCCACCAGCGCGTTCGCGCTGACGGGTTGCCCATCACGCCAGACGATCCAGAGACGATTCTTGGGGTTCCATGTCAAACCGTTGAAATCGGGCTCGTCGGGCCGCGCATCTTCATCCAGTAATTGGTCAACGGGCAGGGTGACCGTCGAACGAAGTTCGACGCCTGGAATTTGCTGTTGGATTGAGGCGAAGTAGCGGACGCTCATCAGCTCCTGCTGACCGCAAACATGGATGACGATTCCGAACGCAATCAGCCACCAGATGGAATTCATCCAGACCATACCAGGAATCAGGAACATCAAGGCCACGAAAGAACTGAGCAATGCGGCAACTTCGGTAGCGCGCAGACGGCGTGCGGAGAGTGCCAAGGAGGCGCGGAATAGTCGGCCGCCATCAAGCGGGAACGCTGGGATGATATGAAGCACCGCCAGCAGGAGATTTAACCAGAACAGCCGGTTAAAGAATGTCTCAAGAAACGGTTGGGCAGTCTCAAAGAGTGGGTTGAGTGGCAGATCGAATGCCACGAAGCCGCCCGAGATCAGACCGGCAATCAACAGATGGGACGCTGGGCCGGCGATCGCCATGCGAATCTCTTTCCACGGCCGCTCGCTAACCTCTGCCAGTCGAGTATAGCCCCCAATGGGATTGAGCGTAATGGAACGGATGCCAAGTCCCACGCGTCGCGCGATGAGCAGCAGTGTGAGCTCATGAATGACGACGCAGGCGTACAAGCCGACGGTGAGCGCGACCTGAAGGAGGGCTTCGTCGAGTGAATAAAGGAAAAAAGCGCGGACGAGGATGAACAACGGCAGCACCCACATCGACCAGTGCAGGAGGATGTCCGCGTTCTTCAAGCGGCCGATAAAGAGGGAGCGGAACAGCAATGCGTTCGAGGCCTCCATGGCTTGCTAGGAATCTACTCGTTCATTTTACATATTGGGCGTGTCGTCGGCCGGACTTCGTTCAAAGCAGAAAAATTTGGGCGATGCTGAAGTAAATCATGATCCCGGTAACATCGCTGAGCGTGGCAATAAAAGGGCTCGACGCGATGGCGGGGTCGACGCCGATGCGTTTGAACCCCAGCGGCAACATCGAGCCGATCAGAGTCCCCCAGAGGCAGATGCCGGCCACGCTGATGCCGATCACGTAGGTGAGCTTGTCGAGCGGGCAATCGCCGAGGATTCTCGGCGAGGTAAACAGCCACGTTCGCGCCAACCCGAGTACGCCGATGGTGCCGGCCAGAGCGAGACCAATGATCAGTTCTTTCCGGAATATTCTCAGCCAGTCGCGCAAGAAGACCTGCTCGAGAGCGAGAGCACGCGTGATCAACGTCGCCGCTTGCGAGCCGGCGTTGCCGCCGACCGACATGCAGAGCGGTAGAAACAAGGTCAAGACGATGACCTTTTTGATCATTTCGTTGAAGTGTTCAATGGCGGTCAGGGTGAACATTTGCGCCAGGAACAAACCACACAGCCACCCCGCACGGCTCCGCCACACTCGGTACATCGAGGCATCGAAGTAACTCTCGGTGATCGGCCCGACGCCGGCCTGCCGTTGAAGATCCTCCGTTGCTTCGCGAGTGATGACGTCGATGACGTCGTCGTGTGTGATGATTCCGACCAATCGAGATTCATCGTCCACGACCGGCATGGCTAGATAGTCGAATTTGGCGAGAGCCTCGGCCGCGTGCTCTTGATCGTCGGTCGCCTTCAAGGTGGTGATTTCCGTCTCTTCCACCATCAAATCACGCACTTGAACATGCCGATCGGTGAGGATCAGGTCCTTGAGCGAAACGACGCCGCGCAACTTGCGCGAGGGCTCATCGAGTATGTAGATGTAGTAAATCGTCTCGCGGTCGGGGGCTTGCTGGCGCAAGCGATCGATCGCCTGCCCCGCGGTGAGCGTCGCGGGAAGCCAGGCGTAGTCAGTCGTCATCAGCGCGCCGACCGTGTGCTCGCCGTAGCGGAAGAGCGTGGCAATGTCGCGGCGGTCAGCTTCATCAACCAGGCGGAGCAGCCCCTCGGCAACGCGGGGCGACAATCGCCTTAGCAGATCGACGCGGTCGTCATGCGACATTTGCTCGATGAGTTTCGCCATCTGCGGCCGGCCCGATTTTTCGACAAGCTGCTGCTGCCAAGCGGTAGGGAAATACTCGAAGATCGCGGCCTGTTCGCGGATTCCCGTCTGGGAAAGAGCGTGCCAGACCTGTTCAACGGTGAAATCGTCCTCGGAGAGAGTCTCGGCAACCGTGGAGGGATGGACCGATTCGCAGAACGCCTGCAACCCCGGGAGGTTGTCCTCCTCAAGCATCATGCGGACTTCGGGACCGAAGAGCGGGTTCGTCATCATCTCTCCCGCCTTCAGGGCGCTAGAGTCACATTATCGATCAATCGCGTCGAGCCGAAGAAGACGGCCAGGGCCGCCGTCGCCGGTCGCTCGAGCGTCTCGATGGGTTGAAGGGAGAGTCCATCGACGATGCGAGCATAATCGAGGCGAGCCCCCGGAGTCGAGGCGACTTCGGCGGCAAGGCGCGATTCCAGTTTGCGTACGTCGCGTTCACCAGTGGCGACCAAGCCGCGAATCGTCTCGAGGGCTCGGTAGAGTGCGGGCGCGTGGCGGCGTTGTTCCGGATCAAGATAGCGATTGCGCGAACTCATCGCCAAACCATCAGGCTCACGAACCGTCGGCAGAACTTCCACACGAACGATCAGATTGAGATCGATCGCCATTTGCTCAATGATGCGGGCCTGCTGCGCGTCCTTCTGGCCAAAGAAGGCAACATCGGGGATAACGATGTTGAATAGCTTGAGAACCACGGTGGCCACGCCGCGAAAGTGGCCGGGTCGAGTCGGACCACACAAATGTTCGCCAAGTCCTTCCACTTCAACATACGTGCGATAGCCCGGCGGGTAGATCAGATCCGGCGTCGGGGTAAAAATTAGATCGGTCCCCACGGCGCCACAGAGTTCGCGGTCTCCTTCGAGCGTACGCGGATAGCGTTTGAAATCTTCATTCGGCCCGAACTGCGTAGGATTGACGAAAATCGAGACCACCGCAAAGTCCGACCTCGTTCGCGCGCTACGGATCAGGCTGCCATGTCCCGCGTGCAGGGCGCCCATGGTCGGTACGAAGCCGATGGTCTTCCCTTCTCGTCGAGCCTGGGTCACGGCGGCCCGGACTTCGGCAATCGTCGCGGCAATCGGCGGCAGCATGAGGCGCCCTCTTCAACACATCAAAGGCGAACATTCTCTTCACGTTATATGGTTCGGCCGTTTGAGTGGAGAAGATGGTGGGAAGAGATACCAACGAGTGATTAGACCGAAATCGCCCAACTCATCCAAAATGCACCAGCCGCTTCTGGATGGCGATCTTAAGCCGTCGCAGATACGCTCCGCGTGAGATGTCGCGGGCGCCCATCGAAATGGTGTGCGGCGTCACCATCTGGGTGTCGAGCAGCTCATATTTCCGGGCCTTCAAGCGATCGACCAGTGCGGCCAGGGCGACTTTGGAGGCATCGGTCTTCCAGTAGAACATCGATTCCGCCGCGAAAAACGCGCCGATGGCGATGCCGTAGAGACCGCCGGCAAGTTCGCCGTCTTGCCAGGTTTCAACCGAATGTGCATGGCCGAGGTCGTGAAGCCGCGTGTACGCTTCGATCATCGCGTCGGTGATCCAGGTTCCTTCTTCGCGGACCGCGCAGCCGCGGATCACGTCGCTGAAGGCCGTGTCGAAAGTGACCGTGAATTTGCCGGAACGAATGGTCCGTTGCAGCCGTCGCGAGACATGAAAGTCATCAATTTCAAAGATGGCCCGCGGGTTCGGCGACCACCATAGGACGGGGTCGCCCTCGTTGAACCAGGGAAAGACCCCTTCGCAGTAGGCCCGCAAAAGGCAAGGAGGACTCAGATCGCCCCCCAGGCCGACGAAACCATCTTCGTCGGCCTGATCCGGCGGCACCCAGGGGGCGCGTGGGAATAGTTGTTGCCAGTTCACGGGTCGGATTACTTTTTGTCCTTCTTCGGATCTTCCTTCTTCACTTCGGTCTTCTTGTTGCGCGGGTCGCCCGGCGGATAACCGCGGCAAGTCTCGTCGGCAACGATGAAAAGAGCGCCGTCGTCCTGGTCGTCTTTCTTGGTCGCCACATTGATGTAGTAGCCCCACGCCCGGCCGCTATCCTTCAGCATTTTGTCCATTGCGTCCTCGAACGTCATGCCTTTGCACTTGATCGTCAGACGGGTGGTGAGGGTGATGCTGCCTTTCGATTTCGGGTCGATCGAGATGCGGAGGGCGCCCGCTTTGGCGTCTTTGAGGCCGCCTTGCAGTTCGGGGATCATATCGCGGAGCATCATGTTTTCACAATCGAGGGTGACCTTGGCGGTCATTTTCTTCTCGCGGGTCAGCTTCGCGGCAACACTATCCGGGGTCGGATCGGCGGCCCAGGCGGCAGGTTTGATGTCAGCCAGGAAGCAAGCGGAGAGGAAGAAAACGGCAGCGAGTAAGATTCGACGCACTGGTGGGACCCTCCCATAGGGGTGTGAAAGAGAAAAAACCACGGCACCCTGTTAGACCCCGCTCCGGTTCGCGAAGTTCCGAGAAGTGGGGGCGGGTCTGGGAGAAAGGGCCGTATTTCGTAGAATAGCAAAGATCGAATCGAGATGAAAGGGCCTACTTTTGACCGACGAAAATACACCCGCAGATGTACCCCCCGTCCCGCCGACCAATCCCGGAACGAACGGTTCCGCCGGAGGGTCGTCTTCACCATTGCTCGACATTGAACACGAGCTGCGTGATAGTTACCTGACATACGCGATGAGCGTCATCGTCAGCCGGGCCTTGCCGGACGTGCGCGACGGCCTCAAACCATCGCAACGCCGCATCCTGGTGGCCATGAACGACCTCGGCCTGGGGCCGTCGTCCGCCACCAGCAAATGCGCCGCCATCGTCGGCGAGACGATGAAACGCTACCACCCGCACGGCGATATGTCGATCTACGACTCGCTGGTGCGCATGGCCCAGGACTGGGTGCTCCGCTACAAGCTCATCCATGGTCAGGGCAACTTCGGCTCGATCGCCGGCCTTCCGGCCGCCGCTCACCGTTACACCGAAGCCCGGCTCACGGCCGTCGCCGGCGAGATGCTGCACGATCTCGACCGCGAAACCGTCGATTTTATCGATAATTATGACGGCAAATATCGTGAACCGCTCGTGCTTCCAAGCAAGTTCCCCAACTTGCTCGTCAACGGGTGCGATGGCATCGCCGTCGGCATGGCGACGGAAATCCCACCGCACAACCTGCGTGAAGTCTGTACTTCGCTCATCCGATTGATCGACAATCCGGAAATCAATCTTCTCGAACTGATGGCCAATCGCGGTCCGGACGACTGCGGCGTGCGCGGTCCGGACTTTCCGACCGGCGGCATCATCATGGGCCAGCAGGGGATCCTGACTGGCTACAACGAAGGCCGCGGTAAGATCACGCTGCGGGCTCGTGCTGAAGTCGTGGAAGGTAAAAAAGCCCAGGTCATCATTCGCGAAGTCCCCTTCCAGCAGACCCGCAACCGCATGGCGGCGGAGCTCGGCGCCCTGGTCAAAGACGAACGCATCAAGGGCGTTGACGAAGTTCGCGACGAGAGCGCCCCGCGCCTCGGCGAACCGGTTCGAATCGTCATTTATCTCAAGAAAGACGTCGATCCGCACCTGATTTTGAATCAGATCTACCAGTTTTCGTCGCTGCAACGCACGGTCAGCATCATCCTCCTAGCACTGGTCGACGGCCGGCCCAAGGTGCTCAAGCTCAAGGAAATGATGCAGGAATTCCTCCGGCATCGGGTGCAAGTCATCCGCCGTCGAACGGAATTCATGCTCCGTGAGTCCAAGCGTCGCGGGCATGTGTTGGAAGGGCAGTTGATCGCCATTTCCTCGATCGACGAGGTGATCCGCATCTGCCGGGCCGCCCCGAACCGTTCAGACGCCAAGGCCCAGTTGCAGGCGATGACTGTTGCCTCGGGCGTCTTGCAACGTGCCATCGGCGATGAAGCGTTCGGCGCCTTGACTCGCGAGCTCGGCGCCTCCGACACTTATCAGATGACGGAACAGCAGGCCGAAGCGGTCGTTCGCCTTCAGTTAGGTCAACTGGCCGCCCTCGAACGTGATGAGATCTACAAGGAATACTCGGGTCTGCGCGAGCAGATCATTAGCTACGAGTACCTGCTCAGCGATGAAAAACATGTTCTGAAGGTTGTCCGTGACGATCTGCTCGAAATGCGAGCCAAGTATGGCGACGCTCGCAAGACGGAGTTCGCCGATCACGTCGATCAACTCAATTACGAAGACCTGCTGGAAGAGCAGGATCAGGTCGTCAGCATCAGCCATAACGGCTACCTGAAGCGTTTGGCGCTCAACACCTACCGGGTACAACATCGTGGCGGCGTCGGCGTTTCGGGCGGCACGCGCGAGGACGATTTCGTCGAGCATTTCTTCGTCGCGTCGACCCATGCGTATCTTCTTTGTTTCACCGACCATGGCCAAGTCTACTGGCTGAAGGTCTACAACATCCCCGAGGCCTCACGCACCAGTGCCGGGCGCTCGATTGCCAACGTTCTTTCGTTGAAGCCCGAAGAAAAGATCAGCAGCGTCATCCCCGTTCGCAAGTTTGAAGGCGAGTTCTATCTCTTGATGGCGACGCGGAACGGTCTGGTGAAGAAGACGCCCCTGATCGATTACAGCCGACCGAAACAGGGCGGCATCATCGGCATTAGTCTGGAAGATGACGATACGCTCATCGAAGTCTGCCTCACCAAGCCGGGCGATGAAGTTATTCTTGGCACGCGTCAGGGCATGGCGATCCGCTTCTCCGAGAGCGACGCCCGGCCGATGGGGCGCAACACGCGCGGCGTCAAAGGCATCAACCTGATGACGGGCGACGAACTCGTCGGCATGGTCGTGGCTGATCCGGAAGGCCAATTGCTTACCGTGTGCGAGAACGGCTACGGCAAGCGAACGCCTTTTGGTCCGAATACCGCCGGCGACTTGCCGGAGACGGATGAGCCCGCGGCCGAGGAATCGGCAGCGCCCCCGGAGCCGATTGCTATTCCTGAAGTAGTGGAAGGCGAAGAGGCCCCCGATCGATCGGGCATGCGTTACCGGAAACAGCGTCGTGGCGGCAAGGGTCTGCGCGACATTCGCACCACTGAACGGAACGGTCCCGTGCTCGGCATTCATGCCGTTCGCGATACTGATGACATCATGCTGATCACGGTTCAGGGCATGGTGAACCGCACCAGCGTGACTGAAATCCGATCCACCGGCCGCAACACGCAGGGCGTTCGCGTCATGAACCTGCGTGAAGGCGACAAGATTGTCTCAATGGCCAAGGTGGCCCGGGAAGAAGTCGACGAAGCGGATGAGGCAATCATCACGCCCGAAATACCGACACCGCCGCCGCCAACGACGAACGAACCGGCCTGATCATTTCCTTGATAAGCCGCGACTCAAAGGATTTCCGGAGAGTCGCGTGCCTCATCGCGCTCACATTCGCATCACCTTTATTTCTTCTGGCCTAGCCCCACACACCCCTCGCCAGAAGAAACAAACATGTCCGGAAGAAACAAACATGACCGGAAGAAACAAACATGACCGGAAGAAACAAACCAATTCAAAAGAAATGACAAACGCACGACCTTAAGAGTTTTGATCAACTCTCTCTTGCCTCCGCCTTCGCTTCCGGTTATGCCTCCCCCGGGGGTCAACGATTCTTTGCGCCGCGGGGCTGTCATGCCGGAAACTGGGGCTGTCGTGTTGGACGACGTCTCGATCCGCCTGGGTAACTATCCGGCGGTCGATGGTTTGACGCTGCGCGTTGAAACGGGCGAGATCTTCGGCCTGCTCGGACCCAACGGCTCGGGTAAAAGCAGTACGCTGGCGGCGATTGCCGGGGTCCTGGAGACCCATTCCGGTTCGATCCGTGTCGGTGGACACCTGCAGAAAGATCACCCGGCCGAGTATGCCCGGTTCATTGGCTATTCCGCTCAGCAGCCGGCCCTCTACGACGAGCTCTCGGCCCATGCCAATCTTGACTTCATCGCTTGTCTGTACGATCTTCCCCGGCAGCGACGCCGGTTGCGGATCGCGCACGTGCTCGATCAGGTCGGTCTTACGCATCGCGCGCGGGAGCGTGTCGGAACCTACTCCGGCGGGATGCAGCGCCGTTTGCACCTGGCGGCATCTCTCCTCCATGAACCGGCCGTGCTTTTGCTTGATGAACCGAGCGTCGCGCTCGATGCGGAATCGCGTGACGTCCTCTTCCGCGTCGTGACGGCCTATCGCGATGAGGGTCGCACCGTTGTATTCTCCACGCATTTGTTGGATGAAGCGGAAGAATGGTGCGATCGCGTCGCCGTGCTCACACGCGGCCGGCTCACAGCGTACGGCTCACCCGCGGATGTTCTCCATTCACACACGACCAAGCAGGTCCTTCTCGGCATTTTGCAGGCCGAGCTGACGGAGCAGGCCGAGGTCGCCTTGCGAAGACGGTTCGATCATGATGTCGTCTTCCGAATCGACGCCCGGCGCATTCGGCTCGAAGCGGCCGATCTCGAACAACTCGGTCAGGCCTTGACGCTCCTGGGCGCTGAAGGAATCGAGGTCGTCTCGTGGCACACGCCAGTTGCCCGACTTGATCATGTTGCCGAGACAGTTTTCCCTGATGGGGTGGAAGGGGAAGCATGTTTCGCCAGTTGAAACTCGCAAGTACGCTGGCGTTGAAGGACGGCCGATTGTTCCTGGCCGACCGCCGCGGCTTCGCGCTCGCCTTCGTGGTGCCGATCATCCTGGCCTCGGCATTTGGGATGATCTTCGATCGCCCCGGGCAACGTGAAGGAAAATTGCAGTTGCCGTTGTTGGTGGTGATCGAGGAAGAGAATCCTCTGGCTCGATCCCTCGTTAACGATTTGAAAGCCAGCGAGCAGGTGGTCCTTCGCGAGGTCGATCGAGCGACGGCCGAGCGTGAACTGGCCAGCCATCAGGCCAGCGTGGCTCTGGTGTTGCCGGCAAAGCTGGGTGAAACTCGGCCGGCGATCGAACTCTTGTACCATCCCCAGGCCGCGCTCGAAGTACGCTGGGCGGAGGGCGTGTTCACGGAAGTCTTCATGAAACGGGCGGCACGCACCTGGTTGGCGCCGCTCGGCCTGACCGCGACCGAACGACCGTTTGAAGTGCATCGCCATGGGATCGCCTCGGGCGGCGAGTTCAATACCTACAGCCACAGTTTCAGCGGCATGACGCTCCAGTACCTCCTCTTCTGGGGGATGGAGTGTGGTCTGTTGCTCCTGCGCGAACGGCAACGCGGCATCTGGCTGCGGCTGGCGGCCGCACCAGTCCCGCTGACAACCGCGTTACTTGGCCGGACACTGTCGACGACCGCGATTGCCTTGCTTCAGTTCGTGGTCACCTTTGGCTTCGGCTGGCTCGTCTTTGGCGTGCGCGTCACCGGCTCGCCTATTGGTTTTGTGCTTCTGGCCCTGGCGGTCAGTTTGTTGGCGGCGGGAGTCGGACTATTCGTGGCCGCAGTCGGCCGTACCGAGGCATGTGCCCGCAACTTATGCATCGTTGTGATTCTCGCGGCGGCGATGATCGGCGGCCTCTGGCTGCCGGCCTTCTTGTTGCCGGAATGGCTTCGTGAGGGATCACGCTTGTTGCCGACGACCTGGACGATGCGCGGTTTCGACGGGGCGACCTGGCAGGGACAAAGTTTGTTGCAACTAGCGCCCAGTTTGGCGCTGGTGTTCTCGTTTTCGTTGATGGTTTTATTGGCCGCGATCGTCCGCCTTCATGGGCTCGAATCGCGACGTCGTCGAGGAGTTCTCGCATGAAATCGATCCGCATTCTGAGCCTGTTGGTAGTTGGCATCGTCGGCGTTCAGGCGACGGCGGAGATGCCCCCAAAGGCCGTGATCGTGCTTGATGATCAATTCGAGAAACGGCAAGACATCGCCCAGTTCAAAGGCGACGTGCTGGTGGTCCTCTATGGCGACAAAGAAGGAATGCCCGCCAATCGCAGTCTGGGCGAAAAGTTGCACGTTCAGTATCACCCCACCGCGAAGGGAATGACGCCCGCCGAGGCGGCCAAGGCCCCGGTCACGCCCGTGCCCGGCCTGCGCGATGGGCAGCGCTCGCCGGAACTCCGCGTGTTGCCGATCGCCTGCATCGGCAAAGTGCCCGACGTCGTCAAAGCCATCATCCGCAATCGCATCAAGAAAGAGGCCCCGGAATCTCCGGTACTCCTCGATTTCGAAACCAAGATGAAGGACCAATTCGGCCTGAAAGAAGGCGAACCGAACCTGCTCGTCATCGACGCCCAAGGGCGAGTCCGCATGAAAACCGCCGGGAACCTCGATGCGCCGACATATACCAAGGTTCTGGAAGTGATCAATCAGTTGCGGCAAGAAGCGGCAGGGAAATAAGCTTAGCCGCGACTCGGAGTTTTCGGAGTAGATTGCTGAAAAACCGGAGAGAGCAAGATCAAGATGATGATTGGGATTAGGAGGATGATTGAGAAAGGTCGATGCCGCAGGGATCGGAAATCCTTCAAAACGTCGCGGAGAAGACGCTCAACGCGATGCGAATAGGAAAGTAAAAGGGGTGCGGTCTCTTCAGTGCGTTCGAAAACAGGGTTAAATGACGTAGGGTTTTGTATTTACCCCGAAGGGGTTGTATTCCACAGCCCAGGGTCGCGCTTCGCGCACCCTGGGAATGCCTCGCATCTTTACCCCGAAGGGGTTTTATAGGACGCACCCGCCACGCTCATGTCTAACCCCTTCGGGGCCCCGGCAGGGGTAAAGAAGGTGATGCGATCGCATACCCAGGGTGCGCCGAAGCGGCGACCCTGGGCTGTGGCATCTAACCCCTTCGGGGTAAAGGCAATCCTCCGCGCGGCGCGAATCACTCAGCGAGCG
>Ga0105046_10004672_pt1 | contig 21773 bp, 18 predicted proteins | sample MAT03_FD_78385 | JGI IMG/M metagenome (GOLD analysis project Ga0105046, IMG submission 78385) | Freshwater microbial communities from Lake Fryxell liftoff mats and glacier meltwater in Antarctica - MAT-03 (megahit assembly) | ecosystem: Environmental > Aquatic > Freshwater > Ice > Liftoff...
GCTATTGTCATTTGCGCCAAAAATCTCATCCCAATCGTCTTCAACCTTGACCCTGACGCCAAGCTGCTTTCCCACCGACGCACAAAACCACTGCATATACTTATCGAGATCATTGAAGAGTTTCTGGTTCGCCAGATCCAGATTCAGCGTCACCGTGCGATATCCCAACTGTTTGGCCTGAGCCAGCACTCGCACCATCAGCGAAGACTTGCCCATATTGCGCGGTGACTTAATCCGAATCAATGCTCCTTCTTTTTTGATCTCTTCGTAGCAGCGCTCCTCATAGGGCGAGTGGATATAAAAGCCAGAGTCAATTCCCATAGACCCTTCAGGGTTTTCATAACTCACCTCGTTGCGCTCTGCCTGGTTGGCTTGAGGTGGTTCTGAGATCGAGTCTGGACTTGGGTCTGAGATTGAGTCTGGGCTTGGGTCTGAATGCGTTTCTGGGAGCGGTTCTACGGTGCGACGCTGGCGCAACACCTCGCTCATTTCCTGTGCCGCTTGCCGAATCCCTTGGGCAACATTGGTAAAAGCTTCATCCCGGTTACTCCAGGTAGTGACAGCCTTAGCATTTTTAGGGAACGCTTGGAGCTTACCAAAGGGCGCACCGCTCCAATCGACAGGTTTGAGGATGATCGGAATAACCCGTGCGTCTCCGGCCTCATGGCGGGCGATTGCTCGTTGCATCTCGATTTCGTAGCAGTAGCTTGACGCTAGGAAATCGGCGCTAATCAATAGCAGAATAATATCAGCAGCGTCGAGATTATCGTCGATTGCCTGTGCCCACTCCGTCCCAGCACTAATCTTGCGATCGTGCCAGGATTTGATCACTTTCTGCTGCTGTAACATCGAAAGGTGCACTGCCAGCCTGTCTCGCAACCTCTCATCTTTATGAGAGTATGAGAAGAAAACGTTTACGGGTTCTTCCATGAACAGAGTCGGTATAGATTCCGGGGGCAAAAACTCAATCCAGCTTTATTATCTTTTATACACCCTAAAATCGAATGAGCCTAACTTACGAAACCGCTCTCCCCTGACCCACTGCAAAAAAGTTTCTGCATTCAGTAACGCATCACTCTGAATCAATGCATTACAGCGATCGCCCACCAAATCCTACAAGGTCAGAACTGCGATCGCCCTCTACATACTGGAAAGTTACGATCGCCCTTTTGACCCTAGGGCTGGGGAGTTGCGATCGCCCCATTCCTCAGCCTGCTCCGCCATCGCCTTCGATCAGTCCCGTTGCTGCGACGGCTCCACCTCTTGCACCACCCCCACCCACGGCAGCAGATCGAGCCGCCGCCAACACCTTGCGTCAACAAGGACTGGACTATCGCAAGCAGGGACGGTACGACGAGGCGATCGCTGCCCTGCAAAAAGCTGTAGAACTAGACCCCAGCAACGTTTCGGGGCGCGTCATTCTTGGTTGGACGCTGCATCTGGCGGGTCGAGAAACAGCCGCCGCTGAACAACTCAACCAAGTTCTAGCTCAACAGCCCAACGATGTTCCAGCTCTGAATGCTCTGGGAATTGTGTATCTGGTCAGCGGTGACCTGACCGCAGCCGTCCAGACTCATCAAAAAGCCGTCACACTCCAACCTGACAATGAAATTGGATATTTCAACTTAAGTCTGGCGTACCACCGCCTCAATCGCTATTCAGAGGCGATCGCCAATGCCCAACGAGCCACGCAGTTAGAGCCTGAGAATCCACATCCCTGGATGGCTCTGGCGATCGCCCACTGGGGTAACAATGAAACTGCCCAGGCTCAAACCGCCTACCAGCAGGCCGTCCGTTTAGATGCTCGATATCGCAATGCTGCGACTTTACAGCGGCTAACGTTTGCTGGGTTTAGCCAAAACCAGATTCAATTGACCGAAATCATCCGGCAGTCCATGTAGCGGGCTGAGTAGTGGTACTGAGGTAAGGATTTTTAGATGGGCGGGCGAAGCCCGTCCATCTAAAAATCCTTACAAGTTTAGGACTACCGCAGGCTGAGAGAGACTTGTCTTGGGAAAAAAGGGAATTTTCTTACCGGAAAGCGATGCGATCGCCACGGCAGTAGATCACTAGACCTCCTGCGTGAATCGTTTTCCGGCGAAGTCGGAAAACGATTCACGCCCTCTAAAAAAGCATTCATGCAGGAGATCTACTGTTTAGCTTCACAGAAAGTTTAGCTTCACAGAAAGCTGAGGGACTCATCAGTTTCTAGAGAAATCAACGAACCTCAACGCTTTTTAGCAAACATGCCAAAAAGCCCACCACCGGATGGGGGTTGAGTTTTCTTAGCAGAGGCTGCTGGCCCCGTAGGCGCAGTTGGAACAATATTGAACTTCTTGGCGTACATCAACGCCAATGGGTCTTCAGCATTAAGTTTTAGCGCTTGACGAAAGTGTACTTTCGCCATAATCGGTAGATCTTGCATGAGGTAGGCTTTTGCTAGCAGAGAATGATACTCACTCCGATGAGGATCAATCTTCATGGCATCCTGTAGCTCTCGCACCACCATTGTCCAATTCGACTTAATGGCGTACTCTTGCGCCCGGTGGTAATGTCGCTGGGCATAGTCTTCAGTCGGTGTTTCAGGATCAGCCGTAGTGGTCGCATACTGCATGGGCGGTGCTACGGGTGCAGCCATGATTCCAGCCCGCTTTTCGCGAATCATGGGTTCGCCCATTTTGAGCTGCAAGTAGGCCAAGTTCAATTCGCCCAATTGTTGCGTTACAGGCTCAAACCGGGCGAGAGGGGTGTATTGAGTCTCGGCTAAGGTTGAAACGGCCTGCTCATAAAATACATCGACCTCAGCTAGAGAAGTGTGCAACATGCGCTGTGCCACATCACTAACAGGCGAGAACCCATCTTCCCGATTCATGCGGCGCACCCGAAACCGCAGCAAAGCTAGGTTTTCGGCTCTGCCCTTATCTTGCTTCAGTTTTTGGTAGGTAGGGCTAACCAACCGCGCAAACGTTTGAGCCGCCGCGTTGCCTATTTCCCGATCAACATTGATGTAGCCATCTGGATGCAGTAGCTTCGCAATCGTACGGTAGCGCTTCAAAACTCGCCGATCATCTGCTGTTACTGACAGACCCAATACAGCATATGGATCTGAAAATTGCCGCAGCCAGTCAGAGGAGAAGTAAATCTGTGACATCGATGGGCGTCTTGGGTGGGTGAGTCTAGACTAATTTCTGGCAGGTAGAAGAAGGGCGATCGCCGTACACTTTTATGTAAAGAATAGCAGCTCTTTCAAGTAATTATAGGGTTGACATATATTACGAGCTGAGGTGGCAAATCGGATTTTTCCTTGTAGAAAACTTTGTTTTGTAAAAATTACCGAGTATATTTACTGAGTTTAAGCTTAGTGTCATGGACTTCCAAGCCGACTGATTTGAAAAACAGTTAACAATCCCGATGCCTTTACTATCCCGTAAGTAGTTCAACCTAAATAAAAACAAGATTCTAAAAGTCTGTGCCGCCCGCGCAGCGGGCGGCGCAGACTTTTAGAGTTTTATGTTTAATTACGCTCACCTACTTGTCACAATCAAACGCAGTCCATACCAGAAACTATCGACCACAGCTCGGCTCATAGATAACCCAATGCTCGTAGATCATTTTGAGCCACTCTCTATACCTCTCCACTCTTGATCCTAACTATTAAAAATGTTGAGGCTAAACGACTTACGTCCTACGACTCTTTTAGATTGCAACAAGATAAAAATAGAAACGACCGCAGAGTAATGGCTTCTCAGTCAAGAACTCCGCAAGGTTTTCCACTTAAGCAATGTCAACACGATGGCTTGAAGGCCAAAGCTGCACGTCAGGCAAATCCGACAATTTAATCTAGAGAGTGCTTAAAAAGTAGTCGGCGGGGATTTTAGATATTAGACGATCGCCTTTAATCAAAAGCCTCCAAGAAGGAGATTCAGGAGGGATCGAGGCCGCAAGGAGCAACTGTTTTAGATTCAGTACCGAGCAAGGTTGAGAGGGCAATACCATTCGGTTAATCTGCATCCCTGACTAAATTATGCCTCTAACTTATGCAGGCGATCGCAGCTCTAACAGTCAATCGAGCTAGGTAAATTTGTGTAAATAAGTTTGCGTAAAGACGATAGAAACTTACACGTACAGTGTGAATCATACTAAACGATCAGTGTATCAATAGAGAGGCTGTGAAAACCTCAGTAGATCACAATCCTTACCAATTTAGGACTACCGATCGGTAGAAAAGGCGGTAGAGCGCAGTATTGTTTGCTACGAGCGGCGATGGATGCGCTAAGGCTTTTACGGAACTGAGCCGATAGGCGTTAGTGTTAATTTTTTTGGTAGAGGCGATCGCTGTCCGTCTTCAGAGATTCTTATCTATGATGGAGAGTATCGCTTGAAATGCCCAGACAGTTTGCATCGCAGTTACTTATCTTTCACCTTTTGTGGTCAGTCAGTTATGGTCAGTCAGCCCAAAAGTCGGGTCAAAAACCGAGAAACGGCGATCGCGTTAGCCCTTGCTGGTGTGATTGTACCGGGCTTACATAAGTTTTATTTAGGCAAGCCCAAGTGGGGAGTGCTGTATTTACTCTTATCAGTAACATTCATTCCAAATATTGCCAGCGCCTTTGAGGGGGTTTGGTATGTTTTGCAAGGAGAAGATGGGTTCAACCGCAACTTTAACTTGCACCTATCGCCGTCTACAAGCAAGACATCTGCCCCGACTCTGAGTGCAGACCCAGCCCAGGTAAGTGCGATCGCCGATGCCCTGCGTCAGTTAGAAAGCCTCCGTCAAGATGGACTGCTCTCTGAGTACGAGTTTGAACAAAAGCGACGACAGTTGCTTGACCAAATTGGATAATGATGAGGTTAGAGCTTTGATCACCTCGCGCCTAAGTAAGTCAACGTTCAAACTAATCTAGTAGCGATCGCCACAAGGCAAGCAAACTGTGTAGTGGTATTGATATAAGGATTTTTTGAAGCGCGGGCAAAGCCCGCGCTTCAAAAAATCCTTACAAGTTATAGGACTACCGCAAACTGAAACATCAAGGGGATATTGGCATGGGGTTGGGAGATTGGCTATCGGCACAGGCTAAACCCGATGCGCGGACGCGGGCAAAACTGCTCAATGATCCCTACTACCGCTTTCAGTCTGTGGACGAAGTTCAGCTAGCAGCCACATTGGGAATTAGTATTGATGCAAACTTGGCAGGGGTAGATGACTGGCTGCGGCTACCGGGGTTGTCGATTCACCAAGCGCGATCGCTGGTCGGTCTAACTCAAGCAGGTGTGCAGTTGCACTGCCTAGAAGACGTAGCTGCTGCCTTAGGATTACCTGTACAGCGGCTTAAACCCTGGGAGCCAATACTACGGTTTTGTTATTATGACGCAGCTAGCCCAACGACTACCCCGTCTGTCAACATCAACACCGCTTCGGTTGAAGCGCTGACTCGTGTGCCGGGGATAGACTTGTTTCTGGCTAGGGCGATCGCCCAAAATCGGCAGCGCTACGGCTCATATCGCAACCTGGCTGAAGTGCAGCAACGGCTGGCATTGCCGTCTGCTCTCACAGCAGAGTTAATGCATTATTTACGCTTTTAAAGGCCATCTGCTAATCCCCGCTGCCTAAGGAGATAAGGCCAGCTCTCTCAAATAGCGTTTCCTTCGACTTCGCTCAGGAAACGCTATTTGAGCGAAGTCGAAGGAAACGCTTACTCTTGCATCAGCAGAGAACTAGAATCTCCAGTAGCGTCAGTCAAGGAGGTGTCATTAGGCTGTGTGGCAGCACCTATCACTCCCGCCCGTCGCAGTGGATAGAAGCGGAACGCAGCCCGACCGATAATATTTTCCTTGGGCAAAAATCCCCAAACGTGAGAATCGTTGCTGTTATTGCGATTATCTCCCATCACAAAAAACTCGCCTTCAGGAACAACCACTGGCTCCATTTCATAGGCTGGGGGCTGAGCAATGTAAGGTTCTTGCAAGGGGATGCCATTGATCAAAACATAACCGTTGTGAACCTGAACCGTTTGCCCTGGTTCGCCCACAACCCGCTTAATAAAAGCTTGGTCGCTCGTGAACCCTAACTGTTGCAGTTGAGCAGGCGGATCAAACACCACGATGTCTCCCCGCAGGGGCAGCCGTAGTCGATACGAGATTTTTTCAATAACTAGGCGATCGCCCACTTCTAACGTTGGCACCATCGAGTCGGAGGGGATATAGCGCGGCTCTGCAATGAGCACTCGAACCAGCAGTGCCAGCACCAGCGCAATGCCCAAAATCTGTAAATTCTCCCGCTGAGATTGCCAGAAAGTCGGCGGTTGAGCGGGCTGAGGATTCTGCGTGGGCGTTGAAACTGGCTGTTCAGTGGGCATGGCAAAACTGTATGTTGCCGCAGATCGCGGCGATAAAGGGTATTCCTATTCTCTCACGGGCTAGAAAGCATAGAACTTTTCTGACCGTACCTGTTGCAGGTTGGCACCTAACCCTAAAACAACAGCTTGAATCTGAGCACTGCGATCGCCCACCGCACAAATATCAACGTCAAATCGCGGCAACTCAAACGGAGCTAGATGCGGCAGATAGCGGGCTAGCAGGGTTTCGGGAGACTGCTCTGTGGCTTCCAGGTAGCGAAAGTTAGACCAGGTTTGTTGCAGCGATCGCCAATAGTCTCGGTATGGCAACTGGTTGGGGGTCTCGGGGTTAGACTGCACCAGCCACACGGGATAAGCATAATTGCGCTCGCGCAACCAGTCAATTTGGCTTTTGAGCGGAGCAATCCCTGACCCTTCGGCAATGTAAAGCCGAGGTCGCATCGGCAAATCGGCCAGTGTCATTAGCCCGTAGGGACTACGGACTGCAATTTCGGCTCCGACTGCCAGGTCTTGCAAATACGCAGAACTCCAGCCCACCCGCGATACGCACAACTCCACTTCCGGACACCACGCAGGAGACGAGGCGATCGAATAAATTTTGCTGAATCGTTGCCCGTCTCGCTCAAATCGAGGCCAAACCGACTGCCCTGGTAAAAAACTAAACTCTGGCTGATCCAGCCACAGGCGAATTGATTTAATAGTGGGCGTTAAAAAAACAGACGACAATACCGTAGCCACGCAGTCCATCGGCTTAGATGGACGCAGCAGTTCCAAACTTTGCATTACAAAATCACCCGTGCATCGCGGGCGTAATAGGTAGGACATCATCGGGCAGGCATTCTGACTGATAAAAGACGGCTTTACTTAGAGATTGCTCAACGGTTGATTGGTTCAGGCGAGAACGCTCAAATAGTCCAACCTTTTACACGACTTAAACAGCCTCTAAGAAACACGCTTTTAATTACAGTTGCGGCACAGTGCCGGATTCTCACCGGGCTTTCCCTAACTATCTGGAGACGCATGGCCTCCAGGCACTTTGCTTGGGCTGATCCCCCAAACAACCTGATTTGGCATTTGCCAAGTTGACTTTGGCATCTTAGCTTGAATTGGGCTTGAATTGGGCTTGAATTGGGCTTGAACTGGTCAGCTTTATATCGGCCTAGCTCAAACTCAACCGTCTTAGAAACAGGCGTTTCTAAATAGGTATAGCGGTTCCTCTTAACATGAGGTACACGTTGGACAGACAGGGCAAGGGTTTCAGCTTGTTATTCGTACCGCACCAGATCGGTAACCGCTATATAGCCATAGTCATAAAGCTTAGGACATGCCAGCGTCATTCCCGCGCAGGCGGGAATCCAGCCCCGCACCGATCGAGCAGATGGATTCCTGCCTGCGCGGGAATGACAGGGAGGCGTCCTATTGATCATGGCTACCGCTATCAGTAGGTGGGCTTAAGTAAATATAAGATCCTAAAACCCTGCGCCGCCTGCACAGCGGGCGGCGCAGGGTTTTAGGATTTGGTTTTTATTTAGGTTGAACTACATTAATGGTTTAGGAATACTTTGGAACGTAGAACCGAAGGTTCTACGTTCCAAAATATTCCAGATTCAGCAATGGCAGAAACGAAAGGCTTAGCGTCAATCAGGTGCTGAGCTTGGGTCGGCGAATTCTTTTGCAAGCATACATTGCCCAATCGGCTTGTTCAGCCGTGTGAGCTAAGCCCAGCGAAGGCTGCCGCAGGGCAATTCCTATCGATGCTTCGATCTGTACCTCAACAAATGCCGCAGCAAGTCGGTCACGAAGCGCCGCAGCTCCAGCAACACCACACTCGACTCCAAGAATTAAAAATTCATCCCCTCCAACGCGAGCGGCAATGTCTTGCTCTCGAATTGCATTTCGCATGGCCTTGCTAGCCAGCCGAAGCAACTCGTCTCCTTGAGCATGTCCTGCGGTGTCGTTGACACGTTTCAACCCATCGAGGTCGATCGCAATGATGCAGGCCGAATGGCCATACCGTTGGCAGCGGATCTCTTCGGCAGCCAGCAGTTGCTCCCATCCACGGCGGTTATACATCCCCGTCAGTGGATCGATGAGGGCTTCAGCTTCTGCGCGTTCCGCTCGACGTGTCTGGTCGCCAGCTCTCAGATCTGCCTCTAGAAGACTGCTCAAAAGCGAAGCAAGTATCTCGATCAAAGGCTGTTCTGTGAGAATCTGGTCGGATTGAGAAGTTGGATGGATGGCACAGAGGGTGCCAAATAACGAACCATCGCTGCGCTTGAGCGGCACACCAATGTATGCACCAATTGCCAGTTGACTGCCGATAGGAGCCGCTGCGTAAGCTGGTATGTCTGCACTGCGATGTGCAACACGAGGACCTAGCCCCAGAACCATTTGTGAGCAAAACGAGTCAGCCCAGCGAAGAACTGTGCCTTGTTTCACATCGTACCCGTGATCCTCCACGTGAAGCACAATCCAGTCATTGCCTTCGGTGCGTGTCACCATCCACAGGTCGAACCCTAGCCGCTGGTGCAGAAAAATAAGCACAGCCGAGGCGGCAGCACCAAAATTGGGGTATAGATGAATATCGAGCATAACGTCTCTACAACCGCTGCCCTGCCGCGAAACTATGCCAAACGATGAAGTGAAGTAGCAGCATTCAATCTTTATCGTAGCCGATCGCCTCTATTCCTTGAAGTACCGTAGGGTGTGACCACCCCTTAGAAAGCATCCCGTTGCATTTCCCCAGGGTTAGGCATTAAACCGCCATAGCAGTGGCTCATGGAAACCTTTTTTTCGTTGCCTATTCGCCCCAGTTGTTCAAAACTCGCCGCATTGACTACACTACTCTGCCGAGCCAGTTCTAAAGCTCAACTCGTGCCCTCAGAGTTTAGAAAGTAGAAAGTGGTTAAAGGGGATGATGGACATGCCTATGCGGTGGGGCGATCGCAGTTTGAACCGTGTAGGGCGAACGGCGTTTTGCACCTGATCGAACAGGCGAGAAGGATTAGGGAGCTTTATTTAAAAGTGCAACAAAATTTCATCATAAGCAAAGACTCGCTGCCCAGAATTCGGCATAAGCTCTGAATTTTTGGGCGTTAAACTACAGTTCTAAGAAATAATTCCTGCGAAGAGGTTATTGAACCGCGAACATAGGGATAATTTCTTACTTTCCAGAACTGATCCTATTGAATAATTAATCCTATTGAACAATAAAATTAGGTTGCTAAACTATCTGCGTAGTGTTGTTTAGGATTTACCTGGGGAGGTTCTACGTAATCACTGAAGAACATCTTCTATAGACATTTGCATTTCGACATTGGGTAATGATTTTACATCAATATAATCTTGAGCAATTTTTTTAAGACCCGTATCCTCGCTATAAATGCAGTTTGCTCCTCGTGCAAGTGCTGTAGCAATAATCATAGAATCAGCCTTCATTTCTGCTCTCGATATTGATATTCTACCTTCATCTTTAAGCTGTTTGTTGTTTCTCCATACCTCTGCAAAGTGGAGAGCAGCTTGCGTATCAAAAGGCGGAACGATAAACCGACGATGCATTAATTCACTGACAGAACTATGCAATCTCGGTTCTAAAGCACATAAAACTTCTGCAACAACAACTGACGGTACCATTATTCTGATCCCGTCCTGTTCACACTTGCCGATTAAGTATTTAGCTTTCTTTATGCTGTCTTCTTGTCCGAGACTTGCTTTGCCCCTAACACCCCAAATAATTATGTGGGTATCAAAACAGACTAAATCCATTACGCCTCCGAGAGTCCGTAGCGCATTTCGGAGACAAAATTGTCTACATTATTAATACTATCGAATGACTCACCAATTAAGTTGGCTAATTCTTCAAAGGCTTCTAATGGAGAAGTTTCTTCATAATCGGAGATGTCGATTACGTGAAAGTTTTCAATCTCAAACGTTTCAGAATTCCATTCTGCACGACCACGCAGTTCTACCTTTGTATAAAGCTTGGCACCTGCTTTCTTAGCTGTTGCCCTATCGGTACTACAGTAAATTATTCGACCGTCCAAAGTCTTAAACTGAATTTTAGGTTCTGCTCCACCAACACGGCTTATTTCGCCGTGTACAGTTGTCTCTCCTGACAACGGATAAATGTCGGGTATTTGAGTTTCAGGAGTAAGAATAGCTAATGATTCCAGTTTGCCATTCTGTGTAAAGAACTCAGCATTGCATTGATGGCGTCGTGTAAAAGCAGACAGTTTTCTTAAAGAATTGATAGCACTACTTGGAAGCACGCCAAAATCATTTTCTGCAATTGATTTAGTTATGCGACGCGTAGCAGGCAAAGTAAACTCTGCCAAATTTGGGGAAAACTCTAAGCCAATGCTTCCTTGTCGAATACTCTTTAAGCCGATTATTATTGCCTCTTTCTTCAATTCTGGGTGATCACGCAACACCACAGAAGCTATCATATCCTCAACAGATTCGATGACTTCCGCAATCTCTTTAGAGCGGATTTTACCTGGTGACATACCTTCACCAGTAAGCAATATTTCTACAGTTAAATCGTGAGCCATAAATGATCTCACCGCCTTCAAACATAAGAAGATCTAGTGACTCTATCATATTCGAGAATGATACTACCTGCTTCTTCAACCAATTCGTTCAAGTCACAATGATATGAATTCCAGGTAGCTCAACAATGCGTTGGTACGAACGGAAGGGAGTTTTGGAGCGATCGCCTCTCATCCCCCAAGAAACGCGATCGCCTCTCATCCCCACAAGAAACGCGATCGCCTCTTCGTTCCTACCAATAGATTGACTGTACTAGTCAAATACGGTTTAATCTGGCAATGCCGCATTTTCGGATGGCTGTCGTCCGGGGTGTGTGCTGAGCGCCCAAAACTTTAGTCAACGCTGCCGAACGTTGCGTCTACAACGTCCGGTAGCTAACCCCCACGACTGTCACTACCAGTCAGGAGGCTGAGGTTATTGTACACAATCACCCTTAGCCACCCCAGCTTGTCATGGCCACGCGTCTGGGGTGGCTGAATTTTTGGGTTTTCCTCCCCATCGTTACCAGGAAAACCCAGATGATTCATACCTTTCGTTCAACCGATGCGATTTCCGCATCCAGTTTACCTGTGGCTATCGCCGCCACCCCGCAGCCCATTCCATCCACACCCGAACCTACCCCCATTCGCCACTTGCTGATTGGCACCCCAGAAGTCGTGCAACACACCATCCACCGCCTCCACAACTTGGGCTACGCCGAAGCAGGTTTTTGGAGTCCGGCGATCCGCGCTCCGCACTGTCAAGCCAGCGCCGTGCCCAACGCGCAACTGGTACTCACCCTCAGTCCCCATGAGGTGATGCGAATTTTGGTGCGATCGCTTCGACTGGCTGGGTAGGTCAGGAATTTAGCTTTCTGATGTAAGCGCTTTTCGGTGTAAATGTTTCAGATTTCCGGCTAAGTAGTTCAACCTAAATACAAACCAAATTCTAAAACCCTGCGCCGCCCGCACAGTGGGCGGCGCAGGGTTTTAGAAACTTATATTTAATTAAGCCCACCTACTTACTTTGACTAAAGCAGCCGGAAATCTGAAACACCCCAAATCGCCATCCTTTAGAACTGCCCCGGATTATCATCCAGTGCCAGCATAAAATCGACCAGATCGCTTTGCTCTTGAGCTGTGTAGCCTGCCTCTGAGTCCACATAAAACTCATGCCCAGTGCCATCCAGGTTGCTATTTACGAGGGCGACATCGGACTTGTTGGCGGCAACGACTTGCGATCGCAATTGACGATCGACCAAGGCTCTTAGGCTGCTGGCTGGGTCAACGGGTTGCCCTTTGGCGCGGGTGCCGCTTAGCCCTAGGCGCTTGGGTTTCGCTACCGTAAACGAGCGATCGGCATCAAATGCCAGAGCATCCTTGCCCACTGCTACGCCTCCGTCGTGTAGGTAGGGTGCGCTGAAGGCAATCCCCCGCAAGGAAAGTGTTTTGTATCCCCCATCTGGCAAAAGGCCGATGGGAAGTGTGGTAGGCGTTTCTGAAATGCCTGCGGTTGGCACATCCAACACTTCGGCATCGGCTGGAGGTGGTACAGGTGTATTGAAGGCATAGAGCTTCGAAGGCACCAAAAATTTGTTGATCCCCAGGCGCGATTTTGCCCGCGCGGGGTTGCCGCCTATTTCGGTGATGGAGTGGATTTTGTTGTCGGCATAAAAGGGAGCAATGTGGCAACTGGTGCAGTTGGCCTTCTCAAACAGTTTGGCACCTCGCTCCACCGCTCCACTGGCCAGTGCTTGCTGATTTTGGGGGGTGAGGTTGGCGGGTGGCAGCAGGTTGTTTTGCCAAGCCGACATAGCATTGTTGGCAAACAGGAAAGGGCCGCTAGCAATGTCTGACTTGACACCCGTGTTGGGGGTAAATACCAGGCCATTGTTGGTAAATAAGCTGGGCTGCAAAGACGGATACTCGCCCGAACCAGGAGCAGGAATTTGGTCTTCTAGCTCTGCTGTAGTTAGCTCTGGAGCCACTTTTCGCAGCCATTCTGATGGTTTGACGGGGTCGCCGCTGGGTAAGCGAATACCCCGGTCGGCGGCGTTCTGCAACACGACGCCCAAATACACTTCTCGATCAATCCCTAAGCGCTCTTCGCTGCGCTGTGCAGCGGCTAGCAGGTTCACTTCAGATGAATGGACGGCGTTGTTGATGGAGCTTAATCCGCCAAACGGCCCTACTGCAAAACCGCCATCCATCCCAAATGGCCCAGATTGAAATGTAAAGACGCTCGGAATTTGTGTGCTGTTGTTGACGCGATCGGGTGAACTTTCAAAGTTTCCTTGTGGCACATCCAGAACGGCACTGTCGAAGGCGCGTTCAAACTTGTCGGGATCGGGCAGTTTAACCCGGTTGTCGTGGCTGTCGATAATCGTTTTGCCGTTGCCTTGATAAATGGGATCAAGCGGATTAAAGTTCAGGCGGGCAAAGCCTGCAGCGCTATTGGGCGCTAGGGCGATAAACAGCGGCACGTTGAGGTCGCCGTTGGGAACGCCTTCCAACAGGTTGCCCTTGGGGGATAGGTTGGCGTGACAGACAGCGCAGGTAATGTCGCCAGATAGTTTTAGGCCGATGGGTAAAAAGCTCTGAACCAGATCGCCCAGGGTCTGGATTCGGACGCCGTGGCGCTTGAGGTCAAATCCGGTATTGACGGGGATTGCTGGGAAGAGGGTGCGATCGCCCACTTGAATGCGGCGCAATGGGAAAATTTTCAGGTTATCGGTCGGCTGCATGCCCTGTCGCAGCACAGCCAAAATATATTCAGGTAGAATCCGCAGCACCCCGTTTTGGAACCCAAACACTTTTTGCAGCCCAAACATGTCTCCCACATCGCGGTTAAAGAAGATATCTCTGCCTTGCGCTAATAAATCGGAGGTGACTTCCACAGCCCCCACGCGCTGGTACGAGACTGGATCGTCGGGGTTTAGCCCCTTCTCTTCCACTAACTGACGCGCCTCCGCTGGACTGAGCACCTTGCCAAAATAATCGTAGGAGTGCAGGGGTTGAGCTGGAGCGGGTTGCAACAGCGGCGAGTCGCTGGCAGCTAGAGCGGCGACGGCAGGAGGAGCGGCGATCGCCGGTCGAATCAACACAGCAGACAGCAGCATCCCCAGGACGCTAATCGCGATCGCAATCGTCAAAACAATGCCCTTTCGAGATCCCATATCGTTCCCTCATTAGTTGCATTAGAGTTGCATTAAAGTAGTTCAACCTAAATAAAAACCAAATCCTAAAACCCTGTGCCGCCCGCGCAGCGGGCGGCACAGGGTTTTAGGATTTGGTTTTTACTGTTGGCAAACATTGAATATTGGCAAGCGTTAGATTTAACACGCTTAGATTTGGCAAGATCTATACCCAACCTTGACTCAATCTTGCCTTCTCGCCTCAACCTTGCTGCAAACCTTAATAATTTTTACTAATCAGAGACAATCGCGCGACAGAGCCGTACAATGCTTCTGTTATCTGGGTTCAAGCCATTTTTTCGATCTCCAGCTTTCCAATCTCGGTAGTCCTAAATTGGTAAGGATTTTTTGATGGGTGAGCTTCGCCCGCCCATCAAAAAATCCTTACCTCAATACCACTACCCCAATCTCTTAGCTGCTTTATAAGAAACCGAAGAGTAAAACATTCCAGATTGGCGATGCCCAATCCAAAGCACAACGTCTATCCAAACCGTTGAGCCAAATTGTGAGGGGCGGGCGTTGCTCGTCCCTCACAACTTATTTATCGTGACTGCTACAGATTATTTGCCTAGATGGTCAATCCACAGATATAGTCATTAGCTACACTTAAAACCATGCTGCAATTGCAAAATAGACTAAATCTGGGGCTATTGTTCTGAGGGTTTTGCTGCAACCCTATGCAAATCGAGGTTTGAGATGGCGTTTTGGGAATTTCTGATTCAGAAGGAGGGCGATCGCTCTTGGCTACCGCTGGAATCCCCAGATGTTGAGGTGCTAGAGGGGCGTTACCGTGTCGTGGCTCGCTCTAGCCGGGTGACTGCTTCGGTCGAAATTTGTGTCAGCCATATTGATGCAGAGGCGCAGCCCGCCAAGCAGCGAATTCAAAAGCGCCTGAGCCAAACCAACCGGGATGGGTTGGTGGTGGTGATTCCGTTTACCCGCCTTGATCCTGGCGCTTGGGAATTGCGCTGCACGGGCGACCTCATGTCCGACATGGTTGGCGATGGCTGGCGCTATGCGGTGACGCTGCAAGTGCTTCCCCATCATTCAGACCAGTTGGGCGATTGGGATGTCGATGATCCAGACAGTAGCGGCGCATCACTCTCTCAACCTGCCTCGTTCGATGACCAGAGCCATGCGGATGCTGATCAGGTTGAAGAGAATGAGCATCCCTTGAGTGTTTCCGCAGCAGCTCAGTTTTCAGATGTAGAAGCCACAGAAGCAGAAGCACAGGCATTAGAAGCCGCAGAAATGCAGGCACCGGAAGCACATGGCGTTGGTTTAGAGCGAAGTTCTGAATCGGTTGCTGTACCGACGGAGGCAGATACTACTGTTCCTAGCGCTGCGCCAGACTCTTTCCCGGCGGTGGAGTTGGCTCTCGCTCAAAATCTTTATGTGGCCGATTGGGGGCAGGCGCTGAGCCTAGCGGGGCAGATTGAGCCGTTAGAGGTAGAAGCCAGTGGTGCTCTGCTTACCATGCCAACTGCCTGTCTGCATATCACGCTCCGCGATCCTCAGACGGCGGATGTTCTGAGCACCATGCAGCAACCCTTAGAGAGTGGCAGCTTGCCATACCCTTTTGCAATCGACGTACTGGTTCCCGACACTCAGACTACGCGACTGCTGTTGGGTGAAGTGATGCTGATGCCGGCGATCGCCACTGTGCCAGAAAATGTGTTGGCAACTGCTGCTTTTACCGTCACTACCGATTTGAACCACCTGTTAGAGGCGATCGCCAACGATTTCTCCTCGGAGGACTATGCGCCTTTAGAATCTGTGGAGCAGTCGGTCGAGTCTAGACTCGATTTTTCTCTGCTCAACTTGGTCAATTCATCGAGTGCAGCCCAGGCGGCTGATTTGGCTGCGTCAATGGCTGATCTAGACAAGCAGTCTGCCCTGGTAGCAGATGGGGTGCAACTGCCATCGGCATCTGGCTGGGTTGAGATTTCGGTGCCTCCAGCATCCACTACTCCCGAACCAGCTACCCCAAGCGACACAGGGGCGATCGCCGACGAACCGCTAGAGTGGGATGCGGCTGCATTGACTACGGGCGATCGCGAATCCTTGCTGGCATTTCCGGCGACTAATGTTCCCCAAGATCAATCGCTCCAATCCCTCGACCTGCAAAATCGGTTCTTGTCTCGTCTGAGCGCGCTGGCCTCGGATACCGAGCTGTCTGGCTTACTGGAAGTTGATGCGCTTCCCTTCGGGTTAGATACAACTCTGGCCTCCCAAGAATTTGTGCTGCAAGACGATATACCGCTGCCGCCTGTTCGCACATCGGTTACGGCTCAACCCACCAAAAAAGCGCCTGACCCTGAGCCTGCATTCCTTTCAGCCGATGAACCAGTGCCTACACCAGTCCTTACCCTTCCCACTGGCGAACTAATTTCGGGCAAGCAGATTCACGTCACAGTAGCCCTGCCTGACTTGCTGCCCCGGTTCTACGTCAAATTGTGGGTGCGCGATCGCCAAACTCAAACGACTCTTGACGGCCCCCGCTGGGTCATGCACTTCAATTCCGATGGTCGTGGCAGTCAGCAGGCGCAAACCATCATGACGATTCCGTTTGGCTGTTTAGACGCACAGTTTGAGGCGATCGCTATCGAAATGGCTACCCAGCGCGAAAGCCACAAAGTCACTATTCCTCGCAACGTCCTCCCTCCAGACCTACCAACTCTGTCCATAGATGAATTGGAACTGTAAGGAAAAGAATGCAGGATAGATGGGAAATGACTAGGGGAGGCAATGACTTGTGCTTGCCCATCGCGAGAAACTGATTTCAGATGATTCCTCTCGCCTCTGTTCTCCATCTTCCAATTACTGTTTGTTAAAAATTCTTAGTGTTTCGCAATTAGTCCCCAATTCACAGTAAATTCGGTTCTGAAAGGTCTGTAATTTTTCATAGGAACTCGATATGGCAGCCTCCTATCTCCCTTCGATTCTTGTACCCATTGTTGGCTTGGTTTTTCCCGCTGTAACAATGGCACTTCTGTTTATCTACATTGAGCGGGAAGATGCCGCAGGCATCTAACACCTATCCTTCTCAACCTTTAGACTTCTCGAATACATGCCTTTTATAAGGGTGTAAGTCATTCTTTGGTTTTGCTAAAGAACAACTCGCGCAAGAAGTCTCATACACCAATACTTGAGCTTTGCTCCCCCATCTCAGGTGCACCCCTAACCGTTACAACTCTTTGGAGACACCCTAAACATGACAGCAGAAGTAGTCAAACCCGCTGGTGACCCACAAATTGGCAACCTAGCCACCCCTATCAACTCTTCTCCTTTCACCAAAGCTCTGATCAATAACCTGCCTGCCTATCGCACCGGGCTTTCTCCCCAACGTCGGGGTTTGGAAGTGGGAATGGCTCACGGTTATTTGCTATTTGGGCCTTTTGCCTATACCAGCCAGTTTCGCAATACTGGCGTGAGTGACTTGGTGGGGCTAATCGAAGCCGTAGTTTTGATTGCTATTCTTACCCTTTGTCTGTCGCTGTATGGCAGTGTGGGTGTGCAAAAACCAATCGCCACCATTACAACACCCAATCCTCCTCAAGCGCTCGGCACCGAAGAAGGCTGGAGCGAGTTTGCTGGCTCTTTCTTGGTTGGTGGCGTTGGCGGCGCGGCGTTTGCTTACTTGGTCTACCAAGTGGTGAAGTCGGGCGTATTTGAAACGTTTGGTAACTTGGTCAATTAGTCTCGTTGCAATCGTTCATATCTCAAAGGAAAACCCGTCTTGTTTTTCAGGACGGGTTTTTTCCTGCCAGAAACTCAATACGGCAATGTTCTAATGGTCAATAGTTGGGGTGGGGTAGCGTCAGGTGGATAGAGAAACGTGACGCGCACTAGGCGACGACCTCCGGCTGGCAAGGTCAATAGGGTCAGTGGTTCGCCTTGCTGCCCTCGGCGCTGTGCCAAATGCACGTATCGAGTACGCGGAAGCCCTCGATCATCAACGTAGCGAACTCGCACCGTGCCTCGAAAAAACGTTTGGGGTTGCTCGGTAGCAAAGAAACGTAGCCCGTTTTGACTGAGGGTATCTTCTTTGATTGGGGTTTGAAATGAGACAGATACCTGCTGCGGCGTTGCTGTGTCATTGTGAAGCGGAATGGACAAGTTGTACTCGATCGCATAGTTGCCGTGGGCTTGGTAAGCAGTATCGGGATAGCGCGCCAGCAGAGGGGCGCTTTGCACCTGTCCGCTGCCCAGTCTGCCCAGCGGGAGTGTGCTGACGGGATAAGCAATGGCCTCGCCGGGTGGAGGAATTGTCAAATCAAGGGCACTGGGGCGATCGCCCAATCGTACCGCCCAGCGCGAGCCGCTCGCCACTCCCGCGACCCGTCCGTAAATCACCTGACCGGGCGCGTCGGGAATGGAGGGTGGGCGATCGCGTGGGGTGACTAAATCCCCTGTTTCTAGCAGGTTTACCCATTCTGATAGGGTAGGGGGGCGATCGCTGCCATCGGGATTTTGCCGTGCCAACAGAGCCAAACTAGCGGCATACACTGTCCCCTCGCTCCGCAGCCGTACCAGGGTAGAGCGCCCGTTGAGCGGTGGGTCTAGGGTTGCCACTGGAATTGGTAAGTTCATCAACATCTGATACTCCCCTGGCGGGATCGTGAAGCGAATCGGAAATTCAGGGCTGCGCCGATCGCGCAGCACATCATTCATGACTCGGCTACCGGGCCCCGCAAATACGTCTCCATCCGAATTCTCGACTACGGGCGGCAGCGGCATAAAGGGGGCATCGGGCTGGCTTAAATAGCTCGCCGCACTGCCCACGTTGACCTGGACAGGTTGATTACCGGGGTTGTAGAGAATAATGCCCAAGTACAGACTGGTCAGATTATCAGGGGAAAGTGCCCGAAATACATGATGGGCAAATACCTCAAACGCTCCCGCAAAGGGCACATTGAGGTGCGCCGCAGGATGTTGCTTCCCCACTGGCGGAAAGGTGGAGAGCAAAATTCCCTCTGCCCCAACCAGTTCGGGACTGTTGCTGTTGAACATGGGGACGCGATCTAATTCACCCGGTAATGGACGTACCTGTTGGGGTTGAACGATTTCTTGCGGGGCAGGGGTGGGCATTTGCGCCAGCGGGAAAAACGGTAGCAGCATCTGTTGGGCAATATCCGTCAGAACAGATTTACCTTACCGCGAGTTGATTAGAAACGCTCACACTCGCCTTCACCCGATCTAAAATCTGCCGAAAGTCTGCTAACACGCGATCGCGATTGGCTGCTGTTAGCACAGGCACATGAACAAAGAGAGCATGGCTAGTGGGCTGATGGATCTGTAAATGTTGCAACACGTCAAAGTACAGCCGATTGCAGACAAACGCTCCGGCGTTGTAGCTAAGTTGCGTGAAGCTTAACCCGTCTGCCAATGCCACCACATCCAGGGTCGTTTTCAAAACTTGCTCGTGCTGCACGGCCTGCACCTCCAGATTGAGGCGATCGCGTCTTTCAGCCATGCCGCAGCATACCACCACACGGGGCTGAAGTATTTGAATCTGGGCGATCGCGGTTTGCGGGGCTGATTCAAAATCTACGGGCAGTCGTCGTAAAACCTGGAGCCACGACGGTGGACTATCCTGCAAAATCTGCTCTAGTAAATCGTCGGATGAGTTAGAGGTATGGTGATCTTTCCAGGTTGTAAAAGAGGTGACGAGCATAGAGTGTGGATAGGGTTTAAATGGTTGAATTTGGGGTATTCCTAAACTTGTAAGGATTTTCAGATGGGCGGGCGAAGCCCGCCCATCTGAAAATCCTTACCTCAATACCACTACCGAATTTGGTTTATAAAGTTGATTGTTCGAGCGCGACCCGCCCAAACAATCAACCAACTTTTAAACCAACCTCTCAGGCATCCAGTCTATGATTTAGGAGTAAATTTTGCGAACAGAGGGCAACCGCATGGTGGCGATCGCGGTCATTGACTACGACATGGGAAACCTACACTCGGCCTGCAAAGGGTTAACCAACGCCGGAGCCACCACCCATGTCACCAGTTTTGCTCACGACTTAGAGCGGGCCGATGCGGTTGTATTACCGGGGGTAGGTGCGTTTGACCCAGCCATGCAGCACCTGCACGCTCGCGATTTAGTTCAACCCATTCGTGACGTGATTGCCAGCGGCAAGCCGTTTTTGGGCATTTGCTTGGGGTTACAAATTTTGCTAGATGGCAGCGAAGAAGGCGCTGAGGCAGGCTTAGGCGTGATACCGGGGCTTGTACGCCGCTTCAAACCTGAACCGGGTATCACGATTCCCCACATGGGTTGGAACCAGTTGCAGTTAACCCAGCCCGATTTACCTCTGTGGCAGGCGCTACCCTCAGATCCGTGGATGTATTTCGTCCACTCATTCTACGCCGAACCGACTGATCCGCAGATGAATGCCGCCACCATTACGCATGGTAGCCAAACGGTTACAGCGGCGATCGCCCATCAAAGTGTGATGGCCACTCAGTTCCACCCCGAAAAATCGTCTACGGCTGGCCTACTCATTCTCGCCAATTTTGTACAGCATGTAGCGAGCCGACAACTCTCTGTGCTTGGCCGTTAGAGAATTTTGAGGTGCTGCTAATTTTAGGGATGATTTTGGATAAGAGGGGCGTGCTGCGCTCCTCTCATCCAAAATCATCCCCCATTATGCAATGACACAGCTTCCTTGCGGGAGTCTCTCGGAAACTTGCAATGAGCCTACGAATTTACGGGAATCGACTGTTAAAAACCCTACCCGGTCAAGATACGCGCCCAACCGCGTCGATGGTGCGGCAAGCGTTGTTTAATATTTGGCAGGGGCACATTAACGGCTGTCGGTGGTTAGATCTCTGCGCTGGCACGGGGGCGATGGGTGCAGAGGCGCTCGGACGCGGCGCGACGCATGTTGTGGGAATTGAGCAAGCGGGGCGCGCCTGTGGCATCATTCAAGAAAATTGGGCGACTGTTGCCCGACCAGGGCAAACCTTTAAGGTAATTCGCGGTGATGTGGTACAGCGCTTGACCGCTGTGGCAGGACAGACATTCGATCGCATCTATTTTGACCCGCCCTATGCCAGCGACTTGTATGAGCCAGTGCTAGAGGCGATCGCCCACTCTCATTTGCTCGCTCCTACCGGCGAAATTGCTGTAGAACACCATACTCGACGCTGGCCAGCAGAAGCCCTAACCCAGCTTGCCATCCGAGTTGCTCCCTTGGTGATTTGTCGGCAGAAGGTCTACAACAATACAGCGCTAACGTTTTTTGCGTGGGAGCGCGGGCAAATTAGCTTCTAATATTTTTTGTAAGTAGTTCAACTTAAATAAAAACAGGATTCTAAAAGTCTGCACCGCCCGCGCAGCGGGCGGTGCAGACTTTTAGGGTTTTATGTTTAATTACGCCCATCTATTTATAGTCATAGTCATAAAGCTTAGGACATGCCAGCGTCATTCCCGCGCAGGCGGGAATCCACCTCCGCACCTATCGAGCAGATGGATTCCCGCCTGCGCGGGAATGACAGGGAGGCGTCCTATTGATCATGGCTACCGCTATAGAAGGGCGGCGAAACTGCCCTTCTACAAAAAATATTAGATTTTAGGTATAGCTGTCGCCACAAAGGTTAGGACACTGGGATCAAAGGGGGTGTGGGGGCTTTGCCCCCAGCCAGGGGTTCCACCCCTGCACCCCGTCCTAACCAATCCGTCTATGGCTATA
>Ga0105046_10004673_pt1 | contig 21768 bp, 22 predicted proteins | sample MAT03_FD_78385 | JGI IMG/M metagenome (GOLD analysis project Ga0105046, IMG submission 78385) | Freshwater microbial communities from Lake Fryxell liftoff mats and glacier meltwater in Antarctica - MAT-03 (megahit assembly) | ecosystem: Environmental > Aquatic > Freshwater > Ice > Liftoff...
AGACTTCCTGCAAAATAACGTCGTGATCACTGTAAGGACCTTCAAAAGCTGATTCTGTGTCGTAGGGGCGACCGGCGGTCGCCCTGCCTATGATCACGACGCACCAGTTCATTTGCGCACCCCCTCATCGTCATGGGCAAGGCGACCGCCGGTCGCCCCTACGACAACAGGTGTGACCCTATTTTGCAGGAGGTCTTTAGTCTGACACAGAGGGGTTCCCTGCAACTACTACAGGCAAGAGCAACCGATTGAATGAATCAGGCCAGTCAAAAGGCTGACGCTATCAAATGGTTTAGGTCTGATTTTTACAACTTGCAAAATCAGCTGCATCGCCGCTATCATATAAACCCATACTCGAACATCCGTTCTGCATCGTTGTCGCGGCCGACGCGGGACACCGACATACCTTCAGCCACAAGGGACACATTCACATGAGCATGATTTCAGAAGAACGACCTTCAGACTCGCCTTATATCGAGAAGGTGATGCATGCCTGGACGATGGACGATGGGTCTTCGGTGCGGCCAGCCGAGAGCCACTGACACATGGTGTTTGTCAGGCACACCGGCCAGGTGCACCCCATCATGGTCGGCCCACTCTCCACGGCCGGGATGGTCTCGTGGGGCAAGGGGGCCGAGATCGTGTGGATCCAGTTCAAACTTGGCACCTTCATGCCGCATCTGCCCCTGCGCAACCATCTGGATGGCGAAAGGCTGTTGCCCAAAACGGCCAGCCAGTCGTTCTGGCTCAAAGGCTCGGCCTGGCAGTTTCCCAACTACGAGAATGTCGATACATTCGTCAACCGGCTGGTGCGCGACGAGTTGCTGGTGCGCGATCCCGTGGTCGATGCCGCGCTCAAAGATGAGCCGCAGGACATTGCCTCTCGCACCGTGCGGCACCGTTTCCTGCAAGCCACCGGCATCACCCAGAGCCACATCCGCCAGATCGAGCGCGCGCAATATGCCAAATCACTGCTGGCGGCAGGCAAGTCGATCCTGGACACGGTCGAGGCCGCTGGCTATTTCGACCAGCCCCACCTCACCCGCGCGCTCAAGCAATGGGTCGGCCACACGCCGGCCCAGATCATTCGCATGAGCCAGTCCGCCTGCCATTTCATACAAGACACTGACCTCCTGCCCGATTACGATACCAATGTTCTGGCCGCAGTTGGACAACATGAGAGGCGTAATCCGTAAAATCCACATCGACCTCGCGCCGATTCTGCTCGGCGATGGCATTCGGCTGTTCGATCACCTGAACCGGCCGGTTGTGCTCCAGAGCACGCGTGTCATTTGAGATTTGATCATGGAGTTGTACTGCGGCGGCTCAAGTCATCGGCCGCGGTCTATAAGCGCCGTGACTCAAGAAGTCTATGACTTCCGGAGTCAGGGACTCAGTGCTTCATGCTGCTTCGAGTCGACGTGGTCAGTGGCTGACCCGGGATCATCGGCTGTCACCAGCACACGGTGAAGCCCAGCCAGGGCGATCCGCACCGCCGCCAGCTCTTCGGCGCTTAAATTGGCCATCAGGGGAGTGAGCCGTTGCAACGTTTTGGACTGGGCGCGCACAAAATGCCGGCGGCCCACGGCGGTCAGGCTAATCAACTGTTGCCGACGATCTGAGGGATCGGGCTTGCGTTCCAGCCAGCCGCGCTCCACCAGGGTCTGCACCAGTTCGCCCATCGATTGCAAACTAACCCGGCGCCGGCGCGCCAGCACACTCAGCGTCAATGGGCTGTCTACCAGGTGACCGAGCACACGAAATTGTGGCATGGTGGTGTCGTTGCCGGCCTCGCGTTTCACCTCGCTCGCCACAAGATGCGTGAGCAAAGGCAGCACGCTGAGCAATTCGCCCGCCGTGGTCTCGGCCAAAGTTTCGAGTTCAGTCTTCGTGTCCACAATAATTATCTGGTCACCCGATAGTAAGGATGCCTGAGCATATCCCAGCCGTCAAGATCAGCTTAAATTTCTGACGTTTCGATCATTTTGATGCCACTGCTCATCGGCCGCGCTCGTTAGCCGCGCTCAACAAAACTTCGACTTGGTGCAGCACATGTAAAAGGTGGATCAATGATCGATCCGCCTGCATTGTATGCAGCCGGCATACGAGCTGCGCCGGCCATGTGAGCGGGAGTCGATGACTGCCAGGAGTGGCCCGGCCTGTCCAAGGTGCAGCAGGGCCGGCTCGTCATCGTGAATAGGGTGGCCCGTAATGCAAGCCCTATCAGCACCTCCAACACGACTACGGCCACAGCCACACCGACATTCACGCCGTTGCCCACCAGCACCGTAACAGCCACTTCTACCGCGACAGATACGCCTGTGCCGACCAACACGGCTAGCCACCGCGACACTTACGCCAACTCAAACGCCATTGACAAACGCAGACACGTTCTTTAGCATTTTGTTTACCCCATATCCAGACACTTCATTCACCCAAACTCAATTCAAAAGATCAAAAGAGGAATTAAAAGGACTGATGCTCAATGGCAAGTGAACTCACTGAAATCATCCAGAATGCGGCCGCGCTTCCAGCGGCCGCGCTTCCAGCGGCCGCGCTTCCAGCGGCCGCGCTTCCAGCGGCCGCACCTCCACCCGATACGCTCAACGAGATCGGCGTGCTCAAGCGTCGGGAGATCGAGGCTCGCATCATCGGCCCCATCGTGGACGCGCTCTCCAGGGAGTTTGATCGCGAGCGGGTGTTGGCCATCGTCGGCGAAACCATCATTCAGATCGCGCGCCAGCAGGGTGCCGAACGTGCCGCCCAACTGGGCGATACCTCACTGCTGGCCTTCTCCAACTCATCCGGCGACTGGCGCAAAAATAATGCGTTGGAAACAGAAACGCTGGAGCAAACCGGCACGCACTACGCGTTCAACGTCACACGCTGCAAATATGCCGAGATGTATCGCTCGCTGGGCATGGCCGAGCTCGGCGCCACTCTCTCGTGCAATCGCGATTTCTCGTTGGTGGAAGGCTTCAACCCGGACATTCAACTGGTGCGCGAGCAAACCATCATGAAGGGCGCGCCCTGCTGCACCTTCCGCTATAGCAGTAAGCCCGCTGAGCCAACCGTTTCCGGTGAGTCGCCTGCCTCATAGAAAAGTCCTTGCTTCAGCACGTCATCCATTAACACGGCCTTTTCCGCATCGATTGATAAATCGCCGCGGGCTGAGGCCGGCCATTGCAGAGCCATTCTGCTATGTTGGCAGTGTCGGGCCTGATAGAGTAGTCGCACATATGAGAGGACTACTTTGATGGAAACCAACCCGCTGAAAAAAATCGCTTTCCTGGGCGGCTACATGCCGCGCCAGTGCGGCATTGCCACGTTCACCACCGACCTATGCGATGCCGTTGCCGCCGTGGCCACCGACTCGCTGTGCTTTGCCGGGGCCGTGAACGACCAGGTTGAGGGCTATGCCTATCCTCCGCGGGTTCGTTTCGAAATTCTTGAAAAGGATTTGAACTCCTACCGCAGAGCCGCGGATTTTCTAAACTTTAATAATGCAGATGTGCTGTGCGTGCAGCATGAGTTTGGGATTTATGGGGGTCTGGCCGGCAGCCATCTGTTAGCGCTGCTCAAAGAGGTGCGCATGCCGGTGGTGACGACGCTGCACACCATCCTGCGCGATCCCAGCCCGACCCAGCGCAAGGTGATGCTGGAGCTGGTTCAGCGCAGCGACCGTGTGGTGGTGATGGCCGAGAAAGGGGCGCAGATTTTGCACGACACCTATGCCATTCCCGATGCCAAAGTCGATCTGATTCCACACGGCATTCCCAACATTCCCTTCATCGACTCCAGCCAATACAAGGCCCAATTCGGCGTGGAGGGTCGCGAAGTGCTGCTCACCTTCGGGTTGCTGGGGCCGGGCAAAGGCATCGAGTACGCCATCCAGGCCCTGCCCGATATTGTCCGGCGTCATCCCAATGTCGTTTACCTGATTCTCGGTGCCACCCACCCGCATCTGATTGCGCGCGAAGGCGAACGCTATCGCCTCGGCCTGGAGCGGCTGGCCGAGGATTGCGGCGTCAAAGACAATGTCATCTTCTACAACCGTTTCGTCTCGTTGGATGACCTGACCGAATTCATCGGCGCAACCGATGTCTACGTCACGCCCTATCTCAACGAGGCCCAGATCACCTCAGGCACCCTGGCCTATGTGTTCGGCGCGGGCAAAGCCGTGGTCTCCACGCCCTACTGGCATGCCCAGGAGTTGCTGGCCGAGGGTCGTGGCCGGCTGGTGCCCTTCCGCAATCCGCAAGCCATTGCCGATGCGGTGTGTGACCTGTTGGATGATCCAGTGAACCTGCTGCAAACCCGCCACACGGCCTACCAACTGGGCCGCGAGATGATCTGGCCGGCAGTGGCCGAGCGCTACCTGCAATCGTTTCAGCGAGCACGCACCGAGCGCACTGCCAAATCGCGCACGGCGTTTGCCAGGTGGACACTGGGCAGCCGGCCCTATGAGCTACCGCCGCTTCAGCTCGATCATCTGCTGCGAATGAGCGACAGCACCGGCATCTTCCAACACGCCATCTTCAATGTGCCCAACTTTCACGAAGGTTATTGCATCGACGACAACGCCCGCGCATTTATCCTGTGCAATCTGCTGGACGAATTGGGCGGACAACGCCCCACCGAAAACCTGGACCGCCTGTCCACCAGTTACCTGGCCTTCATGGCCGCGGCCTTTAATCTCAACACCGGCCGCTTTCGCAATTTCATGAGCCTCAGCCGGCAGTGGCTGGAAGATGTGGGCAGCGAAGACAGCCACGCTCGCGCCATCTGGGCCGCCGGCACCGGGGCTGGCCGCTCTCGCAATGAGGGCCACCGCAAGCTGTCGGCCCAATTGTTTGAGCGTGGGTTAGTCATTGTGGAAACGTTTAGTTCCCCCCGCGCCTGGGCCTTTACACTGCTGGGCATTCACGAGTATTTGCGACGCGTGCCGGACACAGCCCAGATCAACTCAACCCGCAAGATGCTGACCGAAAAGCTGGTGGCATTGTGGAAGAACACGGCCACGGCAGATTGGCCTTGGTTTGAGCCGAAGGCCACCTACGACAACGCGCGTTTGTCGCAAGCGCTGTTGCTGAGCGGCCAGTGGCTGCCCGATCCCGAAGCGTTCGAGATTGGCATTCAATCCCTGCGCTGGCTGGCCTCGATTCAAAAGACCCAGCCCGGCCACTTCCGGCCCATCGGCAGCAACGGCTTCTACGAGCGCGAGGGTGCGCGAGCCGATTTTGATCAGCAGCCGGTTGAAGCCCAGGCCATGGTTGCGGCCTGTCTGGAGGCGTTCAGGGCCACCCAGGATCCATTCTGGTCTCGCGAGGCCAAGCGCGCGTTTGAGTGGTTTTTGGGCCGCAACGATCTGGGGCTTCCCCTGTATGATTCAGCAACCGGCGGGTGTGTCGATGGATTACACGCCGATCGGGTGAATGAAAATCAGGGCGCAGAATCATCGCTGGCCTTCCATCTTTCACTGGCCGAGATGAACTACGCAGAACACCTCATAGATGATTCACTCCGCCCCACGGCATAAACTCATCCAAGTTCAATCAAGCACATCCACGCCAAATGAAGCACAATGCAACTTAACGAAACTCAATAAACTCCACTGAGCCCCCATGAGCCCAATTTCTTTACGCCTCCACGGAATCACGCTGGCACCTGAAAGTGCCCGCGTGATTCTTCGCCCATCGATTCCGTCCAATCCCCGGTTAATTAACAACATCATTCGTCGCGCACTTGCGCTGACCGAGGATGACGCACAGCGGGGGCTGGACACAGTCCTCCAGGAATTTCAGTTTCGGCATTTTAATATCGAGTCGCTACTGCTGAATCATTACGAGAAGATTCGCCATCACATCTCCACGTCGCAACCGCTGACGCCGGCCCGGCAATTACTGCTGGGTGCATTGTTCTCTGGTGAGTATGCCCTCGAATCCGCGGCATTATTCAACCCGTCGATCGTGCCGCACCCGGATCAGCAAGGGATACCCGAAGGCGCGCTGCGATTTGTGATGAGCTTGCGCGCCACCGGCGAAGGCCACATCTCATCCATCGAGTTTCGCTCCGGCCTGATCCTGCCCGGCGGCAGCATCACCCTGGATGCCGTCACCGGCTTTGTCACTCAGCCCGAGGTAATCTCCAATCCCAGATATCGCAAAAAAAACTTCATCCAAAAACTGAAGGAAATGGATTGCGAGAACGAGCACAGCATCGCCGCCATGAATCAGTTGGCCGACACCTTCACTCGTAGCGAGCTATCCCACAGCATGGACTTTCTGCGCCGCGAGAAGCTGTCACTGACGCCGGATGTAAACCGCATCCTGGATTGCATGAAATGGCTGGCCGATTCCAACTACGAATTGAGTTTTTCGGAATCGCACAGCATGAGTGAGCGGATCATCTTTCCGGTCTCGCCCAACGAGAGCAATGGCATTGAAGATGCCCGCTTTGTCCGCTTCGTCGATGATGACGGCACGGTCACCTACTACGCCACCTACACCGCCTACAACGGCCGCACCATCCTGCCACAGCTCATCGAGACCACGGATTTTCTGCACTTTCGAGTGCTCACGCTCAATGGCAGCGCAGTGCAAAATAAGGGGATGGCGTTGTTTCCCCGGCGCATCAATGGCCGTTACGCCATGCTATCGCGGCAGGATGATGAAAATCTATTCATCATGTTCTCGGACAATCTTCACTTCTGGTACGACTACCAGATGCTTATGCAGCCGGCGGAGATTTGGGAATCGGTCAAGATCGGCAACTGCGGCTCGCCCATCGAAACGGAAGCAGGCTGGCTGGTCATCACGCACGGGGTTGGGCCGCTGCGTAAATATTGCATCGGCGCAGCGTTGCTGGATTTGAACGATCCCACCCACATCATCGGTCGGCTGAGCGAACCCCTGCTCTCACCCAAAGGCAACGAGCGTGAAGGCTATGTGCCCAACGTCGTGTACAGCTGCGGCGCACTCGTCCACGGTGGTGAACTCGTCCTGCCCTACGCCATGAGCGACAAAGCCTCGGCCATCGTCAGTGTGCCGATGGATGAGTTGATGGCCGCGTTGCAGGTGGGTCAGACGAATCAGACTCCAGCAACGGTTCCAAGCGCGATGTTCGCGTAATTCGCGGGCACTAATAAAGGCATAGCATTGAATTCGGTAGAGCAGCCGAATTCAATGCACCCATAAAAGGGTCCAGTTAACGCATGTGGGGGTGGGTCTGAGATCCGCCCCACAGGTACCAAAACAAAGCGTTGCAGTGCGAGAGCTGAGGCATCACCCCTCGCCCATGTCCGTTCGGCCCTGAAGGGCCAAGCTCAAATGCGAAGCCCTTCAGGGCCCGGCGGACACGGTCGAGCCGGCGCAAATCTCGCATTCGCATTCATCCATGCCGTTGCAGCATCTTTGCAGGCCGCCCATCAATACAGCTCTCCGGCTTCAATCGCCACCGGCAAAATGTTCTCGCGCGGGGGCAGCGGGCAGGTGGCATACGGGGTGAGCGCGCACGGCGGGTTGTAGGCCATATTGAAATCCACATCGGCGTTGTTGTCTGCGTCGACCTCGACCGTTAGAAAGCGCACGGCGGGATAGGTTTGCTTGCCAGACGTGGCATCGCGCAAGAGAATCGACAGCGTGTTGCCATTGCGGCTGGTGACCAGCAAACTCAGCGGCTGGCCGTGCAATTCGAATTCCAGGATGCCGGGGCTGCTGTATTCGGCAATGGTGTTGACCGTGGTGTTCACCTCGACCCTGAGTGGCGCAGGGTGTGGCACGAACCTGCCGCGCACCCGATAGTCCGGCTTCACCTCGTACCACGCAAAACCAGCAAATGCCTGGATGGCCGGACTCTGCGTATCCTTGACTCGAATGGCATAGTGATCGCCGTATTTGTGCACGAAGAAGATGACCGAGCCCAACTGCACCCACGTCGGCTTGGCCGCTCCATCCTGGTTGTCGGCCAATGCAATCTGCGCACCGGCCTGCACCCGCGCGCCATCCACTTGTATTTCAACGGCCAGATCGTCTGCCAGCTTTAAGGTCACATGCGTGTTGTGCAACGTCACCGTGCCGAGATGTTCGGGCGCGCTACTGGGCAACACCACATCACCAGCATCACTGGAGCCGATGCTGTGCTCACCCTCTTTGAGCTCGAACAGGCCCGTGAGCGAAAGCCAGCCATCTGGCGCGCGCAAATCCTCCGCTCGCTTTTTGCGCCGCGCTTCAATCCCGGCCACATATTCATCCAAACCTTCTATTAACTGCTCAATGGTCATGTTTACTCCTTAAGCGTAACTACTCAGAGGTTTTGGACAGAATGAACAAAATTAAACAGAATGCAGAGAAATTTTGGTTTTTCTTCATTCTGTCCAAAACCTCTGAGTAGTTACGATCTGGCTTGTATTTACGAATTGAAGCGTGTCGATGGATTTGCTCGAATACCGGCGTCTGAAGCAGACGCGCCGATGATTCTGACTGAGCGGTGGCGTTGGACATGGCATGAAATTATAAAGTTCGAAGGGTTCGGCGCACGTTATTACTTTATCTCACCCGTGAAGTCGCTCTGGCCGCGCTGGATTTCCCATTCGGTTTCACATGAGCGGCATGTTTGCCATTCCCATTTTTGATTCCGGTTACGCCAGCGGTCTTGCCACTCGTATTTGCCACAATGCCGCGCGCTCAATAACGCGGCGTATCATTTGCAAATGCAAAACCGCATGAAGGAGTATGAGATTCATTAATGGCAACTCAATCGAATGGCACTCCCGACGGTGTGACCACGGCGAATGCAACGGCACCTGATGTGATCAATACGCTGGGCGGTATCGCCGCCGACTCGCCCCTGGCAGCACTGCGCGCACAGCGGGCCGATGTGCAAACCCATACCCAAAACAGTGACGCAGCTTTGCTAAACCCGGATGATGCGGGCGGCCTCAGCTTGATCGAGCGGCATCTGGTGGGATTGCGCATCGGCACATTGAACCGCAACAGCGCAATCGCCACGCGGCACCGCGAACAGCTGCACGCATTGAAGGCCGACGCCGTCATTGTCGCTGCGGCCGAAGCGCAGGGCACAATGACCCGCCCACACCGGCTGGCCGCGATCCTGCATTTCACCGACACCCTGACGCTGGAGCCACGCGCCGCTGCACCCACTGATATCGAGCAACTCGCGGCCGCCGGACTCAGCGACAAGGATATTGTGACGCTGGGCCAGCTTATCGCCTATCTGGCCTATCAGGTTCGGCTGTTGGCCGGCTTGCGCAGTTTGGGAGGTGCGCTATGAGCGTGCCAAGTAATGTGGACACCCGCACCACCGTGAAGGATTGGACGCTGGACAAACTCGACTGGCGGCCCTGGCTTCAGACGATCGATCTCAAGAATCTCACGCCGGATCAAACCAGTGTGTTGGAAGAAGCCCCCGGCGGCCTCGCCAAAATCGGCACCTACTACGCCACTCTCGCGCACGATCCCATCGCGCTGCGCTGGCGAACACGGCTGTTCAATGCGGTGATGTATGGCCGGGGCGGCTCGCCTCGCTGGGCGCGTGAGCTGGCGGCCGTGGCAGGCTCGCGCTACAACGGCTGCGTGTATTGCGCTTCGGTGCATGCGCGTCTGTATAACGACCTGACCAAGACCACCGACGTGATTCAACGCATCTTCGAGCTCGGCGTCGAAGCCCCATTGGAACCGCGCGAGAAAGCCATTGTCGATTTCAGTGTGAAGCTGACTCATTCGCCCGATGCCGTAACACCGGAAGATATTGCGTCATTGCGTGCGGCCGGCTTTGGTGATCTTGAAATTCTCGACATCATCCACGCCACCGCCATGTTTGCCTGGGCCAATCGGCTGCTGCAAACCCTGGGCCAGCCGGAACGCGAGAAGGCCGCGTAATTTTCTGCGCTCGGTAGCGAATTTTCGAAAGCAATAAGCCCGTAGCTTCGAGTTGGATTTGGAAATCAATAAGCCAGGACAGGGGCGGGCGCGACAGCAATTGTCGCGCCCGCCCCTATGAAACGACGGCACTCGTCCTGGCATCCAAAGATTAGTAACCCTACATTTATCCCCAACAACCCATGTCCGAATCCTTTCTCCAAACCTTCCTCGACCAGACCATTAATGGCCTGGCGATTGGCAACATCTATGCATTGACCGCAGTCGGTCTGGCGTTGATTTTTGGCGTGGGCAATCTGATCAACTTCGCGCACGGCTCGGTCTACATGATCGGGGCCTATGTGGGTTGGGTGGTGATGACAAAATTGCAGGTGCCGCTGCCGCTGACTTTTGTCATCGTCGCCATCGCATGCGGCCTGCTCGGCATCCTCATCGAGCGCTTCGGCCTGCGTGGCTTGCAAAAGACCGCGCGCATCGCGCCCCTGCTTGCCACCATCGGCATCAGCTTTGCGCTCGACCAACTCACCCAGATTATTTTCTCGCCCAATCCACAATCATTTCCCAGTCCCCTACCCGCCACCCGCATTGCGCTCGGCGGTGTCAACATTGGGCTGCTGGATGTGCTGATTGCCGGCGTCGGCGTCACCGTGGCGCTGGTGCTGTTTGCGTTCCTGCGCTTCACCAAGGCCGGCTGGGCCTTGCGCGCCACCGCTCAGGACCGCGATGCTGCGGCCCAAATGGGCGTGGATGTGAACACGGTCAATGCCACAACCTATGCCATCGCCGGCATGTTGGGTGGGTTTGCTGGTTTGCTGGTCGGCATGTATTTCAATACGGTTTATCCCGCCATGGCTTTCCAGGCTGGGCTCAAGGGGTTTGCCGCCAACCTGTTGGGCGGCCTGGGCAATGTGCCGGGCAGCATCGCAGGGGGCCTGATTCTCGGGCTGATCGAAAGCTACGGCGTAGCTCAGTTTGGGGCCACCTATCGCAACCTGTTCGCCTTCGTCATTCTGATTGGCATTTTGGTTTTGCGGCCAGCCGGGTTATTTGCCTCTAAAAAGGCGTTGCCGCCCGAGCCCTTGACCGGCACCTTTGTCGCCAACAGCAAGCCGGTGCAAATACCCTCATGGGCCGTGGCCGGCGCGATCCTCATCGCACTGGCGTTGCCAATCTTTGTATCAGACCCCTACTTGCTGCAAGTGCTGACCAACGCATGGTTGATCGGCATGCTGGCCCTCAGCCTCACCCTCGTCACCGGCACAGCCGGGCAAACCTCGTTGGGACACGCGGGTTTTCTGGCCATCGGCGCATACACCTCGGCCATTCTCACCCAGCGCCTGCATATACCGTTCGAACTTTCGCTGCTCGTCAGCGCCCTTGTGACCGCCGTGTTGGGCACGCTGCTCGTTCTGCCAGCCTTCCGACTGCGCGCGCACTATGTCGCCATCGCCACACTCGGCATCGGCGAGATCGTGAGCCAGATCATTTTGAACTGGGACAGCGTGACCAATGGACCGATGGGCATCGCCAACATTCCGCCGCCATCCATCTTTGGGTTCGAGGCCGTAACGCCAACAGCGGTGTATTGGTATTCGCTGGTGCTTTTGCTCATCGCCGCACTCTTTCAGCTTCGGCTCGTGCGCTCGCATCTGGGCCGCACATGGCGGGCCATTCGCGAGGATGATGTGGCTGCCCAAGCCTATGGCATCAACCTCAACCGCTACAAAGCCCTGGCATTTGCGGCCAGCGCGTTCGTGGCCGGGGCCAGCGGCGCATTCACCGGCCACATGTACACCTACATCAACTACGAGACCTTCACCAGCACCACCGGCATCCTGGCCCTGACCATGGTGATCCTGGGCGGCATGGGCAATATGGTGGGAGCGGTAGTCGGTGCAGTTGCACTCACGGCCCTGCCCGAGGTATTTCGCGGGCTGGCCGACTATCGCTATCTGCTCTACGGCATCGTGTTATTGCTGCTCATTCGATTCCGGCCACAGGGCCTGCTAGGGACGGTGTAGATCATGGCATTGCTCGAAATCAAGACCCTGTCGCGCAATTTCGATGGCGTGCACGCTGTCGATGCAGTGAGCTTTGATGTGGCCGAGGGCGAGACGGTCAGCATCATCGGCCCCAACGGCGCAGGCAAAACCACGCTATTTAATCTCGTCACGGGGTTGGATAAGCCGACACAGGGCGACATTTTGTTTCACGGCCGATCCCTGCTGGGCCTTCGTTCTGATCAATTTGCCAGCCGCGGCATCGCGCGCACTTTTCAACACGGCCGTGTCTTCGGCAACCTCAGTGTCATCGACAACGTCCTGATCGGCGCACACACCCGCCTGCAAGTGGCGCGAGCGCAAGGGTCGCCGCTGGGGCTGATTGGTGAGCTTCTCACAGCCCTGATTCGCCCTGATACCGCGCGCGAAGAAGAACACCGCCTACGCCGTGAGGCCGAAGAAATCATTGCGCAATTTGGCGAGCGATTGACGCCGCGCATGAATCAGCCGGCCTACAGCCTGTCCTATGCCAACCGGCGCCGGTTGGAGATTGCGCGCGCGCTGGCTTTGCGCCCGCGCGTGTTGTTGCTGGATGAGCCCACAGCCGGCATGAACCCCACCGAGACCCAGGAGATTCTTGAATTTATTCGCACGCTAAAACAGAAGGGCCTCACCATTTTGCTGATCGAACACAAGCTCTCGCTCGTCATGCAACTGTCCGACCGCGTGATCGTGATGGACAACGGCCACAAGATTGCCGAGGGGTTGCCCGAAGCCGTGCGCAATAACCCGCGAGTGATTGAGGCCTATTTGGGAACGAAGCAACGCGGAGGCAACAACATCACCACAGTCGAAACGGAATCGACGACGACGATTCCGTTCCCGCTGCCCTAATGAATACGCAGCCCAAACCCCTACTCTCCCTAAGCCACATCGACACGTTCTACGGCCCCATGCAAGTCCACTTCGACCTGAGCCTGCATGTGAACGCCGGCGAGATCGTGTGTCTGTTGGGCGGCAACGCCAGCGGCAAGAGCACGACCATGAAGGTGATTTTGGGGTTGGTGCAGCCGCGCAAAGGCACGGCCACATTTGATGGCCACTCCCTGATCGGCCTGAGCACGCCCAAAATCATTCGCCTGGGGGTCGGCAGTGTGCCCGAGAGCCGGCGCATCTTTGCCAATATGACCGTGCGTGAGAATCTGCTGATGGGGGCGTATAAGCGCAATGACAAGCTTGAAATTGACGAGGATTACGCGCATGTGCTGGACCTATTTCCACGGCTCAAAGAGCGGATTGCCCAACGCGGCGGCGTGCTCAGTGGTGGTGAGCAGCAAATGCTGGCCATGGCACGGGCGCTGATGGGCCGGCCCAAACTCATTTGTATGGACGAGCCCACCATGGGGCTGTCGCCGTTGTTTGTCGACCGCGTGCTCGAGCTCATTCAAACCATCAATCAGCAGGGCGTGACCGTGTTCATGGTGGAGCAAAGCGCCAATCTGGCTCTGCAAATTGCACACCGTGGCTATGTGCTGCAAAACGGCCACATCGTGATGGAGGGGCCGGCCAAAGACCTATTGGATAGCACCGAGATTCAGGATGCGTATCTGGGTGGGCGCGAGAGCATGATGTAAAAAACGGCGTCGAAAAGCAGGAGTGAATGACCCGCTCTGGTATGACATGGGTGCGCCATCTGAATGCGCTCGTGCGAGCGGCATCCAGATGACGCCGGTGTAACTACAGCGCTAGTTCAGGGTCGCGGCATATTTCGCAATCGCATCTGATGCGCCCGTGTCGAGGGTGCTGCCGTGCATGAAATACGCCGTCTCAAACTTCAACCCGGCAATTTTGAGCACGCTCTGTTTGGCGGCAGTGGCATCGGCTGTGTATTGGGCCGGCGACACCCCAATCGCCCCACCCTCATTCACGATGGCATCGCCAGTGATGAAGGCTGAGCCGGCCGGGTCATACACCGACATATGGCCGGCCGTGTGACCGGGCGTGGCCACAATTTGCAGGCCAAAGATTTCCTGACCATCCGTCAATTCTTGCAGTTTCGCGCTGGTTTGGATTTGTGGGATGTCGGCCGCACCGGCGTAGGCCGTGGCCTGGGTCGAGGCCGCCATGACCGCGTCCATGCTGCCGACATGATCCTGGTGATAGTGCGTGAGAATCACATGCCGCACATCCGTCCAACTTCGCCCGGCCGCCTTGATGACCTCTTCGATCTTGCCCTGGCTGTTGGCAACGCCAGTGTCCACCACGGCCACCTCATTGCCCCGCACCAGCACATACGCATTTACAAACCCCAAATTGACCTGCTGATAGGTCACCGACGCCAGACCGGATGCCGTTGTCGCAACAATCGCGCCTGTCGGCGTCATCACCATCTCCGTTGCGGCTGGTGTGGCGGGAATGGCGGTGGCCGCGTCTGGGACAGGGGTGGCAGCTGAGGTTGCCGGCGCTCGCGCGGGCGGCGCGGCACAGGCAACCAAGCCGGTCGTGGTGGTGCCGAGGGCGATCGCGATGACATTGCGGGCCGTGGCCACTTCACTGATGAATGCAAAGGTGCCCTGGCCGACACCCGCCAGAAACCTGCGCCGGCCAATCGGCCGAAAGCGTTGCAGGGGTGCCTTGTCAAACTGACCATGATTGTGTCCTTGAGAATGCGGCGCATCAGAGTGCGGCGCATCAGAATGCGGCGCATGAGAATGGGGTTGATCCTGATTACACATGTTGAAACACTCCTTGAATCTGACTTTAATCTGCCGACCCTGCTGACGGAAAATCTAGTTAGCACACCCGCCTTGGATTGGGCCAAGAGCAACTGAAGAATTTGATTTTCTGCGGTCATTTAACGCCATGTATCGCATAATCGGGTGATGGAACCCCACGAGATCCGACAGTTATTTGACTATCATTATTGGGCGCACGGCCATATTGTCGGCCACCTCGCCGCGTTGTCGCCGGAACAAATCACAGCGCACTCCAACCGGTTTTATTACGAGACCGCGTTTCTGACCCTGCGTCACACGTCAGAAAAGACTTTAGATCAAAATGAAATTGCCCAATCGATCTGAGCCCGCCATTCCCCTGCTTTTTACGCACAATGTGAAGCGCGAGACCCAGGCCATTCACGAGCAGCGCCGGCTGTTCAACGACGCCATCACCGCGCACGATGCGCGCAACGTCGGCGCGTGCTGGCTGCCCGATGTGCAGGTGTCCACCAGCGCCGGCCGTCCACTGGTCGGTCGCGAGGCCGTGCAGCGCACATTCGATCATTTTTTCGCCGACCCCGATTTCATCACCTTCACCCGCACGCCCACTCAGGTGCTCATCAGTGAGGATGGGCGCACTGCCGCTGAGAGTGGCGAATGGATCGGCTACTGGCGTGCAAAAAATGGCCGGCGCATTCAGCGTGGCACCTATCTGGGTTCATGGAGCAAACGCGGCGAGCAGTGGCGGTTACAGGCCGAGTTATTTGTGCCGTTGGGTGAAACCAGCGAGACGACTTCACCGCCTCCCACACCGGCTATATGAACACGACTTCACGCATTGCCAAACTGGTGCTGATTGGTCTTATGCTCACGGCCTGCACCGTCGCACCACTACCCGCTGTGCCAGTTGCAACACCAGCTACACCTACAGCAAACCTTGTCGAGGCGACAGCAACCACACAGGTATCGACCACACCCCAAGCAACTCCGATCCCCATAAACCCCATAAATATGTATGCACTGACAGATCAACTCATTGTGGCGGCCGAAACTGGTGATACTGCAGCGGTGGAAAGCCTGCTGACCCAGGGCGCGGACATCAATGGCCAGGATGCGCGTGGCCGCACCCCGGTGATGGCAGCGACCCATGGCAACCAGGTAGAGGCCGTGCGCATGTTAATTCAGGCAGGTGCCGATATCGACATTCGCGATCAACGCCTGGACAATCCATTTTTATATGCCGGTGCAGAAGGCCTGCTCGAAATTTTGAAGTTGACCATTGAAGCCAAAGCCGACACCAAACTTACCAATCGATTTGGCGGCACCGCTTTGATTCCTGCCTGCGAGCGAGGACACGTTGAGGTGGTCCGGGAATTACTCACCCGCACCGATGTCGATATCAACCACGTAAACAACCTGGGCTGGACCGCTTTGCTGGAAGCCATTATTTTGAGCGACGGCGGGCCGCGCCACCAGCAGATTGTGCAGATGTTGTTGGATCACGGTGCCGATGTGAACATTGCCGACAAGGACGGCGTTACGCCCTTGCAACATGCGCGCCAACGCCGCTTTCGCGAGATCGAACAAATACTGTTGAGCCGCTAGATTCGTCGATGTCGCGCATTGCCGCAGCAACCTTGCTGTGATGTTGGGTGTCGACGCCGCAGATCAATTTCTGAAAAGTTATTGCGCTGCTGCCGATGGGTTTCACTATCAACCCTACTGGGATGTGGATTCAATGCTCGACATGTGGCTGGATGAACCGGGATATTACGAGCCGTGGCGGGAGTTTGGCATGGAGGTGATCACGGCCGATGTGATTCGACAACGCGCCGATGCGTATCTGGGAAGCGTGATGAAGTATGTGTAGACAAAGGGGTTGCTTAAGGCGTACCATTGCCCTTATCTATCCATTGTCGTTTGGCACACATTCACGCACCCATGAATACGATTTCAACTGTTTCTAATATCCTTGTCGGTCTGGTCGCCGTTCTCCATCTTTTCTTTTTAATCCTGGAAATGTTCTTGTGGGAACAGCCCTATGGTCGCAAAGCTTTTAATCTGACAGCAACATTTGCATCCGAATCCAAACAGCTGGCTGCAAACCAGGGGCTATATAACGGCTTCCTCGCTGCAGGTCTCGTTTGGGGGCTGATTCTGGGCGCGGCCGGTCGTGACATCAAAATTTTCTTCCTGGCCTGTGTCATCGTGGCCGGCATATTTGGCGCACTCACGGTCGGGCGCAAAATTTTGTTTATCCAGGCCGTGCCCGCGCTCATTGCCCTGATCTCGGTTCTGGCCTCGTGATCTACACGCAGCTATCCCCGACGCTGCCGGCCACGCTCATCCACCGCGCCACGGGTGAGATTGACCTGCAACAGGCCGAGAACGGTGCACACGAAGCATTGCAGCAGGTGGAAGACTACGCCGCGCAGCAAGGGCCGCTCAATCTGTTGCTGAACCTGCGCGACATTCGCTTTCAGAATATGCAGGCGCACCGAGCCTGGAGCCTGGGATTTGCACGCAACCCGACGCTGCAGAATTTCGTCCAGCGTGTGGCGATTCTGGCCAGTGACTCGCCCAATTCACGCGCCGAACAAGCCATGCTGGGAACCGATCGGCTCCAATTCTTTTTTGATCTGGCCGCGTGCGAACAGTGGCTCACAGCCTAAATGCCTCATGTGACGGTTGGAGCGCTTGTAGGCCTGCCGTGTTTTAGGCAGGATGAAGTGTTCCGACCGCTAACCTGCCCAGGGTTTGCAAAACTCCGCCACCCGTTCAAAATCCAGACTTTGAGGCTCATACCCAAATCTCAAACTCTTAAGAATCGTTGCGTTAAATTCCATGAAGACCAAGACTCAACCCGTCACCCGGCCAGCGCGCCGCGCGACACGCAAAAACGCCGTTCGAACCTTCACCGGCCCTGCACTGCGCGAGATTGCCTTTCCGCTCGGCGGCATCGGCACAGGCACCGTGTCACTCGGTGGCCGGGGCCAGCTGCGCGATCTGGAAATCTACAACCGGCCGTGGAAGAACAACACGCCGCGCAATACCTTCTTTGCGCTGTGGTGTAAACCCAAGGGCGCAAAACGCGGCGTCGCCAAAGTGTTGGAACGCGAATTCATCACCCCTTTCACCACCCAGGAGTGCGCCGGTTTTGAACGCGACCACAATGCCGGCACACCCCGTATGCGCGAGGCCACCTTTCGCGGCGAATACCCCTTTGCGCAAGTGGACCTGCGTGATCCCGATGTGCCCTTGCAGGTGGAGATGGAAACGTTCAATCCATTTATTCCACTCAACGCCGACGACTCCGGCATTCCCTGCGCCATCTTCAAGTGGCGGTTCACCAACACCAGCAACAAGCCGGTTGAGGCGGCATTTCTCGCGGCCTTCACCAATCCCATCAACACATTGAAACTGGGCGCTGATGGCTGGGAGGCGCCGATCTATGGCTACGACCTGGGCGGCAGCACCAACGCCGTGCGCGCCAATGATGCGCTGGGTCTGCGGGGTCTGTGGATGACCAATCCCTCCATTGAGCCGGACAGTGAGTTTGCTGGGAGTGCCGCGCTGACTATGGTGGGTTCAAACGGCGCAGACGTCCAACACACCTTACAAACGCACTGGTATCAGGGCGGCTGGTGGGATGGCCTGCAACTGCTGTGGAATGAGTTCAGCGAGACTGGAAAATTACCCGAGCGACTGGATGAATTCACCGCGCCCAAGGGTCGCCAGGCCGAGACCTCGCAGATGCTGTCATTTACGCTCAAGCCGGGCGAGATGCGCGAGTTCACCTTGCTGTTCACCTGGCATGTGCCCAACATGCGCAACTACTGGAACGTGCGTGAAGGGCTGGACCATCATGAGTCGAATGAGGCCGCGCAAGTGCACAACGCCATGCTGCGCACCTGGGCTGGTGGACATTGGCAAGATGCCTGGGATGTTGCCGAATACGTGGCCATCCATCTGGAGCGACTGGAGCGCGAGACACGCGCTTTTCATCGGGCGTTCTTCGATAGCACATTACCGGCAGATGTGCTCGATGCCGCCTCGGCCAATGCCAGCATCCTGCGCACCACCACCTGTTTGCGGCTGGACGATGGCCGCTTCTATGCCTTCGAGGGCAGCAACAACACCAGTGGCTCGTGCCCGATGAACTGCACGCACGTGTGGAATTACGAGCAGGCTCTTGCGTTTTTGTTCCCTGATTTGGAGCGCTCGATGCGCCTGACCGACTTTACCCACAACACTGCGGCCGATGGCAAGATGGCGTTTCGCACACTCTTACCGCTGTCGTCCAATCGATTCTGGGATTACTGCGCCGCGGCCGATGGCCAGATGGGCACTATTTTGCAGGCTTACCGCGAGTGGCAGCTCTGCGGCGATGATGACTTTTTGCGAACGGTGTGGCCGGGTATTCAACGCGCGCTGGCCTATGCCTGGGACGAGGCAAACCCGCACGCGTGGGATCGCGACAAAGATGGCGTGATGGAGGGCCGCCAGCACAACACCTATGACATCGAATTTTTTGGGCCCAACATGATGATGGGTGCGCTGTATCTGGGCGCACTGAAAGCCTGTGCGCTAATGGCAACCCACTTGGGCGAGGGGGATGCCGCGGCGGAGTATCAGCGTCTTTACGAACGCGGGCGCAAGTCGATGGAGGCCGAACTGTGGAACGGCGAGTATTACCTGCAAAATATCAGCGTGCCGGAGGGCATGGATGTGCCGGAGGGATTGCGCTCGCCGCAGGACCCTTTCCCAAAATACCAATACGGCAAAGGTTGTTTATCGGATCAAGTGCTGGGCCAATGGCTCAGCCACACGGCCGGTCTCGGCTACGTCCTCGATCCCAGGCGCGTGCGCAAAACTTTGCAGAGCATCGTCAAATATAACTTCCGCAACGACATGCGCGATGTGCCGAATACCCAGCGGGTGTATGCGTTGAATGACGAACCCGGACTGGTCATCGTCTCGTGGCCCAAGGGTGGCCGGCCCAACCTGGCCACCGTATATTGCGATGAAGTCTGGACCGGCATCGAATATCAAGTGGCCGCCCATCTCATCTACGAGGGCGAGGTTGAACTGGGCCTGCAAGTGGTCAATGCCGTGCGCAGCCGCTATGACGGCGCGCGGCGCAACCCGTGGAATGAAGTGGAATGCGGGCATCACTATGCGCGAGCCATGGCGAGTTGGTCGTTGGTGACCGCCTTGAGCGGCTTCAGCTATAGCGGGGTAACGAAGACCATTAGGTTTGCGCCGCAGATAAACACCAACGCATTCCAAAGCTTCTTCAGCACTGGAAGTGGTTGGGGTGTGTTCTCGCAGAAAGCCAGCGCCACTTCAATACGAGCCACACTGGATGTGCGCTATGGGTCACTGGCCGTGCAACAGGTGAGCTTGCAAACTGGTTTCAAAGCCAAAACGGCGCGAGTGAATGGGCAGTCGGTCAAGATTGAAAAGGCCAGGGATGTTGCCGGCGGTGTCGTGATTCAACTAGGCGAGTTGGCCCAGATAGCAGCAGGCGAATCAATGATCATCGAGTTGTCAGAACACCGATAATCCACAGCCATGAACGCGTTAAATCCCCTGAAACCCGTGTTGGATGAGCACTTCGGCCAGGCCCGGCTCGATCCGTCGTTGCGCTGGTATTGCGAGCCCCATAACTGGTCCATTGATTCAGCCCGTGGCCTGTGCCTCGCGCCAGATGCACAAACAGATTACTGGCAGCGCACGCACTACGGGTTTCAGGTGGATAACGGCCACTTTTTGTTCGCCGAAATCGAGGGTGACTTTGTCATGACGACGTGCGTGGTAACCCGACCCGTGCATCAATACGACCAGGCTGGATTGATGGTGCGCCTCTCGGACGCATGCTGGCTCAAGACCTCGGTCGAGTATGAACCTGATGAACCAAACCGTCTGGGAGCCGTGGTGACGAATGCCGGTTACTCGGACTGGTCCACTCAGCCGCTCACCCACGCCATCACAACCACCTGGTTTAGGGTCCGGGTCGAAGGTCAATCCTGCACAGTAGAGGCTTCATTGGACGGTGCGCAATGGCAGCAAATTCGGCTGGCCCATCTGCAGGAGTTGGGCACGACCAAAGCCGTGAAATGCGGCTTGTATGCGTGCAGCCCGAAAGCAAGTGGCTTTGAAGCAGAGTTCAAATTCTTGAAGATTGAAAAGGAATAAGAACTTCAAGCAGTAACTGCTGTGAAATGATCGTAGCGATGACCTTTCAATTCAGAAAGAATTTCGGACAGAATGCACATTAAAAAGGGGTAGAAAGGCCGTGTCCCATTTTGTTTACTCTGTCATTCTCAGCAGTTAAAAATCCTAGTCAAACACAGCGGCCCAGTCGTCGGAACGGATTTGGACAGAATGACAAAATGAACAAAATTCACTGATTTTCAGTGCGTCTGATTCTGTAAATTCTGTCATTCTGTCCAAAATCCGTTCCGATTCTGCCACCCATTTTTAACGACTGATTCTGTCCAAAATTCTTTCTGATGCTTGACCATTGTTAATAACTGAGTCCGGCCAAAGGCCATTCTGCATCAACGTCATCCCTCAACTGTCATCGGCGGCCCCAACAGTTCCATCCCATGCGCATGCCACAGGGCCGGGTCTTTGGGTGGATTCGCATACACCTTCATCACCTCTCGAAAGAAGCGCTCCATTTTGCCGGCCGGCATAAACGCAATCAGCAGTTTGCCGGCTGAGTCGCCCACGTGCGCCCAGACATGTGGCACTTTGCGAGGGGCGAGAATGGAATCTCCCGGATTGAGCCGGGTTCTCGTTTGGCCGATCTCGATCATGAAATCTCCGGCCACGCAGTAAAACCATTCGTCCTGATCGTAGTGCAAATGCTGGGGCGGGCCACCTTTGGCCCTGAAGGTGTTATCCAAAATAAGAATATCGTTGCCATCTCGCGGGGCCAGCTTGATGTCGATATCGCTCATCGTGAGCCCCCGATGCTCGCCGAAGCGATCCTCGCCGGAAGCCAGGTGCAAGATCGGCGGCAGACCCGCTAATGGGTGTGCAGTTTCATTCATTTAAATCTCCAAACCTCCCAAAAGCATGGGGTTGAGTGTGCTTATGAGCAGGTTTGATGATTGTGCGGCAGTCCCTGTGCAAGCGCAAATG